>Ga0209542_10008348_pt1 | contig 19375 bp, 18 predicted proteins | sample RifCSPhighO2_01_FD_184028 | JGI IMG/M metagenome (GOLD analysis project Ga0209542, IMG submission 184028) | Soil microbial communities from Rifle, Colorado - Rifle CSP2_plank highO2_0.1 (SPAdes) (version 2) | ecosystem: Environmental > Terrestrial > Deep subsurface > Rock core/Sediment ...
ACATTATTTAATCGGTAATTCAATGTAAAACACAGATCCTTTGCCTTCGCCCCCAGATTCCACCCAAAGCTTGCCGTTGTGGAATTTAATAATTTTGTTAGACAAGTATAACCCCACTCCACTACCTATTGTGGATACTTTTTTAGCTTCGTCTCCCCTTTCAAACATACTGTCAAAAAGGTTGCGTCTTTTCTCTTCTGAAATACCTATGCCAGTATCAGAAACTATAATTTTTACTCCACTATTATATTCTAATTTTATATCAACTCCGCCTTTCACCGTATATTTTACCGAATTATCAACAATATTAAATAAAGCCGCCTTTAATTTTTCTCTATCCGCGTTAATTAAAATATTTTTTTCGGGTTTTTGGAATTTAAGGTACACCCCTTTTGTTTCAGCCTTAAAAGTAAGTTCGCCTATTATTTCATCTAAAATAGGTAAAAGTTCAACCCCTGGTTTTAATACCACCACGCTTTTTCCCAATTGAAATTGCGCCATATCCAAAAAGTCATTTACCATTTTTATCATTCCTTGCGTTAATGTCTGAAATTTCTTAATCACTTCTGTAGTTTTTTTATTTTGTTTGCCAAAAGTTCCATTTAACAATAAGTCAGAATACCCCATCATTGAAGTTAAAGGAGTTCGCAAATTGTGTTGAGTAGTCATCAAAAACTGATCTTTAAATTTATCTAGTTTTTCAATTTCTTCCTTTGCCTGTTTTTCTAGGGCATAAGCTTTTTTTGTCACTTCATAGGAATCCTGCAGGTCCTTATACAAATAAGCCTTATCCAGCAAAAGAGCTATCGCATTAATAAAGCTTCTTATAGAAGCCTTTTCAAAAGAATTTAAATTATTATAATCGCGATTAAAAGCTAAAATGAGTACTCCAAGCACTTCTCCGCTTTTTATCAAAGGATACATTAATATTGTCTTAATGTGAGACTGCAACTTAACTTCTTTTAGGCGCTCTCGCGATATTAAATCTCCAAAAACCTCGTAAAGATCATCGGTTATATTTTCTGTCTTTTCATAAACAACTTTTTTTAAGAAACTTGATTTTGAAATACTTGGAATTGTTATATCGCGAAAAAAGAACCCCAATTTTTGCAGAGTCTTAACCAGTCTTTCAGACTTTGAAAAAGCAAGGGGCAGAAGTGAATCGCTTTCTTTCTTAAATATCAGTATTCCCGCTAACTCAAGATTTAAGTCTTTCCAGATAACATTGGCAATCTCTTGCGCCATTTCCTGTGGCGTCAAAGTGAGGGTACTTTTTTGATACAATTCTTCAAGTAGCGAGAGAGTTTTGTTTGTTACCGCAAGCTCAAGATTTTGCTGGTAGAGCTTCTCGGTAATTTTTTTGCGTTGCCCAAATCCAAACATAGTTTAGTTAATTAAAATTAATTATTCATTTTACCACAAATAATATAAATTGAATAATCAAAAAAACGGACAATTTATCCGTTTTTTTGATTATTTTTTATTTTTTATTACTAAATAATAGATCTATTACTTCAAACTCGATGGCACTTCTTCTGAAGACATTTCTGCAATCAAGTCCTGTACAGCTTCCCTGCAGACTTCACGAGAAGCCCTTCCGAAAAGCCTTTCGTATTGGTTAACTAATTTATCAATAATTTCTTTTGTATCGCCATTTTGTAAATTTATTTCTCCTCTTTTTTGGTCAACCACCACAATTCCCTGCACTTTCCGCGCTTCGTCCCACGCCAAAGGACCTATCACAGCTTCCTGTTCTTTAATAATCCTTAGCACTATTTGTGGAAATCGAGCTAAGTCATTCATAAATTTAATTAACTATTTTTTAACTTTAGGATAAATAAATCCGACCACTCCAAAGCTTATTAAACTAAGGGCTATAGTAAACACTAAATCACCAAAATTACCATTATGGAAAGTACCTAATGTTGTTGTATACGAAAATATGAAATCTGCAAAATACATCGCTCCAAAACCAAATAAAATAGCTAAAATTGAGTTTTTATAAAGACCACCTAAATAGTTGATAGATAATCCATATACCACAAGCGCCAATGATAGAATAATAATATCCCCCATTGGATATATGAGGTCAAGCAGAAGCTTTAAATTAAAACCGTCGCTTATTGAGAATAAAACTCCACCCCTAGCAACAACCACCAGTAAATAATAAGAAGCAATTACCGTAACAACTGGCAACGCAAACAATAATATCTTACCTATTTTCTTCTTCAGGCTAAATTTCGCCCCAGTTGCCTTCGAAAGATTAACTACGCCTATAATCCATAATGGTAAACTTAAAACAAAACCTATGTCTGCTAAAGAAGGATAAGGAGCAGCAACATCCATAAAAAAATTATAATATGACCAAACCATACTACCAGCGCCCCAAGAAAATGATCCTAAAGAAATAAAAAATACTGCTCTTCCGATTGCACTTTTAAACCAACCCCACTCCCTCGCTAAAAAACAACCCACAAAGCCAGCTATAAGTGGCACTAAGCTAAAAGCAAAAGAATAAAAATAATTCCAAAAACTATCTGTTTGACCTGAGAAAAATAACAATACCCAAAAAATTAAAAGCAGAATTAAGTATAACGATAAAACTTTTTGATACTTATTAATATTGTGCATATATTAATTATACAACTTTTTAATAATTGGAGCAATAATAGTATTATGCTTCCAGTAAATACAACTTTTTGGTGGCTCAACCTTACATATTTCAAATTTAATATTTTTAAAACCCGCTTTTTCTAATGCCTCCATGTGTTTATCAGAAATTTTAAGTGGTTCATCTGAGAAATAAGTAAAAATACCATCATCTTTTAGTAATCTAAATGCTTCTTCAAAAAAGGGAATAAACTGAAAAAATTCAACCTCTTTATCTAGCGGACAAGAGTCAAACATGATTCCATCAAAATATTTTGAAGGCAATTTTTTTGCTACATCCTCCCAAAAACCTTCTTTTAATATAAACCTACCATTTTTTATTTCATTTTTAAATTTCTCTTTCGCGCTTTTAATCATGAGGGGGTGACACTCAATAACAGTATGTGTTTTTATTTTTTTTGATTTTTCTATAAAACCAGCTGAAATTCCCATACCAAAACCAACCTCCAAAACATTCCCTCCCCTCGAAGTAGTAATGTCGGCAAGTCTTTTCATATATGGTCTTTCCCAAGCTTGCATGATTTGATTAAAGATTGTTTTTGTACCCTTCTTAAATAACATTATCAATTCTTTTTTATTAAGAACTGGTGCAGTAGCAAGATATTTGCTTTTGATGGCTTTCGAATATTTACCAAGTGTTTTGGTTGCTTGCATCATATTTTTATTTAATTAATTTATTAAATTTAAATGATTTCATAAAGATAATGTAAATCATAATAATATCCATTATAATCATGTATGCGGGATACAACATAATGGAAAAACCATAATTTTCTAAAGCTATAATATTCAATATACTAGCTACAAAAAATAGAATCCATGTTGTGCCGTCTTCGCTTTCTGTATTTTGATATGTTTTTTGAAATGTAGGTAGAAAGCCAAGAAAATCAATAAAGATGTTTATAAACAATGTGACGTGTGCTGATTTAAAAACAAACCATGGAATTAAGCTTATAAGAACCCCTAGAATGCATATTTTGTCTAGTTTATTAAGTTTTTTACCTTCCCCAAACCAAATAGATAAAATTGCTATGATTAAAGGACATATAAAAAATACTAAAGGTATCCATATGGTATTGCGCGCGCCTACTTCATAGTAGCTCAATAAAATCAGCAAACCAACAAAAGACCATATCCACCATGAGGAACGACTGGGCTTTGTTTTACCTTTAAAAATAGAATAAATATAGGGAAAGTAAGCAATAAAAGATAAAACACCAGCAATAATACCTAACACCTCTCCATTTATCATGTTGATTTTTTAATAAATATTATCTTCTGGGTATCTTGTTCCTTTCTTGATAAAATCTGTCAGATGACTAATGAATTTAAGCCTTTTATTTAAATAAACAATTCTCTTTAGTAATACCATGAATTTTTTTGTAATCTTCCCATAAACCTAAATATGCTTTAGTAATTCGTGGTCTATCTAAAAGCTTAAACTCATTAAGATACTGATTTATTATTTTTGGTTCAGCCTCAAATTCAACAAAAAAACCAAAAGGGAGTTCATCGAAGGATATTGTAATGTCATTCTTATAAATATTTTTTCTTTTCTTTTCAAAAATAATTTCTTTAGTAAAACCCAGGGATTTTATAATTCCTATTAATGTTTCAATGTTTTCTCCTTCTTTTATTTTTACCTCCATTTCTTCTCTTTCAAAAAATTGCGTATTCTCTTTTGTTTTTCTTTTTACAGTTAAAATAATTTCTTTTTTATTTCCCTCTATATATTTTATTCTTGGGAAAACACCGTCTTTAATATTTGAAAAATCTTCTTTAAAATAACCAAAAGTTCTTTCTAAATTAAAACCTTTAAAGCTTTCTGTTAGTTTATTAAATTCTTTTTTAGTCAATTCAATTTTAACTTCTATTTCTTTTTTCATATTTTTCTTCTTTTTCGTGGTCATAATATGTTGGATATTTTTCAGACATTTCAAATTTATATTTTGTTAAATCTTTTACTCCTGCCTCTTTGTAACCTCTTCTCCTATCCCAACAAGTAGGACAATCACCACATTCAATATCAAAGGATTTAACGCAAGTCCTTGCTTTATATAATGGCACATCATTTTCAGAAGCCCATTTTATAAAAACATCCTTATCAAAATAATTTCCAAATGCGGTTTCTATGGGTAATGATATAAACTGCCAAGACCAATCATTTAATATTTGGCAAAACAATATATTCATTAATCTAACCCAGGTCTGAGAGCAATGATATGAAAAATCAGAACTCATATTAGAAGCAAATAATGTTTTAATATCAACTCCGTTTGCTTTTAAAGAATACCCATATTCCATTCCAGTTAAAAATACTATCGGTCCCCTTGCTGGATAAGATATATTATGACTTAAAGGAATATCATCCATCATTCTTTTTGTCTTTCTTAATAAATCTTTGTACTCTGTTCCTGGCGTCATAACAGTTATTTCTTTATAACTATGATAAATTTTTGGGAATCTTTTCTTATAAAATCTATTAAAATAATCTGCTGATTTCTTTTCGTATTGATAGTTTGACTGACCTCTATTTATAAAAAATGGATACACATTCAAACCAAATTCTTTTAACAATATTCCTATGTTAGCGACAGAATCTTGACCACCAGACAAACAGACGACAACACTTTCGCCTTTTTGAGGCATCTTAACAACATATCCTCTTTTACTTTTTAATATATTATCATATATTTTAAGCAAACTCGCATCTTCATTATCTTTACTTTTAAATTCTATTTTCCCTTGATTATCCAGTATTTTGCTCATAATGTTTATACAATTTTATAGTTTTATTAGCCTCTTCAATACTTTCCTGATAAATATGAGCATCTGTTATAAAACCATCCAATGGTCCAGCCCAAATTTGATTTTTCAGTTTTTCTTCTAATCTTTTAGCTACTTCTTTTGATAAAAGAGAGATTGCGACAAAATTTCCTCCTGCTTTTTGAAACGCATCTATTGACCTCGCGTTAAACAATGTATTCATATGGTATCCTTTGTCATCATTTATTTTAATAAGTCTAAATTGAATTGTGGTAATACAAGGTAAATAATCATCTTTTGGTCTTTCTAAAACACTTTGATAATCTTCTTGCCTTATAAAACTCATAATTGCTTTTTTTGATTCTGGAATTTCAGCTAATCTTTCTACTACAAAATCAATCATACTCCACTCTTTTATTCTCGCATAATAACTTTTACTGCCAGGACTAAATGAAGGCACAACATCAAAATCGTGCATAATATCTTCAGAGAATGTGAGATTTATTATCTCATCTATATTTTTCTGATTACCATATTTTTTCATAAGAGAATCGGGATAAGACTGGGTTGCTGATTTTATGCGGATATTTTGGAGACTTAATCTTTTTCTTCCTTCGTCATCCGTCATAACACCATTTTTAATAATTGCCTCAACTAAACCCAACCAAATACTTCCTATGGTTTCTCCGTAAACATTATAACCAAATGGTTCTAATTTGACATACATAATTAATATTTAAAAAATGTTAAATTCCGGGTATCGCGTTCCCCGTTTTATAAAATTTTGCTCCACATCTTGTAAATCAAATGCACTTTTAAAATAATTAATGATAAATTCAACATCAAGCCCGTTTTTACATGTATATACATCGGCACTTACAAATCCTCTATGAGGAAAAGTGTGTATACTAATATGACTCTCTGCAATAACCACAACACCACTCCAACCACCAGGATCTTTTTTGTCATTTCCCTCTGCAAAATAAATAACTGGGTTGGCAAGTTTTTTCATGCCCAATTTTTCTGGCAATTCGCCTAGGCATTTTAAAACAAGCTCTTTGTCATTTAATTTTCCAAAATCTCCATTATAGCCATCAATGGTTAAATGTTCTCCAAAATACATATATTTCTGTAAAAAAATACACCCATTAAAGGGTGCAAATTTCAAATTAAATTGTTGAAAACATTCTTAACACTAGAGAAGCTCTTTTCTCGGAATTTGTCAGGGACACTAACAAACACATAGGACATTAAAATTCCATTTCTTGAATTTTTATGCTTAAAAAACAGTATATTTTCGTTCATTTTCACTATTATATTAATAATAGCATATCCCCGCAAAACAATCAATACCTGTCAAGTTTTTCAAAAAATCATAAAGTCATATATTATCTACTTTATTAATTGGTAATTAATTATATTTTACCACAAATTTAACTTACCTCACAAATAATTTAGTGATAAAAGTCTTTAAAAGTGTTAAAATTAAACTGATGAAAAAGAAATTATATTTATTTCTATTATTATTCTTAATTATACTCCTATACGCAAGTTCTTTTGTCTTTTCATATAGCCGTCTTTTGAAAAGCAACGATCCACTTTTTATCACAGATGTTGCGCGTCTTATTCCTCTAAAAGTCCATCGAGTAGACACACTAGATAATATTGAAGACTTAAAAAAAGTTATTGCAGAAGCAAGAGAGAAAAAATTAAAGATTTCCATTTCCGGAAGTAAGCACAGCCAAGGGGGTCATACTTACTATCAAGACGCGATAGTTTTGGATATGTCTTCTTTTAACAAAATTCTCGACCTTGATGTTGAAAATAAGATTATCCGAGTTCAAAGCGGCGCGAAATGGAAGGATGTTCAGGAATATATAAATCCATATAATCTTGCTGTAAAAGTAATGCAGTCATCATATGTTTTTACCATCGGCGGTACATTGAGCGTGAACGCTCATGGCAGAGATTTAGATCGATCTTCCGTTGTGGAAACCGTGAGATCATTCCGCTTGCTTAATGCTAGCGGAGAAATTTTGAATGTTAGTCGTATAGAAAATCCTGAATTATTTAAGTTGGTTATCGGCGGGTACGGACTTTTCGGTGTCATTATTGATGTTGATATTGAGCTCACTAACAACGACATCTATGAACAAAAATCGGTTATTATGGATTACAAAGATTTTCCCGAATACTTTCAGAAAAATATTAAAGATAATCCGGAAGTAGAAATGATGCTAATAAGACCATCAATCGCAAAAGATACATTTTTACATGAGTTGGTGGTGGTTACATGGAATAAAACAGATAAAACTAGAGATGATATTCATACTCTTACTGAAGAAAAAAATGTACTCCGGGATAAATTCTTTTTTGGACTTTCGCGCAAGTATCAGTGGGCAAAGAATTTGCGTTGGGATCTACAAAAGAAGATTGAACTTGGTATTGGAGAAGTGCGCCTTGTATCTCGAACAAACGCGATGAGGCCGCCACTTGCTCCACTTGAATTTTTAGATTATTACTCAAGTACAAATACTGATATTTTACAAGAATATTTCATCCCTATAAGAAACTTTATTCCATTTATGGACAAATTTCGAGATATACTTTTGGGGGATAAGGTGAATGCTATTAGCTTTACTATTCGTTATGTAAGGGCAAACAATGAAACCTATATGGCTTATGCTCCAACGGAGGACACTTTTGCCCTAATTTATATGAATAATGTCAGTTTATCAAAAAAAGCCCAGGAAAAAATTGAAAAGACAACTCAAAAAATTGTAGATACGGTGATAAAAAATTCGGGTACCTATTATTTAACCTATCAATTATATCCGACAAAAGAACAAATGCGAAAGGCATATCCTAACACCGATTTATTCTTTGCAAAAAAACTTCAATACGACCCCAGCGAAATATTTATGAATAAATTTTATGAAAAATATGCCAAATAAAAAGACTTTTGGGAAAGTTTTGTGTGTCTTTATTATTGTTGTTATTTTAGGATTGAGTTACTTTTTTCTTTATGAGCCGGATTATAGAGGCTTAATTCAAAAACAAGATAGAGTGCTCGTGTTTGCTCACAGGGGCTTTGGTAATCTCGCACCAGATAATAGTTTAGTAGCGGCTAAACTCGCCATGCAAAATGACATGGATGGCGTTGATGTTGATGGACAGTTTAGTGCTGATAATGAATTAGTCATATTTCATGATTTGAGTGTTGATCGCCTTACAATTGGTACTGGCAAAGTAAACAGTAAAACTGTTGCTGAATTATTAAAATTAGATTTGGCCACAAAGTATGGCAAGGGTTTTGAAAATGCTTATGTCACAACCTTCGACGATTTTGTAAAAGAAGTAACATCTAAAGGGATTCTTATGGTAGAGCTGAAGGTTCCGAGCAGTAAAGACACTGGCATAGAGAAACGCGCGGCAGAAATTATAAAGAAATATAATGCATATGAAAATGTATATTTAAGCTCTTTTAATCCTCTTGTGCTTTATCGTCTCAAAAAGATTGATCCTCGAATCCGAACTGTTTTCATATTTATGGATACTAACTGGAATCCAGAAATTATGGCTGAAATCAAAAAAGAAGATTTGGTTAATCTGCCGTGGTTTTTGCGTAACGAAACTATTAGGCAAGCAATTAGAAACATTGTTAAGCCTGACGCATTAAGTGTAAACAATGAAGTAGACGAGAGGACTATTGATGCTCTCATTAAAAAGGGATACCCAATTTTCCTTTGGACGATTGATGATGAAGCTCGTTTAGAGTGGGCATTAGATAAAAAACCTTATGGAATAATCTCCGATGAACCAATAATCACTAAACAATTACGCGATGGAAAAGAATAATGGTTTACAAATGCGATGGCTTCTTATCTCACAGAATTTAATTCTGTTTGGTTCAAGCATGGTTTTTCCGTTCTATGTGATTTTTATTAAAGAAGTTGGCGCAAATTTTACCCAATTCGGTTTTTCTTATGCACTTTTCGCAATTAGCTCCGCACTTATGCATAACTTTGCTGGACGCTTGACTGATCGTTTTGGGAAATCTCTATTTCTCGCCATAAGCAGTTGGGGAACAGCTTTCGCGTTAGTGTTTTTTCCGGCAGTAACGACAATTTATCAAATATACGTTCTTCAAATCATTATGGGACTTTTTGGTGCGTTCCAAAAAACAGCAGAAAAAACACTTGTTGCCGATATAACTGACTACAACGGACGAGGAAAACAAATTGGTCGCTATCATGCATGGACAACATTGTTTTCTGGACTTGCGGTTATTGTAGCTGGATATGCGATTGATCTATTCACACTCGATATAATCTTTTATGTTGGTTCGTTATTTATGTTTGTAAGTGGTTTTTTCGCGCTTAAAATCAACGACAAAAAATTATGACCTTTGTTCTCTTTGGAATCCCCGTACATGAATTTGATGTTGCGATAACTGACCTTTTGCTTTTTATTGAAACGGTTTTATTTGCATATTTTTTGTATCGAAGCCAATCAACCCAAATTATACTGCGTCATCTCCTCGCCTTACTATTTTTTGCCATTGGAATGTCTTCTTTGTTCGGAGCTTTATTCCATGCTTTCTTTCCGACAAAAGCGACAACGGCAGAAGGTTTTGCTGTTTGGATGTTGGTTGCGGCTTCAATAGGAATTACTGCCTGTTCTGTGTGGTGTATAAATGCATTAGTATTTAAAGGGCAGAGATTTTTCAAAATAGTATTACCCTTTGTTGCGATTTACATGATCGCTTTTATTTATATTGTGTACTTTATAAATTACCAATTCAAAACAATTATTCTTTTCTATGCGCCACCGATGATTATTCTCGCATTAATATCGTTAATGAGATTTTGGCGGGAGCGCACTATTTCTTGGGTTGGCGTGTTTGTTGGCGTAATTCTCTCTTTTGTTGCGGCCACTATCCAATATTTGGAAATTAGTATTCATCCTGTTTATTTTAATTTCAATGCTCTATACCATGTAATTCAAGGTATCTCGCTAGCTATAATTTTCTTATCTTTTCATTCCTTATTGAGTAAAACATTTATCAGTAAATAATTCACGGTGCCTCGTATTCCACTCAATAAATAGTAGCTGACCTCATTTCTCATTTTTCCTATAGAAGCGCTACTGACTACCAGCTGCAAGGATCCTTTAATAATCCATAGAAAAATGGGAAGCACCCCTCTCCTGACGCCCAGAGGATTTGAAACCAAATCCATAAATAATACAATATGCCGCCAATAATCACCCATATAGCCACCCCTTTTTTCTTTTTAAGAAAGAAATATACCGAGATTCCTACAGGAAAAATAATCGGGAGAAAGTAGAGGATAGTTTCGTCAATATAATAATTATGGAAAAGTAAATTAAACAACCAAGCCACAAAATGTAGAGTAATGGATAATGCTATGATAGTTAACACTAAAACAAACGTTCCAAATAAGAAAAATTCTAGTGGCTTAGTAATTAATTTTAAATTAGGAAATTTTGTAGAAAAAACTTTTAATAATTTATAAATTTTTAGAGAAATAAATATTAAAAGCCTAAAAATATCGATCGCGAGGCACCATATGAGAATTAAAGATAATAGGGAAATTAGACTCTCTTCTGTTTGCTGGTCAAATTCATAAATAAAAATTGAACTAAAATACAAAATAAATAATATAATCGGAATTACCGTTATTGGAATTTTTCTGATTATATTTAATGTTTTGATCATATATCTATGCAGATTAAGTATTATAGTAAATATTTAATATGTTGAGCTTAAAGACAGATATTCGAGCATAGGTTTTCCAATCGGATACCATATTGAATCCCATTTTTCAGGTGTTGATTCAAAAATTACAATATATAAAGTGTTGGTCTTGGTATTTGCAGATACCCTTAGTACTTCTTTCCAAGACGATTCTCCGTCCGACATTACGCCCTCTATCTCCCTATAAACAAAATCATTCGCCTGGCCTGTTCTTTGCAACATTTGGGGATATTTTTGGATATAATAACTAATATATTCATCCATATATTTTTGTGCATCTCCATTAGGAATATTCTTCTGTTGTATAACATTTAAAGTAAGTCCAGTTTCAAACATACTATCGTAACCGATTATTTGTTCCTTCGACACAAAATATATCTCTGTACCATTTTTATATTCATGTCTAAAATACCAGTTTTTAGGTATTAACGTATTTCCTCCTATTTCAGTCAAATCTTTTCTATTAAAACCATCTATTGGATTTGCTATAATAATCGGAGATTTATTTTTATTTGGTGGAAATGCGACAAGAATACTTGTTTCGCCGGGGAATATTTGGCTGATAAAGTAACCTGAACTTGTTTGTGATATTACGATTCCATACATTCTACCTGTACCCATATCATTGATAAAACTTGCGAGCAGTACAAAACTATCATCAGTAAGTGTTGCAGCGAAACCACTACTAATATCCTGTGATTTATAATCCTGAAAATATTTATAATACTGCGAGTATTGCTTAACTAAGGCATCTTCTCCAATAATTTTAATAATCGCGGGATCTGTCAGTTTTACAAGTCCTGATACATTGCCATTGCTTGCATCCGTTATGACCTTATTAATAAAATTCTTAATATCTGAACTTATTTCTGTAGATTCATTTTTTAACTCTCCTGTATTTACATCTAAATTCTTAAAATCTGAATATTTTATACCTAGAGCATATTCTGTTCGATTGAATAATTCGCGAGAATATGTGGTTATGGTTACAATATTATCACTCGGGTTAATATTTGCTGATTTTGAGTTAGTATTATGATTTTCTGCTTTTTGAATAATTTCTTCTTGAATGTCTTGAGTTGAAGTTTTTTGACTTAATTGATTATTTTGACCTCCTCTTTTAATAGCAATGACTAAAATAAAAATTACTAATAATACAGCAAAAAACAAGAAAACAAGAAGTAAATAGTTTTTCTTCATTAATTTCATATAGTAATATTTTTATTGTTCGCGATACGAACATTAAACTAAGACTTTCTTATTCGCTCTCGGAATTTAGATTATATATATCCAGGAGAGATTTACCCTCTTCATTTTTGCAATTTGAAAGCAAGTTTTTTGCTTCTTGAGAATTTTCTGACATTAAATTTATGCTTATATTATTATCAATAGTAGCTATCGCTTCGTATCTATAATTGAGAAAGTTTTTCTTTTCCAATAAATTGACACTACTTATTTGATTACCCTTGCCATTTATTGAAATAAATGATTTTGAATCACAAATGAAATCTTTGCTTAAAGTATTATAACTATCTTTTTGAGCTAATCCTCCTGAAAAAAGAAAAACAAAAGTTAGTAATAATAATGGAATAAGTGCTACTAAGGCTAATATTAGTGAATTCTTTTTTCTCGAAAGAAGTATAAATACAATTATGAATAACGGATATGACATTAAGGCGAAAAATCCAATCCAATTCGACACAGATTCCCCACTACCTGGTGCATCGAAAATCATGGGGCTGGTAATTAAAATAACCGGATAAATCAGTATTGGAAACGCAGAAATAACATTAACGAACATAATTATTACTTTTTTCATATTTTTAAATCAATTTGAACTTCTAATTACCTAATCTACTAATAATAGAGCTCATAGAGTGATTTTGAACAGCATTATTCCATAAAGACCGAGGCAACCCATTCATTAATACTTGGCCAAAAGATAATCTGTGTTGTGTCGGTAAGTAGGTAACACTATTATTAGTTCCGAAAGGCACTGAGGCTGATCCGAAAACAGAATTTAAGATTTCTCCTCTCACAATATATTCATCTACATGCCCAGTATATTGAGATATTTCTGATTTGTATGCCGATGTATTTAGTGTTGCAGAATTAAAAACGATCGCATTTTTATTTGTCCTTAATGCGCTAGCAGTGGCTTCTGGTCCGCTCTTGGAGTGACCTACAAAAGTGGTTTCGTTGTCTGGATGATTATTTACAAAATCCATGGCCTTACTTACTGCGACACTCAAATCAGGCGATGCGCCAAAAGCTTGCTGAATATTATTTTTCCAATCACTATAATTAGTAAACCCTCGTGTCCCCCTCCCAACCAGTGCATATTCTAATGGAACAGATTGAGTATCGGTTTGAGTTCTTGAGTAAATTCCTATTTTCAGATTATCTCCAGCAGGAAGGAATGAATTGAATCCCCATCCTCCAATTAAATTATCACCTTCGTGACCATCTTGATATATCTGATTTGCCATTACAGCCGCTTCTCCCGGTTCAGGAATAAGCCCGCTTGGGTCGCTGCCTACTATTGGGTTATTGCGAACATACGAATACGAATTGAGTTGCTGGGGATCAGATAACAATTCGCTTGGTAGGCTCCAAAACATTGGATCTTGTGAGATAAACCTTCCAATATTTGAATTGTAATAGCGAGCGTTGAGGTAGTTTAATCCGGTGTCTTGGTCGAAAGTTTCGCCTATGTATTTTCTTTGTGAGTTAAAACCACTTGATTTGTCGTTTAATTGCAAAGAGCCGAATGTCTCATAATCCTGTACTTGAACTGGTATTCCACTATTATCAGTAACCACCACGGTGCTTCCAAGGTGGTCGGTTGTGGTTGTATAAACTTTTGAAGTTTCACCAAGTATGGTTTCAATATTTGCAATCATGCCGAGTGGTGAAAAAATGGAAACTGTTTTTTTGCCGGTATTATCTATAGTATAACCCTTTGTAGGATATAATGTAAAACTTGTGTCGCTAGATTTTGAGATTCTTTGTCCTTGGGAGTCATAGGTGTAGTTGATTATCGTAGCTCCCTGGGTTACTTTGGTAAGTTGGTTTTTTGGATCAAAAAGTACCTGACCCCCCCCTTTCCCTCTTCTCTTTTTGCTAAACTCCTCCATTCATGCCAAGTAAACCCCCCCAGCAACCTAATGCTAAAAAGAAACCAAATAGAACGCCTACTGATAAAATATAGTTTCTTCTAAAAAATGTAAAATACCCAGCAACCAGAACGCTTAATAAGAATGGATATTCAACCATAAAGAAAGATGGTTTAAAGTAGCTAGTAAAATATTCATTAATATTATTCGGTATTAAATAAAAATGAACAATTATTTGATATATCCCAAAGAAAGTAACTAGCCAAATACTAATTCCCAAAATTAATCCGATAAAGAATTTTATAATTTTTTCTTTCATAAAATTTATTTCTTAAATATTGATTTTATTGAATTATTTATAGCTTTAGCTACATTAATAGTTGTTTTTACGGTCTCTCTATAAATACTTGTATTGGGTAATGTAGTGCCATAACCTGGGGCCGTTGAAATAGGAGAACGACTTGGATTAGGATTAAAACTATTTAACTGGTCTTTTAATCCAGCCCTTACACCTAATGTATAAGCAAAATTATTAGAATTTCCATCATATAGGCCTGATCGGTTACCAGAGAATAAATAATTCATACCATTCAAATCTATTTCATTGTAAACTTTGCCAAGACTATTAATCATATCTGTATCTGTTTTGCCTTCCAGTGGTTTAATTTCCATGCGAGTGAATGTAGCTTTTTCTCCGTTAACAAATGGAGTATCATAACTCGGATGTTCATCATAACCTATATCCTTAACTAGTTTGTTTGTTAAGAAATTATTACCCGAGTTATAAGCACCAAATGTAAACATCTCTGTTCCCTTCGGCAATCCTTCGATATTAATTTCATTCGGTTGATCTGGGGTTGCTATATAGAAAACATGAGCACCAACAGTTTGTCCATTAACATCTACAGCCCTTGATGCAATTTCTAATTTATCTCCATCCGGGTCGTAATTTATAATCGGATTATTCCTTGCATAGCTATAACTGTTCCACTGCTGTGGATCTAATAGATAATCTTGATCAAAACTCCAAAACATCGTGTCCTCGCTGATGAACCTTCCGATGTTGCTGTTGTAATATCTGGCGTTCAGATAGTTTAGCCCACTATCTGCGTCAAATATTTCTCCGATGTATTTGCGTTGTTCTGTGAAGGTGCCTGTTTTTTGGTCTATCCTTATCTTACCATAAGGATAATAATCAAGGAATTCTTCTATAGTTCCAGATGAGTCTGTTATTACACTACTGCTGTTTAGGTAGTCTGTGTTGGTGTAGTGAACGGAACTTGTTGAATTAGTGCCAGTGATTGTGGCAATCGCCTGATCTCCTGCAAAAATGTGCTTAGTAGGAGTTGCTCCATTGGTATTATAATTTTTGGTGGGATAAAAAGTGACTGTAGTTCCATTTGATAACTTTATTCTTTGACCTGAAACATCGTAGGCGTAAGTGGTAACAACTGGAGCAGAAGCTTCTGCGGGAAGCGTATAAGTGATTTCTAAAGTTGGGTCGTAGGTTGTGCCAGAATATGCTGAAGACCTTAATACGAGTCCATTGTATTGGCTTGGGGGGCCAACAAAGGCGCTATTAATAACATCGTGGCCTTCGCGCAAAGAAAGTTTTGTGTTGCCGGTTAGAGACACCCACGACTTGCCCGTAGTATTAAGATTAAAGGTTAAATAACTATTTTTCACAATATTCGTGATATCCTTTCTTTCTGAAGCATCAATTCCCTCTTGAGGATTGGTAATAGCGCCGGCTTTAGAATAATCTGTTTTAGCAAGACTATTAACGCTTGTTTGCGAACCATTGACCAGGGTAATCCAATCTGTACCATCATTGTCGTAGTTTGATTTAGAATGAACATAAACTTTAAGTTTGGCAGAAGTAATAGTTGCGTTGTCTGGTAAATTAGCGGTATTAAAAGGTATGAATGCCCGGTCGATTCTGTAATTAGAGCCCGTATATTTACCAGCAATGACATTAAGAGTGGTTGCCGTGTAATTCAAACCGCTGCCCGTTGACGCATTATGGGTTGTAGCCCACGAAGTTGAAGAAACATAATTTACATGTCCATCGCCCAGTCTTGGATAAAAAGTAGTGATAATTGGCGTTGGTGTTGAGGAAACCCCCGGAACCGAAGATGAAGTTAAGCGGTTTTGATAGTCAAATGCGTATGTTGTTGCGCCATCTGACACTATATTTCCGTTTTGATCATAAGTGTAATTAGTGATATTTGTTCCATCGCTAATGCTTGTTAGGGCGTGCGGGTTAGCATAGTTGCTACCCATGTTGCCAAGATAAGAATAGGCGCTTACTACTGCGGGATTTGTGCCTGTAATTTCTGATTTTGTTAATATATTTCCTATTGCATCATAAGTATGGGATTGGGCATATGCTGTTTGACCAGCAGAGACATTGGTTATAACTGAAGAAGTTAATCGGTAAAGATCATCATAATTATATTGAGCGGTTTTTGCGCTGGCAGTCGCGGAAGCATCCACAAGCTGTGTTATATTGCCCACTGCGTCATAAGTATAAGACAAATCTTGAACACGAGCGCCGCTTGTATTGGTTGTGATTTTTCTGGTCAAGCGGTATATTTTATTTGCATCATAAGTATTTGCGGTGGCCACGCCATTGGCATACGAAGCATTAATTATTTGGCCAACTGGAGAATAGTCAAAATTAGTTGTTACATTTAAAAAATTTGTATCGGTGGATTCTTTGCGTTGAACGATTTCTAAAAGTCCTGCGTTGTTGTAAGTGTTTTTTACTTGTGAATTATCAGGATTAGTTATGATAATTTGATTTCCCTGTCTATCATATTCATAGGTTGTTAAATAGGTTGCAGAATCTATAGTTTTTGATTCGGTTTTTAAAAGCCCTAAAGCATTGTAAGTATTATTTTGAGCCACGCTTGAAGATACAACGCTTGTGAGTCGGCCCTTGCCATCTGTGCCGCTATCGTAAGTATTAGTCACTTCTACTCCTTCTTGTTCTAAATAATCCTCGGTTAACTGCCTATGTAAATTATCATAAGTGTAATTAATTATTTGATTATTGGGATTTACAACTTGGGTTATATTTCCTGCATCGTCATACATATAAGTGTATGTGCCAAAAGTAGTATCTGTTGGCGCATGAAGATCTTCTGCAACCAATCTTTGATCAAGCCCATTATAAGTAAAATTGCGAATATTATTTAACGCATCAGTAATTTTTATTACATTTCCCAAATAATCGTAGCTGTAAAAAGTACTATAAGTGTTGCCAGAATTATGCTCATCAACTTGTATTACATTACCATGCGCATCTTTATATAAATCTTTAGATTTTCCATTTGCATCCGTTGTGGTAAATTTCCAATTGTTGTAAGTATTTGAAGTATTGCCAACTGCATTGGTTAAGGTAACCATGCGACCCATAGCATCGTAACTATAATTTATGTAAAGTGTAGAATCATCCGTTGGTGAAGTTTTCATTAAACCATTTGAAAAATATGGCAGTGATTCTTTTGCAAGTTGTCCGATAGTATTATACACATAATCTTTTACCGTAAAGTTTATTCCTTCGGCCTCTTGGCGTTCTTGGATTTTCCGCCCAAGACCATCAAAATAAACATAGCTGTCAACAGAATTTGATGCATCCAGGTAAATTGATTTTTTAACACTTACTGCATTTGGAGTATCTGTATAAGTGTATGTGGCCTTGGTAACTAAGATTGATGGCACAGCTAAATCTGGCTGTTTTTCTTCTATTAACCTACCCACGCCATCGTAGGTGTGTTGAAATACTCTTTCGTTAATATTTGTTTTTTGTGTAACTTGGCCCGAAGAATAGTCATACAAATATTGTATAGCTTGATTTTTAGCATTAGTTACTGTAACCGGATAAAGGTTATATCCATCATAAACATATTGCGTAGTGTTTGCCCGTGGATCAATTAATGTAGTTACTAATCCATAACTATTATAGGTTTTTTGATTATTGATATAGGTAACACCACTTTTCCAATCTTCTTGTTTTGTAAGATTTCCTTTTGTTACACTACCAATGGCCTCTAGGTCATAGTAAAATTTACTTTCTTTTACTTTTTCTCCACTTTGATTTTTTACTGTTACCTGTGAAGGCAAACCAACAATATATTCCCCATTGGAAGCATAAGAATAATTAGTGGTAAATTTATCACTTCCAATATCTAAAAATGTGCCATCATCGTTTCCTGTAACTTCTCCATATTCAATTTTTGAAACCGTGTTACCATACGCATCATAATTGTAGCTTTCTATGGTATCCCGATGAGTAGCATCGCCATCATGTATAAAATTTACCACTTGAGCCAATTTCACAAATTTTACACCACCGCCTAAGTCAGCACTATCCCATTTTTGTATATTTTTAGAGTAAATATTGTTAGAGTTATCGTATAATTCAGACCTATAAATCATTCCTATTTTAGACTCGTGGTCATTAAATTCTCCCCGACTTGAATCTGTAGTGTTTCCCTGATGATAATAAGTTATAAACTTTTCTCCTACAGGATTTATTTTGGTAATTTTTTCAAATCCTGCAAAGCGTTTGTTAAAAGGGCTTTCGTAAAAAAAGCGCCCTCCAGAATACTCATAATCTTTTGTGGAGACGACGCCATTGCTATCATTTTGGGTTATTTTTGTGATGGTATTATGTGCTAGTGGTAAATTATTATTCAGTAAGTTTCCCGAAGCATCTTTATAGGCGCTTGTCATTTTATAAGAAAAATCAAAAGTTCCACCCTGGGGCAGTTCAATTTTTGCCAAAGTGTTGGCAATGTTACCATTATTTAAAAGCGTCCAATTACTTGCCTGAAAAACCCCTGATTGATAGTAAGAACCCGGACGAGTAATATCAAAGAGTCCGTCACCGTTAATATCAAGTAATACAACATCGCCTGCGCCAGAGTTAGGATAATTGGTTTGCGTGCCATTGGAATCTACATAAGTATAATCTCCAATAGTAATCAAGCTGTCATCTTGAATCCATCCCTTGCCAGTGTTTACTAAAACCGTTTTC
>Ga0209542_10008349_pt1 | contig 19374 bp, 15 predicted proteins | sample RifCSPhighO2_01_FD_184028 | JGI IMG/M metagenome (GOLD analysis project Ga0209542, IMG submission 184028) | Soil microbial communities from Rifle, Colorado - Rifle CSP2_plank highO2_0.1 (SPAdes) (version 2) | ecosystem: Environmental > Terrestrial > Deep subsurface > Rock core/Sediment ...
GGAGGGGTGGCCGTACCTGATTTCGGATCTGTACCATTCAGATACTCCTCTAGGTCTGTGTATCCATCGCTGTCAAAATCACTGGTTGAATTAGTCGCGCTCCCCCGGGTGAGATTGCCAAAGTTGCCAGTTTCCCAATTATCAGCCATGCCGTCTTTGTCTGTATCGGCACAAGGAGTACCGGAAGCAATGGTTGGATAGCCACCAACAGTTGCTGGATCCTGGAGTTCCCTGATGTCATTCTTATCTACACCTAGAGGTATATTGCCTGGGCCTGTGCCATTACGTACATCATTCAACACACGAACATCTACAGAATCTGGGTTGGAAATCCATCCCCCATTACAATCTAATCGATTATTGGCGCCTATGTCAGCTAGTACAGAATCGTATGTTGCCTGCGCTGTAGACACTGTGACAGGATTCGGACCTCCGGATACTGGCGTGGAGCGTTTCCAAGACAAGGGAATCGTTAAACCATATAACTGGAACTGATCCGTGATCGAACCTGACCCATCCACCAGAGGATTCTGGACATTGCCACTCATATAGATAGAGGGAAGAAGCGAGGTTCCCTCAAGAATGTGCTCAATAATGGAGTTCCTACCACCACCCTCACCCTCCAAACTAGAACTCATTCGTCCGGGTTTGAAGTAATTCCCAATCCAATCAATACGGTCATTTCGATAGGTTTCGCCAATCGCCGTCGACCAGTTGTAAATAACATTATTAATCACTTGAATGGGAAATGCCAACGCGCTGGGGTTTCTTCCATTATTCGAGGCATACAAATTATGATGTATTGTTATGTCGTTGACCCTTTCTGCTCCACTCTTGTTCGGTCCGAAATCGTTCTCGCCGCCAATGGCGCTGCCCGTGCTGTGCGGGTACAACCCTTCGGCAATCAGCATCCGCTGAAACGTGATGTTGTTGATGCCTGGATATGTGTCGGGGTTTTCACCATCTGGAATATTCCGGAAAATCATCGTGTTTTCATCCAAAGTCCAGCTCGTGGAAACATGGTCTACGATAATGTTGTAAGTGCCAGAATCGACACCGACATTGACCCCGCCCCCCTTGGCGACTCCTACCTTCCCGGCACGAACGCGGATATAGCGGATAATGATGTCGTGCGTATCGCGCATCATAATCATCGTCCCGCTATTTTGTTCGGTTCCTTTGAGAAGTATCCCTCCGCCAGGCGCAGTTTGTCCGGCAATAGTTAAGAACGGATTTGAAATGGTTAATCGGCTTAGTAAAGAAATTGTGCCGCCAACACGAAAGACACAAGTACGCGGACCGCTCTGGTCTACACAGTCACGTAAACTTCCGGTCCCGCTGTCGTTGAGGTTGGTGACTTCGATAACTTTTCCACCACGGCCTCCTACAGTAGCTGCACCATAACCTTCAGCGGTAGGAAAGGCTTTTACCGCGCTAGCACCGCCAACCTGGGCAACATTTCCCTTTCCTTGGAGTGAAGCCGTCAAGCTACTAAATATTTCTTGCAAAGCTGATAATATGCTTGCAAGTCGGTCGCTTTCTGTTGCAGAAAGATTGGTTGTCGCCTCTGCGCCAAAAGCAGCCGCTCTGGCCTTAAGCGGAAGAATAACTAAAACTCCAGCGCATAATAAAAAAGAGATGGTTATAAAAATAACTCTCCCCGATTGATTTTTATATGATTTTTTAATGTATTTATGGTATATGTGGTGCATAAGTATGTTTAATTGATACTAATTTGCCATACTATAGTATACTCCGTATAGTTTGTATTTATGATACAAGTTGTACACATCACCTAAAAACTCAAATATTATGGACTATTCAAAAGAATCAATAAAATTGCATAAAAAATTGAAAGGTAAATTAGAAATCCGGTCTAAAATGCCGATCAAAAACAGACGGGACTTGTCGCTCGCTTACACGCCTGGTGTGGCTGAAGTTTCTAAGGTCATCGCAAAAAATAAAAAGCTGGCATATGACTACACAGTCAAATCAAATTCCGTTTTAGTGGTGACAGACGGCTCGGCAGTTCTTGGGCTTGGGAACATTGGTCCAGAAGCGTCCTTGCCGGTAATGGAAGGCAAGGCAGTTTTGTTCAAGGAGTTCGCTGGTATTGACGCCTACCCTATCGCCCTCGCAACTCAAGACATAGAAGAAATAATAAAAACCATTAAACATATCTCCGTTGGTTTCGGCGGAATAAATCTAGAAGATATTTCTGCTCCCCGATGTTTTGAAATAGAAGAGAGATTAAAGAAGGAGCTAGATATTCCTGTAATGCATGATGACCAGCACGGAACAGCTATTGTGATTCTGGCAGCACTCATCAACGCTCTCAAGGTTGTCAGAAAAGATGCGCGCAAGATAAAACTGGTAGTAAATGGCGCAGGTGCAGCAGCTACTGCTACAGTAAATTTGCTTTTACATTATGGGGTGCAGGGAAAAAACATACTGATACTTGATACTCACGGAATTATTTATAAAGGCAGGGCTAATTTAAACCCTCACAAAGCAAAAATTGCTGCAAAAACAAATTTACAAAAAATAAAAGGTGGGCTGAAAGAGGCTCTCACGAATGCTGATGTTTTCATCGGCGTATCTGCGGCTAATGTTTTGAAACCGGAATGGGTAGAAAAAATGTCAAACGACCCAATAGTTTTCGCAATGGCAAATCCAAACCCTGAAATTACTTTTGAAACTGCAAAAAAGACGAAGATAAAAGTTTTTGGCACCGGACGCTCGGATTATCCAAATCAAATTAACAATGTTCTGGTTTTCCCGGGTATTTTCCGTGGCGCGTTGGATAGCGGAGCAAAACAAATCACAAATAAAATGAAAATCGCCTCTGCGCTCGCTATCGCCGGACTTATTTCCAAAAAACAACTCTCTCCCGATTACATAATCCCCAACCCTTTTGATAAACGTGTGGCAAAAGCTGTGGCAACCGCGGTAAAGAATGCAAAATAATATACTACTCATATGGAACAAATGCCTACACAACTGGAAACATTTCGCTTAAAAATAAATGGGTTGAAAAGAATTGAGGAGGAAGAGCAAAAGACAGTGCATTTTAAAGATTGCAATCCTGAAGAACTCACAGAAGAAGATATGGCAATATATGTAAAATTTGAAGAAGGAGAATTAACACATGATGAGTTTAATGCATACCGAAATGGGCTACGTAGCTCAGGAATTATGAGTAGAAAGTTATTTGCCGGATATATTGGTAATAAACTGATGGGACAGCAGGCAAGAAAAAACGACTCAGGAAAAATTTAACGCCAAAACCTTTTGTTATACTTCTTGTTATGCATATACATTCTCTTCTCTCTTCCGAATTCCGACTACAAGAAATACAAAAGAATGCACTGAAGAAAATGCGGCTGGAAACTGTTGAGGATTTGCTGTATTATTTCCCTGCTAGATATGGTGACACAAGTCAGATAAAAAGTATTGAGAGTTTGGTAAAAGGCGATGATGCAACAATTTTTGGAAAAATATCAGGACTAAAAACCAGCCGCGCATTCATTAAAAAAATTCCTATGTCAGAAGGAATTGTAGAAGATGAAACAGGCAGGATAAAACTTGTCTGGTTTAACCAACCGTACATTGCAAAAATGGTACGCGAAGGACAGCTCGTACGTGTTGAGGGGAAAGTGAGCTCGCGCAGACGAGCAAAACCCCGTAGTGAGCTCCGCTCTACTACTGGGGTGGCGAATACAATTGAAGAGCTTTACATGAGCAATCCGAAAATTGAAGCGGTTGGAAACTTACCCACAGGAGTTGGAGAGTCTCTTTTCGGAAGCGATGGTGACGAGCACTCGCTCTACCCCGTCTATCCGGAAAGCAAAGGGGTCACCTCAAACTGGCTGTACCATGCCATCCAAAAAATCATGTCGAGGGGAGTCCTTGACACTCTCACTGACCCGATTCCGGAGGCTATTTTGAAAAAGTACAATTTGCCGAACATTCGCACGGCTTTTATTTGGATTCATGCGCCGAAAAAAGAATCTGATGCGCTTTCCGCAAGAAAAAGATTTGCCTTTCAAGAAATATTTTTTATACAGCTCCAAAAACAGCGGGAGAGGAAAATCTGGAGCACACAAAGAACATTTAAAATAGAAACACGAAAGGAAGATATTGCAGAGTTTGTCAAAAGATTTCCATTTGAACCGACAAAATCCCAGCTGGATGCAATTAAAGCAATCAGTGGTGATTTACGTCGTGGTTATCCTATGTCACGACTCCTTGAGGGCGATGTCGGTTCAGGCAAAACAGCTGTGGCAGCGACAGTAATATATTCAATAGTTCAACAAAGACCCTTCGACTCCGTTCAGGGCAAGCTGCAAACTTTTGGAAATTTGCAATCTGCATACATGGCCCCGACAGAAATCCTAGCCAAACAGCATTATGAAAATTTTATTGGATACTTTAAACATCTGCCAATAAAGGTTGGACTTATAACAGGAAGTGGTTGCCAAATATTCCCTTCCAAAAGTGACCCCGCAAAACCAACTCATATTTCTCGCGCACAACTTTTGAAATGGGTGGCAAACGGAGAAGTGCCGATTCTTATTGGGACTCACACACTAATTCAAAAAAGTGTTGTGTGGAAACACTTGGCTTTTGTGGTCATTGACGAGCAACATCGCTTCGGAGTCAACCAGCGAGCAGCGCTGGTTCGCAGAACTAACGCAGAACTAACGCAGAACTACGCAGAAAAATTTGATCCTCTTTTGTACAAAGACTTAACATACAAAATCCGAACTGCTTTATTTAACGTTAAAAAAGAATTGGGAGGCGGGCATAAAGAAATTATTTATCAAAAATCTCTAGCTGAAGAATTTCAAAGATTGAAGTTAAGTTTTTCCAGAGAGGTAAGAATACCGATCAAATACAAAAATAAAGAAGTTGGAACATATGTGCCGGATTTTGTTATTGAAAATAAAGTAATCGTTGAATTAAAGGCTATTCCTTTTGTCGGAGCAACAGAAAAGAAACAAATTTGGAGTTATCTAAAAGGTTCAAACTATTATCTCGCCTTATTGGCAAATTATGGACCTCGAGAATTAACCATAGACAGAGTAATTTATGAAAGTGCTCGAGATTCTGCGTTTGTTCAGCATAATTCCGCGTTAGTTCCTCATTTATTATCAATGACAGCTACTCCAATCCCCCGCACACTGGCACTGACGATATATGGTGACCTAGATTTAACTTTACTTGATGAAATGCCATACGGTCGCAAACCAATTATCACAAAAATTATTCTGCCAACGGAGAGAGAGAGAATTTACGATGATATTAGGAAGGAAATTAAAAATGGACGGCAATTGTATGTTATCTGTCCGCGTATCAATGAACCAGACCCGACAAAAGAGCTGGCTATTATTGCAAAATCCGTAAGTCTTGAAGCGGAGAGATTGGAGAAAGAAGTTTTTTCGGAATTTTCTATCAGCATATTGCACAGCAAAATGACACCGACAGAAAAAGAAAAAATCATGATTAATTTTTCATCTGGTAAAACTGATATTCTCGTCGCTACATCTGTAGTAGAGGTTGGTGTTAATGTCCCAAACGCCACAATGATTGTGATAGAGGGCGCAGAAAGGTTCGGACTATCCCAGCTTCACCAACTTCGCGGACGTGTTATCCGTTCCAACCATCAAGCATACTGCTATGTATTCACCGAAAGTAAAAGTCCAAAAACAAAAGAGAGACTGAAAGCTCTGATGGTAGCAAAAAATGGATTTGAATTGGCAGAATTTGACCTTGCTCAGCGCGGAGCGGGCGAACTGTATGGCAGAAAACAATGGGGACTCTCCGACCTTGCCATGGAAGCTATCAAAAACATAAAAATGGTGGAAGCCGCGCGAGAGGAAGCAATAAATATCGTAGAAAAAGACTCAGGGCTAACAAACTATCCTCTCGTCTTAGACTATCTAAAAAATCAAACGGACAAAATTCACTTTGAGTGAAATCGTATGGAGATTTTTGCGACTTGTCCGCCTGCTTGGACTCGAACCAAGGACCCTCGAGGTATAAGCTCGATGCTCTAACCAACTGAGCTACAGGCGGATATATTTTCTAAATTTAAACTATATTAGCATAATAGAAAACTCCCGGCGATGCCCAACGCCGGGAATGAGAACTGCTGACAGTTCATAAGCCGATTTTTTTGAGAGGCATATATATACACCCAAGAGCAACGCCAACGATAACGAGAGTTAACTGAACGATGGCAAGCAAAATCAGCTTGAAATCAACAAATGGGTCTTCTGCTACTGGATGACCAATCATGTAACCTCCACCCGGAGAAATTTTGTTCTGAACATATTTATACATAAAATAAAGAATGGTGTAAAGTGGGTAGAAAAAGGCCGGGACAAAACCGGCCTTTAGCCAAAAACAGAGAAATTCATAGTGCCACAACCTCAGATAAAGTAGTTGGATGCAGTGGTTCCGCATGCCCGCACTTATTGCAGGCCTCATACAGAACCTCCTTTCCATCTTCTAACTGCGAAATTTCTTTCACTTCGCCGTCACATTGGTCCGTAACTCCAAGACCAAACGTAGCGACTTGTTTACATCGGCGGTATTTTTCCATACTTACCTCTGCATAAAGAATACCCTAAAGCAGACGGGCAAGCAATCACACCTGATGCTCAATATCAAGTTTTTGTTTTGGAGTTACGCCGTGTGCCACCAAAATCGTTTCAAATTCCGCGCGCTCAATCGTTTCTTTTTCTATTAGTCGTTTTGCGATTGCATCCAGCAGAGAGCGATTTTCTCTGATTGTCCGTTCCGCTTTCGCGTGCGCTTCTTTCATAATGCGGGAAACTTCCGCGTCAATATCCGCCGCCACTTTTTCGGAAAACTCCTTTTCTTCTATCCCCCCTCTGCCATACAAAACTTTCCCGCTCTGGCTCTCCAGCGCCACAGGTCCTAACATATCCGACATACCGTATTTCGTGACCATGTCGCGGGCAAGGGCGGTGGAAACCTGCAAATCGCTGGAAGGGCCGGTAGTTAAATCGTCAAACATCATCTTTTCCGTAACGTACCCGCCCAGAGAAACCGCTATATCATCCAAAAACTCTTTCTTTGACTGCATTTTGGTGTCTTCCAGCGGAAGCTTCAGGACGTAGCCGGCAGCGCGTCCGCGAGCGATGATTGAAATCTTGTGTACAGGGTCGGCATACGGCAAAAGTGACGCCAGCACCGCATGCCCAGCTTCATGATATGCCGCGATTTCTTTTTCTTTTTTTGAAAGAATATGACTTTTGCGCTCCGGACCAAGCATAACTTTTTCAATCGAGCGAATTAAGTCGTATTGGGCAATCGTAGTTCTGTTTTCACGCGCGGCAAGTATGGCTCCCTCATTCATAAGAGAATATAAATCAGCTCCGGAGAACCCCGGCGTGCGTTCTGCAATGACTTTTAGGTTTACATCTTCAGCAAATGGTTTTTCTTTGCTATGAACCAAAAGGATTTCTTCACGGTCGCGCCTGTCAGGCAAGTCAAGAGTAACACGGCGGTCAAATCTGCCGGGGCGGAGCAGTGCCGGATCCAAAACATCGGGGCGGTTCGTAGCCGCCATGACAATAACTTTCTCATTCGGCTCAAAGCCGTCCATCTCCACCAAGATTTGGTTGAGTGTCTGTTCGCGCTCATCATTTCCTCCGCCGGCACCCACTCCACGAACACGCCCGACGGCATCAATCTCGTCCACGAAAATAATAGCCGGCGCATTTTTCTTTGCCATTAAAAACAGGTCGCGCACGCGAGATGCTCCCACACCGACAAACATTTCCACAAATTCAGAACCGGAAATAGAAAAAAAAGCTACGCCGGCTTCCCCGGCAACTGCGCGAGCAAGCAGAGTTTTCCCCGTGCCCGGAGCTCCCATAAGAAGTATTCCCTTTGGAATCCTCGCGCCGATATCTAAAAACTTTTTTGGGTTGCGCAAAAAATCAACAATTTCCGACAACTCTTCTTTTGCTTCTTTGCAACCTGCCACATCTTTAAAAGTTACCCTCTGGTTCTTGTCATTCGGGTCTATCATGCGGGCTTTTGACTGGCCAAAAGTCAGGGCTTGCATTCCCGCCCCTTTGACCTGGCGGGTGATAAACCAAATAAATACAAGAATAAATAGTATCGGGAAAATAATCGGCGCCAAGTTGAGAAGCCAGTAGCCCCAGCCGTTTTCGTCTTTTATATTTATGGGCACAGCGGAAATCTCGTCTTTTGTGACACCGTAGTTTACCAAGGTCTGCGACAAGGTCCCGCCGGCTTCTTTATTTGATACTTTTTTATCGCCATTTTTGTATTCCAGGTCAAGATTATCGCCACGAACCGCAATTGACTTAACCAATCCTGATTTTATATCGCTTCCAACTTGGGAAATAGGAATGCTTTCCGGTTTCTTTCCTGTCGTTCCGGAAATGAAAGAATATAGGGCGGACAGGACGATAAATATAAGGAGAACGGAAACAATATAGTTCAAAATAGAGCTTTCTTGCGGACCTTTCCCGCCTTTTCCAGATTTCTTTATGATTATCTGCTTCTTTTCCGGTGTTTTATGATTGTTTTGATTGGAGTCTGCCATATGAGGCACAGTATACACGAATTTAAGCAAAGTGAAAGTTTTCTATGATACAATTGAAATATGGCTTTAATCGGCAACAAAAAAGCATATTTTAACTATGAAATTCTGGAAACCTATCCTGCGGGGATAGAGCTTTTTGGTCTAGAAGCGAAATCACTTAAAGGTGGTCATGGTTCGTTAGAAGGAGCTCACGTTACAGTGCGAGGTGGTGAAGCCTACGTAGTAGGAATGTTCATTCCACCGTACCAACCGGCAAATACACCAAAGGATTATGACCCATATCGCAACCGCAAGCTCTTATTAACTAAAAAGGAGATAAAAGAACTAGGAATAATTGAGGGTAAGAAAGGATTGACAATAGTACCTCTTTCGGTGTATAATAAAGGTGCTAAAATCAAATTGGATATAGTCACCGCAAAAGGCAAGAGGAAATTTGATAAACGTGAGACTTTAAAGAAACGCCAAAGCGAGCGTGATATCCAAAGAGAGTTAAAATAATTGAGTCTGCCTCAATGTTAGAACATAATCAATTTTTAATTCTTAATTTTGTAATTTTTAAATAATGTCCTAATGCATTAATTTTTTAAACATTAAGACATTAAAAATTCTTTATAAAATTAAAAATTCAAAAATTAGAAATTGTATTCTGATATTGGGGATGACAGGTTTTGACAAGTAAGTACTTTGACAATGCGCGCGACAGAGCTCTGGCGACTCTTAAAACCGCTAGAAAGCATAGATGCTAAAAACACCTTTGCAAAAGCAGTTCGTTCTCCATTTATGGCGAATGAATTCGCTTTCGCTCTCGCTTAATCTTTTTTAAGACTAACTGGAACGACGGTTACTCCCTGAAGTCTGTTACGGGAAGTGACTGCAATATCATCGGACTAGGATTTGTTTTAGTTTCGAAACAAATCTGAAACAAAGAAAACTGGATGTGTATTTATTTTGCCGATTTAAAGAATACATATTGAGAAAATAAAATCAGATACGTCGTGTAGAAGCATTATCAAATCTTATTTGCATGTGGTTTCGATACCACCATCTCCACAAAATTATAGAATAGCCCTGATGGAGCTATTCTATTTTGCAAAATTTCTTTCCAAACTTTTTGAACTTAGAGTTAACAACTTGGATTGCCTGTCGTGACTATTCCAGTTACAATAATGTTATGTTAAAAAAACTTTTAGTTACTGTTGTTCTGACTTTAACTTTTATTTTGCCTACTCTGGCATTAGCTGAAACTGCTGCTGACCAAAAACAATCCCTCATCCTCCAACTCCAGGAACAAATCGAAACCCTGCAAAGCCAAATTACAGCTCTCTCCAAACAGACAGAAGTGGCTTTTAGCAGAGTTTTGCAACGAGGAGCAAGCGGAGAGGAAGTCAAAAAACTCCAAACATTTCTGTCACGGTTCCCGGATATTTATCCTGAAGGTCTGGTGACAGGTTATTATGGTCAGTTAACCGAAAATGCCGTAAGAAAATTCCAAGAAAAACAAGGACTTGAAACTGTAGGTAATGTTGGACCAAAAACCCTATCCAAACTAAATGAACTTGTGACAGAAGGAGCTGGTTCATCAGGGACAATCCCTCCCGGACTTCTAACTGCTCCGGGTATTAAAAAGAAGATTGAAACTTCTGCGACAACTGCATCTAGTACAGGAGCAACTCCATCAGGAACACCAGTTGTTCTTTCTGTTAATTCCACTCCAAGCGGAGCAACAGTGACAAACCTTGACTCCGGATATGTCTATTGCCAATCTACTCCGTGCAATGTTGATATTACTGTTCCACCAAATTCTATAAATATTCGAGTTTCAAAGTCGGGATATTCCGACTGGACCAACCAGGTCTACCTTTACTCAGGACAAACAACAAATATCGGAGCAACGCTTGTAGCGATACAACCAAGCGTTATTACTCCAACAGGCATATGTCAGGTTAGAAATAGCGCCACAAACATCGTTTCATTTTTCGCTCCGGACGTGGGCGCCGGTTACGCAAAAATAGCAAAACCTGGAGCAAAAACTGTTACTGAATTAAGAAACGTCTGTACCCAGAGCGACTATAATACTCTTATTACAAGTTATTGCAGAATAAATTCCAGTCCGGTCAAGCAAGAAGTGGTGACATACAACGAAAAAGGTGAATGGCTTTCTATTGATGAAAGTGCTTTTGGAAACAGTCCGCTATCGTGCCCCGTTACCCCTGTTGCTCCTTCTCTGACCAACGCTTCTTGGGTTTCTCTTCCTACCACTATTCCACCTCGACTTGACCTTAGAATAAAATTTACCCATTTAAAACCATCTGATGTTCAGTCATTTAATGTTTATCTAAAATTTCCAAATTCATCATCTTACACTAAATTTACTTATGCCGTTCCTAACCCCAGCTCTTCAGTAATTCTTGGTGATGGAACAATGCTCACCCGTGACAGTACCGATAAAACAAATTTTGAATGGTTCCATACAGATATGGCGAGTCAACCGGCTGGTAGTTATGAAATATTTGTTACAGCTACCGGAAACGGTGGGGACAGCCCTCAAAGTAATACTTTTGGGCCAACATTGATCGATGCCCCAATAATCAGTACTCCATCAAATAATGGAATGGTTTCATCATTACCTTTTACTATAAAACTTTCCGATGCTCAATCGGGTCTTTATCGCGCATATTTTATTTTTAAATCTTCAGGAGACCTTGTTTGGTCTTACTCATCTTTATCAACCAGTGAAACCACCGCAACATTCAACGGTAGTAACTTATTTACCGCAGGACAATATCGTATTTTGGTTGATTCTTATGATGACCCTTCTAATCCCGGAAGTACAAAACAAAAATACGCCGAAAGTACATTTACATACTCTCCGTCAACTACCACATCCTCTCTTAACCCCCGCACCTCAAACCTTTCGGCAATCCACTACACCCTAAACTCAATAAAAGCAATAGTGGAAAAACTGTCAAAACTTTTAAAATGATTGGGGTCTAACCTTATAATGAGAATTATACTCTGCTGTCAAAAGCTGATTACTTTCTTTTTTATAAAAAGAGGCGAACACACAGTTCGCCCCGTTTTTCCCTTCTTTACTTCTGAGATTTACTTCTGAGAATTGATTAGAAAGTTCCAATTCTCGTCGGTTTCCTTGAACTTTATCGGCCTGGAACCTCTGTCGCAAAGCGGGCACTCCAAAGGGTCCCAGTCTTGGACTCTTTTCTCCGCCACGGCGGAGATGTGAAATATCCCGACATCTTCCACTGTGATAATGCGCCTTGCGCCCCGATTCACAATGGTTGCAATATATTTCACTATGGTTGCTTTCGGCTGACGACGATGAATCTCCAGAGCAGCTTCGGTAACACCTGTGCCAACAGAAAAGAAATCGTCAGCCAACAGCACAGTTCCCGCGCCGACTTCTGTCACAAGGTGAATTCCCCCGTTGCACTTTTTCATCTCGGCTTCTTTGGCGCCCAATATCCAAGCCAAGTCTTTGCACAGCCCCGTAGCGCCATTTGGAATGCCCGCCACGTAGTCCGGACTTTGCGATAATCTCCCGTCCAAACACATGGCAATCTGATAAGCCATGATGCGCCTCACATTGGTAGTTTGAAATAAGAACCTTGAGTTAAGGGCTTGGTCAGTGTGGCGTCCGGACTTTATCTCGGCGTGCAAACCAACATTCCCTATCTCTGCGAGATCATAATTGTAGCTCCACAAAGCGCCAGCGATGTTTGCTATGTGGAAAATTTCCTCAGCGCTCAGCGGCTCTCTCACTTTCCATACCGGTAAAGCAAAAAGTTCCTTGCGCCCCATTTCCAAAATGTTCAATTCTTTCTCCCTTCAAAAACTTTTGCGTTGACGTACTAATCTCTAAAGATAAAGTTAAGACAATATCGCTTTCAAGTCAACTGGCAGATTTCTTTGTGTTTACAAGAAAAATATGCTATGTTTTCCTTACATTTATTGGGATTTTATCAATTAACATATAATTTTTGTCTACATTCGTAAAAATAAATAATCAAATACAAGCGCAGGAGCTCCGCGTAATCATGGAAAACGGAGAAAACCTCGGGGTCATCTCTTTCAAAGAAGCTTTGGATAAAGCCCGCGAGGTTGGGCTGGACCTTATTGAAATTTCACCAAACGCCAATCCGCCGGTTGCAAAAATCATGGATTATGGTAAATTTCAATACGCTGAAAACAAAAAGCTTAAAACGGCAAAAACCAAGCAGCACACGGTAGAAGTCAAAAACATTCAGATAAAAGTAGGTACAGGAGAGCATGATTTAGAGCTTAAGGCTAAAAAAGCCTCCGCATGGCTCAAAGAAGGAAATCGCATCAAAATAGACCTTTTTCTCCCAGGCAGAACCAAGTATATGGATATCAAATTCTTGAAGGAACGCATGGAAAGAGTCCTTAAATTGATTACGGAAGAATATAAAATCGCGGACGAAGCAAAGAAAAGTCCAAAAGGCCTGTCGGTTATTATAGAAAGAAAATAACATGTCAACAAAAACAAATAAAAGTTTTACAAAGCGCCTAAAGATCTCCAAAAAAGGGAAAATAAGCGCACGCAAGACCGGTCAAAACCATTTTAATGCAAAAGAAAGCCGACGCTCGCAGCTCTCAAAGAAGCAGGGGGTCGCTTTCCCTATGAGCAACAAAGATAAAGCGCGTTTTTTATAAAAAACGCAATTTAAAATTTTAACTACACACCATGACACGAGTAAAAAAAGGAGTAAATGCATTAAAGACAAGACGAAATATTCTCCGAAAGGTGAAAGGCTATCGCCACGGACGCTCTACGAAAGAACGACAAGCGCAGGAAGCCATCTTTCACGCGGGCACTTATGCCTTTGCCCACAGGCGGGACAAAAAAGGCGACGCTCGCAGACTATGGAATGTCAAAATTTCCTATGTAGCAAAGGAAGCCGGAACATCATACAGTAAACTCATGGGTGCGCTAAAGAAAAAAGGAGTTCTCCTAGACCGAAAAATCCTAGCCACCCTTGCGACAGAAAGTCCAAGCACATTCAAGAAAATTCTCGAATTAGCAAAATAAAAAAACGACCCGCAGTATGCGGGTCGTTTTTTTATAACTCTATTCCCAAATCTCTACATATTTTCTTGCAGAGGAAATCGTTTATTTCCGTATGCCGAGGCACCGTAGAAGTCTTTTCTGTTTTAGAATTATAAAAAACAGAATGTTTATTCCCTTCACGAATTAAAATACAATCATTTTTCTTTAATAACCTAAGAAAATCAAACCGCTTCATGCTAAGCAGGGAGCATTATTGAGATTTGCTCCCGTTTTAGATTTTTTGATTTTGCAAAAGAAATCTTTCGGTTCGTTTCTAAAATCAACATGAGAGCATCTTTGAGGTTTTCTTTCGCTTCTTTCAAGGTTTTGCCCTGCGTATTTACACCTGGGATTTCTTCAATCCAAGCCGATACCCATTTACCCGACTTTTTATATATAGCAGTGAATTCTCTTTTCATGGTGTGAGTATAACAAACTCTCGTGAATTTTCCAGTAATTACCTAAGTTCATACACTTTCCCCCTCTCTGGGTAAACCGCATCCACTTCCAACTCATCACGGAGGCGCTGGGCAAGATACATGGATGATTTTGGTTCGCCCATGACTACAAAAACTTTTTTGACCGTTTTTTCCGTCTCGGAAACCATTTTTACCAAATTATCTGAATCTTTGTGAGAAGAATAACTGGAAATCATTTCTATTCTGGCGCGTACCGGAATGACAGAGCCGTTTATTTCCACCTGTTTCGGCTTATCCTGGATTCTTCTGCCTAAAGTTCCTAAGGACTGGTAACCGGTAAGCAGTATCGTGCTTTTTGGGTCGGGCAGGAAGTTTACTTCGTGCCCCACTATCCGTCCGCCGGACGACATGCCCGAACCGGCAATAATAATTTTGGGGTTAGGAGTTTTTACAATAGCTTCCGAATCTCGCGAGCCGTGAGTAATGGAGAGTTTCGGAAAATTAAAAATATTATCACCTTCTTTTATTTCTTTCTGCACACCATGATTAAAATTTTTTGAAGCTGTGGCGTAAATTTTTGTCACTTTCTCTCCAAGAGGCGCGTCAAGAAAAACAGGGATGGACGGAATTTTGCTTTCCTCCACCAAATTGTTCAGTTCATATAAAATAACCTGCGTACGCTCCACGGAAAAAGCGGGAATGACTAGCGCTCCGCCTTTTTTTATAGTGTCCAATATAATTTGTCTGAATCTCTCATCTCGTTCAATTTTTGGCTCATGATTTCTGTCACCATAAACGCTATCCAAAATCAAGTAATCCGCATCCGTCACAGGTTCCGTATTTTTGAGGAGGGGTGACGGAGAATTTCCGGAATCGCCCGTAAAGATAACCTTTTCCCCGTTATAACTGAATTCATACATGGCAGAACCGAGAATGTGTCCGCCGTCTTTGAGGTATACGGAAAGGTTCTGGCCGATTTTTGTTAGCATATGGTATGGAATCGTATTCCACAAAGCAAACGCTTGGTTGAAATCAGCCATTTCGTAGAGTGGGACATCGCTTTGGCCCAATTCACGGGAATTTTGGTCCATTATTTTGAGAGCGTCCAAAAGCATCACGTTTGCGATATCTCTTGTTTCCGGAGTGGAATAAATCTTTCCCCTGAAACCGTCGCGAACCAATTTGCAAAGTCGCCCGATATGATCCATGTGGGCATGGGTGATAAAAAGACAGTCAACAGATTTGACGTCATACGGAAAGGGCTTTTTGTTCTCCAGATTTGCTTCCAAAGTGCCCTGAAATAGTCCGCAATCCACTAGTATTTTAGTATTTTCGCTTTCAAGCAGAAAATTGGCCCCAGTGACAGTGCCAACACCGCCGAAAAAGGTGACCTGCAATTTATCACTCATTATTTTTTATTAACTTAATCGCATATAACGAACCGAGAAACGCGCCGCTTGTATCCACAATGATATCTTTTGTTGTATCAATAACATACGCAAGACCGTCAGAAAGAAAAACCATTCCCAAATATAGCTCGTAAAATTCCCACAAGAGTCCAATGACAAGAGCTCCGTAAATGCCAATCCGCACCATCTCTGATTTTGAAATTGGTGAATTTTTATAATAATATCGCCAGAACAAAATTGCCGCCATTGCCACACAGCCACCTGAAAAGAAATGCAAAACCATATCAAACCACCAAAAAGTCCAGCTTAGGTAAAACTTTTCCGATAATGTAAAGGTAAGCGCGATTAAAAACAGCAAAACAAAAGTATGTTTGAAAAGTTTAATTTTTAGCATTTACTAATTATATCCGAACGCGCTGCAAATTAAAAACTCCAGCAATAGCTGGAGTTTTTAATGGGGTTACAGATATTCCCCTACAAAACTTGTAGGTGGGTGTCCGCAATTGTATTTGTCAGAAAGAATTAACCCTCATCAAAGTAGCAATATATGGGACTCCCTAAAAAATGGTTAGGTAGAAAATATCACATAACCCTAAACACATTATATCACCTCTCTAGAAAAAAGGGAGGGGCTTTTCTGTTGATTTTTATCGCCGACGTAGAGCGAGCGAAATGAGAAAGTAATCTTTCTCATTTACGAGCCGAGGAGAGCGAAAAAAGGTTTAAAACCCCGTGGCTTGCCACGGCAATGGACGAGTGAAGTGAGTTCATTGCGGATCCAGGGCTTGCCCTGGGGTTTAATGCCTTTTATTCCAAAATACCGTCCAGGTTCACATCATAGAGAATTTCCTCGGCAATAAGGCGATAATTGATGATTTCGTCGGATGAAAACCAAAGATTTATTTCATTTTCTGCTTCTTCCGGCTTATCAGTGCAGTGCACAAGATTCCTGACAGCTCTTTTATCAACGTCCGTAAGGGCATAAGAATCCAGAGTTAAATCACCGCGTATCGTGCCCACATCCGAAGTCAAAGGCTCTGTCCCCCCGACTATCTTTTTAACAATACCGACAGCCTGATTACCTTCAAGAACCAGGGCAACAACCGGACCAGAGGTAATGTATTTTAAAACAGCTTGCTCGATATCTTTTCCATAATCAATAGCGCTTTTTGTGATATTTTCTCCGTTAGCTTTCATGGTTTCTATCATCCTGCTACCCTTTGTTTCGCACCATGTATCATCTTTGCCATAGTGTTTAGTCGCCCGTTCCATGTCAGGCACAAACATTTTCATAGCAATAATTTTAAGTCCTGTCCTTTCCAGACGTTTAATAATTTCTCCAATCAGCGTTCTTTGTATGCCATCGTGCTTTATGAAAACAAGTGTTTTTTCTTTCTTTGGGTGCTGCATAGTCTGTACTGATTATTAATAACGAATTTTTAGTGTATCAGATTTTTTAATAATTGAAAATGGAAAATATTTAACGAGTCAATACTATTGGTTCGCCATCCGTAATCACAATAGAGTGTTCCCAGTGAGCGGCGTTTGTGCCGTCTGCTGTTTTGTATGTATAGCCGTCTTTATCCAGGATAATTCTATCAGTGCCCAAGGTAAGCATCGGTTCCAGAGCAAACACCATGCCTGGACGCAAAAGCTCGCCTCTGCCCCGCTCGCCCTCGTTTGGCACAAACGGGTCTTCGTGGACCTTGTAGCCGACGCCGTGGCCAGCAAGGCCTTCCGAGAGCCCGTAACCGAGCGGTCTGGCAAAGGACTCGATAGCATGGCCGATGTCCCCGATACGCCCGCCTCCGCGAGCGGCTTTGATGCCACGGTACAGCGCTTCTTCGGTATGCAAAATCAGTTTTCTGTTTTCCTCCGAAACATTACCGACACCGACCGTAAGAGCGCTGTCGGTGATCATGCCTTCGTGCGTAATGCCGAGGTCAAGCGAAACAATATCGCCATCCTGGATAATATATGGGTCTTCGTTTGGTATGCCGTGGACGATTTCATCATTTATAGAAACGCACATGGCTGCCGGAAATGGACGTCGTGCCCCGCGCGGCTTGTAATTTAAAAATGACGCAGTATCCCCACCTTCGCGTATCAATTTACGCGCATAGTCCTCAAGCTCTTGGGTTGAAACGCCGACCTTCACTTTTTCTTTGACCTTTTGCAAAATAACACCGAGACGTTTCCCGCCCTCTTTTAAAATTTCTATTTCTTCCGGTGTTTTTATGGTAATCATGATTGCATTTTAGCAAACTTCGTTGAGTGCATATTTTAAAAAGAGGCTTTCAGAGCGCGACGGTGCGAGAACGAGCTGAAATTCTAGTAAGAATTTACAGCGTACTCTTTTTAGGATATGTCGAGAAAGAAGTCTGCTACCAACCCAGCTTTTCTAAAATCTCCTTGCGTACATCTTCAATCATCTGCTCACCGTTAATGTCCAGTAACGTATACTGTTTGTGCACGTTAAAGTACTCTATGGCAGGATACGTGTCCCGGTCAAACCAGTCAAGCCGTTTGTCTATGTCTTCTTTTGTTTTGTCATCATCGCGCCCGCGGGAGAGCAGGCGCGCCTCGGACCATTCTCGCGAGACATTGAGGTATATCACGTGCGCCTTGCGACCATAAAATTCCAGAGCCGTGGTAAATGCCATAGCTTCTGGAAGCGACCTTGAAATGCCGTCAAAGAACGCATGTTCGGTACCTTTGAAATTATCAATCAAAACGTGCGACCACATGTGCACCGCCAAAAAGTCGGGCTGGCGTTCGCCCCTTTTGTATATTTCACTTGCAAGCTTGTGGGAGTATTTTTCTCCTTCCACAAATTCTCGGAAGTTTTTGCCCGTTTCAAGATAAAAAATCTCACCGTGCGGGTCTTTTTCTTTGATAAGTTTTGACAAAAGTTCCGCCTGTGTTCCCTTACCGCATCCCGACCGCCCAATAAAAATAAAAGTTTGTGGAGTCATGGAATTATTGTAGCACAATAATTAATTTAGAATTTATACTTTAGAATTTAGAATTAATTTTTAAAGTCTAAATTTTAAAGTTTAAATTTGACCTAGTATTCCCTTATAGATACTTGAGCGTCGATTTTTTTAATAAGATCAATCACAACAGAAACGACAATCAAAAGTGCTGTTCCTCCGATAGAGATGGATGTAATGCCGGTAGCGCCGCTCATGATAAGAGGAAGAACGGCAATAAAGCCTAGGAAAATGGCGCCGACCAGAGTCAGGCGAGTGAGAATGCGGGAAATGTGTTCGGAGGTAGAATGCCCCGGACGAACACCCGGGATAAATGCTCCGTTTTTCTGGAGATTTGTAGAAATTTGGTCAGGGTCAAATGTAACTGCTGTGTAAAAGTAAGTGAATATAAATACCAAAAAGAAATAGGCTACTCCGTAGAACCACTGATTTGCCAAAACCCCGAGAAGAGTTCCGGAAATACCGCTCAAGAATGCGTAGCTTGAGTTTTGCAAGAAGCGCAAAATCATTTGTGGAAACAAAAGAATTGATAAGGCGAAAATAATAGGAATGACTCCGGCTTGGTTTATGCGTAAAGGCAAGTATGTTGAAGTCCCGCCGTAAACACGATTCCCCCTGACTTGCTTGGCGTATGTGATAGGTATCGGACGCTCAGCTTCCGTGATAATAACTACGCCGATAATAACCAAAATGGAGGCGACAAAAGCAACAACATAAAGCGGAAGCTGTGCCGCATCAAAAGCAAAGATGAGCTGGCCGAGAGAAGCTGGCAGGCTTGCCACAATACCGGCAAAGATGATGAGCGACAGGCCATTACCAATGCCGTATTCTGAAATCAGTTCGCCAATCCACATGAGTAGGA
>Ga0209542_10008350_pt1 | contig 19373 bp, 18 predicted proteins | sample RifCSPhighO2_01_FD_184028 | JGI IMG/M metagenome (GOLD analysis project Ga0209542, IMG submission 184028) | Soil microbial communities from Rifle, Colorado - Rifle CSP2_plank highO2_0.1 (SPAdes) (version 2) | ecosystem: Environmental > Terrestrial > Deep subsurface > Rock core/Sediment ...
CCCGTTAGCGGATGGATCTACTGGCATTCCTGTTAAATCCGAATATGTAATCGTGGGTTCTACCGGTTTTGGCTTATTTTTAACCCTGTCTGTGACTGCTGGTTTGAAATAGCTGTAGCGGCTATATAAACGATAGGAAGCAATAGCGCCGGTCCATATAAAAATGGCCATAACTGTTATAAATAGGGCCCATTTCTTTTTTGACATATGGCCGTGCTCAAACCGCCACCAGCGAGACTTTTTGGGTTTATCTGGTTCGGCCTCTATTTTTGGCTCAACCGTATCGGGTTGTGTGACTTCTGAAGAAATTTCAATAGTCTCATTGTCTATATCCAGGTCTGTCGGGTCTTCTGTTTTAACTTTTTTACGATCTCTTGGCCTAGGTGCTTTACTCTTGGGTGGCCAAATAATGTCATCCATGCCGTCTATTGTACCAGACCGCTTATGGTTTGACTTCTAAAGCGATGCCAAAGTCTGCTCAATTCTTGACAGGCAGCGGTCTTTGCCCAGAACGGCCATGGTTGCAGCTAGCTCAGGGCTGGCGGGAGCTTGGGTGGTGGCAATGCGGATGAGACTAAATAACACGGCTGGTTTCTGTCCAGTCTTTTTCAGTAGCCCATTTAATACTCCCGTTAGATTCTTGTGCGAAAAATCACTTTCTTTGAGTATATCTATACTCTGTTTTAGGAGACTTTTAAGCTCTTCTTTGGTAAGTTTCTTAAGTTGCTTGTGTTCGCTGATAAGCTTTGGATTAACCGGCAAGTCTACAAAGAAAAATTTGGTTAGCTGAGGCAATTCAGCAAAATACTTTAAGCGCTCCTGCATCAGCACTAGTACTTGTTTTTTGTAATCTTCGCTAGCCTTCTCAGCTTCCTTGGGCCAGAACTTCTCTGCTTGCTTGTATAGTTGCTCTTGGGATAATTGGCGGATAAAATGTCCGTTGACCCATAGCAGCCGGCGCACATCAAAATGGGCGCCACTTCGCTGAATACGATCCAGGCTGAATTTTTGTAACAATTCCTTTTCTGTAAAAACTTCTTGTTCGCTGCCGTCGTTCCAACCAAGCGTGGCTATAAAGCTCATCAGAGCCTCCGGCAAAAAGCCCTCCTGCAAATAATCCAATACATCCTTAGCACCGTCGCGCTTAGACAACTTTTTTTTGCCGTCAGGACCCAAAATAAGCGGTACCGTGGCCATAATAGGTGGCGTGAGCTTAAGCGCTTCATATAAGTTCAAATAATTAGGCACGCTGGCCAAGAATTCCTGGCCACGGATAATGTGAGATATCTCCATGTCAGCGTCATCTACAATATGACAGAAGTTGTAGGTTGGGTAGCCATCGCTTTTAATAAGTACAAAATCATCAACTACCTCTGGTCCAGTTGAGATGTCTCCCATGACCTCATCGTGCCACTTGTAGGTTTTGGGGTCAGATTTGAACCGTAGCGGCGTAGAACCATCCCATGCTAGCGGATTTTTTGGACGATGATTACGGTATAGAAAGGGCTTTTTAGCCTTTTGAGCAGCTTCGCGGAAGGCTTGGACTTCTTCTGCAGTGTATGGATCCGCATATGCTCGACCGGCATCTATAAGCTTTTGGGCCCACTTTTTATAACTCTCTAGCCGCTCACTTTGCCTGTATGGAGCAAAAGGACCACCATTATCTGGTCCTTCATCATAGGTCAGCCCCAGAGCCTTCAGACTTTTCATTAAATGCTTATCAGCACCGGTAACTTCTCTATTTTTATCAGTATCCTCAAGACGCAAGATAAATTGACCCTTACCCTGCCGAGCAACCAGCCAACCAAATAAGGCCGTACGTACACCACCAACATGCAAATATCCTGTGGGGCTCGGTGCAAACCGTGTTCTAACTTCTTTACTCATCAGGGGTATTGTAGCATGAGCACGGAGCTATAGGATCTAAAAGCTGTTGGCGATTTTGAGGAGTTGAGAGGTACTTAGCCTGGAATCACCCTCTATGGTGTATAGTGTGCCGTCTTTTATGAACGAAGCGTTTGAGTCACCATACAGATAGACTGAGGTGCCATCGGCTGTGCTGATAGTTTGAAACGACTGGCCAGTATTGGCTGCCAATGTACTGGTCTGGTTGCTATTAGTAAGGGCTGTTTGAGTAATTTTAAAATTGCGTCCGTCACTGTTGGAGTGAAAGCTCAAAATGACCCGGCCCGGGCTGGTTTGAATATAGCGGTCCAAAGCAAAACCTGCCGGGTGATAGCCAGGCAAACTGGCATGAACACCAACGTCAGCCGCCGCCAAACGTACCCGTATGTTAGTAGCGTTTTGATACATGATAAATCCACCCAGTGCCACAAATAATATTGCTGCTATGCCAAAATGTACGGCTTTAATACTAACGCCGAGCTTTTTGGCGGCTCGCTGGCGTCTGCTGTGTTTGGTCTGCTTTTGGTTATGGCTGGTAGCATTAGAAAGAGCATTACCAAACAGATCAACCGGCGCATCTTCTGTGACGGGCGCATAAGTATGCTTCTCGATTGCAGGCTCGTCCGGTGCAGGTTTGACACTGATTTTACTAAGTCTTTTGACAACGGTTGGGATCAGATCATCTCGCGAGGCAAATCTATGGATTAGGTGGCTTTTTGGCACGCTGGCTGCGCGTTTGCTGCGAGAGTGTCTAGTGCCCATAACATCAAGACTAACTAGCGTATCAATGTTATGGCTAACTGGTGATTTAGACTTTAGGTCAGATATTTTATGCTGTAGGCGCACAGGTTTTTTTACTGCATGGCGCATAAGAGTCTTGGTATGCTGAGTTTTGCGGCGAATATTGTGCGGACTATGAGGCTCACGGTGTTTAAGGTGGACGGAATCAGGGTCTTTTGGTTTGCTGTGCTTTGCTGCGGGATGAGTATCGGCACTTTGGTTAGTAGGCCTAATTAAGGATTGGTGACCTTTGGGCGCGCTTGATATAGGTTTGCCGGTGGCGGCATCAAAAAGCTTACCATTCAGCTTTATCGTGTTTTGTTTACTCAACTTTTTGTATCCCTGTGATTTTATCCAAGCTGCTTATGTCTAGTATGTTACTCCTTTGTACAGTGCTTGACAAGACCCGTTGTATACCAAGACTTGCCTCTTGGTGTTAAACACACCATATTTAATGTATAATGCAATCTGCAGTACAACAAAACCAAAGACCTCACACTTTATATGGACTTTCTTGACCCTAAGAAAAAGCGCGGACAGGCCATCAGACTAATGGTAGGCTATGTTCTGGTTGGCATAGCGATTGCATTGGCTTCTTTTGTGCTTTTACTACAAGCCTATGGCTATGACCTTAACCGGCAGACAGGTCAAGTTATCCAAAATGGGCTGGTGTTTGTGGCCTCCCACCCAGTGTCTGCGGATCTTTATCTTAACGGAGCGCACAAAGGCACCACTAGCAAACGACTGACAATTGAAGCTGGACAATATACTGTTAGTTTGAAGCAAAAAGGCTACCGTAGTTGGCAGCGGACTTTCACGCTACAAGGCGGGAAGGTTGAACAACTGGTCTATCCAGTTTTGTTTCCGACTAAACTAAATACCAGCGACACGCTGTTATACAAGAGTACGCCGGTGTTTGCTACGCAGAGTCCGGATCGTCGCTGGCTGCTAGTTCAGCAACCTGGTCTTGTAACCAGCTTTGATAATTTTGACCTAAATAATCCTACTGCAGCGCCGACCAATATAATACTTCCAAGCGGTCTACTGTCTCCGAGTAGTAGCCTCGACACTTTGACACTAGTGGAGTGGTCTACAGATAACCGCCATGTTTTAGTCCAACATACCTATAGTGGTGGAAACGAGTTTGTGATGATTGATCGGCAAGAACCTTCTAGCTCTTACAATGTCAACAAGCAGTTTGGAGTTATTCCCACTATGGTGGCATTGCGTAATAAGCGCTATGACCAACTGTATCTCTTCGATGCTACTACTAAGTCGTTACAAAAGGCCGAGACTAAAGGTAACAAGATAACACCTCTTCTTACTGGAGTAATCAGTTTTAAAGCTTTTGGTAACAATATTGTTGTCTATGCAACTGATGATAGCCAAACACCCGGCAAGAACGCTATTAAAATATGGGACGGTAAGCGTAGCTATCTGCTGCACCATTATCCATCAACCGCAAAATATGCACTAGATATGGCTACCTACAATGACCACACCTACATAGTTGTGGCTCCAGTTGGAGGTGGGTTGGCTTATATCTACAAGGACGCTCTAAATCAGGCCAAGCAATCCGCCAAAACTTCTCCATCGCCATTTACTACCCTTAGGTTAGAACAGCTAGCTTATGTGTCTTTCTCGGCTAATGCGCAATTTATTATGGCTCAGAGTGGTTCACGGTTTGCTGTTTATGATATTGAACGAAGCCACCGCTACGTCTATGAGTTAAAGGACCTGGTCACTGTTGATCAGAAAGCAACTTGGATGGATGGCCACAGAGTAGTTCTTGTCATAAATTCCAAGACTTTTGTGTTTGACTTTGACGGCATCAATCAACAAACCCTAACATCCTCGGCGGCAGGATTGTTGCCCTTTTTCGACCGCGATTATGAAAATCTGTACAACATTGCACCGTCGGTACAGGTTCCAGATAGATCGGCGCTAACCAGGACTCCTCTTATAGTCAAGTAAGCTTTAGTCGGTTATCCATTTAACGAAACGACCCCATAGGCTGGGTGAATTGCTTGGCAAGACCGCCGGGCTTTGGCTGCTAGCAATTGCTGTGCTAGCTGTATTGGCCGTAGGGTTTGGCGTAATTTGTTCACCGACAATAACCAAACGGCGTATGGATGAACCGGGCGGATCGCAGGTTATGAGCGTGGCAGTGGCTGGTTTTTCAGCCGTGTTTAAGACGCTCAAATTTGTAGGCTCCACCACCTCTTTTTTGTACACTTGATAGACATAGCGCTTACCGTCTTTAGTCAGGTAGAATAGGTCACCTTTTTCCAGGCGGCTAAGCAGCACAAAAGCAAATTTATATTTACCGGTGTTAAAAATGTTACTACTAGAGTGGCCAAAGATTACTGCATTGCCCATCTCGCCCGGGTTAGGTGTGGTGGCGTAATGCAGTGTGCCGTTTTCTAACGATGCCTGGACCGCCGATTCTTCTATTGAAGCTTGGTCGTATATTACAGGAGTTTCGATATTAATTTTGGGAATAATGACTTTTGGGTTGGGATCAACTGACAGTGCACTGGGATCAACAATAATTGGCGTAGAGCTAACATGCTTACTTGGCGTGATGAGGGGAGCAATAAATCGCTCATTAAAGAAGCCAAAAAGTAAGATAAGTAGTACCAGTGAGCCCATGCCAAGCCCAAAAATTAATGACTGTAGGTGTTGTCGTACCTTAAGCTTGTGGCGTGGTTTTATGTTGCTAAGCAATTGTTTTTTAGCGTCAGCAATGGTAGTACTTTGCGTTTGCCTGTGATGGTGTAGTACTCGCCGATCTTTTGTTCTATGGTGTTTGGTCCTAGGTTGTGGAGCAACCTCACTAACGTACGGTTCTACAGGTGGACCAGGAGACTTGATAGATTCTGTCGGCGTGGGTAAATTAACAACTTTAGGTTGTGTGTTCACGGTAGGTCCTGGCTGTGCTCGCATAAAATGTGAGGATTGATTGTTGGCTGCATAAAACTCACTCCACACTTCGTGTTTTTGGTCATCTGTTAAGCCGGTGTAATAATTGTGCCAAGCTGTTTGAATTTCAGCCACCGTTTTACCGGAGTTACTAAGTTGGTATACAAATTCTTGGTGTTTGGATCTCCCTTTGATGATTTGGGCAGCTTCTAGTGCCTCGGTTTTGGCATCAGGCTCATGAGCATATAGCGAATCAAGCTTGCCGCGAATAAGATTGGCAGCATGATCGTCTGTCTGATCGTTTGGTGTCGGTGAGTTACTGATATCCATAAGAGCTATTACTCAAGTATAGTATATAGGACTGTCTCATAGTACAATTGTCCCTGTCATTCTATCTTATAGATCGTACGTTTCGACGAGCCGGGGTGGCGGAATTGGTAGACGCGCCGGACTCAAAATCCGGTGGTAGCAATATCATGAGGGTTCAAGTCCCTCCCCCGGCACCATTTTTGATAGTTAATACTTTCTGGTTTTGGATGTTGTCTATGAAAAAACTTTCCGCAGACACACTACGCAAGCATAAAGGCATAAGCTTTGTTGGAGTTTCGACATGCTTCTTTGTCTATGATAGTGAAGGTCATTTCTATATGGCAAAAAGAAGCAATAAATCGAGAGACGAGAAAGGAACATGGGAGATTGGCGGCGGCGGACTTAAATGGGGATTAACTGCTAAAGAAAATCTTTTTAGAGAAATAAAAGAAGAATATAATGCAACTCCGCTGAAGGTCACATTTCTAGGATATAGAGATGTGCTAAGGAGTTCAGAGGAAGCTGAGTTAACGCATTGGGTGGCTCTAGATTTTGCAGTACTTGTTAATCCTAAATTGATTAAGGTAAATGAAATTGATATGTTTGACGACTCGGGTTGGTTCACTCTCGCTAAACTACCTTCGCCACTTCACTCCCAGCAACTGACATTTTTTGATAAATATTCACTTCAAATTCGTACTTTGCTCGGAGAAAATTAGGTCTGTGGTTGTTCCTGTTCATGTACGGCAGTTACCAGTACCTCGAACGATTTTGAGGGGTTTTGGAGCCACCAGACGGCAATATGTGCAGCAGCAGGTGCTCTCCAGGCTTCCTCACTCATTTCGGACTTTGTGGAGCTGACTTGACCGTTCACAGCCACAAAGATTGTGTCTAAATGTTTGAGAACAATGTTGAGCTCAAATTTTTGGCTAAACTCATGCAAAGCGTCCACCAAATTTATAAGATTCATGTCAAAAGTAAAAGCTATTTCGAATTTCAGGCTTGTGGCCAGTTGCTGCAACTGAGCCATGCTCAAGACTAGAGTAGTTTTTGGTCGGTCTTTGATAGCCTCCACTGAACGGCTAAAATAATCCACTGTATCTTTTGTGAGTGTTAGTTGTCCGCTATATTTATCTACAAACTTTTCTAGTACTATGGCTGTCTCACTATTGCGTCCTAGATCTCCCGCTATCAATGCCCCATTCGCCCAAACACTGTGCTCTAGTAGCTCTGCCAAGGCTTTTTGCCCAAAACTACCGCTAGGAGTGCTCGATACAAAGATGGCTTCTGGTAACATTTTGCCAACTGTTTTTTGCAGTGCATCTGGCAAAATAATTCGTACGGTACCAATACCTGCTTTAACTGCTTCACTATATGCGGTTCCGACGGAGGAGAAACCGTGGATGTTGCCGCCAACAATTAATAATCTACCGGACGTTAGTTTGGTCTGGGGCCGGCTCCAAACCAAATCCGGAAAAAGCGGTTCACTGCCCTGCTTGTGCCAATATTCTTGCATGGGTCCTCATTATTCAGTCTAGTATACCAGGTGTGATATTTCTAACAGATACAAATGTTGACAGTAGTTCTATAATATATGACATGGGACCAAACATAGGCGGTGAAGTTCAGCGCTATTTTAGGCAAGGTGTAGCAGCTGCTTCGGTTGTGATCTCTCTCGCTGCCTGTGCGGGTGAGCGTGAGCCGCAATCCGCACAAACTTTGCCAGATCAAGTCGTGGCGACTCAGCCAACCGACGTACTTACACCAGAACCATTACCAACTGTGGTTCGCTTGCCTCAAGCTACTCTTCCCTCTGTTGAGCCCGTACCCGACGGGCCCACTCCTCCAGAGACAGATGACGTGAAACCTGTAACTGTCTCCAGCCCGGCCTGCAGCGTGCGTCCAATCCGCTCCAAAAAGTACTTGAACGCTAAAAATAAGAGCGATCTTGAAGAAATAATGGATCACCAGGAAGCATTGAAATTCCGGGATCAGCCGATTCATTTTTTATCCGATGGCGCCCTAGCGATAGAAATAGTTAGAGAGACTACTGTTGATTCTAATTTAGCTCGAGCGCTTGGTAATAACGTTGATAACCTCGAAAAAGGCAAAAAACAGACCGTAGATGACTTATTGAATAAAAAGTATAATGTTGTTAACTGTCCTCCGGGCAACCTTAAGAATGAAACCAAAGCATCAGCTAGAGATACCTTCAGGGCAATTAAGAAGGTTGCTGCGTTTGAAGTTGTGAATTTCCTTGATGCCAAAGGTGAGCAACTAGGACAATACGTAAAAGGTAAAATCGATAAGTACGTAAAAAAGATAGAAGCTCAAGTAAAGTAGCCCTAACCCAGTTTGTAGCTTTGACCATCCGACTTTAGTATATAGACCACGTTTTTTCGTTCAACCACGATCTTCCACCTTTGCTTTTTTGCTTCATCGAACAGCTTCTTTTCTGGATTAAATGCAATCGGCTGATTTACCAGCCTGAGCATAGGAATGTCACTAGTGCTATCTCCAGCTGCAATGCTGTTTTCCCAGCTGGCATTGTGCTTGTGTACGAGTTTGGTAAGTGCCAGGTCTTTATCATGCAGGTAAGCTTTGCGCTTGCCGGTAAAATGGCCACCACGTTGCTCATAATTAGCACCAATATAGTCGTCAAACCCCCAGTAGCTTGCAATCTTCTCCACGATTTCAGTTTGTGAATTAGAAATAGCAAACAATAAATAACCGTTCTTCTTAAGGCTACGGATCAAATCCCTTGTGTATGTATAGACTTGATCTTTGTATTCATCAAAAACCAACTGTGCCGCCATCTCGAATTGCTCTACGCTAAGGTGTGCAAGTATGGCTTCGTATGCTCTAACAAGTTGTCTTTCATAGTCTTTAAATGATTCGGGGCTGGTGCGTTTCTTCCAGCTCATTCGGGCATCACGAATGGCTTGGTAGGTAGATTCGTCTATGTAACCTCTCTTGGCAAGAGTATCGGCCACTGCATGATAGAGCTGCCAGCGCACCAGGGTTCCGTCTATATCAAACACCGCAAACGGCCTTGATATCATCTTTTTGATTTCCTGTAGGCGGCTTTTGCTTTGTGATACTCTTCGAATCCGTCGTTAGAAACGTTAAAGATTTTGGTTGGATATTTTTTAGCGGCAGCGTTTAGCTTACTTTTAAATGAGTCGGAGATATCTATATCGCAGACAGTGGCAAAATGAAAAGCAAAAATCAGTACATCTGCCAATTCGTCCGCCATCTTTTTCTTATCTTCTTTAATTAAAAGATCCCACTGGAACAGTTCAAGTAGTTCTGCGGCTTCGATTGAAATGGATGTAGCTACATTTTTCGGTGTGAAATGTTTATTCCAATCACGCTCTTCACGAAACTTAACCACCAAGTCCTTGAGCTCTTGGATATTTGTATCAGAATCGGATTGCTTGGCTTTCATTCGCTAATTCCACTGAGATAAAATCGTACGTTGAACATTCCAGCTTTCGCGCTCTGCCTTATGTCCGCCAACCGTCCAAACAAGATGGCTATCCGGAAGTTTCTTATCTAGTTCATATGCTGTGATGGGCGGACAGACCATGTCGTAGCGTCCCTGAATAAGCCAAATTGGCATGGTTAATTTGTGAGTCTTGTCTATTACATATTTATCTGGCAAAAAACAATCATTAGAAGAGTAATGAGTTTCAATCTTGGTTGAAGTTTCGTCATATGTCTCTAGGTCTGGTGGCGTGAATCTGTCGTCTAATGCCAACAATGAACTTTCAACATTTCCATAAATGTATGCTGACTTTCTGGCACTAGACTTGTCATTGCCTAATATTCGACTTATGTGGTAACCAGCAGGGTTCTTTTTGTGAATGGCTGGTGTTTGCTCTAAAAGGCTGTCCCAAGCTTCTGGGAAAAACAGCCTGAACTCACCCTTTGCTATCCAGTCCATTTCCTTTTTGGTGCCAGTAAAAATTCCATTCAGAACCATGGCCGCAATCCGTTTTGGATATTTTAGAGCATACACAAGCGCCAGGCAGCAACCCCAAGAGCCGCCAACTAAAACAAACTTTGTAAGATTCATATGGCTGGCAATTTTCTCGATGTCTTCAATGAGATCTTGAGTTGTGTTATGTTCGAGAGAGCCAAAGGGAAGACTTCGACCGCATCCCCGTTGATCAAAGAAAATAACTCTATGCTGAAACGGGTTATAGATGCCTTTGTGTTTGTCCTGAGATTGGCTGCCGGGTCCTCCATGTAGAAAGATAATTGGCGTCTTGGCTTTAGGGTTGCCCCAGTCTTGGATGTATAGTTGGTGCCCGTCACCAACATTGAGGAACTGTTCACTAATCGTATAAGCATCTGGTGTCATAACTAACTCTACACCTCCAGTTCGATGCTTATTGGGCAATGGTCACTACCCATGACGTCAGCATGAATAGCCGCAGTCTTAACCTTTGATTTTAGCCCTTGTGACACCAAAAAATAATCAATTCGCCATCCCACATTACGGGCGCGAGCGTTGGCCCAATGCGTCCACCAAGTATAATGACCATTTCCTTTAGTAAACATTCTAAAAGTATCCGCAAAACCATGTTTAATCAGAGCTTCAAAACCAGCCCGCTCCTCGTGCGTAAAGCCACGTTTGCCCACGTTTTCCTTAGGTCGGGCCAGATCGTCCTCTGTGTGGGCGACGTTGAGATCACCGCAAAAGATAACTGGTTTGTTTTGTTCGAGTTGTTGGCAATAGGCTGCAAAGGCCCTATCCCATGTAACGCGCAAAGGTACGCGTGATAGATCATCTTTCACATTGACAGTGTAGACCGTGACAATAAAGAATTGATCAAACTCAGCTGTAATTACTCGCCCCTCCTTGTTGGCATCACCATACACATCGCCGGCAACTTTATACTTTTTGATCAACTCAGCCGGTAGGCCGTTGGTTACCTGGAGCGGCTTTAATTTAGTGAAAATAGCCGTGCCCGAGTAACCCTTTTTTGCCTCCGAGGAATTCCAAAACTCTTCGTAACCAGTCAGATCAACCTGGGCTTGTCCCTGCTCTGCCTTGGTTTCTTGTAGACACAAGATATCTGGTTTGTGTCTCAACATAAACTTTTGGAACTCACCTTTGTTGAGTGTGGCCCTAATGCCATTCACGTTCCACGAATAAATCTTCATCCCTTGTATTATAGCGTGACTTGAGTCTTCTCTGCTAGACTGAGAGTAATGTATAAGCGATTGTTACTTAAGCTTTCGGGAGAACAATTGTCGGGAAGTTTTGACAGTGGTTTTGATACTAAAACTGCAAACTACCTGGCCGAAGAGATTAAAAAGGTTCGTAAGACGGGCTGCCAGCTTGCAATAGTTGTCGGTGGCGGCAACATGGTTCGCGGAGCTCAAATTGCTGGCAATGGCATCCGCAGGGTTACTGGTGACCAAATGGGAATGCTCAGCGGCCTAATTAACTCCATGGCTTTGACTGATATCTTTGAAGCGCACGATATTTCAACTCGTTGCCTTAGTAATATCTTTGCGGATCAGATAGCAGAGTCATATTCTTTCAGAAGGGCAATAAAACATTTGGAAAATGATAGGGTGATCATTATTGCCGGTGGCATTGGGCGACCATATTTTACGCACGATACCGCATCTGTTAACTTAGCGTTAGAGTTAGACTGCCAAGCAGTTTTAAAGGCTAGTAAGGTTGACGGTGTTTACGACATGGATCCTCACAAACACAAAAAGGCCCAAAAGCTTGACCAAGTTTCCTTCCAACAAGCCGTTGAAGATAACGCCATAAAAGTCATGGATAAGGCGGCAATGGGACTCGCTATGGAACACCAAATGCCCCTAATAGTCTTTGATGCTATGAAACCTGGCAACATCGAACGAATCGTAAAAAACCAAGCTGTTGGTACGACAATTAGATAAATACTTATCTCAAATGTTTGGCGGAGGGAGAAGGATAGCGGACTTTGTCCTTCTCCACCGCGGTGCGCTCGGAATATATTCCTGCGTGCATCCTCGCTCCACCGAACCCTCTACTATGCAGTACGGGCTCTCGTAACTCCCCATAACTTGGTCCAACAAGCCCACCTTTGGTGAGCTTGTCGAACCATGGTGGAACATTCGGGTCAGGAACTTTACACCCTGTTTTCTGTTCCCTTACGGTCTAGAGGATAAAATCCTTCTTTAGCTAGTTTAGTTTGTACATTGGGCTTGGTATAGCCGGTAGCTAACCAGACAACCTATGCATAGGTTATCTAAACACAAGCATTGACAGCCGAAGTGTATAGACTATTATTAAAAATAGGGCAACTAAAGTGAAAAGGTACGTAAAGTGAGAACAAACCAACAAGGATTCGCGCACGTAGTAGCATTAGGGATAATCGCGGGGATATTTGTAGCCGGGACTGGGACAACAGTCGCCGCTAACGGTAGTAAACCCGGTGATACACTGTATAGCATCGACCGTGGAGCCGAAAATATTCGATTATTATTTGCTGTGACTAATGGGCTCAAAGAAAAAGCCCATTTGTCAATCGCTGAGGAGAGGCTTAGAGAAATAAGCGCCCTTTTTGCCGAAAAAGACCTTGATATTACTGGTATCCAGAATGCGTTGAGTAACTTTGACGACCACAAATCAAAAATTGAAAGCAAATTTGACGACGACGGCGGATTGGACGAGAAAGAGCAAGAGATTAAAAATGAACTTGATAACAAAAAATCTAAAATGAACAAGTTGTTCGAGAGTCAACAAAAGAACCTTGAGTCCAGTCGCGAAAGTCTAAAAAAACAGTACGAACAAGCACTCAAAGTCGGAAACACGGAACTAGCCGCTAGGCTTAAAGCCGAGATTGACAGTTTTGAGGCACTGTTGAAACAGAATGAGCAGCTGCGCGAAGACCAGAAGAAAGCAGCCGAGGAACAAGAAGAGGCCGCGAAAAAACAGGTCGAGTCAGAAAAGAAAGCAGCCGAGGAACAATCCGAAGCGCATAAAAAAGCCGAAGAAGAACGCAGAGAAGCCGAAAAACAAGCAAACGAAGACCACTAGCTCGAGGTTCGAAAGACAAAAGACTTCAGAATATTATTTCGGCGAACACCTGTCTTAGCTTAATCAATTTTTAAAACTTATGTTTGGTATAGAGTTCCACAGATTCAGGGCTTTAAGGGGTTATTAGGCAATTCCAGGCCAAGGTGGGGCGAGCTCTAATATGAGCCCTTGAGACAAAACAAGGCCCCCTAAGGAGCCTTTCTACCTCTTTCATTGTCCTTTATAGCCTCTGGAAAAAGTTCCACTTTCTAATTGGCGGAGGGAGAGGGATTCGAACCCTCGATGGAGTTACCCCCATACCACCTTTCCAAGATGGCGCACTAGACCAACTATGCGACCCCTCCGTACAGCATATTGACTTAGCCTGCTTATTATACCTAAAAATACTACAAAAAAACCTTGCAGAAGGTGCAAATTGAGGGGTAAACTGTGGGTGTATCGCTATTCATTTGGTAAGTGCCCACATTTATCATCGGATGATCTTGGTTCGACCAACCCCTTAAATTACCAATAAATAAAAGGGATGTTCATGAAAGCTACCCCAAAACGTCAACCTGTAATTGCTCTCAAAGATGTGAGTAAGTTATATGGTTTTGGCCATGCAACTACTCTTGCCTTAGACGAGGTTAGCTTGGAGATTGATCAGGGTGAGTTTATAGCTGTCATGGGTCCAAGCGGCTCGGGTAAATCAACCCTAATGAACATTATAGGCCTACTTGATAGACCAACTAACGGCTCTTATAGTTTAGGTAATAGAGCAGTTGCAAGACTTAGGCCTAACCAGCGAGCTAAAGCCAGGCGCGACCGTATTGGCTTTATCTTTCAGTCGTTTAGTCTACTGCCACGCTTGAATGTGCTGGAAAATGTTGCACTTCCCTTGTTGTATAAAGGTGTGCCGCTCACCCGTCGGCTCAAAAGAGCCGGAGTACTGCTTGAACAAGTCGGCCTAGGGGATCGTGAGTACTTTATGCCAAGACAACTAAGTGGTGGCCAGATTCAACGAGTGGCTATTGCCAGAGCCCTTATTAACGATCCGAGCATCATAATCGCTGATGAGCCGACCGGCAACTTAGATAGTAGCAATAGCCGAGTAGTTATGGAGCTTCTTAGCGAGGTTCATAAATCCGGGAACACGATTTTGCTGGTTACCCATAATCCAGAACTAACTCGCTACGCTAACCGCGTGGTTTATATGCACGACGGTTCAATCGTTCATGATGAACGTACGCCAATTGGCGAAGTGCCACGATTAGCTAGGCGTGCTATGGCTCTATTTCCTCGTAAAACCGAAGAAGATGATCTTGCCGGCGTTTCGGCCTTGATGAGAACGATCCCCGACAAGCCTATCGGGCTTAAAAAACGACGCAAACCCAAACGTAGGCCGAAGGCTAAAAAATCAAAGGATAGGAGCAAGAGCTGATGTTTGGGGGAAATGTTAAGATGGCACTGGCTGCACTTAGGACCTCCAAGGGTCGCAGCTTGCTAACGATGTTTGGTGTCATTATTGGCATAGTGTCGGTCGTTACTACCGTTAGTCTTGGTGAAGGAATCAAACAGCAAGTTGTTGGCCAGATCAATCGACTAGGCAGCGATCTTATAACAGTAAGGTCCGGGCATATTGTTACTCGTGATAAAAAAGGAAACATAACCAAGGTTAATGCTACGACAGGGTTAGGATTCAATAGTGGCAGCCTGTCACAGGCTGATTTAAAAGTAATTCAATCCACGCCCGGAGCTCAAAAAGCAGTGCCGATTGCTCTAGTTAATGGAAGCTTGAAGGTCAATGGAACTGAATACACCAATAATACAATCATTGGTATTAGTCAGGACCTACCAGATATTATCAAACAAAAACTAGCTTATGGTACCTTCTTTACGAGTGACGAGGCACGCCAGCAAGTTGCAGTTATTGGACAAGATGCCGCTATTGAGCTATTTCAAGAACTAGCTCCCATAGGCATGACTTTGTCTATACGTGGCCAGGATTTTGTGGTTCGGGGAGTGTTGGATCGTTTTGCTGCTCCACCTTTGCCGCTTGGTCCAAATTTCAATGACGTAGTCATAATACCTTACCAAACAGCACAAGCTGTGACCAATGCTAACACACAACTGGTGCAGGTTTTGGTATTACCTAGTAAGCCGAATACCGCCAGCGCCATAATAACTGAGCTGAACTCACGGCTATATAGTGCGCACGGTCAGCAAAATGATTTTACAGTATTAAGACAAGACGAGAATCTGTCAGTTACTGGTGATATTCTTAATCTTTTCACTGCGTTTGTGGCCGGTATTGGTGCTATCTCTCTACTGGTTGGTGGAATTGGTATTGTCAACATTATGCTGGTGGCTGTAACTGAACGCACTCGTGAAATCGGGATACGCAAGGCCGTGGGTGCCACTAACAGACAAATCTTAGGTCAGTTTTTGATTGAAGCCAGCGTGCTTAGCCTAGTTGGCGGAATTATTGGCATAGTAATATCCTTTATTATGGCAGCTATGATTAGATTATTTACTAATATGCAACCTGTTATAACCTGGCAAATTGTCCTAATCGCTAGTGGCGTAGCTTTGTCTATTGGAATAATATTTGGCATCACACCTGCAATCAAAGCTGCTCGCAAAGATCCAATTGATGCACTCAGATACGAATAAAGTAGCACGATTCTTAGGATCTGCGTCAGATGTTTGTTGTCTTAGGCAGTATAATGCATGTAATGCCAGTCATTCTCATAGTATTAACGCTACTGCTGATAGGCTTTGTCGTTGGGGGGTTGATGGGGCCTCCGTGGGTACCAACTCGCAAGCGCGATGTTGATGCGGTTTTGAAGGCGGCCACACTTAAGCCGGGACAAGCATTTATAGAGTTGGGTTGTGGTGATGGTCGGCTAGTGGCAGCAGCGGCAAGCTGTGGAGCTATTGCTATAGGATATGAGGTCAATCCCCTGTTGTGGTTTATTGCTGTGCTGCGCACGATTCGATATTATCCCAAAGCACGCGTTAGGATGGCAAACTTTTGGTCAAAATCTTTAGCAGAAGCCGATGTAGTAATGGCCTTTTTGGTGCCTCGTTGCATGCAGCGATTAGCTGTTAAGGCCCAGAAAGAAATGAAACCAGGCTCCAGGCTAATTAGTTATATATTTCAAGTTCCCGGCAAAAAGGCTATTAAAAAGAGCGACCATTGGTTTGTATATAAATACTAAACACTGTCATAAATTCTAACTCTTAGTAGCAGTAAGCGCATAAAGACAATGTTTATGTGAATGCTCAGTACCATGATAAATAAGGACAGAGGACTGTATACCAGACCCATGATATATGGCAGTTCGCTGAGTCCAATGCGAGCTGCAAGGATAGAAAAAGGAAACAAAATTTCAACAAAAAAGATCCAATAAATAACCCATGCCGCAATCACAGCAAGGTGAAGGCCAGCCTTAACCAGAATGGATTTAAATAGATCCAGCTTTTTTACGTTGGTATAAGTTGCTTCCTGGGCATCTCTTACTGCTGTCTCGCCACCACGGATAAGTGCAAACAGTACCACATAGACAAAGAGTCCAACCAACATCCAAAATGCAAAGTACAATATTTTGTTAAGAGTTGTATTTCCGAAGACTGTGTTAGCAAAAGCAGACATGGCGGACCGGGAGTTACTGATTAACTCAACTGAACTGTTCTTGCCAAATAATATATCGTATAAAGTGCCCGAGCCTACACTATAAGACCATGTGGCTCCTAGCAAAATCAGTACGCTCAAGATCACAACCACACAACCGCTCAACAAAGATGGGGTTAGTAATATGCCGAGTCGTTTTAGGTTCATAAGCTTATGAATATCATAGCTTGTATTAGCTTGAAGCTAAAGCGCAATAGAAGTACACATAGGTCTGTGGGTGTGGTTTTTGGTTAGTCTATTAATACACAACGTAGACATGGCTCATTTAATCTTAGGTATATGTAAGTTTTTAAAGAAGTCGCTATTGGATACTTCAGCGCCAATCGCCAATCCAAAAGCAAATATGGCAATTTTGCCAAGGTTTTTTAAAAAGCTACTGTTCTTTTTTTCTTTGCCTTGATGATGCTCCGGATTCGCCACAATGCAATCATTATAGATTAACTGCTATAACATGCCTATGGAGCATTCCGAGGCTATCTTACTTTTTGCTGGCTCCCGCTGTTGCCAGCTTTTTGCCAGATGAGTTAGCAGCTGCCTTTATTGGCCCATAGGCCAGTAGACTAAAACCAAAAACTGAACCCTCATCTTCCTTGCTAGAAAAGATTATGCTACCGCCCTGCTCTTCAATGACCCTCTTAACTAAGTATAGTCCTATCCCAGTGCCTTCGGCCCGATGCTTCTTGGCATTGCTTGCCCTAAAAAACTTATTAAATAACTTATTTTGTTCAGCTTGTGGTACGCCAATACCGTGGTCAGCTACCTCAAATACAACTTTGTATCCTTCTATTTTGAGAGAGACCTTAATGATGTCTCCGGTATTGCCATAAATAATAGCATTGTCAATCAGGTTCATAATAGCTTGTCTGGTTTTTTGTTCATCAAGAGTTATTGGTGGCAGCGCATCCTTTGGCGGGGTATAGCTTATCTTTATCTGTTGTTCGCCAGCCTTTATTTTGAGCTGTGAGACTTCTTCTTCGACAATCTTGCTAAGATCTACTGGGGCTGGATCCATGATGAACTTTCCAGCCTCCATGCGGCTCAGGTTAAGTAAGTCAGCCACTAGCCTTACGGTTAGACGTAGCCGGTCATGGGTTAGCTCTATAGCTTTCTTTTGGCGACTATTAAAAGGGCCATAGATGCCGTCTATCAAATTGGACAGGTAGCCATCAACAATTGTCAGCGGTGTGCGTAGTTGATGTGATGCTACAGATATAAACTCATCTTTGACATTGTCTAATTGTTGTAAGCTGACATTGGCTTCTCTTAGCTGCTTAGTGGCATCAGTAATTTTGCTTTGCAGGGTGCGGTTGAACCTTTGAATCTGCACATAGGACTTGGCATTTTGGATAGCCACAGCCAGTTGGTCTGCAATGATACGAATGACTCGTAGGTCCGTCTCCGTATAGATATCACCGTTAAGCTTTTCGCCAAATAGCAAGTAACCGATACGTTTATCTTCTTTAGTATGTAGGACCACCACCACACTTACACCATATTGTCGCAAGATCTCTTTGCGACGATCATCTAGCATTTCTTCAGACACTATTAATTTGCCACGCATGGCACCTAAATCTCTTGCTAAGTCTTCTAGTCTACTAACAACATAATGCCCCGCTTCGGCAAAAACTTGGTTATTGTTAAGGACAACTATGTTTACATTGTCTATGCGCATTTCTCGCATCAATATTAATCTGACACGGCGACTCAAGCTTACCAGTCCAATCTCAGAAGCCAATACCTGACTTACTTGGTTGATTAAAGTTTGTGGGTCATACCTATCGCGGTAGAAGATTTTGTCTGTCAGCTTTTCAAAAAGACGCTTAAGGGGCTGAAAAGTTATAACTAGTATCATAGCTGTCAAAACGTTGAATGCCTGCTGAGGGGTAGACATGTTGGTTGATTTAAAGAACAGCCCGCCAATCTTAAAAGTAATTAAAGCATAGCCAGCACCTATTGTTGCCAGTAACATGCTATATGCGACAGACCGAGCTACTACCGCTCTAATGTCAAATAAACGATGGCGGATAATAGCGTAAGTAAAACCAGCAACTATTAAGAAAGTCGATAGCAATCCCAGTAAAACGTAATCATAGTTATCCCAGACAGCTGGCAATATCAGGTTCGTGAGTAATGTAACAGTTAAGGACAGAAACAGACTGGCTGCCATTATTTTGGTACGGGCTCTCTCTGATCCCTTTAGGTGCTTTAGAGAGATAAGTAGTATCAGGCAGGTGGAAAGTATTAGGCCAGAAATATAAACCTCGTATAATAGGGTCAAAGGACCATATAAAATAACAACTACGTTATCTTTTACGGTAACTCCACCACAAATTATAGGAGTGGCACTAATAATACTTACTAGTAGAGTGAATAAGCCAAACAACCAAGTAAACGATAAAAAGTAACGCCGCATAAAGCGAGTAAACCTGAGGGTAAATAAGAGCAAAAAATACAGTCCTATTCCAGGCAGGAAAAAAGAGATTCGATTAAGCCAAAGCAGCAAACTGTGGTTTAAGCCAACGTCATCGCTGTACACGCTAACAACTAGCCATATGGCCAAAATAAATGCAAAAATGCCAAACGAAGTATTGGTAAAGTTTCCTCTATTTTTTAGTAAAACTATCAAGCCCAAGATTAGACTGCAAAATGCTATGGTATCGACAGCAATGTTGGCATACATCGGTCTCTTGATTCCCCTTTTGCTTAACTATATCATATCAGGGGTAGCAATTAAAA
>Ga0209542_10008351_pt1 | contig 19371 bp, 18 predicted proteins | sample RifCSPhighO2_01_FD_184028 | JGI IMG/M metagenome (GOLD analysis project Ga0209542, IMG submission 184028) | Soil microbial communities from Rifle, Colorado - Rifle CSP2_plank highO2_0.1 (SPAdes) (version 2) | ecosystem: Environmental > Terrestrial > Deep subsurface > Rock core/Sediment ...
CAGGGAAGCGCTCTAACCAATTGAGCTACACCCCCAATATTTTTATAAAATAATGCTCAAATATACTCTTTTTTCTCCCTATATACAAGTTATTACAGATTAATCCCTGTTATGAGTTCATACGTAAGCGATATGAGAGGAAATATTAAGGGAAAAATAAATATTATAAATATAAATAAAAGTGGCAAACTATATTTATACAGAAAAACTTTTACACCGCTAAATCTGGCCGGCAAAAATGTCATTAGTAGCCAATGACCGTCCAGTGGTGGAATTGGAAAAAGATTGAAAACGGCAAGGGCAAGGTTCAAGAAAATTATAAACGCAAACAACTCTGGTATCAAAGAGGATGTAAATATATCCGGCATTAAACGCAAACTCAGTCCGAATATCAAAGCAAGTGCAATATTTGAAGCTGGACCAGCAAGGGCAACTTTAGCGGGACCGTATTTTTTGTCGCTCAAATTTTGCGGATTATACGGAACAGGTTTTGCATAACCAATTATAAATGGTGCCCGCGCGATGAATAGTAACAACGGCAAAAGAACGGAACCGAACATGTCCAAGTGTTTTAGTGGGTTTAATGTTAAACGACCCATGTTTTTGGCAGTAGGGTCTCCCAAAGAATCGGCCATTAAACCATGACTAACTTCATGGATAACCACGGAGTAAATGAGAACCACTAATTGAAATAGAGCCAGTAAAAGTCCATCCATACTTGAAATCCTATCAATTATACGGTAATATGTAAATCACTTAATCATATGGCTACTAAATGTCCGCAATGCGGGAAAAAACCAATAATGTCTACCACGAGAATTTTACTTCGCGGTCATTATAATCCAACTGCCAAGTCAAAGAGATATCCCAACCTCCAATGGGCAAAAATTGCCGGTAAAAGAATTAAAATCTGCACCGACTGCATAAAGACATTAAATAAAGCTAAATAAATTGATCAGGGAATCCCCTCAAACTCATCAAGAAGTAAAGAAAATTGAAAAAATCTCCGAAGCTGAGGAGAGAGCATTTGAAGTTCTACTGCCTCGCCACAAAGAACAAGCCGTTAGAATGGAAGATTTTGCTAGTGTTCAAGGATTTGGAAGGGCCGTTATAAAAAAGGATAGGTATAATGTAGCACAAAAGAAAATCCGGATAAGGGAAATGGGGACCGAGCCATCTAAAAAAGCTAAGCTTCTTGAGGCAATTTTAGCTGAACAAATTGAACTTAGTGACTGGTTTGGTAGTGACGCACTTACAATTATACCGGCTGAATATGACGATCTATATAATGGCGTTGATTTAGCAGTAGAATTTGAGAAAGATACCAAACCGACATATACGGCTCTCGGCATTGACATAACCTCATCTGCTGGATCAATTACAAAAAAACTTGCCATTATCAAAGCTTACATTCTACGGGGCGACTTAGGTAGAATTAAATATTTTAAATCTGAGAGAGATAATTTACCGCCTCGACAAATACAGGGAATCCCCCAACTAGTTATCGGCACAAACAAAGATCTAATAAAACAATTAAGTGAGCTTTGGCTTGCGGTAAATAGGGAAAGAATATATAAGGAGCAATCATATACCGGCCTCTCCGTGGAAGCTGTCCAGAGTCAAAAAGAAAAAATGCGTAGAGCCAAAGAAGAGTTAGCTACTCACCGAGTCCAAGTATTACTACTCAAAGAAATACAAATTCAGTTGGAAACTTTTGCTAAATTCTCCAGAAAAAAAGATATCCCTGATGTAGCCGAAAAATTTGAATTTTTATTGCACCTTATTAGCTCAATAATAGCAGAAAAGAAGATTACCCCTGACGATGAGAGAAAGAATGAAGAAGATGAAGTTTATAAAGAACTAAGAACAGGTCTCATGGATTTTGAATTGTTATAGCATTGCAACACAAAAATAAACCTCTAAGAATATTTATAGATACCGGGCTGTAGTGTACCGGCAACACGTCTGCATGGGGTGCAGAAAATTATCGGGTCCGACTCCCGACAGCCCGACAAATTGACAAGATGCCACGAAAGTGATATTTTGTTTTGTAGTCTCATTAACATCAGAAGAAGTGATAGATGGCTCAAGTCCGACGTATTCCAAAAAAAGTAGTATTGAGGGCAGAACTTGTTTTTAATAATGGTCGGTTTGACGGCTTTATTCTGAGGGCATCTTCTGATTCAGAGCGTAAGTTAATTGACGACCTTATGAATGGCACGGTTCCAGGCCTTGAGTACTGTGAAAATAAGAAAATCAGACCGTTTGCCGGGGGTGATGGAGCTTATCTTCTAAAAGTTTCATAACAATTACCTACGTTTAATTTTTTCGCCGATATTTGTCGGCTTTTTAAATACTCAGAACCGTTCCAACTTCCTCCCACAAGCCCGATATAAATAACAAAAATCCGCCGATGAGGCGGATTTTTGTTAGACCACAGCTTTTATTTTTCAAGTCTTCAGCTATTTATCAGTGTGGTCTCCGCAGGATAACCCCAAGGGATTGTCATCATATAAGAGTCCCGAGATAATTATTTATCCTAAAGCTTGGAAACAAAAGAAGGGTCTACTACAAGTATAACCCCTCTTTACAAGATTTGAAGTGGAAAACTTTAATCAAACATTATGCCCTCATCTGCCCTTTTATAGCTGAATAGTTCTTTCTTTGAAAACCAGTGTTTTATTTCTCTTTTTGCTTCTGATACAGAACCGGAGGCGTGAACAATGTTTCTAATCGGCCTTTTGTTAAAATTGCCAAGAGTGGACGAATCTACTGAAAAATCACCTCTTATAGTTCCAATATCGGCCTTAAACGGCAACGTATTGCCGACAATTTTTCTACCCATTTCTACGGCATGGGGCCCTTCAAAAACCATGGCCACAACCGGGGATGATGAAAGAAATTCAAAGTTCCAATTGTTTATCATTTTTCCTATCTTCATGGGATCATCTGTTCCGAGCACGGCTACCGGGTCTAGGCCTAGTTGTTTCAAGTTTTCCAAACTTTTATTTCCCATGCCACCCAACTGTTCTGGAGTAGCCAAATAATGCTTCTTAATATGGTCGCTGGTCGACTTTACCATCTTTAGTCCCGCAACTTTAAACCCTCTCGCTTCAAACCTTTTTATGATTTCCCCCACCAATCCCCTCTGCAAAGCGTCCGGCTTTGCTAAAATCAATGTTTGTTCTTTTTGTATTTTATTAATTTTAGTATTTTATAATCTTAAAACTTTGCCCGTCGGAAACTACCTCCGTGTGACCATCCAGATCTGTACGATAGTATTTTATTCCTAAATTTTCAAGTCGTTGGGTAACTTCCGAAGATGGGTGTCCAAATTTATTTTTGGAACCAACTCCAATAAATGCGACCTGGGGACTAATTTTTTCCAGAAAACCAACTGTCGTTGAAGTTTTTGACCCATGATGACCAACTTTCAAAATATCGGCATCAATCTCGTCACCCAATAATTCTTTTTCTACTTTTGACTCAATATCACCGACCAGAAGAATTTCTGTATCTTTATAATCAAGCATCATTACCACGGAGTTATTATTGGGATTTTTTACGGTTTGTCCTTCCAAAGATTGTCTAGGATATATTATTTTTAATACAACATCATTGCCAAGTTCAATTGTTTTGCCGGCAATAGCTTCTATTTCGTTCGCTCCTTCACCCTGAACCACATCCCGCCAAGTGAGCACAACGGGAGAATTATAATAATATATCCTAGACAATCTTTGGTTTACTTCGTATCTTTCTAAAACACTTATCAAACCGGCAATGTGGTCAGCGTGTGGGTGGGTCGCAACAACCATATCAATATCGTGGTCATAAAAAGGCATTACTTTTGCCAATTCTTGAATTACCTTATTGTCAGGCCCACCGTCAATCAATACTTGATTCCCACTGGGGGTTTCTACAAATATCGCATCCCCTTGTCCGACATCGAAGAAGTAGATTTTAAGAAGGCCGTCTTTCTGGGAGGCGATGGAGTGGGTGGAAAAGGTAAAGACTGAGAGGCAGAGAATGATGACGAGGTGGGTTAGTTTTAACTGGCGAGATTGCATGAAATTTTAATAACACAATTTAGAACAAAAATAAAAGCCCGAATTTCGTCTTCCGTAGTTTTTCTATGTAAAACCTATTGAGATTCCGGAAAGAAAAATACTAGAAAATTTTTGCGAACAAATCAACTATCCATATCTGGTAAGTTGTAATCGCCCAAGCGACAAAACCAACCGTCTTTCCTAAAGGCAAGAAAATCATTCCGCCTATTCCAGAAAGAAAACCTGCAAGCATTGCAAAAGGAACAAGAGGAAGAATTAAAATGTTTGCCGGTAAAGACCAGATAGAAATCTGCCGGAAATAATAAATCAGAAGGGGCGCAACGGCTATCTGAGCCGAAATAGTCATAAGCGTTAATTCTTTGAGCTTCCACAACTCCGGAATTTTGTGAAACTTATTATCCAAAAACGGATAAATATAAAGCAAACCCATTACTGCTAAAAATGACAGTTGAAAGCCAATATCAAAAACTAAAGCAAAAGGATTGATATATACCATGGTCGCTCCGGCAAGGATTATGGAATTTTTGGCATCGTAAAGTCGTCCGTAACCATTGGCAAACAGAAGCAAAAGGCCCATGACAGATGCCCTAACAACGGATGATGAAGCGCCGGTTAAAATTGTAAATAAAATAATAATCACTACTGAAATCCAAAATGCCGTCCGTCTTTTGAAAAAATACACTAACCCTGCAAGCACCGCCCATGAAATTATCATGATATTGTATCCGGATATGGCAAGAATATGGGTCGTGCCCGTTTTATTGAAAGCTTCTTTCACTTCTTCGGGGATATTCTGCCTACTCCCAAGCAAAATCCCGTTAACAAAAGAAGCATTGGGTTCTGTTATTGACTTGTTAATTACCGATTCAAACTCATTTTTTAATCTAAATATTTTTTTATATAAACTCATCTTTTTCTTATAGAATAAGCTACTGTGGATAACCGACTTCGCAAGTCGGTTATCCACAGTAGGTCGTGTTATTCGTGGAAAAGACATGGTAGTCCTTATGTTTTGCTTTTTTAGAAAAATGACATAATCAAAATCTTCCACAAAGTTTTGGGGTGTTTTTAGCATACCATTTATTGAAAGCTCATCACCGAATTTGTACTTGGGGAAAGTGTTGGTGTAAATAAGTGTCCGTTCATTAACTATCAATGTTCTATCTGAAATAATTAATTTTTTAGCCCCAAAAACTATCTGAGCCTTATCGCCATTAATATTTGGCTCCTCATCAATATATCCCAACAACGTAACTGGCAGACCCTTTCCTCCTACTTCCACATCTGCAAACTGATTTAAAACACTGTTAGCAAAATTAAAAGAATTAAATCTGACAATTCCGAAAATAAAAACAAGGGATAATGCTCCGATAAACAAACCTCTCTTTGAGAAGGTTTTCTGGTAACCGGAAATAGCTATTGAGCCAATTGCAACAATTAAAAAAACTAATATCAGTGTCTGGGATATCGGCAAAAAGGAGGCAACAAAAACCCCGCAAATAAAAGCCAGTAAAAGATAAAATAATACTTGCGACTTATGCATCTAACTAAAATATCAGGATTTTAGAAAACAAGCGAATAAAGAACGAAAAAAGCTCCACCGAAGATCTTGGTGAAGCAATCTTCGGGGAGCTCTGCTGTGTCTGACGGACAGTCTAACGTCCCCAAACCGAAGCTGGTGGATAAACCCGCCCACTGATTTTCGCAATCTTGTGCGGGCCAGTTAGGCGATCATACTCTCCAATCCAGCTTGCACCGTTGGAATCAAACACCTGTGCACAGGCCAAATCCATCGACCCACCCTTCTCGTTGACATACATCACCCTCCGAAATGGTGTTGCGGAGATGTCTGTATAAATAGTTCCGACTTCTTTCGGAGTTCTCTGGTCAAGTTGAGCCTGCAACTTGTCAGCTCTTCTGCCCTGATAGTCGGCAAGAATAACAAGGCCAGTTATAATTGCAATGAGCAAACCAATGATGCGATTTCGCACTTTTCCTCCTCTGTGTACAAGTGCACACTTCGCATAAGATTATATCACAAGACATAAGATCACGTCAACTTATTCGGTAATGTGTGTCTAAAACAAAAAGCCCCGTTTAAACGAGGCTCGACATGATTACCGAATACAACACTTCCAACCACTCAGTAATTGGAATATAACTTAAAATAAATCCACCAAAAACATAAAAAAACAGAGAGCAAACAATAAATATCCACCAACCTGCCAGAGATAAAGTGGCGACAGCAATAGCTAAAACGACAACTGATTTCCAAAGCGGTTCATCGTCTCGGCTTTCAACCGTCTTGGCTTGACTGCTCTGACGATGAGACTTAATTGCCCTAATCATAAATTCACGAGCATTAACATTAAGACCGTCAAGAATAATAACATCCGTATTTGGATTACCGCCAGTTCCTTCAACCAGCAATCTTAGGTTAGACGGGAAAACCTTGCTTAAACCTTTTTGAATAATAGAGTCTTCATATTCTTGACTATAATCTTCGCCTTTTTTATATTTCCTCAAAGCGTTTATGAGAGGAACACCGGTACGACTACCGATACCGATGGCATATATTCTCATACCTCTTTTTTTAAGTTCGCTCAGCGCCATAAACATACTTTGACGATAATCTTTTATCTCCCTTACCTCATCTTCCGACTGAGCATCGGCCAAGTTGACAACAAAATCACCATCACTAAACAAAAAAATTAACCTATTCCCCGCTTTATCGGGCACATACTCCAGATCTCTAATCTTTTGAGTCTTGTCATAAAGCTTATAAGTTTCCTGCAAAGCTGAAACAATATCAGAGGAATCAACGAAATTTAGAGTCGGATTATAAGTCGTAATAATATTAAGTCTCTCCGGAAACTTTATTTCTTCAACAGCTCTATTAAATAACGGTAGCAAAGATTTATTAAGAGGAAGCATTGGATGAGCCTCGTGAGCGCTCCTCGCAAAATAGATAACCGAAGCTTGATCCTGAGATCCAAGAAACGGTTCAATCGCTTGAATCTGGGTTTTAGCCATTTCCAAACTTGTTGGTCCTGACAGGCCAAAATGTTTCAAGTGAGCTGAAAGAGAAAGATCAACAAGAAAACCAACTTCAACCAAGCCAAAATTTATTTCAAGACTACTTTTGGCAATCATCGGCTTAGTTATTGCAAATGCAATAAGGCCATATACAGATATCATCCCCAGCCACAGCTTTAAATCCATCAGTTTAGAATATATTGATGCATGTGTTTTTTCGGGTCTTTTTTTTAATTTCAACTGCCATATCAACAAAAAACACAGAAACAAAACCGGAGCCCCGACAAATAAAAGGGGGAGATTTTCCGGGTTAGCTAAGTATATCTTACTCCAATTTAACCAAATGTTCTGGAGGTATCGATAGAGTTCCATCACAACCTAACCCTTCGGTTTTCTGGGTTGACCTTCACCGCCTGGTTTTTGACCACCTGGATTTAACTTGTTAGGTTTTTGGCCGTCTGAACCATCTTTGGGACCATCCTTCTTGCCGGGACTGTCGCCAGGATTTTTGTCTGGATCGCCATAGTCTAGCGGTTCATCTCCCGGTTGTTCGCCTGGACCTTCCATGGCTCGGCGAGCAGAATCCTCATTTTGGAGAATGTCATGGTTAAATGGATATTCAAAATACAAATCATTACTCGGACTATTCTCAACGGCCAATTTAAAGTAAGGACGAGTTTCTTCAATCACTTTTTTCAGAATAGCGTCCATATCGGCCTTATCTTTCTTGTCCGGCTCCTTATTTTTGGCTTTAATTTGGCTCAATTTTTCCTGATACAAACTTTGGTAGTATCTGGCCTTTGCCAAACCTAAAATATTAGCCACCAGATGTTCATTGTTGACATTTTGGATTAGCGTCTTATCTTCCATAATAGACCGAAAGTCCCTCTTAAGAAGGGTGTTGGCAGCTTTAAAGATATACATATTCTTAAGAAGGTGTCGGTCAACAACCGATGCCAGATGCCATTTGTCGGCCAAATCATGGTATTGAACCATCGCATCTATTTGTTTTTCAACCATATCGCTATCGCCATTAGCCATCGCCTCGCTCAATTGATTAAAATCCTTCTGAAAATGACCATACAAATTGCTTAGATAACCAACAACAGAAATCATCAAGGAAACAACCAGAACAGTTGCCACTAATAAAATCTTGCGAAGTCGAGACTTGGGTTTTTCCTGTTTTGTGACCACGTTTTTTCCTAATAAAATGTAAAAGTACTTGGTCATACAGTATGTCAATTTAAACAAGTAGTCAACACTTCGCCCCTCTCTCTTTTTTGGAAAAAATGAATCAAAAAAGCCGCAAATTGCGGCTTTAGACTAGGGACTCGTTCCTTTACGAATTGAGAACAGCAGACCGGTCAAAATAATAAAAAATAAAATACTAATTCCAAATCGTAAAAAATTTTCAGAAAAGTCTTTTCTATCCTTGTGGATTTTTTGATTATACTTCACTGCTTCCTGCGCATCTACTTGACGATACATTTCCCGCAACTCAAACGAATTTGTCGCCTGATAAAAACGACCGCCGTATTTTGTCACATCAAGCTGGAATTTTTTTGCTTGTTCTATTTTTTTTGAAGCTTCCATTCCAAATCCATCTTCTCTACCGACATAACGATCATAAGTGCTGTTATACACATACAACACCAGAAGTTTTATCTTTTTTTTTCTTAATAATTCAAGCTCTTTGTCTACCGGAGTATCCGGAGCTCCATCTGTCACTATCACAAAAGTGGTATTGGCCTGACTATTATCTCCCTCGCGATCCAAGTAACTAACCATCTCCCGCAAGGCTAATGCCAGATTTGTGCCACCCTCGCCTTTTAACTGGTGATTTATTTTTTCATCCGACAATATTATTCGAGGTATAGGAAAGCGAGAATCATCGGTCGCTTCCGTTGAATATACATACTTAAAACTACCGGGATCAACTAATACATAGGGCGCTTTAAAGACCTTGTCTCTCAAATAGTCAGTATCGTTCACGAAATCAGAAATTAAAAAAGGAGTTTGAGAAAAAATCCACAAAGAAACACTATCCTTTTTCCCAGCCCTAAGGTTCAGGAATTCGTTATACCCGTCTCTCATTAGCTCGGCCCAGGCTTTTTTCGGCTCGTTACTTTCCCAGCCAACCGATATAGAACCATCGAACAAAACCATTTGCTGTCTAAATTCGGTTTGGATGTATTCAACACTGCTAATATTTTTATGTCCACCCGCGAGAGCCATCAAAAATGCAGTCAGAGGTATAATTAAAGTACTTGGTACGACAAAGCGCAATATTCTTCTAGTCAAACCCACCTGACGACTCTTTAAAATAGAATGGCCGGAAAATTTTCTGTAAAATTTGCGCCGGCCGATTATAATCGACAAAAACCTGACTAGGAGCATTAACAAAACGCTCGCACTCAAGATATAAACAATTTGGATATTATCAAATTCCAAATTCTTTAAGTCAACATTCAACAAATAGGCCGGGCCTCCGACAAGTAACCTGAAGAATGCGGATAAACCCATCACTTCCCCCTAAAAATAATTCTTCTGTTGTACCACCAGAGCTTAAGAGTCTCGGCTTTGATTTCCTTAACCAGACGGTCATACTGATTCCTTAAACCATCTTCTGTATCTTTTACAATACTCCCACCACTGTTCATAGCTTCATAAAATGGCTTTAAGCTGTTAGCCAATCCGGCTAGAGCATAAAGGATATTTTCCATCTTTGAACGACGGGTATTTTCACCCAGAATACGGACAAAATCAGATGGCAAAGAGCCTACTGATGCAGTCGGCAATCCAGCCAACAACAAATCATTCAGGCTTCTGTAGAGTCCTTCCAAAAGCTTATTCCAAACTTCGGAGTTTTTAGAAGTTAACCCCTGATCAGCGGCAACGGCTGCCTCCCAAAGGTTGGCTCTAGCATAATTAAACTTTATGCGCTTGATACCACCAGATACCGTTTCGGACTTTTTGCTGCCGACCGTAGAAGTTAACTGATCTTCAACGGTCAATACAGGCTGTTTGTATAACCAGACCAAGACCAAGCATAATCCCCCAACCAACAGAAACGATATGACCGGAACACCCCAGAAAAACCAAGATATAGACGAAAAAGAATATCCGGGGACCGTGATCTTGCTCCGAAAATTAAGACTGGGGTCATGGGTTGGCGTAGTCAAAACATGATTAACCATCACCTTTCCGGATTTTTCGGGTTTTTCGTGTTGGTATTCACCTTCTTTTTGGCCCAGTTCAGCAACGGCCCATAATACTGGAACTTCGGGAATTTCCAACCTAATCATCAGAATAGGTGCCACCGTAGTTGTCTCTCTAATTAACTTAAGAGTGACAACAAAATCTCTCCGAATTCTATCTCCAACAACTTTTTCCTGTATAGTTTGAAGGTCAGAAACAATAATTTTTGGTCCGCTATCAATTTTTAACTGATTAACTTTGTCTCCATACTTTTTTCTAAGTTCTCTAAGGTCAACATCAACGGGAGTTCCGAGAGCACTTTGAAAGTGGTTTTTATCCAGATTATCTAAAATCCGAACTTCTTTTCCCTTACGCGGTCCCAGATACTCAAGTCTATAACTAACCTTGAACGGTTCATAAGTGATAAATGTCGTAGGCTCCACGTTCATAACCTTGAAAGAGATAGGCCTTAACACCCTCTTCTTTTCCTGTGCATTTAGAGAAGCTACCATCAGCAGGAATAAACAGACCCAAAAGAATCTAAATCCCATGATCAACCTCTTTGTTGTCAAGATGCTTTTGGCAAAAGGATAATGTAAAATCGTCAACAAGTCAATCTCACATCTTTTCTACTAACAAAACAAAAAAGAGGATTAAATCTCCTCTTTGTCACTGTCTATTTTGAAGCCCCTCTGATATAAACAAATCTCACCAATCGTTCAACATATTTTCTTAATTGCTCATTGTCCCCATACTCAAGAACAATTGAGTGAATGCCCTGCATATCACAGAGGTCTCTGTATTTGCTCCTAGCCGCCCGGGTTTCGGCCTCAATCTTCGATAGATCATCAACGCTTATCATTACTTGTTCTCCGGTTTCAATATCTTCATTCCAAACATAGCCTGAATTGCTCCTGACCCTGAATTCATCAGGGTCATCAAGATAGATGAAAGAAACTTCGTGGTCACCCATAAATTCTCTGATAAATTCCGGGTCATGCTTTTCAATTCCGATAAAATCGGAGATAACAATTATATAAATTTTTCTACTGCCATAACGGCTTCTGATAAATTCAAACAAACAAAGATAGTCGGTTTCGCTTCTTTTCAGCTTGCCACGACCGCCTGTTCTAACTTGTGAAAAAAATTCATACATCTGGGCGATGTTATAGTAGATTGCATCCTCAGTTTTCCGGGGTTGAAGATCATAAAAAAGAATGTCATTGGCAAAAGTTACCATTCCGGCCGGGTCTTGAGCTCGAAGACAAGTCAGAGCGCAGTCGCCATAAACTTCCAAAAGCATTCTTTCTTTGTGTTGTTGATCTCTGACGCTGAACGTCATTGAAGTTGACAGGTCGCAGGCTAAAATAAAATCAGCTTCTTTGTTCTCGATATTTTCCCTGACCATAAGCTCATCCTCGTCAAACGGATTAACGGCCAGCCAGTTAATCCTAAAAGGATCATGGATCATCGGATCAAACTCGGTAATCCTGCCAAAATCGATCCCGTCACCGATCCTGCGACTAGGATGTTCACCAAAGGAGATATTTTCCGGTTTAAAATCAATCGGCCAAACGCTTGCCACCCGACGAACGTTCTTAAAAACATCGTCGAGTGAAAAAGCCATACCCTTATATCTTGTTCGACTTAACACGGTTTGGTACCCTCCAAAACCTTTCTAATTACATCTTCCTGAGTAATTCCAAGACCTTTAGTACTCGACTTCAACTGAAGTCTGTGAGCCAAGGCCGGAACCGCCAAATCACGCAGTTCGTTAGCAGTGATTTGCTTCTTTTTCCTGAAAAATGCCAACGTCCTTACAGCCGCTTCATAATAAATATTAGCTCTGGTTGACAGTCCACCGTCAATCTTTACGTGCTTATCGATGTATTTCTTCAGTTCGGATGTTGCATCAGGCCGGTCAGGATTAACTGGTCTATTGGGATTGAACGGCCTTGTATTCTCGACCAGGCTTTGCATATATCCATTGACTTTGGGGGTTTGCTCAATGGGTGTAATATTGCGGCCAATGAATCGGATAATACTGTAAACTTCAGCAGGATTTGTCACTTTCTCGATTTTAGGTGCCTCTCTATAACTTCCAAAGGGATTTTGAAGATTGGTAGCTCTGACCGTCATCTCCTGCTCTCTAGTCAAGGAATTAATCCTCAATCGCAACATAAAGCGATCTAATTGGGCCTCGGGAATAGGATAAGTACCTTCCTGCTCAACCGGATTAACTGTCGCAAGAACCCAGAAAATGGTTCTTCCGGAACCGTCTTTGACCGGAAAAAGTGGTCTGACCATATTCACGACCTTCTGAAGAGTCGTACTAATTTGAGAGGTAATGGCAACTCTTTCTTCCATGATTTGAAGCGTAAAAGATTGGGTTTTGGGACTGGCCCGGTTTGCCTCATCTTCCAAAAGAATATGCGCATAAACAGGTCCATCATAATGAAAAAAATTACCGGTTTGCTTGTTGAGCATATCGCCACCGAACAAGTCGCTATGTTTCATTTCCGGATGACAGGCAATAAAAGAAAATCTAGAATCAATAGACTCGGCCATGGTTCTGGCCAAATCCGTTTTGCCTGTTCCAGGTACTTCTGAAAAGAGAATATGACCGGGACCGACATCTTTCCAGTCATCTCTAGAATATGGAATGCCGGAAAACAAACCAACTGCCGCCAGTTCAGATGTCGGCTCAAGACCGATCAATCTCTTGTTCGGACTCTTAATAACTTTAGAGATAATCTCTCTGGCTCGATCTTCATCCATCGGTTCAAGAGGCTCTTCATACCACTTCAAATCAGCCACAATCTTCCCCTGATTATAAACGAACTTTAACGGTAGAGTAAGGAAAAAAACATGAGGTGTCAACGCCGCCCCGCTCTAGAAAATAAAAAACAGGAGTATTCCCCTATTTTAACGTTGATAATTACCAACCAGATCTTTAATCTCATCAATTTCAGACTCAATCGGCGTTACATATATAATCCTATTTTCCTCTCCTTGTTTTCTAAGCTCCATGGTAACTTCCCCAACGACTTCGCCTCGATCATTTTTTACTAACGTACCACTCAAACCCCCGAAGCTGAACAGATGATCATCTTTGGTTTTAATCTCAAAAAATGTATGCAGACGACTTAAAAGATCTTCTGGTTTTCTTTGTTCTGGCTTTAACAACTCATCCATTGTCACAACATCCTTAACAACCTTTGCCTCAAGCACCTCATATACTATCTCCGTATAATCTTCTTTGTCCACGTTAACTGTCTGATAATAGTTCTTGAGCAAGGGAATCAGCTGAAACTTCTTGCCAGATTCTTGATCCTTGAGCCTTATATAATAGGGGTGCGGATGATATCCTTCAATAAATACCTTGTCTCTTACTTTAACTTTTCGGCTGGAAAAAACAGGCGCTTCAGGAAAATCTGTCTCACTAAAGTTGTCTATGATTTTTATAACCGCAGAATCTCTGTTGGATAAAGCCCGATATAATTCAGCCCTATAAACTCGGCCGTTTATAAACAGTCGGCACCAATCAAGACCGTTTTCTCCCAAATGCTCCGTAAAATGATATGCCGTTTTGAATAACCCCTTACTCCTTGAGATCAAGAAGCCCGAAGCGTATCCACCGCCGCCTTCTTCTAAATTACCTGTGAAATCATAGCGAAGATTACCGTCCACCTCCATGGCTAAAAATGCGGTTTGTGTAACTAAATCTTGTTTTTCAACATAGCGATTCTGCGCCTTATACTTGTTTAACTCACGACGTTCAATGGGATCATTACAACCCGCGACGATAACCAGAAAACCGGCAATAATTAGAAAAGTTGTTCTGGAAATTAATGACATTGATCTCTATCCCAAGATCTCAAAACCTTTTCCATTGCTTCCAACGCCCAGTCAATTTCTGATTTTTTAATAATCAACGGAGGAGTAAGGCGTATGACATTATTTCTTGTGTCTTTGCACAAAACACCCTTACGAAGCATGGCTTCAGAAAATAACCTGCCGACATTCGGACTATCTTCGAGCTCTAATCCGATCATCAATCCCCTACCCCTAATTTCCTTGATAAAGGGGCTTTTAACTTTTCTTAACTCGCCCATAAAATAGTCGCCCAATTCTCTGGCTCTTGATGCCAAATTAACTTGATCCAGTAACTCAATAGCCGCAATTCCCACAGCGCAGGCTAAAGGATTTCCGCCAAAAGTACTCCCGTGATCACCGGGCCTAATAACTTCCATAATATCTCTCCGACTAAGCACCGCTGAAACAGGCATCATGCCTCCACCCAAAGCCTTGCCTAATATTAATACGTCAGGCCTAACACCTTCATATTCATATGCAAAGTTGTGACCCGTTCTTCCAAACCCAGTCTGAATCTCATCAATCATCAAAAGCACATTGTTTTCATGACAAATTTTTTCTACCGCCTTAAAGTACCCTTCGGAGGGAATATTTATACCGCCCTCGCCTTGTATCGACTCCACAAGGAAACCAACTGTATTTTTTGTGATTGCCTGACCAAGAGCGCCTAAATTGTTAAAAGGAATATACTTGAATCCATCCAGAAAAGGACCAAAATTCTTTTTATTATTGACATCGTCGGACGCGCTTAGAACACCAAAACTTCTTCCATGAAAATTTTTACAACAAGAGATAATTTCTGCGGTCTCGCCGATTCCTTCTTTTTTTTCATAGCCCCACTTCCTCGCCAGTTTGATTGCGGTTTCAACTGCTTCAGCTCCTCCGTTGGCGGGAAGAATCTTATCCATATAACAAAGTTCGTCAATAGCTCTTACAAATTGGGCATACACATCCGTATAAACCCCACGGGAAACTGTTCCGAGCCGACGCGCCTGATTTATCAACGCTGAAACAATATGAGGATGACACTGGCCAAAATTTTCAGCTGAATAAGCACTGAACATGTCCAAATAGGTGTTACCCTCAACATCCGTCAACCAAACTCCACTGCCCGATGTCATTACCACCGGTAACGGATGATAGTTGTTAGCCGAAAAAAACTTCGTTTCCTTCATTGCTCTAACCGATTTTGTCATTAGATTTATTCTTTCTGTGTTTGTAAAAGTTCAATAATTGAGTCGAAATTACACCCAAAAATACCCATTGTCAATCAGATTTTTTTATCGTAAAGTGCCCTATCATGATTAAAAACAACTTGAGAAAAAAGATACTAAAAATTCCATCCAAACCCGGAATATATGTATTCAAGGGGCTAAAAAATAAGTCCCTCTATATAGGCAAGGCTTTGAATTTAAAAAACAGAGTTAAGCATTACTTAAAAACTGATGATACCAGACTTCAAAAAATGATATCTGGATCAAAGAATATTGATTATATTGAAACTCGGTCAGACATTGAAGCATTGATTCTTGAATCTCAACTGATAAAAAAGCATCGGCCATTGTTTAACATAATGTTAAGAGATGACAAACAATACTCTTTTGTTGTTTTTACAGGAGAAGATTATCCAAAAATACTCACCACTCACCAGCCCAAAAACCACAAAGAAACAATCGGGCCATTTACTGACGCCGAGGCATTAAAAACAACCCTTCGCCTTCTTCGCCAGATATTTCCCTACTGCACCTGCAAGCAATCACACCACAATTACTGCCTCAATTATCATATCGGAAAATGTCCAGGGTTTTGTTGCCTAAAAAATAAATACTTAAAAGATAAATCAAAAATCGAAAAGAAAAAAATAGAAATTACTATTACTAAAAATTCTTATAACCTGCCCGTACGGGCAGGTTATAAGAATTTGGTTTGTAATCCTCTACACAACATAAGGAAATATGAAAAAAACATCGGGACAATAAAAGATATTCTAACCGGAAAAAGAGAGTCGCTCATCAAAAAACTGAAAAGAGAGATGAGGCAACTGGCTAAAAATGGAGAGTTGGAAAAAGCTATTGAATTAAGAAATAAGATAGTATCTCTGGATCGGATATTTGAAAATGCCAGAATAATTAAAAACTCCGACATCTTAAAAATTAATAATTCGGAATTAGAGTCCCTACTGAAAGTTAAAAAACCAATAATAAAAATAGAGGGCTATGATGTTTCTAATATCCAAGGTGCTCACGCCACCGGCGCAATGGTCGTATTTACAAACGGAAAACCGGATAAAAATCAATATCGCAAGTTCAAAATATCATGTCAAGGCGTCGCCTTGACATTGGCAAACATAAATAAAACTATATCCTTGAGGCCATACCTCAATAGACCTAACGACACGACAATGCTCAAAAAAATACTTGAACGGCGTTTCCGGCATGAAGAGTGGCCACTTCCGGATTTGATATTAATAGACGGCGGAAAAGCACAACTGAACGCCGCAAACGGCGTAATTTCCAATTATTATACCGCATTTTTAGACAAACAAAGGGCACCTTCGTTAATTGCATTGACGAAAAATAAAAAACATATCGGTGAAAAAATATATATATCGGGAATAAAATCGCCGATTTCCTTAACCAAACTCTCCGCTACTGACAAAAATCTCCTTTTGACGATCAACTCCGAAGCTCACCGATTCGCCATTTCTTACTACCGCAAACTTCACAGACAAATATTAAAAAACCGCTTTAAGCGGTCTTACCTGATGTCCCAACTCACCACACCATGGTTAGCTCTTATTCGTGCAACATCTTCGTCATACCGTTTGCACCCGTCTTTGAGATTAGTTAATTTACTTGCCACAGAGTTAGGCATCTGAAATTGCGTTTGGTATTCCCGTCCAAGAATACCCTTAACTTCGTCGTAGACGAGAGAGAATTGCGTAAGACGATCTGGAAACATAACATATAGAGCAAAAGTATCGGCAAAAGTCTCTTCCTGTCCCATGGCACACCCGTAAAATGTTGTCGGTGAATCAGTTATAAATACGAAATTCCGACCGGATACCTGTCGATAGCGATGTGCAAATTCATGCAATGCAATCCAGATGCGCTCTTCTTCAGAATATCCATCTTTTGGAAACGGCTCCCACGTCAGCCAGTCCGGCAAGTCTATAACACTGGGTCGAAGATTTATTCTGTCTGGATATGCCGTCCCCCAGAAAGTGCTATCAATAAAAAACTTGAACTTTATCCATTTTGGGACACATTGAGATTCATGATGTGCCACTGAGACTACATTCCTGCCCCAAAGACAGTCATCATCGTCAAGATCTGTTGCTATTTCTTTTGCAAAATCTATCGGCAAAAATGCGGATGCTTTCCTTAAAGCCAAATACCATGCCTGCATTTCATTTCGGTCTTCTGAAGACACTTCGGTTTTTTTGCTATCGTCAAAAACTGAATAGTTCCGAAGAAAGACGGAGAAGTCAGTTATAACAAAATCAGCATTTTTCCAATTTGAACCTAAATCATTGTCTTCGGAAGAAGTCTGACTAGGCATAAAAACGATTACCAAACCACAGATCAAGACCGCCCAACCCCTAACGAGCATATCTATTCCTTGTTAAAAAGCAGACTAAATTTGCTAAACATCATAACTTGAAAAGTTGGCAATGTCAACCAATAGTCTCCTCCAACGCAAAACAATACCCAAATGGAATCTGATTCCAGTGCAAAACAGTACTGAAATGACCTGTTGGGCATGAAAGCAGTCTGGTGCATGCTGATGGCATATGAACATCACCATGAACGACACTCGTGTTGGAAGCATCACCCAACTGAAAAAATTGATGCTGTTTGGAAAGGAGATCGATTTCAAGTCAACCAGTATTGAAGAGCGATACGAATGGATTGCGGAGGCACTCGGAAAATTCCGGTACTTTGACAAAAACACAAAAAAGAAAGGCCGGGGTATCATCCTGTCATATATTGAAACAATGACCGGGCTGTCCCGCAGTCACATCAAAAGTCTGGTGAAGAGAAAAAAGAAAGTTGGAAAATTGATTCGAATCAAAGAAACGAGAAACAAATTTGCTGTCCGATACGGTACCACTGATGTCGGGAGGCTGCTTGCGGTCGACAATGCACACGGGAGGCTCTCTGGCTGTGCCACAAAGAAAATATTAGAGAGAGAATGTCAGGTGTACGGAAAAGTTGAATATGAAATGATCAGTCACATTTCTGTCTCGCATATATACAATCTTCGAGGAACAAAGCAGTATGTATCGAATTCCACGACCTTCACAAAAACCAATCCGACACAGAGACGCATCGGAGAACGGCGGAAGCCGCAGCCAGGAGGAACTCCTGGCTTCCTCCGAGTGGATTCCGTCCACCAAGGAGATCTGGACAAGGAAAAGGGTGTGTACTACGTCAACATTGTCGATGAAGTGACCCAGTGGGAAATGACCGGATGCGTGGAAGGCATCAGTGAATTCTTTCTCACTCCACTTCTGGAAACACTCCTTGAATTGTTTCCATTTCGAGTCATTAACTTTCACTCCGACAATGGCAGTGAATACATCAATGAGACCGTATCACGACTCTTGAACAAACTGCATATTGATCAAACCAAATCGAGATCGAGACGTTCGAATGACAACGCACTCGTTGAAAGCAAGAATGGAGCGGTCATTCGCAAGCACATGGGATACAACCACATACCGAGAAAACATGCAGTACTCATTAATCAGTTTCTTCGAGACCACATGAATCCATATCTCAACTTCCACAGACCGTGCGGCTTTGCCACAGACACTGTGGACAAGCGAGGCAAGATTAAAAAGAAATATGATATCTACGTGACTCCATTTGAGAAGCTGAAAATCATACCGAAAGTTGAACAGTATTTGAAAGCTGGAGTGACTATTGGAAAATTAGAGAAATTGGCATTAGCAGAAAGTGATACCGAATGCGCAGAAAAGATGCAAAAAGCGAAGAAAAAATTATTCGAAACCATCAGAATATGCTAGATTGATTTCAGTATTGTTTTTGGATTGGAGAATACTCCAATTGAACCTGATTCAACTGTGTGCTATCCTTTTAACTAAAGTATGATAGGTTTTATAATCAGAATTTTAGGCAATTCGTTGGCTCTTTATGTGGCATACTACTTCGTCCCCGGCTTTGTCGTA
>Ga0209542_10008353_pt1 | contig 19370 bp, 15 predicted proteins | sample RifCSPhighO2_01_FD_184028 | JGI IMG/M metagenome (GOLD analysis project Ga0209542, IMG submission 184028) | Soil microbial communities from Rifle, Colorado - Rifle CSP2_plank highO2_0.1 (SPAdes) (version 2) | ecosystem: Environmental > Terrestrial > Deep subsurface > Rock core/Sediment ...
CACGGAAAAGGGAAACTTCATTTACGATCCGGCTAACCCGCGTCAGCAGGGGAACGAGGAGGGGAGACTCGTGAGTGTTACCCCCGGGATGTATCGAATAACCCGCGAGGAGCTCGAGGGACTCCATGAGGGAAAATCAGTAACAGTTGAGCACAAAGATACGGTTCTGGGGAGCGATGGGGCTGTTGTGAAAGAGGATATGCATAACCGCGTGTATGCTGGGTAAGCGAGGGCATTTAAATTAATGAGGTCGTTTAATTACGTAATTAATTAAGTAATTCTTCGGAAGTGGAAGCATTTATCAAAAATTTAGCTAAAGGCGCGGGGCGATTTTGCGGGAGGGGTTTGGGAAGAACTCCAAAGTAAAGTTCAAGCAGGGTACCTGGGACCCGGTTACAAAATATGACTTGGCTTCCAATAAATTTCTTGTTGAACGTATTCGCAAGCAATTTCCCCGGCACGGATTATTGACAGAAGAATCCGGGGAAATAAAAAAAGCGCGATCGTTTTGGATAATCGATCCTATGGATGGGACCCGGAGCTTCTCTCGCGGTATTCAGTTTTTTTGTGTGAATATCTCTTTCGTTCACAATGATGAGATCTTATACGCGGCAACATACGGTCCGATGCAAGACGAGCTGTTTTTTGCCGCTAAGGGGAAGCGCACCATCCTAAACGGGAGGGTTGTAAGCGTGAGTCGGGAGCAAAACTTGAAATTCGCCTACTCGACGCAGGACTGCAACGGCAGCGCGGGTCGTCAAAAGGATCGGAGAATCCTTAAGGAGTTTACCCTGAAGCACAAAATTTGGGATGTAAATATTCCTTCGGGTGCCTTAACTCTCGCCTATACCTCTGCCGGACGATTTGACTTCGCGGCGAATATCTCCGGTTATCCGTGGGACTACGCAGCGGGGTATTTGTTAATCAAAGGGGCGGGTGGCAAAGTGAGCGATTTTGAAGGCGGGCCATATCATTGGAAATCCAAAACAATAGTCGCCGCGAATCCTGTATTGCATAAAAAGATAATAAGAGGTTTAAGATAGTGGAAGCATTCATCAAAAATTTAGCCAAAGGCGCGGGGGCGATTTTGCGGGAGGGTTTTGGCAAGAAACTCAAGATCAAAGAAAAGAACGGATTTTGGGATATCACCACGCAGTATGATTTGGCCGTCGAAAAATTTGTGGCACGCAAAATACGCTCGAGATTTCCAAATCATGGAATATTGGGTGAAGAAACAGGACATAAGGGAGATAAAAATCAGTTTTGGATTGTCGACCCTTTGGATGGGACGAGGAACTTCTCGAGAAATATTCCGTTTTTTTGTACGATGCTGGCGTTTGTTAAACATGGCCGTATTGAACACAGCGTTGTTTATGATCCAATACACGATGAATATTTTTCTGCTTCGAAAGGCAAAGGAGCGACTCTTAATGGCAAGCTAATAAGGGTAAACTCGATTGATAAAATAGAATCATCGCTCGCTTCGATGGTATGGGGAGGTAATCGGCTTCCACCAGCAGTGTCTCGCAAACTAGTGCGCATTACTTTGGATTTTGAAATTTGGGATACTTCGCTGGCTTCAGGGGGTTTATTGTTGGCATGGACTGGGGCTGGGCGAATTGATTTTGTTATGAATACTTACGGTGCAATTTGGGATTACGCACCTGGCGCGCTCATTGCTGAAGAAGCCGGTGCTAGGGTTACGGATATGAGCGGTAAGCCTTATCGGTGGAATTCGGAGTCCATTTTTGCAGCTAACCCAGTTTTGCACTCAAAAGTCATGAAGCAGTTGTATCCAAAAAAATGACCAAATACGACCACCGAAAAATCGAAAAAAAGTGGCAGGAGAGATGGGCGAAGGACAAGCTCTATGCCACGCCGGAAAATCCCAAGAAGAAGCACTATGTGCTGGATATGTTTCCTTATCCTTCCGGTGCAGGACTGCACGTGGGACACCCCGAGGGCTATACGGCGACGGATATATATTCTCGATATATGCGGATGAACGGTCATGACGTCTTGCACCCAATGGGTTGGGACGCCTTTGGGCTTCCGGCGGAAAATTACGCGATAAAAGAGGGGATACATCCGGCCAAAACCACAGCCACGAATATCAAGAGATTCCGAGAGCAAATTCAGTCTCTTGGGCTTTCCTATGACTGGGAGCGCGAGGTGAACACCTCCGACCCGCAGTATTATAAATGGACGCAGTGGTTATTCCTGAAATTCTACGAGAAGGGTCTCGCTTACCGCAAAGAAGCGAAAGTGAATTGGTGTCCCAAGGATCAGACCGTGCTCGCCAACGAGCAGGTAGTGAATGGTAAATGCGAGCGGTGCGGCAGTGAAGTCACGCAGAAACTCCTGCCGCAGTGGTTTTTGAAAATCACAAACTACGCCGATGAGCTGCTTTCGAGCTTGGACAAAATTGATTGGCCGGAACCGATCAAGCTCATGCAGCAAAACTGGATCGGACGAAGCGAGGGGGCGGAGATTGATTTTTCCATCGCCGACCCGGGGGCGAAGCGGTTGGTGCTCCTTCACGGAAAGGGCGGAAGCCCGAGGAGCAATTTTTTACCGGGTCTCAAGAAGGAGCTTGAAGCGAGGGGGTATGAAGTTGAAGCTCCGCAAATGCCCGGCGCCGACGAACCAGATGATGTTGAGCAGCGAGATTATGTCCTCGAGCACTGTCAATTTGACGAAAATACCACTGTGCTCGGACACTCTTTTGGCGGGCTTGTCGCTCTCCGGGTTTTGGAGACCGGAGTCAAAGTCAACCGAGTGATTTTGGTGGGTGCGCCTTTTTCCGGGAAATATTTGGACGGAAAATCCCGGCCGACCGTGACCGCCGCTATAAGGAGAGGCTTTGATTTTGACAAAATAAAGAAAAATGCGAGAAGCTTCACGGCGCTTTACGACACTCATGATAATGTGATTCCGACTTCGGAAGGAGAAGCCTTTGCGGAAAAGTTGAGCGCCAACCTCGTAAAGGTTGAAGCCAAGGAGCCTCATTTTTCATCCGTTGACGAGCCGACCGTGTCTGTTCTGTGTTCATCAAGCATTAAAGTTTTTACCACTCGGCCAGACACAGTGTTTGGTGCGACTTACATGGTGCTCGCCCCGGAGCATCCGTTGGTACCAGAGCTGGGCGCGCGGATTTCAAATCTCGGGGAAGTAAAAAAATATATTGAGCAAGCGAAAAAGAAGACGGAGTTACAGAGGACGGCACTTGAGAAAGTGAAGACCGGGGTGGAGCTCCGAGGAGTGAAAGCGATAAACACCGCCACTAACGAAGAAATTCCCATCTGGATTGCTGATTATGTGCTCATGGGATATGGCACAGGAGCGATCATGGCCGTGCCCGCGCATGACGAGCGGGACTTTGCTTTCGCGAAAAAATACGACCTGCAGATCCGGGAGGTTGTGGCCGGTGGGGACACAAAAAAAGAAGCGTATACTCAGGACGGCATCCTCATCAACTCCGGCAAATACGACGATTTGAACTCAGTGGTGGCGCGCAAGAAAATCACGAAAGACCTGGGTAAAGCAAGGGTTCAGTACAAACTGCGCGATTGGCTCATCTCTAGGCAGCGGTATTGGGGAGCGCCGATCCCAGTCGTCCATTGTGAGGATTGCGGCATCCAGCCGGTGGCGGAAGCGGAATTGCCAGTGGAGCTTCCTACTGATGTCGATTTCAGGCCAACAGGGGAGTCCCCGCTCGTGCGTTCGAAGACATTTCATGACGGTGTTAAATGTCCGAACTGCAAAAGACCGGCGCGGCGGGACACTGACACCATGGATACGTTCGTGGATTCCTCGTGGTATTGGATCCGCTATACAGATCCTCTGAACGCCAAAGTGTTTGCCGACAAAAAAGAAATCGAGAAATGGACTCCTGTGGATACCTACGTGGGCGGGGCTGAGCACGCCGTGCTTCATTTACTTTACTCGCGGTTTTTCTGTAAGGTTTTGCGGGACCTCGGGTACCTCAAGTTCGATGAGCCGTTTTTGAAACTCCGCAATCAAGGGTTGATCTTGGGCCCTGATGGACAGAAGATGAGCAAATCAAAAGGCAATGTGATCAATCCCGATGATGTCGTGGACGAATTCGGCGCGGATAGCATGCGGATGTATGAGATGTTTATGGGCCCACTGGAGGATACGAAACCGTGGAGCACCGACGGGATCAAAGGTATCCGCCGGTTCCTGGAAAAAGTTTGGAGATTATTTGAAGCGACCGGGGAAGGGACCGTCTCGGCAGCCAGCCATGGCGCGCGAGAGGCTAGCTTGAAAAAAGAGATCGAATCCCTGCTCCACAAGACCATCAAGAAAGTCCAGGAGGACATCGAGGCCTTCAAATTTAACACCGCGATCTCCGCCTTGATGATTTTTGCGAACGAGCTTTCGGCAGGATCGGACAGCGTGAGGAAGCCGAACATCGAGACTTTTCTCAAAATATTGGCTCCGTTTGCCCCGCATTTGGCGGAAGAATTATGGGATAAGCTAGGGCACGAGAGATCCATTCATTTGGAGAGTTGGCCAGAGTATGATGACAAATTGGTCAAAGAGGACACGCTCAAAGTCGCTGTTCAAGTTAACGGGAAACATCGAGGAACGGTCGAGGTCGCCTCTGGCGCTTCCGAGTCGCAAGTCAAAAAACTCGCAAGCGAGGATGAAAATGTCAAAAGACACTTGGGGGGGAAGAAGCCGAAGAAAGTGATCTACGTGAAAGGGAAGATAATTAATTTTGTGATGTGATGCAAGCCGTCATACTAGCTGCCGGATTGGGGAGCCGAATGGGGGAACTCACCCGGGATACGCCCAAGCCGATGCTGAAGATCGGCGATATGAGCCTCCTTGAGCGCAACCTTCAAAGTCTACCCGAAAAGATAACCGAGGTGGTGGTAGTCATTGGTCATCTAGGTGAAAAAATCAGGAATTATTTCGGGAACAAATGGCAGGGAAGGGACGTCAGGTACGTGGAGCAGAAGGAGCTGAAGGGAACAGCTCAAGCGCTTTTTCTCTGTCAGCACCTGCTCCAAGACAGATTTTTGGTCATCATGGGGGATGATTTGTATAACGGGGAAGACTTGAAAGAAATGATCTCTCATCCGCTTGCGGTCTTGGTTTGGGAAAAGAAAAATGATGAAGGTAAGAATAGTCAGGCGGGCGTGGTCAAGGTAAATGAGCAGTTCGAGCTACTCGATATCATCGAAAGACAACCTACACCAAAAGCCTCGTTGGTTAATTGCGGGGCATACGTCTTAAATCCGGATTTTTTTAAATATCCCCTTGTGAGCGCCGGGGAGCCGGCGAACGAATTTGGATTGCCGCAGACGATGATGCAGATGGTCAAAAAAGGAGCAAAATTTTTTGTAGTCAAGGCGCGCTGGTGGCACAAAGTGGCAGATCCGTCGGATCTGTCATCCCGGCCCCCAAGCCGGGATCCAGGGAACATGGATTCCGGATCAGGTCCGGAATGACAAAATGTTAGTAATCAAAGCTAACAAAAAGGCGATTGAAATTGCCGTTCAGTATCTGCGGGACGGGAAGAGCGTTGTTTATCCCACAGACACGGCTTATGGTCTCGCAGTGGACTCTACAAACATGAAAGCAGTCCGCAAACTGTATAGAATAAAGGAGCGTACCCGGAAACAGCCGGTCCATGTCATAGTTTCGGATTTATCGATGGCAAAGAGGTACGCGAAAATGGGCAGTGAGGAAATCCATGTATTCAACAAATTCCTGCCAGGGCCGCTCACTTTGGTTCTGAGTTCAAGGTCAAAAAGGCGAAGTTTCCGTCTGCTTTCGGCCGGAAAGGGAACGATAGGCGTTCGTATCACGAAGAACAAAATCGCCCAGGCGCTGACCAGAAAATTGGGGCGTCCGATCACCACCACCAGCGCCAATCCTACGGGCGGCCCTACTCCGTATTCGGCTCGAGAGTCATTTCGTCAGTTTATCGGGAAAAGTCACATGCCCGATTTGTTTCTAGACGCAGGGCCATTGCCCCGACGAAAACCATCTACGATAGTCTCGATGAAAGGAAACAAAATTAACGTTCTCCGCGAAGGACCAATTAGCAAATCACAGGTTCTCAGGGTCCTATTTAGTCCCTGAGCAAACGAAGTGCGTCGAAGGGCCTTCGACTTCGCTCAGGCGATAAATATAAAACAATGTTCAATCTCAAATACCGCCCCCATTATTTCTCCCATCACCTAAACCGCGAAGTCGAGGAGGTATATTGGCACGCCATTCTCAACGGGCTCGCCCTGTCACTCGTTTTCATCTTCGAGCCGATATATCTTTACAGCCTCGGCTATTCGTTCACGCAAATCCTGTGGTTTTACGTGCAGGTTTATGTTTGGTATTCGTTGCTGATTTCCTTCGGCGCGAAGTTTGCCAGCCGCTTCGGCTATAAGCGTGCTATCCTGATTTCGAATTTTTTCTACATTCTATATTGGGTGGTTTTATTTTCGATTTCGACGCAGCCCACTTTTTTCTATCTCGCCCCTTTGTTATTTGCCGGGCAAAAATCGTTGTTTTGGCCGGCGTACGACGCGGAGGCAGCTATTGCCATGACAGCCGCGAAAGCCCAGGAAGGGAGAGAAGTGGGCGTGCTGTTTTCCATCAACCAACTGGCTTTCATTATCGGCCCGTTTTTAGGAGGCGTGCTTTCTAGTTATTTAGGATTCCAGAGTTTGTTTATCGCGGCGGCAGCGCTGCTGCTTATTTCTGTTTACCCGCTTTTCAAAAGTCCGGAGGTGCATTCCGTTCATCGGTTTCGTTTTCAAAATCTCTGGGCAGTTTTTCGCGAACACAAAAGTAATTTTTTCGGCTATTGGGGCAACGCCGAGGATCTGATGTTTCAAAGCCTTTGGCCCGTATATATGTTTACGGTAGTTGCCAGCTTTTTCAGTATCGGGTTAATAACGACGGTTGCGACGCTCGTAGGAACGCTTTTAATGTTATATGTCGGCAAGCTTTCGGATCAGGGTGATAAGCGGAAATTGATTCGCCAGGGCAGCATCTTTTACGGCCTGACTTGGATTTTCCGATTTCTTGGGCCGGGCTTGGGCGGCGTTCTGGCGTTTGACGCTTTGACCAAAGCTGGCAAAGACATTTCCAACGTCCCGATTACCGTTCTCACTTTCGAGCGCGCTGGAAGCCGCGGACCCGATCACGCGATTGCTTACAGCGTTTTTTTCGAATTCAGTCTGTCAATCGGCAAAATTATCACGGCGCTTTTGGGAATTGCTATACTAGGGACAAGCTTGGGAATAATGGGAGTGTTTGCGCTAGCTGGAATTCTCACCATGTTTTATGCGTTTTTGAAATAATATGATTTTGCAAAACCAAGACCCGGAAGTATTCGGGATAATCGAAAAAGAGAAAAAAAGGCAGAAGGAAGGCCTCGAGATGATCCCCTCGGAAAATTACGCGTCGACCGCGGTGCTGGAGGCCATGGGTAGCATCCTCAACGACAAGTACGCCGAGGGTTACCCAGGGAGGCGCTATTATGGCGGAAATATTTATATTGATGAGATAGAGAAACTGGCTCAAGCGCGGGCTCGAGAAGTTTTTGGAGCGGAAGAGTATCACGTCAATGTTCAGCCTTACTCGGGGAGTCCTGCGAATATCGAAGTGTACCTCGGCCTCCTGGAACTGGGGGATAAAATAATGGGGCTGAAACTTGCCCATGGCGGTCACCTGACGCACGGCGATCCGGTTAGCTTGTCGGGACGGGCTTTTAAATTTGTACATTACGAAGTCGACGCCGAGAAGGAAATACTGGATTACTCGAAAATAGCGGCGATGGCGAAAAAAGAGAAACCGAAAATTTTGCTTTCCGGCTTCACGGCGTATCCGCGGAAGATCGATTTCCAAAAAATGCACGACATCGCAAAGGAAGTTGGCGCGGTATCCATGGTGGATATGTCGCATATCTCCGGACTTATCATCGGCGGTGTTCATCCCTCGCCATTTCCATTTACTGACGTGGTGACTACAACAACTCACAAGACTCTACGCGGTCCACGCGCGGCCATGATTTTCTGCAAAGAGGAGTACAAAGAAAAAATTGATAAGGCGGTTTTTCCCGGGATGCAGGGCGGGCCGCACGAGCATACGATTGCTGCGGTAGCCGTCGCTTTGGCCGAGGCCAAGAAACCCGAATTCAAAGAATATGCGGCACAGATAGTGAAAAATGCCGGAGTACTTGCGGAGACTTTGATGGGAGAAGGGCTGAAACTCGTCTCTGGGGGGACGGAAAATCACTTGATGCTCATCGATCTGCGGTCTTTTGGATCGGGCCGCGGGATATTTTTGGAAAAAGCTCTGGAGGCCGCCGGCATTACAGTGAACAAGAATCCTATCCCCAATGATCCGTCGCCCCCCTATTACCCCTCCGGGGTGAGACTCGGGCCCCCAGCGCTTACCAGCCGGGGAATGAAAGAGGGAGAGATGAAGCAGATCGGTAAATGGATCGCCGCTGTGGCTCACGAATTTGCAAAAACGGAAATGCCGGAGGAAAAAGAGAAGCGCCTCTCTGCGGTGAAAGAGTTTGCAAAAGGGCTGCCGGATCATCCGCTTATCCAAAAAGTCGGCGCGGAAGTGAAAAAATTTGCGAGTAAATTTCCCGTGCCGGGGATTGAGGAATGAGTCTGCTGCAGGCTGTCATTTTGGGTATTGTTCAGGGCCTGACGGAATTTCTTCCGATTTCCTCGCAGGCCCATCTTTTTTTGGTTCCGTATCTTTTCGGCTGGACATACCAGGGTCTTGATTTTGATATCGCTCTGCATTGGGGTACGCTCCTCGCCGTGCTCTTGGTTTTCGGCAAGGACTACCTCAGGTATTTACGGGCTTTGTTTATCCGGGGAGAGGAGGGCAGGACGGAAAGACGGCTCGGCGGTTTATTGGTTCTCGCAACCATTCCAGCAGCCGTCGCGGGTCTGTTCGCGAAAGACCTCGCGGAGTCACAGTTTCGGAACCCGCTCATCATGGTGGTGACGCTTTCTGTTTTCGCGGTTTTGCTCTGGCTGGCGGACAGGTATTTGCAGAAAAGCGCTCGCGCCGAGCTCAGTGCGGGCAAGTCTTTGGCTATCGGCGTGGCCCAGGCAATCGCCATCATCCCCGGCGTCTCGCGGTCCGGCTCGACCATCACTCTAGGGCTATTTTCCGGACTCTCACGGGAGGAGGCGACCAGATTTTCATTCCTTCTCTCCGGCCCGATCATTTTTGGCGCGGGTCTAGTGGCGATGCGGGATTTCGCCGGTATTTCCCCAGCACTGCTAGCGGGATTTTTTGCCTCTGCCGTGTCCGGATTCTTTGCTATCAAATTTTTACTCCGGTTTGTGAGCCGGAATAATTTCAATATCTTTGTCTGGTATCGGTTGTTGCTGGCAGCCGCAGTTTTGGGAGTGGTTTTGTATAGATAGATTGGGAGTGCTATTTTGATAGGGGATTCTCTAGGCACGGAAACAAAGAAATAAACAAATGACTGACAATCTTCTATTGATCTTCGGAAAATGGTTTTTTACCGTTGCGCCGCGGGGAATTTTGAATATCGGAGAGAATTATGCGCTGTGGGCTTGGAAGTTTTTTTCTGTCGGTTATTTTCTACCGCGGATTTTTTCGCCCTGGCACCGGGATATCACAGGGTACGGGAGGGGTTTTGATCTGCGGCGGTTTCTTCGGGTGTGGGGTTGGAACTTCTTCTCCAGAATCATCGGCGCGATTCTGCGTATCGTGGTGATGGCCGCCGGACTCGCGGTGATTTTGTTTTTCTCCATAGCGACTATTATTGGTTTTACCTTATGGCTGTTTTTGCCGGTACTGGTTCCAGCCCTGCTTGTCATAGGAACATTCACCCTTTTCCTCTGAAATGAGAATCCTTCACGGCAGCGAAATTTACCTAGAGCAGTCGGGACACGCCCGGGCTTTGAGATTGGAAAGATTACTACCCCGTCGAAGCGCTGGGATCATCGCTTTCGGGTCAGGAGTGACTGTTATTTTGGGTCTGATCCTCACCCTCTTTTTTCTTACAGAGAAACAGATCGTATACGCTTGTCTTGGTCTGACACTTGTAGCCCTGGGTATTTTTTTGGGGGTAGGAGTTTTTTGGCTTTTTTCAGGATTTCTGCGGCTAGAGCGGCCTTTGAGCGAAGGGGGTTTGAAACAAGCGCTCCAGCACGAGGCGCTGGGCAGTTCGCTGACTTTTGCCGCGGCATCACTTCTGCAATCAGCAGCGGAAGGGGACAGTCTCTATCCTTCCCGATTTTGGCTATATGTTACGAAACAGGAACGATTTGTTTCTATCTGGAAACGCTTGGGGATAAACACGGGGGAACTCCGGGAAAAGGCCAGCTCGGCTTATCCGCCGGCTGCGGTTTTTTCGCTTCTGGAGATATTGCAAACAGCGTGGACAAAGGTTTTGGCAGCGGGCCGCTCCACTGTCGATGACGTTGATATTTTGATGGCTCTTTTTACCACTGACGAAATTCTGCACCAAATTCTTTTTGGATTTGAGGTCGAAGAGGCGGACTTTTTGGCCGTCGCACTTTGGGAGTTGCAACGGGAGCATGACCGAACGCGGAGGGCGAAGTTTTGGAGCCGCGAAAGGCTTTTGGATATATCGGGAGTGGGCAAAGACTGGTCAGCGGGGTATACAGTCAACCTCGATAGACTCGCGGTCGACATCACGGCGGGTGTGGAGTTCAAACGACCGCCTGAACATCTATACGGGCATCGCAGGCAGATTTCCCAAATGGAGCGGCTTTTGGTGAGGAGTTCCGGTGGGAGCAATGTCGTGTTGGTCGGGGAACCCGGTGTGGGGAGACACACTTTCCTCAGGGCTTTCGCGGCGCGCGTACGATCCGGAGAAACGCTATCGCCTCTTCGGTACCGGCGCGTGATGCAGATTGACTCCAGTGCCGTTCTCGGCGGGACGGGGAATCAGAGCGATATTTTGCAGAAGATAGTGATTTTGCTGAATGAAGCCGTTGCCGCTGGCAACGTCATTTTGGTTATCAATAACATCGACGCATTTTTGGATCCGCAGCCCGAGGTCGGCCGTCTGAACGCGACCGAGGCCCTGCTTCCTTATTTTCAGTCTTCGCTCCGGGTGGTGGGTATCACGACGAAGCGCGGCTACCAGGAAACGATCGAGAAGCACCCTCAGCTTCAGGAAATTTTGAGCAAGTTGGAAATAGCCGAACCAACACCGGCTGAGACTTTGGAAATTTTGGAAGACGAGACCCCTCGCGTCGAGCGGCGAACCGGCGTGTGGTTTACTTACCTAGCTCTCGAAGAGATTGTGAGTTTGAGCCAGAGGCTCATTCAAAACATTCCCAATCCGGAAAAGGCGCTTGAGCTACTTCAAGAAACAGCGGTATATACGGCGACTAATGTGCCTTCAGGTGTAGTGGGTCCCGAGCAAGTTCAGCGCGTGGTGACACTGCGGACCAAGATCCCAGTGGAACGGGTTCAGGGTCAGGAAAAAGAGATACTTCTAAATCTCGAAACGGTTCTGCACGAGCGGGTTGTCGGACAGGAAGACGCGATCCGGCAGATTGCCGACGCCCTCCGCCGCGCCCGCGCCGGCATCTCTTCAGGGAAACGGCCGATCGGAAGTTTTCTTTTTTTGGGTCCTACCGGAGTGGGGAAGACTGAAACAGCCAAAGCTTTGGCGGCCGCTTACTTCGGGAGCGAAAACCGGATGATCCGCCTCGACATGTCCGAGTACCAAGGTAATGAGGGGGTGAGCAGGCTCATCGGTGAGGTCGGTTCGGGGAGCGGCTTGCTGACCGAGGCGGTGCTGGCCGAGCCTTTCTCGCTCATACTCCTCGATGAAGTGGAAAAGGCCAATCCGAAGGTTTTGGATTTGTTCCTGCAGGTGCTCGACGACGGGCGCCTCACGGACGCAATGGGTCGGACCGTGAGCTTTACAAACACGATGATCATCGCGACCAGCAACGCGGGCGCGGAACTCATCCGTGAAATCATGCAGGGCGGCCGGAACCCGGCGGAAGCGCGCGAGTCCATCCTCGACAGCTTGCAGCGGCAGGGAATTTTCCGTCCGGAATTTATTAATCGTTTCGACGGCGTGATTATTTATCAGCCGCTCAACGAAGCTGTCCTTACCAAAATCGCCGGACTGCTTCTTCGCGAACTCAATGTGCGGCTCAAAGAGCGCGAGGTGAGCGTCAAAATTACCCCGGAGCTCACGGACGCGGTGGCGCGTGGGGGCTACAGCGTGGAGTTTGGCGCGCGCCCCCTGCGGCGCTACATTCAGGAGCATATTGAAAATTACGTGGCGAGGGGACTCATCTCCGGGGATATCAAGCGAGGTGACCTGATCGAGATTCCTCCCAATATGGTATAGTTTTACTTTCCCAAAATTGGTTTGTCCATATTCAAAAACCCCCTTTCGGGGGTTTTTGTAAGCAGGCATTGAGTATAATTTAGTACAGCTTATTGATGCCGTTTATGTCTGGCTGTTCCAGCGTTTGTTTCTTGGTTTCCCCAAAGCCCGCGTAGCCGTACATTGTAACATTTACACAGCTTGAGGAGTAGATATCAGCCATTCCAACACTGTGACCGAGCTCGTGGACGGCGATATTCGCAAAGTCCATTTTATCTGCTTCGCCGCTTGCAGACCACGGATAGACCGTACTGTAAACCTGGTCCCATTCCACCAACCTGCGGTTGAACGTAGGACCGGAAAAAATTCCCCAAACAATGGTCACGGCGATTGTTCCGTCACTGCCCAAGTTGTCAAAGTAAACTTCATTTTGATTATCCGGTGAAGTTTGATCGGCCACCAAAATTGAACTTGTCGCGCTGCCGTCGCCCAAAACGTTGACTCCGAATCCGTTACCAATGATCCCGTCGGTGGCATCTTCCCATTTAGCAATGCCGCTACCAAGCGTGTTTAGGACAAACGAATCGGAAAGTGCGCTGTTGTTGGCCGGGTTCACTACCCAATTCTCAAGGTTCTTCCATTTCGCGCCGCTGGCCAAGTAGCCGTAGCAAGCTGGCAGTCTCGCTTGGCCGCCGCCGTTCCTCGCTTCGCCTTTTTTCTTGTGTACGATAGCATAGCCTTCGATAAGCTCGTGGGTTTGCGCGTCATACGCTCGACCAAGCTTGTAAACGCCTTCAGCTATCTCGACGGCGTCTGCCCGAAGTTTGAAATGCTTTGTGTTTTCAGTTCCCCCCGGCGCGGCCGCTGTTAGATTGGCCGCGAAAGCGAGGGAGAGAACAGTTGTGAAAACGAGCGCCTTTTTGAGCATAGTTTTGTAATAAATTATCTTATAATAACACACTCAATAATATGTTATGTTTCGTTTTTTGTCAAGCCGGGTAGTGAAAGTTTGCTAGGTTTAAGTTTTGAACAAAAAGAGAGTTTTTTTTGCCTATTATTGCAGCTTATACGCGGGTGGTTCGAAATGACTTAAGCGGCCGACTCCGCGGCCAAGCAAACTCCTACCACCCGGTTAATAGATAAATTGATATCGTATTTATTTGATTACCGCCAAGGTTTTGTGATATAAATCAGATAAGTTGAGCTTAACTGAAACCAAATGAAAAAGCCGCTTGTTTTGTTTGCCACATTGGCGTTGCTTTCGCTGGCGGTTGCGATTGTGCCCCAGCGAGTTGGCGCCGTTGAAGACAAAGTCGTTTTGGCCTCTGACGGAACGATTTTTTTGATTTCAGGCGGGGAACGCCGCGGGTTTTCGTCTCCCGCGATTTTCTTTTCTCGCGGCTTCCGGTTTAGTGACGCGATGCCCGCTTCCGTTGCTGATCTGGCTGTGCCCGAGGGCGCCGCAATGACTTACCGGGACGGCGCTTTGGTCAAAGGGTCCTCTCCGACCGTGTATCTCGTATCTGGCGGGCAGAAGCATCCTTTTGTTTCCGCGGAAGCGTTCCTTGGGCACGGATACTCTTTCGCCAACGTGCTTAGTGACCTAGGCGCTCTTTCAACGATGGCCGAAGGCGGCGCAATTGATTCGCCCAGCTCAGCGCATATGCCGGGTGCGCTTATCAACTATCAAGGAACTGTATTTGTGGTCACAGCAAACGGCCGTCGCGGAATTTCCACGTTGGACGCTTTTTACGCGGAACGGTTTCGACTCGAGGAGGTCGTGCCTGCCAACCCAGCCGACCTCGCGCTTCCCGAAGAAACTTCCGTACCTGTTCCAACGCCCGAACCACCACCAAGCGATACCGGCAACCATGCGCCCACAGCCCCGGTCATTGGCGGGGTTATCGCTTCATTTCCGTCCGAGGGACGTGACTTTTCATTCAGCGCTTCTGACCAGGACAACGATAGTCTCATATACCTGATCAACTGGGGTGACGGTTCCCCCACAGAATCTACAGTACAACCATCGGGAGCTTCGTTTACCCGCAATCACGGGTGGATTTTTCTAGGGGATTATTCGATAACAGTCACGGCTAGCGACCCGAGCGGCGCGTCGGCGGTTGCCGTGTACTCGATCAAGATCGGCACCGACCCCACGGTTTTCGGCCCGGCCATCACGCTTCTTACCCCGAACGGCGGGGAGGCATACTTGAAGTCGCAGACCATCAAGATCTCTTGGAAAAGAAATTGGTATCCTGCCCAGTCCCAGGGGAAGGTGGATATCAACTATATCCGGGGCGGCGGCAACGGGGGCGTGGCCACGAATATTTCCGACAGCGCTTACACTTGGATCCCGGAAAACCTTGTCACGGGGGACAATTATAAAATCGCGATCATCTCTCACGGGTCGTCCGGGGGAGGAGCGATCGTAGTTGATCAAAGTGATTCAACATTCACCCTCAATCCGTAAAGCCGCTTTGAGATCCTACCGGCCTCGTAAGCAGGCCGGTTTTTCTATAACCGGAAAACTGTTATAATTTTGGTTGCTCAAGCCGCTTATGAGCGGAACCCCGCAGTAGAACCTTCCTACGGGGCAGGCTGGCCCGCCTCGCGTCGACGAGCATCGCGAGTCGAAGCGGGCCAGATTTTTACCCTCACACCAAGGTTTGGTGTGACCTTGCGAAGCAAGGGAGGGTTTACACCCTGCCAATGTAGTTGCCCGAGTGGCCTGCCTAGACTTGCGCTAGTCAAGGCTGGCGGAACTGGCAGACGCACAGGACTCCCGCCCGCCTTGACTTCGCAACTTCAAATCTAAAAACCGGAAAATCCAGACTGGTTTAACTTGCCGCGGTGGCGGAACTGGCAGACGCACAGGACTCAAAATCCTGCGGTAGCAATACCATGAGGGTTCGACTCCCTCCCGCGGCACCATAGATTTGTTTTTCTGGCAGTAAAATAAAGAACAAAAATGCCTTTAAAATCCGATTTTTCCCAGGGCAGCGCCTCCGCGGTAGTTGACGATATCCTCAAGAACGCCGTGATGAGGAGGGCGAGCGACATCCATCTCGATCCCGAGTCGGAAAAGCTGTTCGTACGATTTCGCATCGATGGCGTGCTTTATCCGTACGCGACCGTTCCGATCCATACGCAAGACGAGGTAACTTCGCGGATCAAGGTGGCCGGAAAGATGAATATTGCCGAGAGGCGTTTTCCCCAAGACGGCCGATTGGAATTCAGTTATGACGGAAAAGTTTACAACGTCCGGATCTCCACCACGCCGACGATCCATGGCGAAGCCGTCGCCCTTCGGATACTTACCAAGGACAGCATTGTGGTAGGGCTCAACGATCTCGGACTCGACACTGAGCAGCTCCAAACTCTGACGGGGTTAGTGACCAGCCCGTATGGGATGGTCTTAATAACGGGTCCAACTGGTTCGGGAAAGACCACACTGCTCTACTCGATACTGGGCAGCTTTGACCGGCAGGCACACAATATCATCACTCTTGAGGACCCGATCGAGATCGAGCTCGGGGGCATTCGCCAGATCCAAGTCGACGAGGGGATAGGACTCGACTTTGCAAAAGCCCTGCGCTCGGTCATGCGTCAGGATCCGAACGTCATCATGGTCGGGGAGATACGCGATCCCGACACGGCCCAAATGGCTTTTCAGGCGGCGCTGACGGGATTACTGGTTTTTTCAACTTTTCATACTTTCGATGTCGCCGGACTAGTCGTGCGTTTCATCGAGATGGGCGTTCCGCGTTCCGTGGTGGCGCACTCGCTCGGCGGAGTCGTTTCCTCACGGCTGGTGAGGAAAATATGTTCTTCCTGCGCCGTTTCATACCGGATGACCGATCTGGAAAAAAAGATTTTGGGTATCAGCGGCAAGGAAGCGGATTTCAAGAAAGGGACCGGTTGCAACCAATGTCAGAAAAGCGGGTATCTCGGCCGAACAGGGCTCTTCGAGATAGTGCAATTCGACGACGATATGCGCACTCGGATAATCGAGGAGCGCTCAATCGAGACATTGCGGGATTTTTTCCAAAAAAAGATCCCCAAGAGTCTTAGAAGTGTTGCCAAAGACAAGGTGTTGCAGGGAGTAACAACCGCCGAGGAGGTAATACGCGTGCTCGGAACTGATATCGGACAGTTGAGCTGACAGGGACTTTTCAGCTGGTCCAGAAGCGTCTCGGTAAGAGCTTATTAAGAAATGCGTCATACATGGCAGATACAGGGCAAAAGGATGGGGCCTTCCTCAAGGCCTACGATGATTATGCCGATGCGATCTACCGTTACTGTCTGTTCCGGGTTTTTAATAAGGAAAAAGCCAGGGACCTGACCCAGGATACTTTTATGCGGACTTGGGAGTACCTGAGAAACGGGAAGAGTATCGAGAACCTGAAACCGTTCCTCTATCGGGTCGCGACCAACCTCATCATCGACCAGTCGCGAAAAAAACGCGAGGAGTCTCTCGAAAATCTGCAGGAGCAGGGTTTTGAGCCAGGTTTCGAGGAGCTCTCCCGCATCGAGGCAAATCTCGATAGCGAGCAATTTCTGGAGATTTTGAAAGAGCTCGATGAACCGACGCGGCTCTGCCTCACCCTGCGGTATGTAGAAGACTTGGAACCTCGCGAGATCGCGGAAATAACCGGGGAGACGGCAAACACTGTTTCGGTTCGGATCCACCGCGGCATCAGGAGATTAAAGACTTTGATCGAAAATGAGTAATCTAAGGGAACTTTTTAAAAGTTATAAAAAAGTCGGGTTGCCTGCGTCGGAAAAATCTGTCATCCGCGGCAGGATTTTGGATTTGATGCAAAACGGGCTCGAGCCCCGCCGCGGATTTTCTTTGTTTGTTTTTTCGTGGCGGTTTTCGGCGCCGGTTTTGATCGCCCTGCTTATTATCATTTTGGGAGGCGGCACCGCTTTTGTCGCAGCGGGCAGCGTGCCGGGCGACGCCTTGTACACTGTCAAAGTGAATATTAATGAACCAGTCAAAGTGGCGTTCGCAGTTTCCGCTAGCGCGCAAGCCGAACTGCAATCCAAACTTGCCCAGGAGCGCCTGAAAGAAGCCGAGGAGCTTGCTTCGGAGAACCGCCTTGATGCCGTGGTAGAAGCCGCTGTCGCGGCCAAGCTTCAGACCCACCTCGACCGCGCGTCAAAAGAAATTTCTAAGATCGAGAACGAAGGGAAAGTCGAAGAGGCCGCCTCTCTCAATTCCAACCTCGAGGCCGCCTTGCAAGCCCACGAGGATATCATCGTCAAACTCGAAGACGAGCAGCGGGGCGAGCCTGACAGTCAAAATGATGACAGTCCGCGGCCGTCGAGACTTCGGGAAGTCCTTAACACTGTTCAGCCGAACGTTCGCAGCCGCGCCGAGGCGCGTACGCAGTCAGAGGCCAAAGTCGCTTCCGGTCTACAGGATCGCGTGAAAGGCGCGGCGGAGAGCAAGCGAGAGTCGGCAAGAAATACTATCAGCAGTGTCAGGAGTTATCTCAATTACAAGCGGGTCAAGAACAACCTGCGGCAGGAGAGCAAGGACAAGGCCGAAGCCAGATTGGCCGAAGCGGAGCGACTGTTTGCCCAAGGGGAGGAAAAATTTGCGGTAAAGGCCAATGGCGAGGCGTTCGTGCTTTTCCAAACAAGCGCTCGAGTGGCCCAGCACGCAAGGGTTTTGATCGATGCCGGACTTCGTTACGGGCTCGACATTCAGACCAACCTCCGCACGCAAAGAGTGGAAGGGGAGAGTGTGGAACAGAATATAAACGAGGGGAAACAGGTAGACGGCGAGGACGATCCCGGTGATCAATCGGGACGGGACCGCGATTCCGGTAGCGACGGTTCGGAAGAAAGCCATGACAGTGGTGGAGACGGAGGCGGGGATGACGGCGGTACCCTCGACATAAACTTAAAAATCAGGTAAAATACCCGTTAAGAACCAGTACAAAAGCACTCCCTTTGGGAGTGCTTTTGTTATACCCTGTGTAGCCTTGCGCGAAGTATGGGTTTTGCCCCGAGAGAGCTTTTTTGTTATGATTTGAGGTTCGTTCGCAATCCAAATGGAGGAAATTGATAATGGCGAAGATTCCAGAGGTCGCTGCATATACTGACCTTACCCGCTCGCTTGTGTCCGGCGGGCTGAGACTCATGCACCAGGGCAAAGTTCGAGACACATACGCATTGTCTGATCCGACCTTTCTTCTGCAGGTTGCCACTGACCGCATCAGCTGCTATGACATTATTCTGCCGAGTTTGATTCCCAGAAAAGGCGCCGTGCTGACAGCGATGACAGTTTTTTGGCTGACCAAAATCTTGGGTTCATACCGAAATCACCTGGTGGCCTACGGGCCGCAAGTCGACCCATATTTGCCATCCCAGCTTCGTGGCCACGCCGACCTGCATTCTCGTGGACTTGTGGTGAAGAAACTGCAAATGCTTCCTGTGGAGTGCGTGGTGCGCGGCTATCTAACCGGTTCGGGCTGGAAGGACTACAAAAAAACCGGCAAAGTATGCGGACACAAGCTCCCTGATGGCCTGCATGACGGGTCGAAGCTGCCGGAGCCGATATTCACCCCGGCCACCAAAGCGCAGTCCGGTCATGATGAGAACATTTCCGCTTTCGACGTGAGACGCGAATACGGATATGTATTCGAACGGACATCACTCGAGGTCTATGCTTTGTGCGCGAAATGGGCTATCAGCCGCGGGGTCATCGTCGCCGACACGAAGCTCGAATTTGGCGTTCGGTGCGAGATTGCGGATGAAGTGGTCACGCCAGACTCTTCCCGATTTTGGGACCGCTCGGCGTGGCAGGCATCTTCGGAGCATGAGAAGTCACCAACCGGCATGGACAAGCAGTACGTCAGAGACTATCTCACTTTTATCAAGACGCCGTTTGGCTGTTCATTCGATAAACTGGATCCGGAAAATCCAGAGCATCTGGATTGGGTAAGTAACAGCGTCTCTCTTCCAGAGGGCGTCGTGGCTCAAACCTCTGTGATATATCAGG
>Ga0209542_10008355_pt1 | contig 19363 bp, 16 predicted proteins | sample RifCSPhighO2_01_FD_184028 | JGI IMG/M metagenome (GOLD analysis project Ga0209542, IMG submission 184028) | Soil microbial communities from Rifle, Colorado - Rifle CSP2_plank highO2_0.1 (SPAdes) (version 2) | ecosystem: Environmental > Terrestrial > Deep subsurface > Rock core/Sediment ...
ACTCGTTGCATGCGGGCTGATCTGGATTGCCGCAGGGAACCAGCCCGCCCAATGGCCAAATTTTGATGCCAAGATCCAAGTCGCCCGGTTCTGTCCCGCCGCCCGAAATTGATGAACCGCCGCTTGGCGCCGATGAACTGTCGAGGGTGGGTGGTATATCTATGTCCCCGCGGCCCGGGCTGGTGGCGGGCGGTGCGGGGGACCAATCAGGAGGGGGCGGCGTTTCAGATGACTGTTCACTCGGGTCAGGTAGAGCAAAAGCTATCGGGGGCAAGAACGCACCAACCAACCCCAAAGTGAAAATTGTGAGAACAAAGATTGTGAGTATCGATAACGGAATATGCCTACGGTTGCCGGTCATGATCGGGGGACAAGTAATTGTAATTGCGTCTGAATCCGGTCGAGCGCCTGATCGGGAGTAAGCACCCCGCCGACAACCGCGTCCAACGCATCACTTATAATTTTTCTGGTAACGGTTTTGTCGGGAATCCTCCATGTGCGCGCCGAGAGCACTTGATCATAAAACGGCTGGAGAATCGGATCTACCGGTTTCTCGTTTACCAGATCACGTCGCGCCGGAGGTATAGCGAATTGATCCACGATATTTTTTTCAACCGCGGGATCGAAGAGGCTTGCCAAAACCTGCCAAGCCGCATCTGCCACGGGACTCGATTTCGAGACTGTGAAAAAATCATAAGAAGCGTAAGACGTCCGATCACCCGCGACAAGCTGGGGCACAGGCGCTATGCCAAAATTCAGATGCGAGTTTCTCGCCATAATGTCGGGAAGTTCCCGCGCATACCCTAAATATAGCGCCGCGCGTCCGGATGCGAAAGCTTCTTTTGCTTCCGGCAGGGAAGAATTCCAAGTGTAATAAGGAGAACTGGGACTCGCAAAAGCGGCGTAGAACTGGAGAGCCGAGAGCCCAAACTTTTGTGACCGATCATTTACAACTACCGCATCGTTAAGATGGAATTGCTTGTCGCTTTTGGAATAAAAGGGATTGTTGCTTTGCAAAATCAAAAGCGAAAAAATGTCGGCGGCGTTAACCACGTTTCGCCCGAGCCCAAAAGCCGCGCCCGATCGCTGAATCACGCCAGTCGGGGACCGGCGCGTGAGACGCCTCGAAACATCCTGAAAGTCAGCCCAAGTTTTGGGCGGTTCGGGGACGTTGATGGCATTCAAATAATCCTTGTTGTAATAAAGAGCCAGCGTGTCAACGCTCCACGGAATCCCGTAAAGATTCCGATTTTCATCTATTAGGTCAGATGCAATAGCATCGGAGGCTTTTGCTAAAAAATCTTGGGTAAGCGAACTTGATGAAGGTAGGGGAGCGATTTTATTTTGATTTTTGGCCAAAGATGCCGAATCCAATAGAAAAATATCCGGCCCGGCGCCTGAAGCCAGAGCTTCCAATAGATCACTGACGTATGTGTCGGAACTCTTTGTTTGATAGTCAATGCGAACGCCGGGGTTCTGCTCCGCATAATCGCGGAAAAATTGACCCATAACGCGCTCGTGCGCCGGCACATCCCATACCACAAGATTCGCCGACTGGACGTTCGGTTCAAAAGGCTTAAAAACCCCAGTCAGAAGTAACACCGCTAAAAGAACGAATAATCCTAGCCCAACCCAAATCCCTATTTTCCATCCAAACGACATAAGAAATTGTTAACGCCGAAACAATAAACCGTAGTGATGCGAGCCTGCCGGTATGTCCCGATCGAAAATAAATCCGGCTGACTCGGCGAGCTCCCGGGCTTTTTGCGGCAGCAGGCGCATACTGGGCGGAGGGCCGCCCGCGATATTTGATTGTCCCCACTCCACAATAATCAACATTCGCCCGGGTTTCAAAATACGCTGGGCTTCTTTCAGGATCGCCGCGGGATCATCAGCCTGATGCAAAACAGACGCCACCAAAACAAGATCACATACCGCTTCGCGAAGATGGGTTGAGTTCGGCAATTCGAGATCAGCCACAATCGCGTCAACATTCAAAAAGTGCCGCAAGCGCGCGAGAGACTGGATCCGCGCAACCGCGTCTTTCTGGATATCAAAAGCATAGACCTTGCCCTCGGGTCCAACTTTCTCGGCCAAGGGAATCGTATAAAATCCCGACCCCGCGCCAAAGTCCGCCACGGCACTCCCACGGGAAATATCCAAACTCTGGACCAGCCGCGCCGGATTGATAAAAGAGGTTGCGGTCTCGAGCATACACTTATTCTAAAATACCAAACCCTAAACTCCAAATCACAAACAATGTCAAAGCGTCAAAGTCAAAATCATCTAGATTGAGCCTGCCATAATGTGTCAAAAAAGTGCCGCTGGCTCTCGGCAACGTCGGCGTTTTTAATACTGAACGTCAAGTGCGGATCGCCATAAATATCAAAATCAACCGAATCTTCATAGATCACCGTATTGACAAGATTTTTGTCGAGACCAGCTAATGTGTGGTACTCGGTCAGCGCACGAGTCGAAGTTGCATGACTCATCGCGTGTTTTAGTGATTCAGGCCCAATAATGCGAAATGAAATTCCTTTTGATATACGAATGCGATCCCATTCGGCATGCACCATCTCTCCGGCTAAATCGAAATATTTGCTCCACTCGCCGCAAATCATGCGCACCACCGAATCTCTCGGGAGTCTTTTGATCGTTGCCATAATGCGATCCTGAAACGCCTTCTTTCCTTCGGTAATAGCAAACTCCTGGCCGACTCTTTGGTGGGCTAAGGCTATCAAATTCTCCGATGCCTCGACTGCTAGCTTTTGTCTTTCTTCGGCTAAGGCGATTAGCTTGCGCGGATTTTGCGCGCGCCACTTCGCTGGCGCAGTGCTAATCTGCAAAACCAGCCCTTTTTCTTTAAGTGTCGAGAGGGAATTATAGACAAACTGCCGATGAAGCTCGGTACCTCTACTTAGCTTAATCGCACTCATTTCGCCTCCTTCAAGCAAGCCTATATAGACTAGGGACTCTTTCTCGCTCAAACCAAGTTGCGAAAGCGTTTTTAGTAAATTTAGGTCAATATTTATTGACATATCTTAAATAAATCATTTCATAGAGGCAAAATAATGTCAATATTATGTGTCATCTATTATTGACATAATGACAAAAATATGTAATGATATGGTCAGTACATTGAGATCATCCGTAAGTCCTTACCCGAAAGGGAAGGCAGGGAAAAGGAGATAGATAATGGAACTGATGATCAGTGCTAACGAGGTCATGATCGACGGTGAGCCCGTGTTCATGGTCCCAGTGGTCGGTCAGGAGATTCGCGTTGCGGGCATAGCTTCGCCGCCGAATTCTCACTCGGGGGAGCTCGGACATCGCCATCTGTTCGTTGGTACGGATGGGTGTTGCTCAGGCAACATCTATACCCTGACCAGGCACGGATGGAAGGAGAAGTTCGGGCTCACGAGCACTCTGGGGATGGATATCGGAGTCAGAGATATCGTCCCTGTTGTGCACCGTGATGGGGTCATACGCTTCGAGGATCGCCCATGCCTTCTCGCTGCAGGATACTCCTGCAATGGGCGAGGCGTTCGACTCATCAGCCCCGTGGCGCCGACGAAGCCTTTGGAAATCGTCGGCAACGATGAGTGGAACGAACTGGTTCCCTCGATGTCCCTCGTCCGACCTGCGCTTAGGGTCGGTCCCACATATCCAGAGGGAAGCGTTCATCTGGATATCTACTGGGGCGACGCCTGGTCTGGTCGATGGTACCGTGAAATCTACGGCACCACTGATCTCACCAAGCGCCTCGAGGCGCACGGCATTGACGTCGGTCAGGAGAACCCCTTCTGGGTAGTTGCCAGAAGGTGATTCGTGGCCGATCTCCAGAAATCCGATGAGAGCGAACGTGAGTGGGGATCTCGGGCAAACAATAACCCCGGGGCGAGACCACAGCTCCGTGCGGAGACACGTAAAAAACTTGGCGAGTGAGATGTACTCATTCGCCCGTTGTTCTGAAGAATCCAATTTGAATAAGGATTCTTCAGAAGAGCGAAATTGTTCGCTCAATCGTTCATTTAAACCCGTAAGTTCTTACCAGAAATGGAAGGCTGGGAAAGGAGACCCCATGCAAATTGCCCTCGAAGTGTCCCAGCTCGATTGGCGGTCATACTTTGCGCCTCATGTTAAGTCAACTGACCAGAATTTCGAGAAGGCTATGCTTGAGTATTTTCTCAAAGGAGATCTTGCTCTCTGGATTGTTGTCCGAGCGGGGCGCAGTTATCTCGCGGGCCTCGTGTGTATCGAGTCTGATTTTTCCCTCGGTCGTTGGACAGGCGGCGGATCGTTCGATCCCTTCCGGCCCGCTCCGAAAAGGTTACTAAGCCCCGCTGTCGCCGCCGCAGAAGCCGTTGTCGATAAGCTAAAGATTCTTGTCGCCAATCACCAAGGCGAGTGCAACGCTCGCGCCGCCGAATGAAGTTCATTCGGCGGCCTTTTCTTTTTCAAAGTTCTTTTCACAATTCCAAACCTTATTCTAAACCTTAAGAACTCCCGTCTCGACTTCTACCGCAGAACATTAATCATAAATCATACATCCATACACTATCTCACGCTATAGCGTGAGATAGTGTAATACAATTTAGTTATAGAGATTGGAACAAAAAGTTTAAATGTTGCCAACCTAATTCGATAAAATAACATTCACCAACCTATTCGGTCTCTCTAATTTCTTTTAAAGCAAAATGCTTGTAGGCGCGGTGTTCTTGATGACCCAGCGAAGATGAGCGAAACACAGTGACATATTTTTGCACACCAAATAATTGAGAGACAAAATCAACTTCGTCTTCGCAAAAAGCGGGGTGGACGAAAACACTCTTATGAAACTGAAAGCAGCCGAGAGCTCTAAGTTTTTGCCGCAAAGCATCGCGCGCTGATTTTTGTCTCTCGGGGATATCAAATAAGATGACACTCCATTGTTTGTCCCAATGCGCCGGGAGAACAAGCTGTATATCCTCAAATTCTAGTTCACGGAGACGCCGCGAACCTTTTTCTGTAACAGCTAAATGCATCCGTCCATTTTTCATGACCAGCTCGACGAGACGCCGTTCGCGCAAGCGCTTGATAGCTGCCCGGAGAGATGTGATGCGCGGATCACTTTTACGCTTAGCCAAAAACGGCTTCAAAGCCAAAGCCAAACCGGGTAAAGTTGCCAATGTCACCGCAAGCGCCCCGCTTGCAACAATCGCCAGAATAATTTTTTCTAACTCGAATCTCTTGAATCGCATCGTGATAACGCGAGATAATTTATTATTATCCAACCCGTTATTTTATTTATTCGTATAGATACACTATACCACGCTATAGCGTGGTATAGTGTATAACTGCTGAAGAAATACAAAATAATTAAGGTTTAATCCCGCGGGAGTTCCTCGCCCGTAAGGGTGGGGGTGAGAGCAAGGTCTGGCGAAGCCAGACGAGCGAAGCTCGTATCTCGTTAGTGCCACGGGCGTAAGCCCATGGGTATCTACGATCAAATTGGGCGGGATTGATCGATTATAGAAAGACTATAGAAAGACTGTGATGCTCGAGTGCCTAGAACCCATCTCAAAAATGGCTTTGAAGGCGAAATCGAGCGAATTTCATAGCGAGGCCGCTGCCGCAGGAGCGATTCGTACTGTAAGTACGATGAGCGTGAGGATGCGGCCGTAGCCGAAATTCGCCGATTGTAGACCAAATGCATTTTTGAGATGGGTTCTAGAAAGTGGTTATCGAAGCAATGGCATCACCCGCATCAAGCCGCATGATGCGAACGCCTTGTGTAGCCCGGCCGTGGGTGGGAATGGCGGAAAGTTCCGTGCGGATCACCTGTCCTTTTTGCGAAATAGCGATAATTTGAGATTCTTCGTCCACCATCACACGAGTTGTCACAATATGCCCGGTTTTTGGGGTAACTTTAGCGGTTTTAATTCCCGAGCCGCCGCGGCGCTGTCTCTTATATTGCTTCAGAGGCGTCTTTTTTCCATAACCGAGCGATGAAACTACAAGCAAACTGGCGGCGGGATTCGTGATCACGTCCATTCCCACTAATTCATCATTTTTCTTAAGCCGCATAGCGGCGACTCCCGCGGCTTGACGCCCCATGGCACGCACGTCTTTTTCGGAAAATCTTATGGCCTGCCCAAGTTTAGTAACCGTAATAATATCGTTATTGCCAGCTGTCAATTTCACCCAGCGCAAAGCGTCGTGATTTTTCAGCGTAATCGCAATCAGGCCCGAACGGCGAACTTCGCGAAACGCAGTGCCTTCAACTTTTTTAATCACGCCGTCTTTGGTCGCCATCACCAGAAAATCCGAAACAACCGCAGTACCCTTTTGCGCTCGGCGTTCTTTGGGAGCGGCGAGGATTGAAGTAATCAACTCGTTCTGCCCCAAAGACAAGAAATTGAATATTGCCTTGCCCTTGGATGTCCGCGAAGCTTCAGGAATTTCATAGGCCTTGACCTGAAAAACTTTGCCGCTCGACGTGAAAAACAAAAGATCCGAATGAGTGTTCGCCGAAACCAAATGCTCGACAACATCTTCTTCTTTGGTCTCCATGCCGATTAAGCCCCTGCCGCCGCGCTTTTGCACGCGGTAGCTTTCGGGTTTTACCCGCTTGATGTAGCCGCCACGGGTTACCACAACCAAAGTTTCTTCTTCCGGAATCAAATCCTCCTCGGCAAATTCGCGCACCGCCGATTTTACAACTTTGGTTTTTCGCTCGTCTCCGTGTTTTGCTTTAATATCGTTCAGTTCTTTTTTAATCAGACTCCGGATTTTGGTAGAGTCTTTCAAGAGCGCCTCCAGTTCACGAATCAACGCCAATTTTTCTTCCAATTCATCATCGATTTTCTGCCGCTCAAGCCCCGCTAGGGTCGCGAGTCTCATCTCCAAAATCGCAATCGCCTGCTTTTCGGAGAAAGAGAATTTTTTCATCAAATTCAATCGGGCTTGGTCGCGATCGGAGGATTTTTTAATTGTCTCGATAACCGCATCAATATGATCCAGCGCCTTTTTAAGTCCCTCTAAGATATGCGCTCGGTCTTTGGCGCGCGCTAAATCAAACTCGGAGCGTTTTGTGATAATCACAATCCGATGCTTCAGATATTCCTCAAGAATGGATTTTAAGGATAATATCTGCGGCTGAATGCCATCAACCAAAGCCAGCATATTCAAGTGAAACCGCTTTTCAAGATCAGTATGCTTGAAAAGATTATTCAAAACTTTCTGCGGGTAGCTGTCGGCTTTAAGGTCAATTTCAATCCGCATGCCCTCGCGATCCGAGGCGTCACGCAAATCCCGGATGCCATCCAGCTTTTTCTCTTTGACAAGATCGGCGATCTTTTCAATCAGTTCGGCCTTATTGGTTTGGTAAGGAATTTCGGTAATCACAATCTGATAACCGTTTTTCTTCTCGGAAATTTCCGCAACCCCCCGCATCACAATCGACCCCTTGCCGGTTGAATACGATTCGCGGATCTCGCGCTCGTTGTAAATTATGCCACCTGTCGGAAAATCGGGTCCTTTGATGTATTCCAAAAGATCTTCGGTGGTTGATTTAGAATGCTCGATTAAGTGCCCCACCGCGTCAATCACTTCGGTTAAATTGTGAGGCGGAATTGAAGTTGTCATGCCAACCGCAATCCCCAAAGCCCCGTTTAGAAGCAAATTGGGAACAGCGGAGGGCAAAACTTGGGGCTCTTGTTTGGTCGCATCATAGTTATCAATAAAAGGCACGGTTTCTTTTTCAATATCGGCAAGCATCAGCCCAGCAATTTGGGTCATGCGCGCTTCGGTATTGTGGTTAATAAAACCGTTGGCCACAAACGAATGACACTCGCTATCCACTCGGATGGAATACACTCTTTGAACTCCGCCATCCTCAATTTTCGTGATTGGGTCAAACAGATAATGATCGCTCAAAAGCCCGTCAAAAAGAATCTGGATTTCTGTCTTTAATTGCGGTTCTACCGCGGCAAGAACTTGAGTGTAGTTTCTTTTTAGATGAGCATAACGGTCAAAATTATTTCTTGTAACAAATGAGCGCTCTAAAGATGCACTAAAATGGCGTGAGCGCACAAAGTTGGTCAAAAAAGGAACGAAATCGTTTTGCGAGTACTCTTTTTTGAGGCGAGCGATGGCCGCGGAGAGTTTTGCTTTTTTATTATGCGACACAAATCCAATCGCGTCCCTAAAAGTTAAATATTGCCTCATGCCCCGAATATATAATTTATGCGTGGCGCGGTAGCTATCAAATCGTTTCGTGCCGACAATGCCAAACCGAAGAAGTAATGTCTGCAACTCGGAAATAAGCTTCTCGCTTTTGGAAATGCACGAAAGTTCAATCATCTTGGCGCCGCTAAAACTGATACTCCCGTCGCCTTCAAAATACGCGCGCAGAAATTCAGCCGCTATCGGTTTCGGCGAACCAAAAATGACGTGCGGGATTGTGCGCCCGGCGGATTTTACAGGCAAGACGCCGAGATTTTTAAGGAACGTCACGACGTGGCGCGAATGAATCTCGAGTGTTTGGTACGGCTTTTTGCCGCAAGAGCTAGGCTTGCGGTTAAATTTATGCAGCCTGCAATCAGGAAACACCCTTTGCCAGCGCTCCTCAAATTCGTTGATCCAGCTCTTATCCGCATTGCAAAACTCTATTTCTTTTTCATTGATAGTCGCCTCGGCGAGCAAAGCGCCCAAAATGTGCGCCAAATCCTCGTTCAGTTCTTCGGGAAGAATCTTTTGTTGCACCCTGCCAATGACCTTCGGCCAATATTGCCTTAAATCAACTTTTGCCAGAGGCCAGAGCGCGTCGTCTGTCCGATCCACTACTGCAATGTCTCCAATCTTCAGCCGTGATAATAACTTCCATTCAAAACGCGGCGCGCCAGTCAGCGGATGCGCCGCCCACACCAAGATCGGGTGATTATACGAACCCCGCAAAGAAAAGCCATGAGAGGTGGTAACCGCTAACGTCGGCCGCTCGCCGCTGTCGAACCATTTGCTTGCGCTATTGATCTTCCGATTCTTCGAGAGAATAGATATTTTTATATCTTCTGCGTTATTTTTAGAAAGCTGATCTATTCGCGACAGTCCTTTCTCTGTAACAACCAGAGTGTCACCGGCAACGCAATAACGCATCGCAGCCGCCGAATCCCCGTCCACCGAACCAAAATTTCCTTGGCCGTCCACCAAGGGATACCTCATGGCAAAATCCTGCGCCATGCGCACCATCGAGTCATAAACTGCCGTATCTCCATGCGGATGGTATTTACCTAAAACTTCACCAACCACCAAAGCAGACTTTCGGTGTTTGGCTTGATGTGAGAGGCCGAGGTCATGCATAGCGTATAAAATTCTGCGATGCACCGGTTTTAATCCGTCCCTGACATCGGGAAGCGCCCGCGCCACAATCACCGACATAGCGTAGCTCAAATACGATTCCTCCATTTCCTGGACAATTTCTCTTTCGCGAATGGAGCCAATATCAGACATAGTCTTTTAACTTCTAAGTTCTAATCTCTAAGTTCTAGAACCTTCCGCTCGCCAGATTATTAAACGCCGCGCCGACTGCCGCCAGATTATATCTTAGCGCCGACATAAAACCAGACAAAAAATAACGCGCTACCGATGGCGATTCGAGCGGCTTGGCCGATGCGTTGGCTTCAACCGTCCCCCGGAATTCCTCCGTGGCAACCTCGGGATCTTGGCCGGAGCGAAGCGCTCCCCAAGCCTCTCCAATCTTATGCAATGGATCAAGAAGTGAAGCCGAAAGGGAAGGGGCATCGGCGTTTTGCCGGCTTGGTGGCTGGTTCATTGAGGCAAGCTGGCCTGAAAGATTCTTAACCCACGCCGTTACCAATATCGCCCCAATCACCATAGTGAGAGAAATCGTAATCGCCCAGCGGGTTGATTCCGGTTTCTCACGAATTTTTCCAATCCATCCCGCAATCATAATGCTAATCCCTAAGTTCTGAACTCTAAGTTCTTAATTCGATCATACTGTCTTCAAAACCACGACCCGCGTTGACTCCGACTCGGACAAGTCTTTTTTCTTAATCGTGAGACGTTCCTCGGCGCTTTGGGTTTTTACGCCCATCTCCTTCAAAAAATCGCTGGCGCCGTCGAGTTTCACCTTAAGCCCGGGAATGGCGTAATGCATCGGGATCACAATCTTCGGCTCAATGGCGGCGACAACTTCCGCGGCAGTCTCGGCATCTATTGTATAAGTTCCGCCCACGGGAATAAACAAAATATCAACCTCACCTATGGCTTCTAACGTTTCCGGCCGAATTTCACTCTCGCCGAAGTCCCCCAAATGAACCAAGCGCATCTCTTCCATCTCGATGACATAAACAGTGTTTCGCCCGCGCTCTTTGCCCTGGGATTTGTCGTGAAATGTCGGAATGCCAGTGATAGCCACCTCTTTAATTTCATAATCCCCGGGCCCCCTAACAACAAACGGCTCGCCGGGAATGGACGAGACGTTATTGTGGTCCATGTGCTCATGCGTCATCAAAACCATATCAGTTTTAAAACGCGGAGGAGTCAACCCGATTTCCTTTCCATAAGGATCAATGGTGAGCACCAAATCTCCCGATTGAATCTTAAAACACGATTGTCCGTACCAAGTGATTACCATAAAATAAGAAGCTAGGAACTAGAAGCTAGTGCCTAGGAGATAAAATACATTCCAAACATAAGAATTATAGCATTATTAGAAACAAATTTGAAGCTAAGAATTGAGTCTTATCTCAACAGCGACTGACCTTACAGAAGCCTTAGAGGGTGGTTATCGGCCGCGATTGTACAATATAAATCTTCTTGCCCGCATATGCCCATTCGATATCCTGGGGGCACCCATAATGCTTTTCGATCATTAAACAGATTTTAGCAAGTTGCAGAATTTCTTTATCAGCCAACTTTTGTTTCTCGCGTTTCGCGCTTGGGATCTCTTTTTCTTTTGTGCCCGGAGCACTGCAGACAATCATTTTTGCCTGATTTGATATATTTTTATCAAAAATTACTGGGGACTTTTGATTTTTCAATACGACATAAGTATCAGGCGTTATTATGCCGCCGACGATCGCTTCTCCCAAGCCATAGCCAGCCTCAACGACCATCTGATCCTTATCTTTTGTCACTGGGTGAACCGTAAAAGCAATGCCGGAGACTTCTGACTGTACCATCTTTTGAATCACGACCGCGACTGAAATCTTTTGTTTGTGTAATTTTTTCTCGAAACGATAAAATATAGCTCGAGGAGTAAAAAGCGAAGCCCAACAGCGCTTTACATTTTCTAAAAGGTTTCTCTTGGTCGTATTGAGATAACTTTCCAATTGTCCGGCCCAGGCAGCCGTTGAACTATCTTCAGCAGTAGCACTCGAACGAACCGCAACATATTTAGTCTTCAACTCCTTGAAATTCTTCTTGATCTCCATGGCTATATCATTTGGCATTTTGGCCTCCAGAATGAGAGTTTTTATTTTTGCGGAGGCACTCTCGACTGTATGAATTTTTCTGTGGTCTACTTTGTGAAGGATTGATTCTACCTCAACATCCAAGTCGGTTTCAGCAAGGAATCTCTCAAAAGCATCGGCAAGAACTACAAAACCAGATGGCACCGAAATGCCAACCCGCGTCATCTCGCCGAGAGAAGCGCCTTTGCCGCCCGCAACTGCGACATCTCTTCTCGAGATTTCTCTAAAGTCCTTTACAAACATACGGGCTGCTTCGCTTCATTCCTCTCATTCATTAATCGCGGTGCCTGATTCAGAACTTGGCAACTCAAAATCTTGGTCGCGATAATGTAATTTCATGGAAGTGCCCGGCTCGATAATCGAAAGTTCGGTCTCACTTACTACCCTTCCCCCGATTTTTTCGAACCCTTCTGGTGTTATCTCTCCTTCATTAGCGATGTAAGTAAGAAGTGCGTCTATAGCGAAACTATGGCCGACAAAAGTAACCCGACGAGGCCGGTCAGGGAAAAAACGCTTTGCAAACTCATCGAGCCGCCGCATGTCTCTTATATAGGACTCTGCAATGTGGTAAGGATCGGGCAGTGCGTCATCAGTTCTTGGCTGCATAGAAAACCATTCTTTGACGGCGCTGGTAAAATCTTTTCCGTGCTTCACCAAGAGCGCCATCCACTCCGGCTTCACCTCGCCGTTGGGAAAATAAAACTGGTTTTCATCCATCAATCCTTTCAGCGCTAGAGGTAAATCGATAACCACCTTTGCGTCAGGGGACACTTCGGCTTTTCGTACAACTCCTCTCGCGGTCTCAAGATACCCAACCCGCTTCGCATCTTCATGGATCTCCTCACGATCGACAAACATAACATCCTCGCGGTCCTTGAGTAGCTCTTTCAGTTCGTTTGTATAAGCACCAATCGTCAGACGAGTGCGAGTGAACGGAGAAACCCCTCCATGAAAGATGACTGTTCCTGGCGGCGCTTCCGCAATCATTTCAGCGAGAACTCGTGCGCGCTCCTTTGTTTGCTCAACGCCTTCGGGAGTTAAGGGAAGAGTTTTGTCCACTCCGCTAACCGATTGCGCATGACGTGTAAGCCAATACTCTGGACCTTCTCTGTTCATATAAATAAAATGCTGAATGAATAATTACTCGCCGCGTTTGACTACATGGCAACGGGTAATCGTCATGCCAAAATCAAATTCGTAGTCACTGTCTATCGGCATGATCTTTAATACCCCCCGCACGATTTGCGGAGCGGTTCGGAACATGCGTTTTACCTTCTTCTGGCGCGCAACACTGGTGTGTTTTCTTTTCAAAACATCATTTAGACTCCCTCTGACCATATGAATTTTATAGTCAGTGCGGTTTTGCCCCATCTGTCGCAAGTTTTTAAGAATTGAGGTGTGAGTAACGAGAGTGATTTCATTGAGGACAACTTTGAGCATTCGACCGTACCAGCGATTCACTACGTCTTCCTCAAAAGAAACGTCGGACACGATGATCCATCCACCATTCTTCGTCACGCGTACCCACTCGGCAAGCGCTACTCTCTGATTCATGTAATGCAGAGCTGAGCGGCAGTAAATAAGGTCGAAACTATTATCCAAAAAGGGCAATTTTTCTCCTGAAGCAAGAACTGGGAGATCCAAACGTTTCTCGGATTTTGCAACTCCTAACATATCAGCGCTGATATCAACTCCAATAACCAATCGCGCCTTATTTTTGAAATATTCTGCTACACGACCCGTTCCGCTCGCCACATCCAGTACCGTGGCCTCTTTCCAATTGATGGAAATGTCTTTTACGCTTTCATGAGTGAGGGGCGCAACATCGTTCCATGCCCGTGCTTGATCATACCCACTCGCCTCTTTTTCGTGCTGGATATTTAATTTCTTGATCTTCGAAGTAACTTGAGCTTTTTTCATAGACTCTTTTTATGCAGTATCTTAGCAATACCGTCATCAGCATCGAGAAAAATGACGTCCCCAGTTGCAAAAACATCGGTCGCATTTCTCGTACCAATAATACAAGGTTTCTGAAATTCACGCGACATGATAGCCGCGTGGCAGAGAATGCCACCCTCGTTGGTAATAATACCCGCCGATCGCTTCATCGCCGGAACGTACTCTGGGTTGGTCATCGCTGTAACCAAAATCTCGCCCTCCTTAAGTTCATTCGCCCTATGGCTATCAAGAATGACGCGCACGATCCCTTTAACTTTACCCGAGTATGCAGTTTGCCCCTTAACCCGCTGAAGTTTGTGAATTCCTTCCCCCCGAGGAATAATAAGCGCCTGGAGACGATCTACATCGGCTCCCGTGACAAGGAAAGAAGCGTGTGGCGCGATGAGATAGGCGTAACCGTGATCGGCCCTCCCCCGTATTTCTGATTTTGGTTTTGCTAATTTACCGCGCCGCAGACTCAAGAGAATTTCTTGGTAAGTCATATGCAGCGCTTCGTAGATCGACAGCCCAAAGAGACGAGCGAATGAGACAAAGACACGCTGGTACGCCTCATAAACAGTCGTGACATAATCAATCGACTCGGTACGCAGAAACATGTACGAACGAACAAAATGGATCCTTCGCTTGATAGAAGAAGGAAGCTCGGATCTTCGTAATAACTGATTTGCGCGGCGAATTTCTGCATCTGCACTCTCCAATATTTTCTTTGTCCTCCGATACTCATTAGTATTAAGAAGCACCTTAAGACGCGTCTCAAAATATCCAAGATCAAAAGGAGTATCGGCAAGTGTATCGTGAAGAGCTAAGTGTCGATACTTCTGCGTATGATTTGTTAAAGCGCGAACCTGCGACTCGCCCTTGAGCCCAGCGATCTTCAATAAATCACGCTGTTCCAGACTTGAGCGAGGCCACTGAGTAGGCCGATACACGCCATCCAGAAATTGTTGCAAGCCCTTTCGCGATCCACGCCACGCCCCCTGAATTTCCGCCTCAAGCTTGTCTTTAATGTTTTCTACCGCGAACCAAAGATAGGCAAGCTCAAAGAACGCAACCCACCACGAAAGATAGGCCCGGATAGCTCGTTCAATTTCCTTTGGCGCGAGCTCTCGCCTCGGAATAGACCGCGCCAGTCGCTTTGTGGATTTAATAAGTATCTCAAGCTCCCTAATCAATTGACGAGTGAACTGGGGGTTCTCATGCATCTTGCGCCACCAAATCTCTGCCGCTTTTTCATTGAGAGACCCAGAGAGATAGACTGGTTTTACAATTTCATGACCCGCTTCAAAAAATGCAAAGTCAATATTCCAGCGCTTTTTAGCGGCGGCATAAGCATAACGATAGCCGTCCATATAAAACACGGTTCTCCTACGGATAAAACGAGAAAACTTTTCGCCGCGGATAAAGGCGAGATCTTTTTTTAAACGTTCGTGATCTAAAGTAAAGAGAGGATTTGAAAGCTTCATCTTTATAATTTTAAGATTACCTAAACCTTCGAATAATTTTCATGAGTTTAGCCATCATGCTTGCAGAATAGCACAGCAAAAACTTAATAAAAGCGCAAAACCACGTCAGACGTGGCGAAGCGCTACCTTGAGAAATCCCCTAAGCGAAGCTAGGCGTTTTTTCTTCATCGGGCTGGCGGTGGGATCCCTGGGTGCTCGCCACAGGCGAGCATTCAAAAATAGAGGCATGAAGAAAAAATGCTTAGCGAGCGCGCTTGCATAATCGACTAACATTACTTATAGTAGGCAACGTCTTGCATAAAGACTTTTATGCCAGGTAGTGAAAACTCGACAACGCGCTACAGGCGCGTATCGAGAACTCGGCGCCGGGCATCATTATGTGGAGACTACAAGCAAATCGGTCAGAAAAACACGTTAGATATAAGTCGAGTTTCTATCACCTGGTATGGACGAATTAGACAGTGCAACTGAAACAAAACTTGGGGTGGTAATGGAAAAACCCAAGCACCCCATGGAACAACTTTTGAAATCCCGCGGGGAGTTTTTGAACGTGCCAAAAGTGGGCGAGATTGTGGAAGGAACCGCCATTGAAAAACGGGGGGCAAAGCTTTTTATTGATCTTGGCAATCGCGGCGTCGGCATTGTCTATGGCCTCGAATATTATGAAGCCCAGGATCTGATCCGCAACATCGAAGTCGGTGACAGGGTTACCGCCAAAGTGATTGAGCTCGACAACGATGAAGGATACATCGAACTGTCCCTGCGCGAGGCCGGACGCGAAAAAAAGTGGCGCGATTTGAAAGAAAAAACGCAATTGGGAACAACTTTAAACATTGTTGTGAAAGATGCCAATCGCGGCGGCTTGATTTTGGAACATGAAGGCGTGCGCGGGTTCCTGCCGGTTTCCCAGCTTTCCATGAAACACTATCCGCGGGTGGAAAACGGCGACAAAGAAAGAATTTTTGCCGAACTGCAAAAATTCATCGGTCAGGAACTGAAAGTTAAAATTCTAGATGCCAATCCTTACGAAGAAAAATTGATATTCTCGGAGCGCGGTGGAGATTCTGATGAAATCCGCGAAAAGCTCGCAAAATACAATGTCGGAGACACGGTTGAGGGCGAGATTACCGGCGTTGTCAGCTTCGGCGCGTTTATGAAATTCGGTGAGGGACTCGAGGGCTTAATTCATATTTCCGAAATTGACTGGCAATTGATTGAAGATCCAAAAGCGGTTTTGAAAGTCGGGGAAAAGAAGAAAGCAAAAATCATTGACATTGAAGGAGATAAAATTTCTCTTTCGCTGAAAGCTCTGCGGGCAGATCCCTGGATTGCGGCCGCCGAAAAACATGGTAAAAATTCGATTGTTAAGGGTAAAGTCACTAAATTCAATCCTTTCGGCGCATTTGTGCAAATTGAAGAGGCAGTGCAGGGCTTAGCGCATATCTCCGAATTCGGCGGTGAAGCCAAAATGAAGGAGAGTCTCGAGCTTAACAAATCTTATGATTTCCGCGTCGTCTCTATGGATCCCAAAGAGCATCGTCTCTCGCTATCATTAAATCTCGAACCGCCAGCGGAGGCAGAAGAAACGAAAGCTGATGAGCCGGCGCCCGAAGAAATTAAAGAGGTCGCGGCCGAGACGCCAAGCACCGACACGACATCTCCGACCCCAGAACCAAAAGAGGTCCCAGAAACTTCAACCGAAACTGCAGCCGAGACCGTAGCGGAAACCGAAACCGCAACCAGCTAAATCCCAATTCCCGTTTCTATTTTCTAAGTTCTAACCTCTAAGTTCCAAGTTCTAATCTCTAATCTTAGAAAATGCGCCAACTTTCGAAACAAATTGTCTATGCCATCCTGGTCTTCATAATTCTCGCCGGGCTATATGCATTGATCTCCAGCCCCTCGAAGACCAAAGATGATATTTCACTGTCCCAGCTTGTTCAGCAAATCAATGATGGCGCCATCACAAAAATTGTTGTGCAAGATAACGACATCGAAGCCGAAACCAAAGATGGCAAAACTGAAGTCTCGCGTAAGGAATCCGAGACAGGTATTACTGAAACCCTCAAAAACTATGGCGTCAACGAGGACAGGCTCCGAGCAGTTAACTTGGAAGTTAAGGGAGTCAGCACTCTCAATATTTGGCTCGGCATTATTTTGCCGATTGCCGGACCCGTGCTTTTGATTGCATTTTTCATTTGGTTTTCAGCGCGGCAGTTAAAGCAAGGCGGCATGCAAGCTTTCAGTTTCGGCCAGACTCGCGCGCGCGTCGTTTCGCCGGATGACACCAAAGAACGCGTCCTCTTTAAAAACGTCGCCGGCGTTAAAGAAGCCAAGGAAGAATTATTGGAAATTGTTGATTTTCTCAAAAGCCCCAAGAAATTCTTCGATATTGGAGCAAGAATCCCGCGGGGAGTGTTGCTTATGGGCGCGCCGGGGACAGGCAAGACGCTTTTAGCCCGCGCCGTTGCGGGCGAAGCGGGAGTTCCATTCTTCCATCTTTCCGGTTCTGAATTTGTCGAGATGTTTGTCGGCGTGGGAGCAGCTCGCGTACGCGATCTTTTTAAACTCGTAAAAAAATCCGCCCCGGCGATAATTTTTATCGATGAAATCGACGCGGTCGGACGCCACCGTGGATCGGGACTAGGCGGGGGACATGACGAACGCGAGCAAACATTGAATCAAATTCTGGTCGAAATGGACGGATTTGAAACTAACGAATCGGTGATCGTAATGGCCGCGACTAACCGCCCGGATGTTTTGGACCCGGCGCTACTCCGCCCGGGACGTTTTGACCGGCGCGTTGTGCTTGATCTCCCTGATATCAGCGACCGCGAAGAAATCTTAAAAATCCATGGACAGAATAAAAATCTGGCGCCAGACGTGAATTTGCGAAAAATCGCCGAGCGCACCCCCGGATTTGCCGGAGCCGATCTTTCAAATTTGATGAACGAGGCCGCAATTCTTGCCGCTCGCTTAAACCGCACTATGATTCTCCAGCAAGATCTGGCAAGCTCGATTGAAAAAGTCCTCTTGGGGCCGGAACGGAAAAGCCATTTGCTCTCGCCAAAAGAAAAAGAAATTGCGGCTTATCACGAAGCGGGACATGCTTTGGTTGCCGCGTCATTGCCCGAATCCGATCCGGTGCATAAAGTTACAATTGTCTCACGTGGCCGCGCCGCGGGCTACACTCTGAAGCTCCCGACGGAGGATCACCATCTCTTCTCTAAGAGGCACTTCTTAACAGAGCTTGCGGTGGCGCTTGGTGGGTATGCCGCCGAGCTATTAGTATTTAAAGAACTAACCACCGGCCCGCATAATGACTTAGAAAAAGCCACCGATCTTGCCCGCGCGCTCGTGACAAAATACGGCATGTCGGAGAAAATCGGCCCGATATCATTCGGCGAATCTCAAGAGCTTATATTTATGGGCAAAGAAATATCAGCCGCCAAAAATTATTCTGAAGCAACTTCCGAACTCATAGATAGCGAGATCAAGAGTCTTCTTAGCCAGGCGCTTAAAAAAGCACAAGATATTATTACGAAGCGCCGGAATATTCTCGATAAAATCGCTTCTAAACTCATCGAACAAGAAAGCATCGAGCAGGAAGAATTCCGCATGCTAGTGGGGGCCGCCTAATGAGAAGCTAGAACTTAGAACCTAGAACTTGGAGCGAGTGGACGGAAGTCTTGGGTTTTAGTATGCATAATCTAGGAAACTCGCGCGCGTAGCTCAGCCCGGTTAGAGCAGCGGACTTATAAACCGCAGGTCCTTGGTTCGAATCCAAGCGCGCGCATCAAATGAAAATTCCTCAATTTAAACAAATCAACAAGCTTGCTTGTGGTCCTGCCGCACTAAGTATGGTCTTCGCTTACTATGGGAAAAACTATTCACAACAGGAGATTGTCAAAGAAATTGGCGGGCTAAAGAAATACGGCTCACGGATGGTCAAACTTTCTAAGTTTGCTAAAAGTGCTGGCTTTAAAACAAAACTGTTCTCATACGACAAAAAATTAAAAAATGATGCGATGATAAAATTACCGAATCTCATTGATATTAATAAGTTCATCAGTAGAAAAATGCCAGTTATTCTTGCAGTACGAAGCTCTTTACTTTACAATGAAAAACCCCCAACAAAAGAAGGTCACTATATAGTGGTTACTAAATATAAACAGAGAACTTATTCTTACGTTGATCCCTTTGACGGAAAAAAGAAAAAGATAAAAGAGGCAGATTTATTTTTTGCTTGGTTCAACAATATTTTAGATTCAAGTGCATATTTACTTGCTATTTCAAGGTAGCTTTCTATGGAAGAAAAATGGTATCTAAAAGCCGCGCATGCGCCGGATTTCGCAAAACCGGGAGACTATATTCTCTACCGCTTATTTGAAATACTGCCGGGATTTTTAATGTGGCTGACGCTTATTGGCACTGTTATCGCCTCATGGCTCGCGCCAATCGGGGCAA
>Ga0209542_10008358_pt1 | contig 19360 bp, 18 predicted proteins | sample RifCSPhighO2_01_FD_184028 | JGI IMG/M metagenome (GOLD analysis project Ga0209542, IMG submission 184028) | Soil microbial communities from Rifle, Colorado - Rifle CSP2_plank highO2_0.1 (SPAdes) (version 2) | ecosystem: Environmental > Terrestrial > Deep subsurface > Rock core/Sediment ...
ATTGCTTTTGTCGCATGTTTTATTGTCCACACCTTTGCCCACTGTGTTTTGGAGCTTCCCAACGTACTCAAAAGATCGGTCCCATAAAAAGTGACAAAAACTCTTTTTCTCAAAAGATATTTGCCAACCAGCACAGTGATGAAACCACACGGAAAGACAGACGTAGCGTGAAAAACGTCATACGTTCTGAAACGCCAGGCATTTCGGGCAATCATTAAGGCAATTTTTAGAAATGATTTTTTATCATCCCGAATAACCGAGAGCTTATCGCTCACTGTTTCGGGACCAGCAATGAGATTGTTGGGTGCCACAACTTGCACGTGCTCCACTTCCGGAGAAAGCGAAAGGTAGTGCGCGATACTGCGCGAAAACTCCACAATCCCCCCCATCATGGGCGGATAATCAGCGGCAAAAAAACAAATCTTCATATTTTTATTCCAAAGTTCTCAAGAATTTAAGAATTTGTAAACCACGAGCAGAAAGTTTTTGGCGAACTGTATGGCCTTCGTATCTTTTTAATACCAACCCAGCAATTGCCAAACGCCGAGTGTGTTCAGAGATTGTTTTAAAATTCACATCAAGCTTTTCCGCTATTTCTTCAACAGAAAGCTCCGGTGAATCCTTGAGCAACTCCAGTATCTCTATCCGGCGATGGTTAGAAAAACCTCTTGCCAAGTGTTCCAATTGTTTGTATGTTCTCTTTTTCATTTTTTTATTAAGTAAATACATTGTATATCAACCAGCTCTCATTCCAAAGTTCTTGAGAACTTTGGAATGAAAACACTGGGCTCATTGGAACGATAAACCACTAGAAATTATTTCCCTAAGATCGCTTACGACAAGGTCAGCTGGGTAGTCACCTTCACTGCCATCCCGGACCAATGCAACGCACCGCATCCCGGCTTTTTTCGCTGCAATCATCCCGCTTACTCCATCTTCAATAACCAAAGAATCTGCTGGTGATACATTAAGCCGCTGGGCGGCAAGCAAAAAAACGTCCGGCTCGGGCTTCCCCATCTTTACTTCCTCGGAGCTGGCTATGGCATCAAATTCACTCTTTAGTCCCAATGCAGAAAGTATGAGGTCAATAAGAGCGAGCCGTGAGGCCGACGCAACCGCAATAGGGATATGTCTGTTTTTTAAAAACTGAATGAACTCTCTTGTTCCAGGAACTTCCTGGATACCATTTTTGAGCGCATTCTCTAGGTGTACTTTCTTCTTTGCGGAAACCTCTTCCATAGAAGGCGCGGGAACATTGTGGTGTTTAAATAAGTCGGGCATCCATTCTCTCATTCTAGTTCCTGCGTATTTCCGCGTAATTTCTTGCGGATGTATGGCAACGCCATAACCCTTGAGCAGCTCCGACTCAATCGTAGAGTGAATAATCTGGGTATCAGAAATGACCCCGTCCATATCAAAAATAACTGCTTTTGTTTTTTTATTTCCTAATCTAGACGTCATAAAGAAATTGATAGATTATTTTTCTCCACAGAAAACAGCGTAGCCGGCCATCCCAGAATTAACAAATCTTCCCTGCACAATACCTGTTTTATTATTTTTAAGTACTATTTTTGGAACGATACCCAAAACAAAACCTAACCATACAATTGGATAAGAAAAATATGTTCGCCTATACATAATTCGGGATGAGGGTTTTACCTCTTCCGTCTTATCCCAAAATCGTATACTTCTGAAACCAACTTTCTCCATATCATTTTTGAAGTCATCCGGTTTTGAAAGGTTTGGCAATCTCCACCCTTCCAGAAATTGCGCATATCCTTTCTCTTCCCTGTCCCCTTGAGGATCTCTCAACAAAAACCCGTCTGAAACGACCACCCTTCCACCCGGCCTCAAGACTCTGTACGCTTCTTCCAAAAATTTCCTTTTAGTTTCTGCATAACAAACACTTTCCATTGCCCACACTATGTCAAAAGAATTATCCGGAAATTCTGTTTTGAGAAAATCTCGTACATAAAATTCTGTTTTGTCCTGAAAGCCATTTTTCAGGGTAAGTTCTTCGGCCTTATGGAGCTGTTTCAAACTCAGGGTAATCCCCACCACATATGCCCCCCTATTTTGTGCAAGCCATAAAGAACTACCACCAACCCCACAACCGGCATCTAAAACCTTTTCTCCTTTTTTTATTTCCGCGACGTCAGCAGAGAATCTATTTTGATTGATAAGCGCTTCTTTAAGCGTCTTTGTCCCTGGCTCCCAAAAACCATAATGCAGTGCATTGCTTTCGGAGTCGCTGTGCCAAAATCGCTTGTAATACGGCAAAGTAACATCATAATATTCTGCTATTTCTCTATCAGTAAACATATTCTATTTCTTTCATTCCAAAGTTCTCTAGAACTTTGGAATGAAAAAGTTGCGTGACCTCTTTCATATTTTTTGAGAAACCACGATCATTCCGCAATCTTTTTTCTTAAATGGCGTAACCAGAATATCTACACCATAGAGCTTCGTATAGACAACAAAAGAAAACAGCATGAAGAAAAGATTTCCAAGTGTTTTCTCTCTTTTCCATTTACCCAAGAGATGTAAGGAACCCAGCTCATACTTTAAGGTTGGCGGACGCCGATACCAGACGACAAAATCGTGAAAATCAAGCTCTTTCAGAAGCATTTTCAAGTTATCTTCCCGAAACTGAAAAAGATGGTGTGGCGGTGTGAGTACCGACCATGGCATAGAAAACCATTCCCAGAGCATAAATGTCGCCCGTGCCCAAAAACAATCCAAATTGGGCGTTGAGATGACCAACACTCCGCCCCTTTTTACTATTCGTCGACACTCCCCAAGAAGCTCGCGCGGGATTGGCACATGTTCAATAATATCTCCCAGAAAAACGACATCGAAAAAAGTATCCTCGAAGTGCGCCCCTTCCAGTGTTCCCTGCCTCACGTTTAGTCCATTTGCCCGTGCTATTTCTGCGGTTAAAGGATTTAATTCTACCCCATGCGTCTCAAACCCTCTTTTCTTTGCAAAGAAAAGAAACTCACCACTTGAGCACCCCACATCAAGTAATTTTCTTCCCACATCACCACTTCCAAGAAAATCGAGAATCTTTTTGATATGCGTACTTTCATTTAGATTACTCAAATCTTTCTTTTTGTGTTTTTGGTATCCCGCTTTTTTTGAATACACCTCTTCGTGGAGATGTTTTTCTTCTGGTTGCGGATGCACAAAGACAAGCCCACATGAAAGGCACCTCTGAAAAGAAAATCCATCCTTTTCTAAAAAATATTCTGTTTTCTGTCCACAAATATGGCAATGGATCATGCGAGAAGTCCTACCCGCTTAGCCTCTTCAATAATAGTCATCACCCGTGCTTTAGTGGAATGCCGTTTCAAAATTTCTTGATATTCGGCCCCAAGCGCTTTTTGATCATAGCCACTTCGCAAAAACTCCCCTACTTTTTCAAGCTGATATTCAAAATCGTAAAGGTTGTTATACTGAAAAATTCGCTTAAAATCCAGCGCCTTACTGTCTGGCTCAAAAAGATCTATGCGCTCAGCCAAAATAAGACAATTATTCGCGAGAGTTTCCCAAAATCTTCTGGAATCGTACCCTGCGGCGCCGGTGGCTATCCCCACTTTGGCTCGCGCCAATAATTTTAAGTACTTTTCCTGAGAATATGGACCCTTGTGTATTGGCAACATGTATGTTTTTTTTGTATGACAAGAAAAGCCATTTTTCTTGCAAAATTTTTCCACAAGTTCACCCGCGTATTTTCTTGTAAGCGGAAATTCTTCTTGCCCGAACATGCAGACAAAATCAATATCCTTTTTTTGATTTGGATTGTAATACTGACTATACCTTGACTCTATCCCAAGCGGAAATGGAACCATACCATTCGTGTATGGCTTCTCTCGCCTAAAATATGCCCGACAAAGCTTTTGCATTCTTTTATTGGGAGCACCAGGACCATCGTATGTTCCACGAATTATATCAAGCTGTAACGTGAGGTCACGCCACTTGTTTTTTCCAATCTCTGAACCATCCACAAACACTGTTTTATTCCACCCATCTATTTTCTCCACAAATTCATAATCAATACCATATTTCCCGTGCCCTAAAATAATAAGGTCGGCCTCTTTCGCAAAAGAAAAAAGTTTTTCTCTCGACATCCGTGCATTCCTGAAAAAACCTTTCGGCGTTGGGTACATAGAGATATCAGAGAGCGGATATGCGTCTGGATAATGAAATTCCAATTCTGGATATTCTTTTTGCAATTCTGAAAGCCCATCTAAAACCGTATCTACATAAAAATCATCTCTATCAGTCGGAGTTATAACTGCGATTTTGTAGTTCATGCTGATTTAAAATCTCCAATAATATGCCCAATCAATGTATCCAAATCAAAACGCGCCCTAGCTCTTTCATAGAGATAATCTTCTATTTCTTTTCTTTGCGTAGGTCTCATGTCCATTACAGCCATTATCTTATTTGCGGTATCTTCTGGATCTTCTTCGTTGCAGAAAAGATGCCCAGCGCAATCACCAAAGAGACCCTCAAAAGCCCTATTTGTGGAAAGTGCTACAGTGCCAGAAGCAATACTTTCAAGAACTGCCTTGTCCATACCACCCGTTGGAGTTAAATTAACACTTACATCGGCCCTCTGATAATCCCATGCAACATTTGAGAATGCTACCTTTCCCAAAAATTGCACCGTGGCTTGAAGCCCGTATCTTTCTATAAGCATCTCTAACTCTTTTTTGTAGGTCTCGTCCGAAGGTATCATTGTGGGGCCAAGAAGAAAAATCTTAAAATCTCTTCCGCGCTTTTTTAATATTCGAGCTGTCTCAATCAAAATCTTTATATTTTTAATTGGTGTAATTCTCCCGACATGGAGAATAGTAAAGATATGATTTATGTGATTTTCTTTTCTGGGAAACTGACGAAAATTAACACCGTGTCCGATAAAATTAACCTTCTTGCTTTTGAGACGGAAAGCGTCAGGCGTCGTACTCCAAATAACGTGAGCAAGCTTCTCGGCAATCCGCAATTTTAAATCTACATTACGATGAACATACCACAACCCAATACGTTTTCCTTGCCAACGCCAGAATATTCCGCCCAAAACCACATACACTGGATTCATGTGAACAAAAACATGATCGTAATGATTCCGTTCGCTCCAGATAAGCTTAAAAAAAAGCCACAGATATAAAATCCGGGAACGTTTTCTTTCTTTGCCGAGCGACAAAATTCTAAAATCTTCTTCCGGAAAATCGTGAACGCCCCTCTCAAGGCAAATGACCGTAATGGGCTTTTCTACCTCTTTCTTGTGCCAAAACTCCCACAACCAGTATTGGAAAAACCCGAGAACATCATCTGCGGCATTAACTTTTTGCGTTATTATTAAAACTTTCATCGTCTTCGCGTATGGTCTCGTCTATCGGTGGCAACTGATTCAAAATCATATTAATCTCATCCACTTTTTCAAGCAGACTCATCTCAACGCCCAATGAACGAGCTCTCTGTATTAATGCCTTGGTATCTTTGGGTAAGCATTTTCCACCATAACCGCGATAACCACCATGACATGCCGTGAGATGGCTTCTCCCAATTCTTTTGTCTGCCGCCGCAGCCTCTTTGATGCGATTATAGTCAACGCCAAGCGCCTGACAAAGGTCAAACATTTGCTCCGCAAAAACGACTTTCATTGCAAACCACGTATTCCCAAAATACTTCACCATCTCCGCTTCTGTTGCGGGAATAATCCGCTCAAGAGGCGCTTGGGGAAGAATCTGCATGAGATCTCCGGCCACTGTGTAGCTCTGTGCCGTATATCCCACAATCTGCCGGTCCGGAAAACGCATATCCTGGTCAGCGGTCACTTCAGTCAAAAACTCTGGATTAAAAAGTATTTTGTGGTGCGGAAACTTCTCTTGGAGAGCCTCAGTGGTCCCGGGAACAACCGTTGATTTTATAACAACAATTTTTTCACCTTCAAGATTTCCGAGGGTTTCTTCTACTGCGTCCAAATCAAAACCCCCTTTTTCTTCATCATAGGGGGTGGGCACGGCGACAAAAACAATATCGGCTGAATTAACCTCATCAAGAGATCCTATTTCTTTAAATTTATCATATAAAATAGGCTCAGGAAGATATCGGGCGAGTGCCCCTCCGACCATGCCAACACCAACAACAGCTGTTTTCATAAAAAAATAATTATGATTAGTACGTCATATGATAACACAAAAAAGAATCTAAAAGTTGGCTTACCTCCAGTACCCCACGAGAAAATGAGTCATGCAAATCGGCAAAAATGTTACTGCGGAAGAGAAATGACGACAGAGGCAATTTTTTCCGAGTCGTGCCGAATAAGACTCCTTTTTAGGGTGTCTCCTGAATTCTTTTTTTGTTCGGAGAAGGCAAGGAGATTTCCCCGAATAATTCTTTGTCCGGAAACATCCTTGAGGTCATCCACCACTTGAAATTCTTGCTGTTCTGCATACTTTTCTAATATATCTCCAGGCAATGGTTCACTATTCACAAGCACGTAATCAGGAACACGCCCTGCATATGTGGTAAGTTCGTCTAAGTGATCTTTCACGCTAAACCCATGTGTTTGACCATATTTGCTCATGAGATTTGAAATATAAAGGAACTTCCCTCGCGAAGACGCGAGTGCCTCCTGCGCCCCACCAACGACAATGTTTGCCAAAATACTCGTATAGAGATCACCAGGGCCGACAATAATGAGATCTGCGCCTTCTATCGCCTCTTTTGCGCTTTCAGAAATAACTGCGCCTTCGTCAACCCATAGTTTTTTTATTCTTTTTTTCCCATCATGACCTTCGGGCGGCTCATCAATATGGGTTTCTCCGTGGAGAATAGAGCCATCTTCATATTCTGCAGAGAGTGTTAATTTCTGCTTTGAAATGGGGAGCACTTTCCCGCGAATTCTCAAAATTTGAGAAGCGTACTCAATGGCTTTCTCTTCAGAACCAAAAATATCGGTGAGGGCGACCAAAAATAAATTGCCGAAATTGTGCCCCTTGAGCCCCTCTCCTTTTTCAAACCGATGCAGAAACAAAGAGCGCAACGCTTGCCCCACATCACTATCATCGGCAAGAGCGACAAGTGCCATTCTAAAATCACCAACGGGAAGATATCCAAATTCATCGCGAAGGCGGCCTGTTGACCCCCCGCTGTCAGCCACCGTCACAATAGCGGTGATATCAAAGAGGTCAGATGGGTATTTTTTGAGACCCGAAAGTACGGTATACGTACCTGTACCACCACCAATGACCACTATGTTTTTTTGTATTTTACCCCCGTACGAAAAAGGGGTTGAATTTACATTAATCATGTGTAATTTTACTTGTTCTGGGGAAACATCTATTTGGGAGCATTTTTAAGATTTTCTAACGGGGCAGGCAGACATTGTTCAAATGACTGTTTATACAACTCAAGATAGTCCTCTTTATTTTGATAAGGATACTGATATTCCTGTCGCTTGGGAAGCTTGAGCGCATGCAATTGTGCAAGAAGGTTGGCCATAGAACTCGGAGAATGCTGCGCAATGTACGCCCCAACTTCTTTTGCCACACCAATATCGGATGCAATCACGGGAAGTCCAGCGATACGCGCTTCAACCATTTGCATACCATACCCCTCATACCACGAGGTCGCAAGCAATACATCCGCATTTTTATAATATCCCGCAACATCGTTTCGCCATCCAGCAAAAACGACACAGGCTTCCAACTTGTAGCTTTTGACTTTTAGTTCAAGACTTCTTTTCTCACTCCCTTCCCCCGCTATAACCAACCCAGCATTTGGAACGTTCCTTGCAAATTGTGCAAATGCGTCGATCGCCAGAGAACAATTTTTTTCTTTCTCAAGTCGCCCAACCCAAAGGACAGTAAAATCAAATGGTTTGGGCAATATTGGTTTTGCCTCTTTTATTTTCTGCGTATCGACGAAGATAGGCAAAACAATTATTTTTTCTCCCGGAATCTTTAATTCTTGGACTAATGAATTTTTTATTTTCTGAGAGACAACACGAATACAATCTGCCTTGGAAAGATACCGCCGGGCCAATAGGTTGCGGCCCACATTCTTGAAATTTCTGTGGGTAAAACAATTTGAAAAAATGTCCGTATGTACTTGTAGCTGTAGGGCAATATCTAGTTTTTGTGCAATTCGATGTGCTATGGCTCCAAGCTCGAATGGATCTTGCGCAGTAATGACATCAAAATCCAAAAAAGAGTCCGCGGGTATTCCCGCCAAAGCCTTCCATGCACTATCCAAAATACCGCCCACTCGAATGTGAGTAACCATTACCTGCTCCGAGAGCGTTTCGTTCACAAAGAATCCTCTAGAAATGACAATAATGTGAAGTCTTTCAAAAAGTCTTCCATACTCAACCATACGCCCCCGCACGGCGCTTCCTTTCTCAAATATCTTGACGTCTTTTGAGAGCATTAAAACTTTCATGGCTTAAGAGCATTCTGAAAGATACATCGGAAATGTGAATCAAACTTTAAGTACTGCATAAATGTTTCTCGAGCCTTTTTCTGCACGGCATGGAATTCTTCATTACTCAATCTGTCCCAAAACTCCATAATATATCTATCTGTGTTCTTTATGTCAGTATACGGAACAAAAACTACAAAATCGCGATAGTTGATTTTGTCTTGAAGTGGCAATACCCAATCGGTATCAATCACCACCGGCACACGCCCCAACACCAGCGCTTCATAAAAACGTATTGCCATATTTGAATCACCGCGAGGTGTCAACACAAAATCAGAGTTCTGAATATTTCCTACATATTCTGCCCGTAAATCTGCGAGATTCCCTTTAATGGTATTTTTGTTCGCAGAATAAAAATCACGAATAACAAATGACGTCTGGACAAGCGAGGAGTCCCTAAGCGCCCGAAGCGCTTTTCTCCGCCAATAAATCCCCTGCTTGTGAACCTCGGCATGCCTGTCAAATAAAAAATACTTGCGAATGTCCCATGACAAAATCCCGATGAAATAACGAACCTTCTGGCGAAATGTACCAAGGCCACCCCAACCACAAAAACTTATGACCGGTATCTCTCTTTTGTCGCGCAGAAAAAACAAATCGTCGTGTAAGGTTGCACTATCATATACTTGGCAAGGTCCCAAGATTTCATTCTTCTGTATTTCATTTTTATAGTGCCCATAACGAAACACAATGGCGTTTGGGAGTGGAACCCTGACCACCGCATCACCATACGCAAATACAATAATTTTTTTATTATATTTTTTTGAGAGTTCTACAAATTCTTGTATATATGCCTTTTTGTCTTTGACAGAAGAAAAATAGTGCGGAATGACTAAAAAATCTGCATCTTCCGGTTGAAGTACTCGCTCTAGAAAACCAAAGTCCATCTCATCAAAAATACCACGAAAAGGCTTCCCGCCAGTATAGGGAGCAAGACCCAGCTGGCGGTTTAGTATTGGAAAAACCTTAAGACCAGAAATTGGCTCGCCTGTATATATTTTTGTTTTATGTTCGCTCACAATGATTATTTGGTAAGAACCTGAAGCAACGCATTTATCGCCCTGTCTTTTGAAAAAGATTTTGCTTTTTCTTTTGCATGCCGTGTTAGCGCACCCCTTAACCTATCGTCCTGTAATAACGAAACAACCGCTTTTTGTATTGCTAGCTTGTCATTATAGGTAACCAGTAAACCTGTTTTTTGGTCTTCTATAAGTTCCGCATTTCCGCCAATTCGCGTCGTAACGATTGGTGTCCCCGTTGCCATAACCTCTAATAGCTGATGCGAGAATCCTTCATAACCGGTATTTAACACAAAAACATCAGCCGCACCTACATAATCATTGAGATCGCTTTGCAAAAGGCGCCCCGTAAAAATGACCGGCGCCTGCAATGCAATACTTTTAACTTTTAGGGCATGTTCGTCTGGACCATCGCCTGCAATAATAAGTTGTATGCCGGGGACCTCTTTTGTAAGTTCCGCCATAACTTCAATGAGGGCTGAGAATCCCTTCCACGGGACAAGGCGTCCCGCAGAAACAATTACCGTCCCGTTGATTCCAAGTTTTTTTCTTAAACTTTCCTGCGTATCTTGCCTTTCAACCATATCAAAAGTATTATAAATAACTTTTATTTTTTCACGAGACACACCCCATTCAATAACAATAGTTTTTAAGTATTCACTGGGAACTATTATTGTCTCTGCGTGGCGCGCAACAAACCACTCAACCTTCCTTTGCAATTCCGTAAAAAAATCAAACTTTTTTTTCTGAAATTCTTCTACGGTTGGAAATTGGAAATTAGAAATTAGAAATTCCAGGGTGAATTTGTCACGCTGGCAATATTGCTCCCACGCATAATCTCCGGCAACTCTCAGTAAAAATCTCTTCTTGAGGAGTCGTGCCGCAAGAAGCGCGGGCACTCCGACGCTCACGGGGTCAAGCGCATACAGCATATCTGCACGATATCCTTTTTCAATAAGTAGCAAAAAATATAGAAAATGCCTAAATACTCTCGGGAGATTTCGCACGCTGGAAAATGGAAGAACAACAACTCCGATAGTGTGCCGTGGCAGCTCTTCCTCAAGGAGTTTAGAATAAGTTGCCGGCCCCCCCACTTCAGGTGAATAAAGCCCGGTTGCGATAAGTATATGCTTTTTGTCGTGTCCTTTTGAACGATGAAAGATGAGGGTTCCATATATTATGAATGTAACAATGGCAATAACGCACACCGCAAATACTTGTGCCACCATATACCAAAAATCGAACAAATCAACGAGAACAAACATGAGAGCAGTATTTAAAGCAAGAGCACCTAAGGTTACTCCAAAATAAGCGAACAACTGCCAATACGTTGCGTCTCTCCTTGCATCTTTAAATGTCCATAACTTTTGGAGGGTAAAACTTAGCAAAAAACCTGCTAAAAATCCTACTGTTGTTGCAGTCAAATACCAAACATTCCAAAAATGAACTAGCGCATATAAAACCACTAAACTAACAAGCGTTGCTATGCTACCAGAAAAAATAAAGCGAACAATGATTGATTGAAATATCTGACTCATATGTTTATCGTCGCGCTTGGACGACCTCTTCAAAAACTGTTCGCGTCTCCATGGCAATCACTCCCCACTCATATTTTTCTTTCACCATTTCCTGTGCCGTTTTCACAACCGCCCGCATCTTTTCTTGATGCCCCACAATATCTTTCACCACCCGTGCGATATCTTTTGGGGAATCTTTCTCTACTGCCCAACCAGTCACCGGTTTGACCGGATTTTTCTTCTCATCAAATAAAAAATCCGCAATACCCCCCTCTTGGGTTGCAATCACCGGAAGCCCTACCGCCATGGCTTCAATAAAAGAATTGCCCATTCCCTCCGAACGAGACGGGCGAATAAAAATATCTGCCACTTTTAAATACTTCGGCATATCTGCGTGGTCAATGTGCCCTAAAAACTTCACGCGACCCGACACACCAAGTACTCCGGCAAGATGTTTCAGTTTCTTTGCTTCGGGGCCCTCGCCGAGCACAACAAAATGAACATTTCCCGGAAGCAGGGCGAGCGCGCGAATTACGTCATCAACGGCGTTTTTGTTCACCAAACGAGATGTGGTTATGAGAAATACGTCTCCCATTTTTTTACCCAGCTCGTTTTTGACCATATCAAGACTCATCTGCGGGAACTCTTTGGAAAAAAGTCCCACCGCAACACCGTTAGGAATAATTCGAGGCACACCTTGAAACCCCGCTTTCTGAGCCCATTTACCCAAATACATAGAAATAGCTTGGACAACTGAAGCGTTTTTAAACCCCCACGAGAGGAGGGGGCGAAAAAGTAAGATATGAAAACGTCCGAACACGTGCTCAAAAGGGTCTCCTTCCTGAAGACTCAACACATACGGAATGCGCACACCCAACACACGCAGTAATGCTATCGGAAAAAGCATATACGTCATCATTGCCCATGCACCGTCATACGAATATTTTTTATCCAACGAAAAAGCCTTCGCTGCAGCCATGGGCACAAAAAGTGCTTTGGCAAAGAAAAAAAGTATTCCATAACTTTTTGAAACGCTCGTCCCCTTTTTCCCGGGTCCAACCCGATGCACCAACACCTTGCCCACCTTTTCTTCCTTGGGAAGCGTTGAGTCAAGGCGACTCGTTATCATGTGAAACTCCAACTCATCGGAACCAATGCGATCGGTAATTTCTTTTATTGCCACCTCTGCGCCACCAACAAAGGGATGGTACATCAGTGAAAATATCAATATTTTTTTAGAGGTCATGTTTCAAAATTACTCTTTTGTTTTTTGAAGAAAAATTCTTAGATATAAACCCAAACACAGCGCAAGCAAGACAATCGCAAGTACATACTTCACCTGAAGTGGAGCTTGGTCGATGAGCACCGCATACCACAACGCAATAATGTTTGCGATAAAAGAAATAAAAAGCAATAAAAAACTCAACCCTTCTATCGTTTTTGTCTTCAATGTTTTTATAATTTGGGGAATGTAACAAATCGTAAACAACACAGTCGCTATCCATCCCAATAATTGTGCAAAATCCATAACAAATAATTCCCCGTTATTTAATAATCTCAAGCTCCCATACAAGAATTTTCATTGGAAATAGCAACGAGAGGTATTGGTCATACAACCACGGATGCGCGTGAATATATTTCTTGAAAATGCGAGCAAATGGATTTCTTGAACTTTGTGGCCACCCATACCAAAAGCCAGTTTTTCTAAACTTGTGTTTCGTATATTCATAATTTGAAAGAGAATTTTCGCCCTCAATAAAATAATCTAGGGAGCCCGACGTAAAAAAATGGGTGTGCGTGGGGTCAACAAACGCATCGACAGACCGAAAATACGGGACAGTAACAACAACACGCGCACCATTTTTTCCAATGCGCCACATCTCTTCAAAAACGTGCGGTACAGAACCCAAACGCTCTAAAACACTATGTGCGAAGATGATATCAACACTCGCATCTTCAAACGGCCAAGAAAAAGAGTCGAGGTCATGCACCACATCAACGCCGGGCAGCCGCAAAGAATCTACCCCGATTGCCCCTTTCAGCTTTGATTTCCCGCACCCCAAACGAACAACCTTCATTTCAGAAAATACATTTTCTTTCGTTATACCTTGTGCTGTATAGATTTTTTGAGCAATACTCGTCTGTTCATTCATTGTCAAATGATAACATGAAAAACATCCTTCTTGTTGCACAAAAAATCCCGCTAAAAAGCGGGATGGTCTTTATGTGTCATGCGCAATTTAAAATAATCAATCGTTTTCTTAAGCCCTTCTTTCAGTTGAATAGTTGGGTCCCACTGCAATTCTCTTTTGGCCAAAGAAATGTCGGGACGACGTTGGCGCGGGTCGGCCTCGGGAAGCTCCCGAAAAACCAGTTTACTTTTGGATTGCGTAAGCTTCAAAACAAGCTCCGCCAATTGTTTGATAGTAAACTCATTTGGGTTGCCCAGATTAACTGGCCCAGAAAAACCATCTTTCTTCATCATCGCCATCATGCCCCGTACCAAGTCATCAATATATTGGAAGCTGCGTGTCTGATTCCCCTCTCCATAAATAGTGATGTCTTTGCCCTGAAGCGCCTGCACAATAAAGTTTGAGACAACACGCCCATCGTCAGGAGCCATCCGTGGGCCATAAGTATTGAAGATACGAATAATTTTTGTATCAACGCCACGTTCTTTCTGATACACATAGCACAACGTCTCGGCAAGCCTCTTCCCTTCATCGTAGCATCCACGCGGAGAAAGCGGGTTCACATTGCCCCAATATTCTTCGTGTTGGGGGTGGACCAAGGGGTCACCATAAATCTCAGATGTGGATGCCTGCAAAACCCGTGCGCCCTTAGCAACAGCAAAATCCAAAACATTCATGGCGCCTATGGTATTAGTTCTTACAGTTTCAACAGCGTCACTCTGATATGCCTTCGGAGATGCTGGACATGCAAGGTTAAAAATCCAATCGACTGGTCGCGTGCATAGATCCCTATGTGAAATAAGCGAACCATTATTAATGCTTGCTCGAATAAAGAGAAACCGTGGGGAATTATCAAGGTGGGAAACATTTTCAGGAAACCCCGAAAAACAATTATCAACACATACGACATCGTGCCCACTTTTCACCAATTGTTCGCATAAATGCGAACCGATAAATCCTGCGCCACCAGTCACCAGAACGCGCATTGGCATAAACCGTCCATGACAATCTAGAGAAAGAGTATCACAATGCGAAACCTCGTCAAACCTTGTCTATTCAAAAAGATAGTGCTAAAAATAGCACTAGACAATCCGAAAACGCCAGAGGAAACAATGGCAAAAATCGTCATTACCGGTGGTCTTGGCTATATTGGCACCATTTTATGTCACCTCTATTCCGGAGAAACAAGAGAAAACGACATTGTTGTTGTTGATAATCGATTTGCTTCCGAGCGCGTAAAACAACTCCGAGCTTGGGGAATACGATTTATCCATGGGGACATCTTGGATAAAAATCTCATGGAAATGGTTCTGCGAGATGCAGATGTCGTGCACCACTTGGCGGGCATCACTCAAGTCGCCTACACGCAAACAGAGTCAAATAGCGAAAAAGATCGTCAAATTACCAAAGTCGGCGTTGAAGGATCGCGAAACGTAATCAATTTCGCGCCTGCTCATTGTAAAATAATCTTTCCCTCTACTCATGTTGTGTATGAAGGGTTCTCTGATACGAAATTCAATATTGAAGAAGACGTTACGCCAACCCCCGTATTGACCTACTCAAGAGGCAAAGCACACACCGAAAATGACCTGAGACGGTCTGGCAAAAATTATGTTATTCTCCGACTTGGCTCAAACTATGGCTATTCAGGAGACACAATGCGGCTAGATATTATGCCCAACTTGTTTTCAAAAAGCGCTTCACAAGATGGCACCATCAAACTTTTTTCCGGAGGTGTTCAGCACAAGAGCTTGGTCGCAGTCTTTGATGTCGCGCGCTGTTTCAAGTTTATGGCAGAGCGAGAAGATATCAAAAGAGAAATATTCCATTGCTCTAATGAAAATATGACGGTACGAGAGGTTGCCGAGCTCTGTAAGCAAGTTAACCCAAAACTCACCGTTGTTGAGACGAAAGACGAGATTCCCAATCTGGGCTACACTCTCTCAAATGCAAAGTTACTGGCTACCGGTTTTGAATTCCGATATACCATTGAAGCATGCGTCCGTGAGATGATTGAGAACTGGTCAGCGAAAAAGACACACCCAGAGTTGGAATACTGCGTTCTCGGCGGAAAGGAATTTGTGGATGAACGAGGTGTCATCATGAACTATGAATTACCGGAGCCTATTAATTTAATCGGTCTGATTACCTCTAAAAAAGGAGCGGTCCGAGCAAATCATTTCCATCCGATTCAAGAACAAAAATGCTTGCTCGTAAAAGGCCGATACGTCAGCGTCACCAAAGATTTAGCAAAACCTGGAGCGCCAATAGAGACAAGAGTGGTAAATGCGGGTGACCTAACGATCATCAAGCCAAATGTTGCCCACGCAATGGTATTTACCGAAAATTCCCTCTTCCTCAATCTTGTACAAGGTGAACGAGAGCATGAAAATTATGGCATCACCCATACGATGCCCTATGCCCTTGTCAATGAAGCCACCGCGGAACAACTGCTTGAAAGCTACAAAATAGAATGCCGAGTGTGCGGCAATGTGAGGCTCATGTATGTTTTATCCTTGGGAAACTCTCCGCTTGCGAATAATCTTTTGGATTCTTCAAGCGAAGCCACAGAAATGTACCCACTTGAGATGAAATATTGTCCGGAATGCCATAATTGCCAATTATCATGCGTCGTTCCGCCAGAGAAAATGTTCGCTAACTACTTGTACGTTTCAGGGACATCACCATCGTTCAGAAGACATTTTGAGGATGCGGCACAGAAATATATTCAACGATTTGGCTTGGGGCAAGATTCTCTGGTCATTGATATCGGTAGCAATGACGGCATTGCGCTAAAACCATTCAAAGACCGAGGGATACGAGTGCTCGGTGTTGAGCCAGCTGAAAATATCGCAAAAATTGCGAATGAGAACGGGATTAAGACAATACACTCTTATTTTGACGATGATGCAAAATCAAAAATCTGGTGGTCAGAAGGTTGGGCAGATGTCATAACTGCTTCAAATGTATTTGCTCACGCAGACGATCTTGAGGGCATTGCCAAACGAGCGTTTGGAATACTAAAGAATAATGGTGTCTTCATTGTTGAGGTCCAATACCTCTTAGACACCATTAAAGATCTCACCTTTGACAATATCTATCACGAACATGTAAATTACTGGAGCGTAACGTCTCTCAAAAACTTCTTTGACCGCCTTGGATTTACGATGACTAACGTTGAGCATATAAACACACACGGCGGCTCTATTCGAGTCTATGTGCAAAAAAGTGGACCCGGAAGAGTGGTAGAAATTGACGTTATCAAAGAATTTTTGGAAAGAGAGCGCGCATTCGGATTACGTGACTTCAGTACCTATCAACAATTTGCCAAAAGGGTTGCTGATACCAAAGAAAGATTTTGCAAAAATCTAAAAACCCTTCGAGCACATGCAGACCATATTGTTGGTTACGGTTCTCCGGCAAAGGCCACAACGGCATTGAACTTTTTTGGTGTTTCGGCAAGTGCTATTGAATATATTGTTGAAGACAACAAACTAAAGCACGACAAATATTTGCCCGGAGTGAACATTCCCATCAAAGGCAGAGACGGATTAAAAGAACTCGGCGCAAACGATGTTGTGATTATCTTGGCTTGGAATTTTGCGAAAGAAATTGTTGCGAATAACCAGGATTTGGTAAAAAGGGGTGTGCGCTTTATCTCCATCAAAGATTTAGAGAAGGAAGATTTTTCTACCAAAATATACAAAATATAAAAGACAAAAGCCGCCCTCATGGCGGTTTTTTTATACTCAAATTTCTATTTTTCTTCAATAATTTTAAAATCACCTGCCGACAGTTCTCTATTTTCTCCTTCTTGTTTGCTGTGGCGCACCATAAAAACACTAGCCAAAGAAATACCAATAAGCCCCAAAAGGCCCATAAGCCATGGGTACATGCTTTCTGAGACATCACTACTCGCCGCAGAAGCAACGAGGTGTTTTTCTCCTTCATATTCAGCATTCTGTATTCCTTCCTCTGTTTTTGGTGGAGAAGAAGCGACTTTTTCCTCACCCGCGACAACTGTCTCTTTTTTAATTCCACTAGGAGTTGCCACTGAAGAATCTTGCTCAACGCCTTGCACAACCACTGTCCCATTGGGGTATAAAAGAACCGCACTTTCGTAGGAAGTAATATCAAAACCAAGTACTTCTCTTGAAAAATTAGTATTTTTTTGTGACGCAATAAACGTATTTTTGGGAATGACAAAATGTTTATAGAGACCTTTGATAATCCAACCCGAAATATTTATTTCGTACGATGAGCCATTAGCAATTTTAATGAAAGAGCCCATAGCGTTCTCTTCGCGCGACAAAGAGACGGGCACATCTACGGCTCGGATAAGCACCTTGTCAGAACTCGCATATTTTCCAGAAGATCCTTCCAGAACAACAACATATTCTCCTGGATAAGAAAAAGAATGCAACACCTTTTCTCCTTCTGCGGTAACACCATCGCCAAAGTTCCATATAAATCGTGCGCCTGAAGTAATTGGTTCACCCTCTACCCCAAAGACGAGACCGCTAAACTCAGTGGCTGCTCCCACCACCGCAAGCGCTTCGCGTTTTTGTATTTTTGTTGTGATTGTTTTTTCGGGAACCGAAGTATATGCTACCGATGCCGATATGGATTGCGCTGGCTCACTTGTCGCCACACTCTCGCCTCCAGATGATTCATCTGATACTGAACTACCGGGATTTGGTAAAGCGGGACTCCATGTACCATTTATTTTTTGAAGTGATTTTCCATCTCCGTTTGCACCCAAATCAGAAACATACTCCACAATGCTCCATGGTATACCCGAAGAACCAAGACGCAGGCCCACGGTCATGGACGAGTTTGTCAGACTCATCGCTGATGCGACAAGAATATTGCCACCATAGTCGGGATGGTCATTTTTAAAACTATCACCATTTTGAACAACAACAGCATATCCATTGGGCGCCAATGTCATGGTCCCTTGATACGCTTCAGATGCGAATGTTTTGTTGCTTTCCACCCCAGAAGCAGATTTGTGGTAGATTCTCCAGCTATCTTGCCCCGAAGTACCTCCCTTTATAGTTATCGATTCAGAATCTGAATTATAAATTTCAACCCACTCTTTCTCAGAATCAGACCCCTCCACGTCATACATAATCTCAGTAATCACCACTTGAGCAGACGCAACAAAAGGCAGATACAACAGAGAAATTATTATTCCAACAAAACGAATCATCCCACCATTCTAGCCGGAGAAAAAAGAAAAGCAAACAAAAAAAATGCCCTCCATTACGGAAAGGCATTTCTTAAACCAGGAAAGAGCAAGCTATGCGATCGGAAACAACTCTTTGAGAATCACGAAAAGAATTTTTTCTTTCGTGGAAAACTGATCCCTCACAACTTCTATCCATCCCTTTTTCTCAAAATCATTCAAAAAATAATACAAGCGTGCTTGGGTCACATCGGCATCACCATGCACTTGCGGAAAAAAACCAGAAGGAACAACGTAGTATTTACCGTGTGTCGTTGATTTCGTTTTGTATTTTCTAAGAGCCATGCACACACGCTCCGCATCGCCTTTCTCATGAACCCGCAACGGTAGTTCGTCCATTAAAATCCGCGCCTCTTCAATTGATTTTCCATCTCTATGGTCCTTCACGATAGTAATTGCTTTTCGCCGTTCAAGTTCATTGAGATAACCTAAGGCCACCGAATAACTGATTTTTAATTGACGCCGAAGGAGCGCGACCGGGAGCCGCACAACGCGATCAACCCCAAATGACCTTGTATTTTTATTAAGAACATCAAGAGCACTTGAGTGTTTCATGACAAGCTTCAAGGCATTTCTCCCATTTTGTGTCGCCAGAAACTAAAGCATAATAACAACTAAAGGGACATATTGTCAAGTATTCTGTGGATAAAACTTCCAAGCAATAAAGGTTCTCCGGCCTAAAGGCACGGAGTATGTATGGACTCGCTCCGCTCGTACTGTCTCGGCCTGAAGGCCGAGGTATTGAACCTATGTTTCGTCTTCGCTCGGACGAAATGAAAACAAGTTTTCCTTTCGCTCCTCGCTAGCCGAAATAAAATGACCTCCTCCCCGGGCTATCGCCCGGGGTTTCCTTGTTCGGCATGAGGATTCAGAATAAGCGTGATTTTTGCGGTT
>Ga0209542_10008359_pt1 | contig 19360 bp, 17 predicted proteins | sample RifCSPhighO2_01_FD_184028 | JGI IMG/M metagenome (GOLD analysis project Ga0209542, IMG submission 184028) | Soil microbial communities from Rifle, Colorado - Rifle CSP2_plank highO2_0.1 (SPAdes) (version 2) | ecosystem: Environmental > Terrestrial > Deep subsurface > Rock core/Sediment ...
GTCGGGCCCCAACTCTTTTACCACTTTATACATCGGTGTAACACCCGCCTTCTCCTGCGCTTGTTCTTGAAACTTAGACTTTGCGTCTATGTATAATTCTTTTTGTATGACCTCGGACAGTTTTTTTAACAGGCAATCTTTCAAGAATGTATCGGCGACTTGGTATCCCGCGTCAAGGTAAATGGCGCCCACCAACGCCTCAAACGTATTGGCTAAAATGTATTGCCTTGCCTTGCCCAATTCTTTTGTTTCTCCGCGGCTTAGGAGTAAAAAATCGTTAAAGCCTAATTCTTCCGCCACTGAGGTAAGCATTCTGGCATTTACCAGAGCGGCTCTCCAGTTAGTCAGCTCCCCCTCTGCTTTTTCTGGGTAGTGCTTGTACAGATATTCCGTCACCACAAGTTCCAATACCGCGTCCCCCAAAAACTCCAATCGTTCGTTTTGATCTAATCCGAATTCGGGATTTTCGTTTAAATAAGAACGGTGCACAAAGGCCTGGGTTAAAAGATCTTTGTTGCTAAATTTCAGCCCTAATTTTTTTTCAAATAAATCAAAATTCTTCATTGCTTCTTAAAACTTGAAGCTTGAAACTTGAAGCATTGTTATGTTGCAAGCTTCAAGATTTAAGTTTTAAGTTTGTGGATTTAATTGCTTGTATACCGTGCCCAGCACTCCGTTCACAAACTTGCCTGAAATTTGGCCAGAAAAATTTTTAGCCAATTCAATGGCTTCGTTGATGGCAACCTTGGGAGGCACCTCTTCTTTGTTGCTGTACAAAAGTTCATACAATCCTATCCGCAACACATTTCTATCAATAATGGGTATTTGCGACATGGGCCACTCGGGCGCCGCTTTTTCAATAATATTGTCTATATCGGCGATGTGACTTTGCACTCCGCTTGATAATTTTCTTACAAAATCCAAATCTTCCAACCCCGGGCCAAAATCCCTGATGTTTCTTTCTACGACTTTTTCCAAAAAACCTTCTTTTTTTCCATAAAAATCCCACTCATACAAGCTCTGCATGACAATTGACCGTGATAAGTGCCGAGAAGCCATACCTTGAATTTTTAATTTGTAATTTGCTGGACTCGCAAGGACTCCTCGCAAGTGCATTTGAATTCAATGTTTTAATGATTAAATATTCAAATTTGAAAACGTGTTTTAATCATTTCAAATTAAATAATTTCAAATTGATTTCAAATTGTAAATTTCAAATTAGAAATTTGGGCTTGCGCCCGCAATTTCAAATTAGAAATTTGGGCTTGCGCCCGCAATTTCAAATTAGAAATTTGGGCTTGCGCCCGCAATTTCAAATTTCAAATTATTTTTTAGAAAGCTCTTCCATCGTCATTGACGTATCCACCTTTTGATCCTGTTCTGTTTTCTTTATTTCTTTCTCTTTTATCTTTCTTTCTTTTTTAGTAAGTTTTCCCAGCACATTGATAAACTCTATGCCTTTATAGTATCCGCAGTGGCTGCAGACCGTGTGGGCCCTTACCGGCGCTTTGCATTTTTGGCAGGTAGTCAAAGTAGCCGGCGTAATAAAAATATGCATCCGGCGCTTGTGTACTTTTGACTTGGTGTGCCTATGTCTTGGAACCGCCATAAAATAATGCAAAATGCAAAAATCAAAATGCAAAATAACGACGTAAAATTCATCAAAAATTTGCCAAAGCAAATTTTTGATACCTTAATTTTGATTTTTAATGTTTGATATTTAAGCTACCCATACTCTACCAAATAAATCAATTTTTTGCAATACGTACTAACAAAAAACACCCAATGCCTTGAATGTTTTGCCGCGCATCATATAGACATCACATCCGTTAAATGGACTCCAAGAACCTGCTAATTTACCAATCTTGGCTGCTTTTCAACAAAAAATTCGCGAGCCGTACCTACGGGTACGGCTCACAAATTTTTTGTCTCCAAAACAGCCAATATTGTCAAATTTTCTAGGTCTTAAGTCCATTTAACGGATGTGGTGTCTATAGTGTCTCTAAAAAGCGCTATTTTCCGGGGGTAGTGGCAGATACCGCAACCGGGGGCGGAGCCACTACTACAGAAAATCCCTCCACTTGTCCATTTGAAAGAACCCTCACCGCCACCGATACTGTATCGCCAATTTTAATATCTTTAAATTCTATCTGTTTGGTGCCAGAAACAGGGGCCGTTTTAATCGCGCCTGTTTTTGGAGAAGTAGCGATTACTAGAGAAAAAATCTTGGCATCACCGGTAATTTCAACCACCATGGTATCTTGCTGAAAACTTAAGGTAACATCGTTACCATCTATTTTTGCCACGGTTCCATATGCCGTGATAGAAGACACCGCCTTGGAACTTAACGTTTTTGCCAACCCGGAACCCACTTGATTGTTAACATTGACATCGGGTTGCGCCACTGGTTGCTGAGTTTGATAATACATACCCAAAAAACCGCCGGCAAAAAACAAGAGTACCCCGAAAAATAAAAAAATGGCCACAATTCTAAGATTCATATTCTTATATTCTACCCTTTTATATTTTTATTAACAAACACCAAGCTGTGGATAAGTCTTTTACTAAATTCAAAAATTAAAAATTAAAATGCAAAATGTTGGCATGCCGCGCGCCGCGGCGCGCGGCTAAACATTAACATTTATGCCGATCTTATTGGATAAAAACTTTTCCGGTGAATGTTACAAGGCCCGAATTTTTGTAAAGTTTCCATGTGCAGTTTGGTGCCATAACCTTTGTGCAGGTGAAAACCGTACTGTGGATATTTTTTGTGCATTTGTCGCATAATACCATCCCTCGTAACCTTGGCAATAATGCTGGCCGCCGCGATGGAAAAAACTTTTTGGTCTCCGCGTATTATTGAAACTTGGGGAATTTTTACGTTTATTGTAAAGTTTCCGTCTATCATCAAGAAATTTGGATTCGCCCGCAAACTTGCCAGCGCCTTTACCATTGCTAACTTGGTGGCTTCTAAAATGTTTATCTTGTCTATCACCTTTTCTGAAACCACGCCAATCCCCCATTGCACCTGTTTGTGACCGGTCAAAATACCGTAAAAAAAATTTCTCTGATTTTCGGAAAGTTTTTTGCTGTCTTTAATTTTTAATTTTATGCGGCAATTTTTGGTGACAAAAATTGCCGCCGCCACGACCGGACCGGCCAACGGGCCACGGCCGGCTTCGTCCAGTCCCACCACGTCAAATCCCCGTTTCCATAACTTTTTTTCTTCGCTGAAATTCGGATAAACCATTTGGTTAAAAACCTTGAATTATAGACCTCTTGCAAAATAAGGATTAACTGCAAATTTCACCTTTTTGCCAAAAATTTGCAATAATTTTTCAATTTAGCGAAGCTAAATTTCAAAATTCTATCAAATTTTTGACTAAAAATCTGAAATTTTCGTAATAATCCTTATTTTGCAAGAGGTCTTATGAAATGCCCCACGAAAAGGCGAGCTTCTTAAGACACTGGCGAATTTCGCCGCGGCGAAATTGTGACTGGGTCTCGTGGTCTTTTCTCAAAATTCTGGCTGAAAATGTGCAATAATTCTAAAACGTATTTTGAATTACGAAACTCACCTTGAAAACGAGTTTCGGGGTCTTTTTCCCAAATTTGGTACAGACGGTTAAATTGGCTTCGGCAAATTACGCCTCGCGTCTCGTCTATAAATTTGCGATAATTATGTTCAGACGTCCAACGTCCCGCGGGACGTTGGACGTCTCGTCAAACATAATTCTACCTGTCTGCTTTCGCACAGGCAGATCAAATTTTCGCTCCCGAGACGGGGCGAATTCGCTTTGGCGAATTACGCCCACGTCTGGAGTAATTTGGCGAAAATACTCTGAAAGCATTTCGTAATTCAAGGTAATAAATGAAAAGCCCCCGGCAGCATGCTGCCGGGGACCAGACTATTCACGAGGATATGGTACCCTGCCTCGCTGTCTTGATGTAAACCACGGACACCAGGCAGAAAATGAGTGAGTCAGAATGCCCCGGCGGATGGTACTTAAAAGGGACCGGGGGAAACCACGTCACAATCGTGACGTCGCCGAGTTCTTTTTGAATCTCGGCAGTGATGTTGGCTGCTCCCTCAACCCAAGGAATCACAACTTCCGCGGTCTTCATGCCAAAGGGCATTGTAAATCCTCCACGAAAAAGGTTTTCGAGGCAACCAACACAGCCGCCCCTGTTGCTGATATTTAATATAGAGATATTTCGGCCTTTGTCAATTGTTTTTGAAAAGTTGTAACAAAAACCCCGAGCGAAAATCCATTCCGCTTAGGGTCAAGACCGATTCACGATTCGCTTGCTGGCGCAGACGAATCTTTAGCAGTATCGGGGTTGGGATTTTGGCTGGCAATGAGCAAATCTCCTGTCTTAAATTGGCCTGTTACAACAAGGTAGTACCTGAATCTTTCAAGAAAATTTTGCTCCTTGTTGCGCCGGTACAAACTCCATCCTCCTGCGGAGTTTTTGCACCACATTGAAGTGATCATCTTACTCCCCTGGAAAAGTTGCCAGGCGACTGACGCAGCCACCTGTGTTCTAAGTTAAGCATACTGCACATTGAGGTTATGTCAAGGTTAAAAAAGTAAAGCTGTGGGCGCAAACACCCACAGCTCTTTCTGGCGGCTCACTTCTTCTGCCTCCAGAGTAATCTGGACAACCAGTCATAAAAACCGGCCACCAGCCCGAAGATTGCTGCGTCGGCCGCGGCCAACGCACCTGAGAAAAACCAAAAAAGTCTCACCACGAGAACCTCCTTTCTTTTTCGGTTTAATTCTATCGTATATCCCCAAAAGATTTTGTCAACCTTGGGCGAGACACCTTGCGCAAGCGTTTTAAAAAAAGTAAAATAAGCGATTGGGTGTTAGTTAATCTAATATCTAACACCCAACACCCAACACCCAACACCTACCAATGAAATTCACTCATCTTCATACTCACTCACATTATTCTCTTCTTGACGGGCTTCCAAAAATTCCTGATCTTTTGGATTGCGTGAAAGAATTGGGCATGGATTCGGTGGCCATTACCGATCACGGCGTCATGTACGGCGCGGTGGAATTTTACAAAGAAGCCAAAAAGCGCGGCGTCAAACCTATTATTGGATGCGAAATATATGTTGCTTATGAAAGTCGTTTAGACAAACGTCCCAACATCGATTCAAAAAGCTACCACATGATTTTGCTTGTCAAAAACCAAAAGGGCTACCAAAATTTAGCGCAACTAGTAACGACGGCGCACCTCGATGGCTATTATTATAAACCAAGAATTGATGATGAATTATTAGAAAAACATGCCGAGGGGTTAATTGGCACTTCGGCTTGTTTGAATGGAAAAATTCCAAAAATGCTGTTGGCAAATAAGTTAGAAGAAGCAGAATCCCTGGCCTTAAAATACCAATCGTGGTTTGGCAAAGACAGTTTTTATTTAGAATTGCAAGAACATAAAAATATTCCCGAACAAGCGGCGCTCAATGAAAAAATTATCGCGCTCCACAAAAAAACCGGCATTCCCTTGGTGGCCACTAATGATATTCACTACCTGCGACCGGAAGATGCCGAGGCCCAGGATGTGCTCATGCTTATCAACACGGGAGCCGACATCAACAACCCCGAGCGGTTGAGTTTAAAGTCCGACGATTTTTCCATGCTATCCCCTGAAACTATGGCCGACATTTGGAAAGAGTATCCCGAAGCCATAGAAAATACCCAAAAAATCGCCGACCTTTGTAATTTTGAATTTGAATTGGGAAAAATACAACTGCCCCACTTTGAAGTTCCCGGCGGGAAAACGCCGGAAGCATATTTGACTGAAATTTGCCAGGCCGGCCTTGCCAAAAGATTCGGCGACCACGTCACCAAAGAAATGCAAGACAGAATGGACTATGAGTTGTCGGTCATCAATAAAATGGGATTTGCGGGATACATTTTAATTGTGCAAGATTTTGTTAACTGGGCAAAAGGTAATCATATTGTGGTGGGGCCCGGACGAGGATCGGCCGGCGGCAGTTTGGTGTGTTACGCGACCAACATCACCAACGTTGATCCCTTAAAACATGATTTGCTGTTTGAACGGTTTTTAAATCCTGAAAGAATAAGCATGCCCGATATTGATATGGATTTTACCGACCGCAGGCGTGACGAGGTCTTAAAATATGTTTCGGAAAAATATGGTTCTGATCACGTCGCTCAAATTATCACCTTTGGAACCATGGCCGCCAGGGCCGTCATTCGGGACGTGGGCCGAGCTCTGCAATACACCTACAGTTTTTGCGACACCATGGCAAAACTGATTCCTTTTGGCATGGATTTAGAAGAAAGTTTAGACGCTGTAACAGAATTAAAAGATTTGTACAAAAACGATCCCATGGCCAAAAAATTGATTGACTTGGCTAAAAAGCTGGAGGGAGTAGCTCGGCACGCTTCTACTCATGCCTGCGGCGTGGTGATTTCCGCAACACCATTAGTGGACTCAGTTCCCTTGCAGCATCCGCCCGGACAAGATGATGCCATTGTGACTCAATACGAAATGCATAGCATCGAAGACTTGGGACTGTTAAAAATGGACTTTTTGGGATTGAAAAACCTAACCATTATTGAAGATACGCTCGCCAGAATTTATGTCATCAGAAACGAAAAAGTAGACATGGAAAAAATCCCGTATGACGACAAAAAAACGTATAAGTTATTTCAGGAAGCGTTAACGACATCTGTTTTTCAATTGGAATGCCTATCAGGTGATACAAAAGTTTCGACCACTACCATAAAAAAACTGTATGAAAAAAAAGAAAAAAGGAAATTACATTCAGTATACCTAGATGAAGGTAAATTACACAAAAATGAGATTGTGGACGTTTTAAAAAGTGAAGAAAAGGATGTGTATAGGATGGTGACAGAAAATAAATGGTCAATAAAAGCATCCAAAGATCATTATTTTATGACCGAGGATGGTTGGAAAAAATTAGGAAAGATGCGAATCGGAGAAAAAGTGTTAATGAAATTAAATGCAAATCACGCGATTTACAATATTTGCATAACTTGTGGCAAAGAAATAAATGGTCAAAAAGAAGGGGAAAGCAAGTTTTGCTATAAATGCTCTGCAACATTTTATAGTAATCATAGCAAGCCAGAATCCAGAAAAAAAATATCGGAAGCCCAACTGAATTTTTATAAAAATGGTGGCAGAACTTGGAATGATGGATTAAACGCAGAAACAAACGAGATTTTAAAAAGTAATGGCCATAAAATATCGGCGGCGCTCACAGGAAGGTCATTAGAGGAAAAATTCGGTAAGGTGCGATCCGAAGAAATGAAAAGAGCAAGTTCTGAAAGAATGACTGGATCGGGAAATCATATGTTTGGGATACCATCCCCGCATCGAAAGGGAGGATTTAGGAAAGATTTGAACCATTATGTCCGATCTTCTTGGGAAGCTGATTTCGCCAGAATTTTAAATTTACACAAAATACCATACCAATACGAAACGAAAACATTTTCTTTGGTTAGAAACAATGGTCAAACTGTTAACTATACCCCCGACTTTTACGTCGAATCGCAAAATACTTTTTATGAAATAAAAGGATGGATGCACGCATTAGACCAAGAAAAAATTGATTTATTTCAAAGACAGTATCCTCAATATAATTTTGTACTAATAAGTGCAACTAAATTTGCTGAATTTGCTCTGCAATATAAAAAACTCGTTGCCTGGGAGTGTCCAAGAATACCCGAAAAGCAAAATTTCGATTTTATAAAAGTCAAAGAAATAAGATACGCCGGAAAAGAACAAACCTATGACATAAAAATGAAATCACCCGGTAATAATTATGTAGCCAACGGATTTTTGGTACACAATAGCGATGGCATGAAACGCTATTTAAAAGAGTTAAAACCCACGGAATTTGACGATATCGTGGCCATGGTGGCCTTGTACCGCCCGGGCCCCATGCAATTTATCCCGGATTATATTGAACGGAAACACGGTCGCCAAAAAATAACTTATATTGTTCCCGAATTGGAACCCATTTTGAAAAACACTCAAGGCATTATGATTTACCAGGAGCAATTGATGAAAGTAGCCCAAGAAATTGCTGGTTTTACTTTAGGCGGCGCGGATGTTTTAAGAAAGGCAGTTGGTAAAAAAATTAAAGAATTATTAGATGCTCAAGAAAATAAATTTATTGACGGCACCGTCAAAAAAGGCTTTAACATAAAAATTGCCAAAGAACTATGGCAGTGGATTTTGCCTTTTGCCAATTATGGTTTTCCTAAAGCCCATGCAGCCGCGTACGCTACCATTGCTTACCAAACTGCATATTTAAAAGCCCATTATCCGGTGGAATTTATGGCTTCGGTATTAACTTCTGAAAAAGCCGATGTGGAACGCATTGCCCTATTAATAGAAGAATGTAAAAAAATGGATATTGAAGTGTTGCCGCCCAACATCAACGAATCATTGAAAAACTTTACCGTAGTTCCCGATCAGCAAAAAATTCGTTTCGGTCTTTTGGCCATTAAAAATGTGGGCGCCAATATTATAGAAGCGGTGGTCCAGGAAAGAAAAGACCACGGGCCCTTTACTTCCATTGGAGACTTCATTAACCGGGTCAACTCCAAAGATCTAAATAAAAAATCTATGGAGGCCTTAATAAAAGCCGGCGCCTTTGACGCCTTCAACGAAAGAAACCAGCTCTTGGCCAATTTGGAAAAACTGCTGGAAATTGCGCGCGAAAACCAAAAGCAAAAATCCAACGGGCAAATCGGGCTTTTTGCATTTGCTCCCACTGCGATAAAAACTGAAATAAAATTGGAGCCAGCCCAGCCCGCCCACCTTTTGGAAAAACTCACCTGGGAAAAAGAGCTGTTGGGATTATACGTCAGCTCGCATCCTTTGCAGGGATTTAAAAAACTGTTTGAAACTAAAACCGTGGCCATGGCCACAATTGATAAAAGCATGGTCAACCGGAAGATTATTTTGGGAGGGTTGATTTCCCAGGTAAAAAAAATCATCACCAAAACCGGAAAACCTATGCTCTTTATGAAACTGGAGGACTTGACCGCCAAAACGGAAATAGTGATTTTCCCGAATCTTTTGGAAGCAAAACCGGAATGCTTGAAAGAAAATAAAATCGTTTTTGTGGTCGGCCGCGTGGATGATAGAAATGGAGAAATAAAAATCGTCGCTGACGACGTGCAGGAAATTATTACACCAAGGGAATCATAAAAAAATGGGCCCGGCGCATTGCTACGCCGGGCCCTTGAGGAAGACGGTTTGTTATTGAGGAGTTTTTGAATCTTCAGCCTCCTTTTGGGTGGCGAAAGCGCCTCGAATGTTTTCGTCAATATAGATGGCGCCGCCTTCGACAGTCCCACTTGTCAGGATTTCTTTCATTGCTTTCAAGGCCAGTTCCTTTGAATCGGCCTCGACTGCCAGACAACCGTATCGCACACGGTTGCCATCAACCTGCTTGATGTCACCAGACCACCACATGTCTTTTCTCCTTGTTGATGACTTTTCAAGACGGCCAACGCAGCCGTCTCTTGTTCTTTGTGCCGCATTCAGTATATAACATCCCTTTTAATTTATGTAAAGACATTCCTGGAGGATCCTATATGCCCTGAAGATCTTGGAGGTCTTGGAAGGTTAGACCTTCCAAGACCTCCAAGGCAATATTTAATTCTGTACGAGGTTTGACCTCGTACAAATTTCGCCGCGGCGAAATTCACCAGATCTGGAGCATCGTTTGTTCATTAACACATTGCAATGCGTTCATGAACTGCACTATCCTCGGCAATAAACTGCAAAAAAAACCCTCTCTGCAAATTCCTTTTACAAAGAGGGGGAGGTTACTTTAAAACTGCAGGGAAAAAAGACTGTAGCCGGTTGAAAGATCCCTGGCGGATAGCTGTTTGACTTTGTTCACGGAGACGCCAAAAGATACATCATGATGGGCGCCAGAATCGAAGTAGACATTGACCTCGATTTTTGGACCGCGAAAATTCACCATCCAGAGATTGGGCGTGTCTTCGTCGGACACTTCGAAATGTTTGAAAATCCATTTCCCTTCGGTAAAAAACCCATCATGGGTTTTCAACGAAATCTCAATTTTTTTCATTTCCCTCTCCCGAAGAAAGGCGGGCTGAAGCGGCCAACATAGCCACTTCTTGTACCGGCTTGTACCGGCGGCTTGTACTGGATTAAACCCTACAACATCCGTAAGATTTTTTCAATAGGGTATGCGGGGCATATAGATAAAACATCCCAGAATCGGACTCCAAGAACCTGCTAATTTGCCAATCTTGGCTTCCTTTCAACAAAAAATTTGCGAGCCGTATCTACGGATACGCCTCACAAATTTTTTGTCTCCAAGAAAACCAATATTGCCAAATTTTATAGGTCTTAAGTCCGATTCTGGGATTCTGGGATTTTTTATCTATAAGCCAGGATATTTTACGGTAGATTTATGTGTCCAATAGTACCGTAATTTTAACGACCGTTAAAATTACGGTACTATTGGACACTCTTTATTCATCGCGCTTACGCTCGGTGAATTTCAAAGGATAATTAAAAGGCGACCCTCCCTCTTCAGGAAAGTCGCCTCAGGCCTCGGACTAGAATCCAGCGGAAAAAATCACGGACTCGCCGGCGTGGATCCCGATAGATTCAACGTTTCGGGGATGAACTTTAACCTCCCCAGAAAGCTCGGCCCCTTCTCCGTCTTCCTTCCCCATGTAGATCCTAACGCGGATCGTTGATCCATCCATGTGAAGGTTTAGGAAGTACACATGACTTCCATTTGGCACCTCTCCTAACTGATGCTCAGTGGTCTTCCCCCGAGCAAAAAATCCATCGCGGGTTGTCACATACACCGAAATCTTCATGCTTTTCCCTCGCGCAGGAAGAAAAAACTGGAACGCCACACTGAGTGCATATTTACATATCCACTAATTTTGTCAAGAGTTTACTGCTCACAACCTAAATGATACCATGGCTAAATATAAACTAAACTCCATTACACTATGGAAAATATAGAAAAAATAACAAAAATACGCCACTCGCTCGCCCACCTTTTGGCCGCGGCGGTAAAACAATTATGGCCAAACGCAAAAAACGCCATCGGGCCTGCGATAGAACACGGGTTTTATCAGGATTTTGACATGGGTAAGGTAAAAATCTCCGAAGATGATTTTGAAAAAATAGAAAAAAAGATGCGGGAAATTTTGGCGACATGGCGCGCGTTTGAAGTAAAAAAAGTTTCGGTGGCAAAAGCCAAAAAAGATTTTAAAGACAATCCCTATAAATTAGAGCTGATTAAAGATCTTGCGAAAAAGGGAAATACCATCACTGAAAACAATCCGGGAAATTTTTTGGATTTATGCAAAGGAGGACACGCTGAAAATCCGCAAAAAGAACTGCGGTATTTTAAACTGCTTTCAGTGGCGGGAGCATATTGGCGCGGCAATGAAAAAAATAAAATGCTGACCAGGATATACGGCACCGGTTTTTTGACGCAAAAAGAATTGGATGAATACCTGCGTCAATCAGAAGAAGCCAAAAAACGCGACCACCGCATCCTTGGCGAAAAGTTAGACCTGTTTACTCTCTCCGATTTGGTAGGAAAGGGATTGCCCTTATTTACTCCAAAGGGGACATTATTGCGGGAACTTTTAAATGAATATTCCCAGGAACTTCGCGCCAAGAAGGGCTGGCAAAAGGTATGGAGTCCGCACATCACCAAAAATGATTTATACAAAACCTCAGGCCACTTTGACAAGTTTGGCGACGAATTATTTTTAGTCAAAAGCCAAGAAACAAAAGACGAACTGGTAATGAAACCCATGAACTGCCCGCACCACCAGCAAATTTACGCTTCAAAACCGCGCAGTTACAAAGACCTGCCCATTAAATATATGGAAACTGCCACCGTGTATCGCGACGAAAAAGCCGGCGAGCTTTTGGGACTTTCAAGGGTGCGCTCTATCACCCAAGACGACAGCCACACATTTTGCATGCCAGATCAAATTGAAAAAGTTTATCAAGAGCTCATAGATGTCACAAAAACTTTTTATGAAAAAATCGGCATGAACATCAGAGCCCGGCTTTCATTTCGCGATCTTAAAAATCAAAAAAAGTATTTGGGCGACGGTAATCTTTGGAAAAAAGCAGAGGATATTTTGCTGGACATTGCCAAGAAAAACAACCTTGATTATTTTGTGGCAGAAGGAGAGGCCGCTTTTTACGGCCCAAAGATAGACTTTATGGCTAAAGATTCTCTGGGCCGCGAATGGCAATTGGCCACTCCCCAACTGGATTTTGTGCAACCCGAAAGATTTGGACTAACCTACACCGACAAGCAAGGAAAAGGGCAAACGCCGGTGATGATTCATTTTGCGCTTATGGGTTCTATAGAAAGATTTTTGTCGGTGTACATAGAACACACCGCCGGAAATTTCCCATTGTGGCTGGCCCCCGCGCAAATAGCCATTATCCCTATTTCAGAAAAGCATTTTGAGTATGCCGGCAATGTGGCGGAAATGTTGCGGGCGCAACATTTCCGCATTGAAATAATGGATCAGAATGAAACTCTTGGTAAAAAAATCCGCGGGGCCGAAATGCAACATATTCCCTATCTTTTGATTGTCGGCGACAAAGAAGCGCAGGCGCGCGCGGTGAGCGTGCGGCAGCGCGCAAAGGGAGATCTGGGATCTATGGATATGGATATGTTTTTGGAAAAAATAAAAAAAGAAGCAGTAAATAAATTATAAATTAAAAATTCAAAAACAATTTAAAAGCACTAATTTAAAAATTCTGAAATGTATCATTGTTTTTAAATTTTTCATTTTGAATTTTAAATTTGACAATGGTGCAACTCTCAGAACCGACAAAAAATTTAATCGTAAAATACGAACTTTGGCAACAGTCATTAAAGCCGAAAGAAAACGTAGCCACTATTCATGTGGATGAGGTGGCCTTGAAGGTGGCCGCTTTTTACGAACACATACGCACCATCGTAGAATGGAAAGAAGAACACTTAATGCGACGGGCGGCCATTATACGAAAATTAAAAAGGAGATTTTTTGACCTGCAAGAAAACAGCTTTTCCGTAAACGACGTGGCCGAGGCCCTGGTACTGGAATTAATTAGAGGCGGTTACTTTCCCAATGACAGGATAGAGGAATCAAAAATTGCGAGCGTCCAAAAAATTGTAAATAAGTATGTGTCTTTGTTAAAGCAAAGCCCCAAAAAAAGCCGCGGTAAATCGGGATTGCAATTTTACACCCGTCTGCTTGAAATTGCCGCCTGTGAAATAGAAGAAACGCTTGACCCTTCTATTAAGGAAATGGCGCTCATAGACTACATGTTTGACCTCATGAAAAAGCGCATCAAGGTCAACGAAAACGTCTATGCAACCGGACTTTTGACACCTGAAGAAAAGGACATTCAAATTTACATCTCCGTGCAACAAGCGCTCTTTAAGCTTGACCAGCCCATTATCAGCTATAACCTCATCAAGTACAAACACCCAAAGTGGGACAATCCATCGCCAGAAGAGCTTGCCGAGCTCACCTACCGCATCCACGACATTATTTTTGGCATTGAACGGGATCTGGACTCCCCTCTTGGAAAAAAGTTTTACGCCATCTCTGAAAAATACGACACCGCTTACCTGTTGATAGGAGACATCCTTTCTAAAGAGGGTTTTGAAAAAATACAAAGCGACCTGCAAGAACCTGCATTATTGGAAGGACACGTCAGAAGCGCCTACACAAAAAGACTGCAGGAGTTGAAAGCAAAAATTACGCGGGCGGCGGTATACTCCACAATCTCTATATTTATCACCAAGATTTTATCATTAGTGGCGCTGGAAATTATTTTGCAAAAAGTACTGAAAGAACATTTCAATTTGCCGTTGCTCTTGGTGGACATTTTAATTCCTACCGCGCTCATGGCGCTTTTGGTGCTGAGCGTCAAGCCCCCTTCAAAAAAAAATATAAACTTGGCGGTGATAGAGGTGGTAAAAATTGTTTACCAAAAAGAGAAGACCGACACCTATGAAATAAAAATGGCCAAGAAAAAAGGAGTGGCCGTGCGCCTCGTTCTTTCATTTACCTATTTGGCGGGCGCGTGCGTTTCTTTTGGCGCCATTTACTGGGTCTTTAGTTATTTTAGGTTCCCCATTACTTCTATTATCATCAACATTGTGTTTATTGCTTTAATTTTATTTGCGGGAACGGCGGTGCAAAAAAGATCGCAAGAGCTTACCATAGAAGAAGAATCGGGCGGGTTTTTGGTGTTTATATCAGACATCCTATTTTTGCCAATCACGGGCATGGGGCGCTGGCTCTCCAACACTTGGAAGCAATACAATGCCATCACCGCGTTTTTTAACGCGTTAATTGATATGCCTTTTTCGGTGTTTGTGGAGTTTTTGGAACGCTGGAGGTATTTTATCAAAGAGAAAAAAGAAGAAATACGATAAACAATCGACTCATCGTTATTTTAGGACAGACCGCCTCGGGAAAAACCGCCCTGTCTTTGAAGTTGGCTAAAAAATTTGGCGGTGAAATTATCTCCGCCGATTCCCGCCAGGTGTATAAGGGTCTTACCATTGGCTCGGGAAAAATTACCAAAAAAGAAATGCGGGGAATTGCGCACCATCTTTTAGACGTAGCCAGCCCCAAAAGAAAATTTAGCGTTGCCCGATACCAAACATTGGCATTGCGAGCGATAAAAAAAATCCAGAGCGGCAACAAAATTCCTTTTTTGGTGGGAGGCACAGGATTTTACATACAGTCAATTGTTGACGGAATGTTACTGCCCAAAGTTGCCCCAAATTGGAAATTAAGAAATATATTGGCCCAAAAAAACAACGAAGAACTTTTTGGAATGTTAAAAAAACTTGACCAAAAAAGAGCCGCGTCAATTGACGGGCACAATCCTCACAGGTTAATACGGGCAATTGAAATTGTTACACAAACAAAAAAACCCATCCCAGCATTGGAAGGTCAGACCTTCCAATTTTCAGTTTTGGAAATAGGAATAAAAAAATCACCCGTGGAGCTTAAAAAAGCAATCCATAAAAGATTGCAAAAAAGAATCAAGGGAATTATTGCCGAGGTTAAAAAATTGCACAGAAACGGATTATCATGGAAACGATTGGAAGAGCTCGGATTAGAATACCGTTTTGTCTCACAATATATTCAAGGTAAAATCGACCACCAAGAAATGATAGATAAACTACAAAAAGAAATCGAACATTTCGCCAAGCGCCAGATGACGTGGTTTAAACGCGATAAAAAAATTCATTGGGTCAAAAACTACCGCGAGGCAAAAATATTAGCTCAACAATTCTTATAGCAAAAATTCCAAGGGGCGAGCTTGGAATTCTCCGGGCTTTATTGCGGTTTTTTGGCTTGAGCCAAAGGATCCTCTGAATAGGCGGTCAGTTCGATGGCCCACTCGGCGTGGTACCAAACCACTTTGCCGCAATGCGTGCACGTTTTTTGAAAACAAGAAATTTTGTTGAATTCAATCCGGTGCCCCCAGCACACCGAGTGATTGACCTTGCCGCAATGAGGGCACGCCACATTGTAGTTATCGCCCTTGGTCTCATTCACCGCACACCTCCGACGAATGGGTTAATCGGGTCCTGAAGCTATTGTAGCATTTTTTTCAATATTTGGCCCAGTTTTTCCGGATTGGCGGTGCCGCGAGTGGCCACCATCACCTGCCCCGACAAAAACTGGATGGCATTTTTGTTGCCCGCTTTATAATCCTGCACTGCTTTTGGGTTTTTTGCCACAACTTCACCGATAACTTTTTCTAATTCAGAATCATCTGACATTTGGCCCCATTTATTTTCTTCTACGATATTTGACGGGTCAACTCCGGTATGAAACATTTCAGCCAATACCATTTTTGCCACTTTGCTGGAAATTTCATTTTTATAAATCATTTTAATAAACTCGGCAAAGTTTTCCGGGGTAATTTTAAAATCTTTTTCTAAAAACTCTTTGCCCTGCAAAAGCCCCTGCAAATCTGACACCAGATAATTAACAACAAGTTTATGGAGATTTTTATTATCTTTCATCTTTTCAACTGCTAACCATTCACTGAATTCTGAAATCACTTTTTCAAAATATTCGCTTAAATCTTTTTGCGACACAAAAATTTCAATCGCGACGCCTTCCAGGTCATATTCCCTGGCAAACCTCTCTCTTTTTTGCCGGGGTAATTCGGTAATTCCGGACTTTATTTTTTCAATATATTCTTCGGTAAAATGGAGCGGCGGCAAATCCGGTTCCGGAAAATAGCGATAGTCATGGGCATCTTCTTTTTCCCGCTGGCTGAAGGTAATTTCTTTTTTATCGTGCCAACCGCGGGTTTCCTGCGCCACATTATGGCCGCTTTCTAATACATCTGTTTGCCGCTTAATTTCAAAGTCAATGGCTTTTTGGACTACGCGAAATGAATTTAAATTTTTAACCTCCACTTTGGTGCCTAATTTTTTTCCGGCGCTTACACTTATATTCACCTCAACCCGCATTAATCCCTTTTCCATATCTGCGTCCGACACTCCCAAATACCTAAATATAAGTTGCAGTTCTTCGGCAAATTTTTTAGCTTCGTAACCCGAAGTAATATCGGGCTCAGTTACCAATTCCATGAGCGGCACTCCTGCCCTATTCAAATTAACCAACGAATAATCAGCGCCCTCTGGGTGTAAAAGACTTCCGGTATCCTCTTCTAAATGAATGCGCGTAATTCCAATCTTTTTGCCGTCGATTTTTAAATATCCTTTTTCACACAGTGGTTGATCATACTGTGAAATCTGATAACCCTTGGGCAAATCGGGATAAAAATAATTTTTGCGGTCAAATTTTGATTCTTTTGCAATGGTGCAATTCAAAGCAAGTCCGGTTTTAATTACTTTTTTTATCGCTTCTTCATTAGCTACGGGTAAAGTGCCGGGTTGCGCAGTGCAAACCTCGCAGATATTAACATTTGGCCGTTTTTCATCGGGATCGTTTTTACACGAGCAAAACATCTTGCTTTTGGTATTTAATTCTGCGTGTATTTCCAGTCCAATGGTTGGTTTGTAGGTCATATTGCTTTTAGTGTACCAAAAAATATCACGTGTTTCAAACTTGACATTTTTAAATAATAATGTAAATATGCTATCAGCACGGCGCGACTCGTTGTTTCCACATTGGAGACGAGAGTAAGTTTTTCCCTTCGGAGGATCTTTCCATTACCAAGAATCGCTGGATCGAACTTATTGTGTTCGGAATGCTTTTGGCCGCTTTCTGTCTCATTCTCTGGATTCATCGTATCCAGGGAGAAGCCGCCGAAGAACTAAAGACCACTGAAACTCGAGCCCAAACTGCCGAAACTGAAATGATGGCCGCGAAAATCGACCTTGCAAACCTCATGGTTCACTGTAAAGCTCTCGAGGCGCAAGTCGAAATACTCAAGGAGGAACTCAAAAAATCAAAGGAAGGTAAGTGAGTACCAGGCCCCGGGCGACCACGATGTTCGCCCGGGGCTTTTCAGTTCCACAACATTTGACATTTAAAAATAGACGAGTAACATTATTGTTAGCACAAAAGATTACAACAACTTTCATTTGAGGGATCTGGCGGTATGTGGCGATATTGTGTCTTCATGCTCGTCGTCATGTTTTTCGCAGGATGCAAAAAACATGACGACTGCTCGACAACTATACAAGTTGCCAAAGATCGCGTGCGAATCGCCGAGGCGCGGGCGATGACAGAAATGGCCAGGGCCGACAGGGCAGAAAAAACCTGCCTGCTGGCCGAGGAGAAAGCAGAGTACTGGGAAAAAACTGCCAACCAGTGGCAGCAAAAATTCCAGGAGGCGAAAAAAGAGCTCAACAAACTCAAGGATGAAAAATGAAAACCAAGCCCCGGGCGACCACGATGTTCGCCCGGGGCTTTTTAATTTTTATGGACGATATCTTGACAAAAATAAAAATAAGTAATATAATTTATATAGTTTTCGTCCCCTACCGACTTCCTTCTTCCTGAAACGAAGAGGAAAAAAGGAGAAAAAAGTGGTAAGAAGCATGGTCACTAGCCTTTTGTTCTTTTTGGGCATCGCCACGGGAGCATTGCTGGCAGGAATACTAGTGGCAGGATTGGGCTGGGACCCGGCCCAAGAAAAGATTAATCGTCTCCAAGAGCGAATCGAGAAGATCGACCACTTCAATGATGGCCTTAAGACCATCATTGAAGGGCAGAGTGAACGCTTGAGGCTCCAGCAAGAGCAACTCAAGCTCCACCGCGAAAGAATCGAGGAGCTCGAAGAAAAAGCCAAGGCAGGCAAGTGACCAACCAGGCCCCTGGCGACCACAATCGCCCGGGGCTTTTCACATTTAATCACCGCCTTTCTAATACCACAAACGAATATGGATACAAGTTTTTTGAATCGGGCTGGTGATCTTCTCTACTCATCTCTTTCCAGTCCGCCATATTAAATTCGGGAAAATACGTATCACCTTCAAAGCTATGATGAATATGCGTTAAATATAATCTCTGCGCCAGTGGTAAAAATTGCTTATAAACAGATGCCCCTCCGCAAATCATCATCTCTTCGTCTCCAAAACTTTTCGCAATTTCTAACGCTTGATCAATTGACGTTGCCAAAAAACAATTTTCAGGAACTTTATAGTTAGGATCATTGTTTAAAATAATATGCTTCCGGTTGGGCAAAGGTTTTTCGCCAATTGATTTAAACGTATTAAGGCCAAGAATGATGGTTTTGCCCAACGTCTTTTCTTTAAAATATTTAAAATCAGCAGGCAAATGCCAAGGCAAAGCATTTTTGTTTCCGATTACCCTGTTTTCCGCCACCGCGGATATTATTGAAATGATCATAATCTTATTAGTTTAAAAACATTCTCATATTCTTGAGAATATGAGAATGTTTTTAAACCGCCATGGGCGCTTTAATAGACGGATGATATTGGTAATCAATGAGTTTAATATCTTCCATGGTAAATTTGTTAATGTCTTTTATTTCTGGGTTCAGCCATAACTTTGGCAAAGGATACGGCTCGCGCAACAACTGTTCTTTTACCTGTTCGAAGTGATTTAAATAAATATGGGTATCAGCCAAAATAATAATGCACTCATGGGCTTGGAGTCCCGTTGCCTGCGCCACCATATGCAACAGCAATGAATACGAGGCAATGTTAAACGGCACACCCAAAAAGGTATCACAGCTTCTTTGATACATCATTAAAGACAACTTGCCCTCTACACAAAAAAACTGAAACAGCAAATGGCACGGCGGCAGGGCCATCATGTCCAGCTCCGCAGGATTCCAGGCCGAC
>Ga0209542_10008361_pt1 | contig 19358 bp, 18 predicted proteins | sample RifCSPhighO2_01_FD_184028 | JGI IMG/M metagenome (GOLD analysis project Ga0209542, IMG submission 184028) | Soil microbial communities from Rifle, Colorado - Rifle CSP2_plank highO2_0.1 (SPAdes) (version 2) | ecosystem: Environmental > Terrestrial > Deep subsurface > Rock core/Sediment ...
ACTGATCAATTTATTAATTTAACAAATAAAGTTATTAATGGTAGTAGAGATTTTTCTATTTCATTATGGATTAAACCTAATGATTCTACATCTAGGGATATTATGGATGAAATTGGAAGTGAAAATACTGAAGGTCAATATTTACTTAGTTTAAATTCTGCTGGAGTTTATTCTTTTATTAGAAGGACTGGAGTAAGTAATGGAATAAATGAAATTGTATCTTCTACAACTGCAACTGTTGGTGTTTGGGATCATGTTGTTGTAACTTATAGTACTTCAAATGGTTTAGGTATGTATGTTGATGGTGGTTCTGTAGGAACTACGGGAAGTGGATTAGCTTATGCAGCGAGCCGTGCTTCTACAACTACAAGGCTTGGGAAAGGGATAGCTACTGATACTCATTTTGATGGAGTTATGGACAATATTTTAGTTTTTGATAGGGTCTTATCATCAGCACAAGTTCTTAATTTGTATAATAATAATTCCCATACATTGTCAAGCATGATTGGCGGTGGTGATGTTTGGCATGGATGTATAATTACAAATGATGGTTTTAGTGATAGTGGTGAAAAATGTTCTAATAATATTACAATAGTTCAAGTTCCGTCTTCTGGAACTGGAGTAAGTAATAATAAAGCTAAAACTAAAGAAGAAGAGGAAGAAAAAAATAAAGAAGAAGAGAAGGAAGAAAAGAATGATGAATTAGATATTGAGCAACCTACTGAACAAATAAATGTAGATTTGTCTAAAGTTGGTATTTCTAATAATGTTTTAGATAAATCATCTGAAAATATTGTTGGTGGATTTGTTAATACCTTAGTTAGTGAGACTAAAGCTAAGGATGTACAAGTATTGTCTAAGGAAGAATCTATTAATATTAAGGCAGATGAAACTAAAATAGATGCTAATCTTGAAAAAGAAGAAATTTCTAATTTAGTGATGGATATAGGTGCAAGAGAAGAAAACTTAGTTGAGTCTGTTAGCCTAATTAATAATGAGCCGAAAATAATTGACCTTTATTGTTGTAATCAACATACATTTACATTATTAGAATTTAATGATGAAAATGCTATTTTACAGGTTGAGTCTGAAAAAATAATTGTAAAGTTAAGTAGGAATAAAATTGAAAAAGTTGATTTAGATAAAGATGGGATAAATGATATTGAAATTTTTATTGATGATACTAGTTTAGAACATCTTGAATTAAAAATTGTAGATATTAAAAAATCTGAAGATTTTAAATTAGGGAAGCTAAAGGTTAAGTTTGAAACACCAAGTAGTGGAAGTATAGATATTTCTCGGTACTTAGTTTGGGATTATGTAATACTCGGATTTTGGGTGATTTTAGTAATAATTGTTTGTGGTTTATTTTCCGTAACCATTGTTGGATTTGTTAAATTGCGAAAAAAGGTTTTAGTTAATCAAAATGAATTACCTCAAATTGAATCTGAACCTGAAACAAATCCAATTTTAAAAGAATTACTTGCTGATAATCAAATTATTAAAACAGATCTATTTAAGATTAATAAAATTATTCCAAAGGATGAATTAACTGGAGTAGTTATACCTAAGGATTATTATAATCAAGTAAGTATTAGTGTTAGAGATGTTAAAGGACTCTCGAAACAAGTTAAGGATACAAAAAATGTAATTAGTAAAAAATCCAAACTTGAAGGTAGGGAAGTTAGTAAATGGAATAATAACTTAGATCAAATTAATAAAAATATTTTGCAATTAAATCAATGTGTTGCTAGATTGGATTTAGATGAAGAAGCTAAATATATTTCTAAAAAAGACTATACTGATTTAGTGACAAATATATCTGAAGTAAAGGAAAAAACCAAAGTTCTTCTTAAAGATGAATTTAGAGGTTATAAATTGAATGAGTTAAATTTCAAGGCAAATGAAATAAGTGAATTGATTAAAAAACTTGATAAATTATTTTCAGATAAGTAAGTGGTTAAAGAATAAATTAGAAAGTTAGTTTTTGAGCTTCTAGACATAGGAGTAAATTATTTAAACGCTTATTTATGAGAATTAGTTTAATGGCTCAATATAATCCTAATCTTGTTGAAAATGAAATTTTGAAGTTTTGGGAAAAGAATAAGATTTTTGATAAATTAAGGAAGAAGAATCAAAATTCAAATAAGGTTTATTCTTTTTTAGATGGACCTATTACTGCTAATAATTCTATGGGTGTACATCATGCTTGGGGTAGAACTTTGAAAGATTTTTATCAAAGATATCATGCAATGCATGGGTATGATGAAAGATATCAAAATGGGTTTGATTGTCAAGGTTTGTGGGTTGAAGTTGAAGTTGAGAAGGATTTAGGTTTGAATTCTAAACAAGATATTCGTAAATTTGGATTGAATAAATTTTCTACTGCTTTTAAAAATAGAGTTGAAAAGTATTCTAAATTACAAACTGAACAATCTATTAAATTAGGGCAGTGGATGGATTGGGATAATTCTTATTATACTATGAGTGAAACTAATAATGTTTACATTTGGCATTTTTTGAAAACTTGTTTTGAGAAAGGATGGTTGTATAAAGGTACACATGTAATGCCTTGGTGTACTAGATGTGGTACTGCTTTGTCTCAACATGAGTTGTCTGATGGGGGATATAAAGATTTAGTGCATAAGACCATTTATGTTACATTTCCTGTTGAGGATAAAAAGAATGAATATTTTTTAGTTTGGACAACTACACCGTGGACTTTATCTAGTAATACTGCTCTTGCAGTACATGCGAAGTTGGATTATGTTAGAGCTAAGAAAGGCGATAAAGTTTATTATTTAGCTAAGAAAGTTGCTGAAAAAATTGGTGGGTTTACTGTTTTAGATGTTGTTAAAGGTAAAGATTTGATTGGAATGAAATATGATTCAATGTATCCTGAATTTACTGCTCAAAAAGATGCTAATACTATTGTTATTGAATGGGATCAAGTTGGTGAAGAGGAAGGTACTGGTATTGTACATATTGCTCCTGGTTGTGGTGAAGCTGATCATGATTTAGGTATGAAAAATAAATTGAAAGCTATAGCTCCGTTAGATGAATTTGGTGTTTATCTTAATGGATTTGGATTTTTAACTGGTAAGAATGTGCATAAAGTTCAGGATGAAGTTTTTTTAAATTTAGAAGAAAAAGGTTATGTTTTCAAAATTGATTCAATTACACATCGATATCCTTGTTGTTGGAGATGCGGTACTGAATGTGTGTTTAGATTGGTTGATGAATGGTTTATTTCTGTTAATGAGATTAGACCTAAGATGAAAGAGGTTGCAAAAACTATTACTTGGGAACCTGATTATGTTGGTAAGAGAATGCAAGATTGGTTAGACAATATGGGTGATTGGATTATTTCTAGGAAAAGATTCTGGGGATTAGCGTTACCCTTCTTTGAATGTTCATGTGGTGAAGTTACAGTTGTTGGATCGAAAGATGAGTTAAGAAAATTGGCTGTTGATCCTAAACTTGTTGATGATTTACCTAGTTTACATAGGCCTTGGATTGATAAAATTAAAATTAAATGTAAATGTGGAGAAGAAGTTGAAAGAATTGCTGATGTTGGTGATTGTTGGTTAGATGCTGGTATTGTACCTTTCTCAACTTTGAACTATTTAGAAGATAAAGAATATTGGAGAAAATGGTTCCCTATAGATTTAATTTGTGAAGGTAGAGCTCAGGTTAGATTATGGTTTTATTCATTATTATTTATGTCTGTGACTCTCGAAGGAGTTAGTCCATATAAATCAGTTAAAGCTTTTGAGAGTGTGGTTGCTGAAGATGGACGACAGATGCATAAGAGTTGGGGTAATGCAATCTGGTTTGATGATGCTGTTGAAAAAATTGGTGCTGATGTAATGAGATATATGTACTCTTTACAGAACCCTACTTTGAATATGAAATTTGGGTATAACTTAGCTAAAGAAGCTAAAAGAGATTTAGATGTTATTTGGAATTTAGGTTTTTATATTCAACAGAATTGTGATTCTTTTGATTTTAATGAGAATTTAGAACTTGAAGATAAATGGATTTTGTCTAGATTGGAAGGTGTAAAAAAGAATGTTCAAGAATTAGTAAAGAAATTGGAACATAATGTTGCTATTGCTGAAATTAAAGATTTTTTATTAAATAATTTGTCTCGAGAATATGTTCAATATATTAGAAATAGAATTGGAGATAAGAATGTTCAAGGTGTTTTGTATAAATGTTATTATGAAGGTTTGTTAATGTTAGCACCTTTTTTACCTTTCATAACTGAAAAATTATATCAAGAATTATTTAGGAAAAAAGAAAACGTTGAAAGTATACATTTAGTTTCTTGGCCTGCAACTGATTTAGAATTACATGATGCTTCTTTAGAAGAACAGATGAAAGTTGTTCAGGATATTGTACAGAAAGGATTAGCTAGGAGAGATGAATTGGCATTAGGTTTGAGATGGCCTTTACAGAGTTTAATTTTAACTACTAAAGAGACTAAGGATTTCAAGAAATTTAAGAATTTATTTATGAGTTTATTGAATGTTAAAGATGTGGAATTTAAAGATGGTGAATTTAGTGTTGATTTTGATTCTAAATTAACTCCTGAACTAGAACGTGAAGGATTTGCTAGAGAAATTATTAGAAGAATACAGAATCTAAGGAAGAAAGAAGGTTTAGTTAAAGATGATAATATTAAATTGCTAATTAAATCTGATGTAGATTTGAGTAAATTAAAAGATGAAATTTCTAAAACTGTTGGTGCTAAGGAAGTTTTATTTTCTGGAACTAATTTAGAAGTGCATGCTATTGAGAGAATTAAGGGTAAAACTTTCGAATTATCGTTCCAAAAAGTTTAAATACAATATTATTCTTTTTAAATACAGAAGAGGTTGATTATTCTTGAAAAAAAGTGGTGCATTGTTAATTTTAGTAATTCTTTTGAGTACTTTTGTTAATGCTTTTGCGTTTAGCGAGCTGTTCAATGGATATTTAAATAATTTAGTTACTGGAAGTGCTGTTAGAAATAACCCACCTACTATTAATATTAATTTTCCTGTGAATAATGTTGTTCTAAGTGTTAATCCTGTTGAGTTTAATTGGAAATATATCGATAAAGAAAATGATCTTATGGTTGCATATGAAATTCAAATAAGTGATAATTTTAATTTTGGTAGTTCTCAAAATCAGTATGGTGCATCAGGTTCTTCTGTTAAATTGAGATTGGATAAAGGTGATGTGCTTTATTATTGGAGAATGCGTGCTAAAGATGATTTTGATTGGGGACCTTGGTCTGAAAGTGGGATGTTTGTTTTAGATACTTCAGTTAAAGTGTGTGAAGATGGAACTAAATTCTGGGAATGTTCTGAAAAAACATCTTACTTATGTGATGGTGGGATTTTAAAGGAAAATTGTAGTGAGTGTGGTTGTCCTGTAAGTAGTAGGTGTATGCCAACTGGTAAATGCCAATCTTTAACTTGTTTTGATGGGACTTTATTTGGGTCTTGTAGTAATAACAATCCTATGTTTTGTCAAGATGGAAATTTAAAAGAAGTTTGTTCATTATGTGGTTGTCCTGAAGGTTCTGAATGTAAATCTGATGGGACCTGTTCAAAAACTACTATTGTTATTATTGATAGTGAAGAAATTAAGGATATAACTCTTTTAGAGTCTATTGTATTATTTTTCAAAAATCTTTTTTAAAAAGAAGCTTTATATAGTTTTTGGTACTATACTTAATAAAACCTATTTGGGGGATGTAAAACATGAGTAAATACGAAATTAAAATTCAAAATATTGTTGTTTCTTCTTCATTGGAACATGATATCCCATTAATTAAACTTGCAGAAGCTTTACCTAATACTGAATATAATCCTGAACAATTTCCAGGTTTAGTAATGAGAATTAAAGAACCTAAAACTAGTGCATTAATTTTTAGTTCTGGTAAAATTGTTTGTACTGGTGCTAAATCTATTGCTAAAGTTAAATTAGCTGTACAAGAGATTATAAAAAATATTAGTAAAATTAAAATTAAAATTAAAATTAAACCTGTAATTAAAGTTCAAAATATGGTTGCTTCCGGTAATATACATATGGATATTAACCTTAATTCTTTAGCAATGGAATTAGAAAATACTGAATATGAACCTGAACAATTTCCAGGTTTAGTTTACAAATTACCTGGGACTAGAGCTACATTCTTATTATTTAGTAATGGTAAGATTGTTTGTACTGGGACTAGATCTGAAAGTAAACTTAAAGAAGCTGTAGAAATGCTTGTTCAAACTTTGAATAATTTACAGAAGAAGTAGATTATTTTTTATCTATATTTTTATATATTTTTTTGTAATATATTTTAGTTATGTCTAAGGCTTATTCTGTGGAAGATGATGTGATTGTAATTAATAGGGATTTGAATGAATTAGATTTATTTGTTAAAGATTTTTTAGATGTTTTAAGTAAGCATTGTGATTATTTGGTTGTAAGTGGTTATGTTAGTATTTGTACTGGAAGAGCTAGAGGTACTGAAGATATTGATGTATTATTTCCTTTGCTTTCTGAACCTTATTTTTCTAAATTATTTAATGATTTAAAGGTTAATTCATTTTGGTGTTATCAGGGAGATCAAATTAAGGATATTTTTCCTTATATTAGAGACGGATTGAATATTAGATTTGCAAAAATTAATAGGGTTTTACCTAATATTGAATTGATCCCTGTAATTGAAGTTAAAAAAGCCCAGTATTTTGAGTTAAAACATCCACAAAGAATAAGAATTAAGGATTTTGAATTTAAAATTCCACCTGTTGAATTTGAGATTTTGTATAAAGAAATAAGATTAGCTAGTCCTAAGGATTTTGAAGATGCTAGTCATTTAAGAAAGATGTTTTCTGATATATTGAGTGAAGATAAATTTAAAAAGTATAAATCAATTATAGAAGAAAATGAAAAAGTGGTCTAATTTTGATTATATTGATTTTTATGTTCAAAAGATGAATGAAGATCCTGTAAATTATTTTGAACAACATAAGGAATTTATTAATGCACAAATTAAAGGTAGTAATTCCTTGTTTAGTAATATGTTTAAGGATGGAGATTTTAAAATTCAAGCAAGAGAGTATCTTAGGAATAGAGGTATATTAAAATAGATTTAAATAGTTGTTATTCGTTTTCTTAACTATGGATTGGGAAATTAAAAAAGGGATTACATTTCACCATCATCATGTAAGTTTAGCTTTAATATTCGTTGTTGTTTTGGTTATAGTTATTGTTTTACTTGTTAAACCTGCTTTATTAGGTTTTAAAGTTAGTTCTGAATTTGATGAACTTAAAAGAAGTGCTCCTGAAGTTTTAAAAGAATTAGATGATTTGAAATCTCAAGTTGTTATTGCTAATACTAATCTTGAAAATTGTAAATCTTTAAGCGATGATTATGTAGTTGATGTTTCTTTAGAAAAAGATAATCTTTTGAAATGTGAAAATGAAATTAAACAATTAAATTCTAATCTTGAACAAGCACAAAAAAAATTTGATAATGATTTAGTTTTAGCTCAAGCTGATTTTGATCAGAAGAAGGTAGATACTGGTTTGGAATTAGGACAAGCTAAGTCCGATCTTAAAACTCTACAATCTAATTATGATACATTAGTACAAAATTCTGCAAATAATATTTGTTGTAAAGCTAAAGTGGATAATCCTAATGTTAAATTTTATCTAGTTTCTGGAAATAGGATTGTTTGTACAGTAGATAGTGGTAATGCTATTAATTGTTAAAAAACTTAGGTTAATTTCATAGATTTAGAAGATTTTCGGGTTTTGTTGAAAGAATAACTAGGAAGTTATATAAATGGTATAGTGAAATAACGTTTTACAGAAATTTCTTTTGTGTTGTAGCTACTAGAGTACACACACATATAAAAACTAAAAATAATAGAGGTGAATTCATGGCTTTGGAATTAACTGATCAAGTTGAAAGATTCAAAGATTTTATTGATACTTATTATAAGAGTGATTTATTTGATTTGATTAATGCTGGGAAGACTACATTAGTTATAGATTTTTCTAAATTAGCTGAGATTGATCCTGAGTTATCTGGGTTATTATTAGATGAACCTGAAGAAACTTTGAAAGCTGCTGAAGTTTCTATTGAACAAATGGATGTTCCTGTTAAATGTAGAGTTAGGTTTTTTAATTTACCAAAGAGTCAAGATATCCGAGTAAAAGATATTAGAAGTAATGATTTAGGTAAGTTTGTTGTGATTGAAGGTTTGATTAGGCAAGCTTCTGATGTAAGGCCGCAAGCTGTGTCTGCTACTTTTGAATGTCCTTCATGTGGTAATTCTATTAAGATTTCACAAATTGAACAAAAGTTTAAGGAACCTAGTCGATGTAGTTGTGGTAGAAGAGGGCATTTTAGATTGTTGAATAAAGAATTAGTTGATATTCAAAGATTAGTTGTTGAAGAAACTCCTGAAAGTTTGGTTGGTGGTGAACAAGCTAAGAGGATTTCTGTTTTTTTAAGGGAAGATATGGTTGAACCACGTATGGAAAGAAAAACTACTCCTGGTAGTAAAGTTAGGGCTATTGGTATAATTAAGGAGATACCTATACCTGCGAATTCTGGTGGTCATTTAACAAGGTATGATATTGTTATGGAATGTAATTTTGTTGAACCTATTGAAGAAACTTTTGAAGAAATTAAATTATCTCAAGAAGATGTTGAAGAAATTATTAAATTAACTCAAGATCCTGCAATTTATGAAAAATTAATTTCTAGTATTACACCTACTGTTATGGGGCATGAGGATATTAAGGAAGCTATTATGTTACAATTAGCAGGTGGAGTTAGAAAAGTTAGAAATGATGGGACTACAGTTAGAGGGGATTTGCATATTTTATGTGTTGGTGATCCTGGAGCGAGTAAATGCGTTTGCAGTAATACTAAAATAGTTTTGGGTAATGGGTTGATAAAGAGGGCTAAAGATTTAGTTGATTCTAATTTAACTAATCCAATCAAAATTGATGATGGGGTTTATAATCCTGTTAATTTCCAATTACCTTCACTTGGATTAAATGCTAAGTCTTATTTTGGTGTTGTTAATAATGTTTGGAAAAGAGAAGCTCCTAAATTAATGTATAAAATTATAACTAGAACTGGAAATGAGACTGTTGTTACTCCTACTCACCCTATGTTTGTTACTGATAATGGTTCTATTCGTTCTAAAGTTAGTGAAAAATTAAAAGTAGGTGAATTTATTGCAGCACCTAGAATTCTTAAAGTGAATACTGAGTTACAGAAAATTGATTTTGAAATTGAAAAATCTAAATCGCGTAATGCTAATCATATAACTATGCCTAGGGTTCTTACTTCAGAATTAGCTAGATTCTTAGGATATATGATTTCAGATTCTTACATAGTTTATAGTAAAACAAGTGGAAATGTTAAATTCACTAACTCAAATGATGTTTTGTTAAATGATTGTTTAGATTTAGCTAAAAAAATCTTTAATGTTAGAGGGAAAATTAAACAAAGGAAAAAAACTACAAAAGATGTTCTTATTAATTCTATTGAGTTAGTTAGATTTTTAGAAAAGATTGATCTTACTTTAATTCAAAGAGCTAAATTTAAACATATCCCGGATTTGATTCAGAAATCACCTGATTATATATTAAAGGAATTCATTAAAAGTCTATATGATGGAGAAGGTACAGTTACAAAAGATAAAAGAGCTATTTTAATTTCTTCAGCTAGTCCAGAATTAATTTTTGATTTGAAAACTTTGTTATTAAGATTTGGAATTATTTCTCAAGTAGGTAGTACAATGGCTTGTGCTACAAATACTGTTAGAAAAATAAAAAGACAATATTGGATTTTGACAATTTCAGGAAAAGAAATTAAGAAATATAATAGGCATATTGGTTTTACTTCTTTAGACAAACAAAATAAATTAATTAATTCAATTAATCTTGATAAAATTTATAATACTAATATCGATGTTGTACCTAATGTTTCAGGTTTATTGAAGAAAATAAGAAAATCGTTAAAATTAACACAATTTGAGATGGGTACTCCTAGAACTACTTACCAGCATTTTGAAAGAGGAGATAGGAATCCGTCTAGGAGATCATTAAAATTAATTTTAGATGCTGTTCAAAGAAGATTTTTAAAATTACTTTTTGTTATGGAATCTAATTCGATCAATTTAAAAGAATTAAGAGAAGATTTGTATCTTAGTCAAGAATCTTTGTCTAGTTTAGTTGGTTGTTCTTCATCGTTAATTTCTCAATATGAGTTAGGTAGAGTTAGGCCTATTAAAAATGCTCAAATTTATGCTTCTATTCAAAAATTAATAAATGGGATTGTCACTAATGTTGAATTGAAATCTTCAATTTTAAGACTTGAAGCACTTGCAACTTCGGATATTTTATGGGATAGAATTGAAAGTATTGAGATAGTTGAATCTGATGAAGATTATGTTTATGATTTAACTGTTGATAGAGTTCATAATTTTGTAGCTAATAATTTATTTGTACATAATTCGACCTTACTTACCTTCGTTGCTAAAGCTGCACCTAAAGCCAGGTATGTTGCTGGTAGAGGAGCTAGTGCTGCAGGTATTACTGCTAGTGTTGTTAAAGATGAATTTTTGAAAGGTTGGGCTTTGGAAGCTGGTGCTATTGTTTTAGCGAATGGTGGTTATTTGTGTCTTGATGAGATGGATAAAATGAGTGTGGAAGATACATCTGCTTTACATGAAGCTATGGCTCAACAACAAGTTACAATTTCAAAAGCTAATATACACGCTTGTTATTCTTCGGATACAGAAGTTTTAACTGAAAGCGGTTGGAAAAAATATGATTTAGTTAAGAATGAACAAATAGTGCAATATGATCCTAAAATTAATACGTTTAAATTCTTACCTCACAATGGTTTGTATGTTTATAATTATAATGATTATATGTACCACTTTAAAAATAAAAGAAATGATATTTTAGTTACACCAAATCATAAAATGTTATCTGCTTCTTATTCTGGTGCTAAATTTAAGGAATCTGAAGCACAGAAAATTAAAACAAATAGAATTCATTTTTTAAATTCAGCTAATTTTATTTCTGATGAAGAACTAAAACATTTTATTTTACCCCCAATTAAACATAAACAGAATAGGAAACATCCTAAATACATACATCAATCAAATCCCAAAAAAATACCAATTGATTTATGGTTAGAGTTTTTAGGTTATTATTTATCTGAAGGTGGATTGCAAGGTAGTCCTACATTTGGGATACCACAGAAAGATAAAACTAAAACGGCAAAAATTAGAAATTGTTTAAAGAATCTTAGTAATTATGTAGGTTTTACGTTAACTGAATCTAAAGATGGAGAATATACCAGGTTCCAAATAACTAACACCCAATTATTTACTTATTTACAACAAAGTTGTGGTGTAGATTGTACAACTAAGAAATGTCCATTAAACTTATCTAATTTTTCAAAAAAACAATTAAAAATTCTTTATGATGCGATGATGTTAGGTGATGGGGCTTCTGATGGTAGATCATTAAGTTCTACATCTAAAGAATTAATTGACTTTTTTCAGGCTTTAAGTTGCTTAGTTGGTAAATCAGCAAGTAATAGTCTTCATTATGAAAAAGGATATAGGAAGAATAGGAATACTTGTTATAGGGTTATTTTATCTGATAGAATTAAACCTATGATTAAACTTAATCAAGTTAGAAAAATCAAATATAAGGGTAAAGTTTTTTGTTTTTCAACAAGTACTGGTTTTTTTGTTACAAGAAGGAATGGTAAAATTACAATTCAGGGAAATACCTTAAGTGCGAAGACTGCTGTGCTTGCTGCTGCTAATCCTAAACTTGGAAGATTTGATCCTTATCAACCAATTGCTTCACAAATTAATTTACCGCCTGCTTTGATTAATAGATTTGATTTAATTTTTCCTGTACGAGATATACCAGATGAGAAAAAAGATAGGGATATTGCTTCACATGTTTTAAATTTACATCAAAATGTTGATTCTATTAAACCTGCAATTGAAGTTGTGGTATTGAAAAAGTTTTATTCTTATATTAGGCAACATTGTAACCCTAAATTAACTGATGGCGCAATGGAAGAAATTAGTAATTTTTATGTCGATCTTAGAAATAAAGTTACAACTAGTGGAGATAGTGCTGTTAAACCTATACCTATTAGTGCTAGACAATTAGAGGCCTTAATTAGGTTGAGTGAAGCTTCTGCAAGGATAAGATTATCTGATAAGGTTGTTAGAAAAGATGCACAACGTGCAATAAGAATACTTAAATATTGTTTAATGCAAGTTGGTTTTGATTATGAAACAGGCCAAATTGATATTGATAGAATTACTGGTGGTGTTCCTGCTTCACAAAGAGGTAAAATTATTATTGTTAGGGATTTACTAACTAAATTTGAAAAAGATGGGAAAAAAATTGTATCAATGGATGAACTAATGGCTGCTGCTTATGAAAAAGGTGTAGAAGAAGATAAAGTTGAGGAAGCTTTAAATAAAATGAAAAGGGAAGGAGAAATATTTGAGCCTCGTAGGGGATTCATCTCAAAAGTGTAAAAAATGATTGATAGTTTTAAAAGACATCCAGCTGTGAAAGTTTGGATTGCTAGTTTGCTTACTTCTAAAAGTATGAAAGATGAAGGTGAATTTGGAAGTACTTTCTTTGTTATAGGTAATAGGAAAATTGCAAGAGTTAATTTAATTGCAGTTATTATTTCTGTATATAAAAATGAAGATGGAAGTTATGCTAGTGTAGATATTGATGATGGGTCTGGATTAATTAGACTGAAATCTTGGAGAGAGGATGTTAAGAATTTGGCAGGATTAAATGTTGGTGATTTAGTTATGGTTATTGGTAGACCTAGAGAGTATGCTGAAGAGATTTATGTTTCTCCTGAAATTGTAAAAAGATTAGATAACCCTTTATGGAGTAGATTAAGAAAATTAGAATTGACTAGGTCTTTAGGTGAAGCTGTTTCTGTTACTAAGATTTTGAAAACTGAAAATGGAAATAATAATGTTGAAACTGTTAAAGAATCTTTTACTGAAGAAGTTGTTGATAATAATCCTGAATCTGATAATGATAGGCAGAAAGTTTTGAATTTGATTGAGAAAACTGGTGAGATGAGTATTGATATGATTAAACAAAGTTTGAAATTGAGTAGTCTTGATACTGTAATTAAGAGTTTAGTTATGGATGGAGAGGTTTATCAGAATAGACCTGGTTATTTGAAAATTGTTTAAAACCGATTGTTTTTTAAATTAAGCTCTTTTTCTATAAATTATGGATTATGAACAATTATTAAAAAAAGCTAAAAAAGAACTGCCTGAGATAGCTCAAGCTACACAAAGGTTTGAAATGCCTAAGGTTAAAGGTCATGTAGAAGGTAATAAGACTATAGTTAGCAATTTTAATCAAATTTGTGATTCATTAGGTAGAGAACAAGATAGATTGTTAAAATATTTACAAAGGGAATTAGCTACACCTGCTGTTAATGATGGTCAAAGATTGATATTTGGTAGGAAGCTTAATTCTGAATTAATTAATAAAAAAGTAGAACAATTTGCTAAGGATTTTGTGATTTGTAAGAGTTGTGGTAAACCTGATACTAATTTGATAAGGGAAGGTAGAATCATGGTTATGCGATGTGCTGCGTGTGGTGCTAAGCAACCTGTTGTTAGTAAATTATGATGAAATATTATGTTAAAGTTCATAAAAGGCCTGACGGTTTACATGTTGTGGCTATGTGTGATGAAGATTTAATAGGATATAAGTTTGAAGAAGGTAAATTATCTTTTGAAGTTACTAAATATTTCTATATGGGTGATTTGCGTGATGAGGAGTTTGTTTTAAAATTATTTAAGGCTTATATTAATTTTAATATTGTTGGTAATAATATCTTAGATTTATTAATGAAAAAAGGTTTAGTTGATCAGGATCAAATAATTCAAATGGGGAAAGTTAAACATGCAATCGTCTTACTTTGAAGCTATATTACAAATCAGGCCTGCTGATGGTAAAGTTTTGGATTTTCTTTATGCTAGAATTTATGAGAGGAAAGGTGTTTTTATTTCTAAAGAAGTTAGATCTAAAACTGGTATTGATATTTATTTAAGTGATCAGAAATTTGCAAGAATGTTGGGACCAAAATTAAAGAAGGCTTTTGGTGGAACTGTTAAAAGTACTAGAAGTTTATTTTCTGTTGACAGACAAAGAAGTAAAAAAATTTATAGAGTGACTGTTTGTTATAGAATGAAAGGTGCTTAACTATGGCTTATTTTAGTTGGATTAGTGTAAATAGCTATGACTTACTTAGAGATGATCAAGAAATCACATTAAAATGTTTTAGTTCTGAAAATTGGATTAAGGCTCAAAGAGCTTGTTTAAATCAAGCATTTGCATCTGGTAAGCCTTTCTATTTGATTAATGTTTTTAAACCTGGTGAGTTTCATGAAAGAAAAGGAGCAGGTGTTATTGAGTTGAAAGGAAAACTTAGAAAAGATGGAAATCACTTTGCTAGTAAATTTACATTAGAAAATAAATTGAATTAACTTTTTGTACATTTAACTGCTGATTCTTTTTCATATTGCTCTATTTTTTTGAAACCTGCTTGTTTTAATCTTGGAATTATTTCTTGAACTAATGAACGGCCTTTGGTTTTTTGTGGTCTTGGTACATAATGATAGAAATTTCCTTTAGGTTTTAATTTATTAAAGATTTGTTGATAATGTGATAATGAAAATAGGTTTCCTGTTTTTTTGAATTCTCCTGTATCTTGGATGATATTATTAAAATAATTATCAGGGAAGTTAATTAATTCTTCTTCTAGATCTCCTTGTTTAAATTCTATTTTTTTATTTGTAAATAATTCTTGTGACCAGGGATTTATTTTTGTTATTTCTATGACATTTGGATCTAATTCTATTGTTATTACTTTATCTGCTGTTTTTGTTGCTTGGATTGTTGTGTATCCTAGTCCTGTCCCTGAATCTAGTATTGTTCCTTTTAATTTTTCTTTTGTGATTAAATCTACAAATTCTTTTTTATGCATTGATGTGCCTGAAATTTGGAGTAATGGTTTGTTTGATGTAGGTATTAATTTATATAATGAATTTGTTTCTTGTGAAAAGAATTGGATTGGTTCAAGTTCGTCTTTTTTTATTAAGTAACATGTTTTTGTTTTTGGTGTTTTGGGTATTTCTATTGATTTATTATTAAGAATTAATTTTTGATCTTTAATTTTAATTGATGTTTTTGTAAGGTTTAAATCTAATGAGATTTCGATTTTATCTTTATTATTCTTAATTGCTTGATTAATATTCTCAAAATCTGTTGAGGAAAGGATCATTATTAATCATATATAGCAAAGTTTTATAAATTTAGTTTTTCTTTTTATACATATGAGTAAGAAGAAAGAAGAAATTGCAAAGCAAGAGGAAATCGCTCAACAGATTAGAAGAATTAGGGTTCCTAGAGATACTGAAACTTTAGGTCATCTTGATCAAAGGTTGGGTGGAAGTAGGATGAGAGTTAAATGTTTAGATGGGAAGACTAGAATTTGTAGGATTCCTGGTAGATTGAAGAGAAAGTTATGGGTTAGAGAAGGGGATATTTTATTGATCAAGCCTTGGGAATTAGGTGGAGATGCTAAAGGAGATGTTATTTTTAAGTATAAACAAATTCAGGTTTCATGGTTGAAAAATAAGGGTTATCTTAAAGGCTTGGAGGAAGTTGAAGAGTTTTGATATGAATCAATTAAAAATACCGGAAGATAGAGTAGGATGTTTGATTGGTAAAGCAGGAGCTACTAAGAAATTAATTGAGAGAAAAACTAATTGTAAATTGAAAGTTAGTAAAGAAGGTGATGTATTAATTACTGGTGAAGCTTTAGATGCTTTTGTTTGTCATTCTGTTATTAGAGCTGTTGGTAGAGGTTTTAATCCTAATGTTGCTTTGAAATTAATTAAAGAGGATCATGCTCTTGTTGTAATATCTATAAGAGAAGTTAGTGGTAAATCTAAAAAAGATATAATGAGAGTTAGAGGTAGGTTAATTGGTAAAGATGGTAAAGCTAGAGAAATGGTTGAACGATTAACTGGTGTTGATGTAGTGGTTTATGGGAAAACTGTTTCTTTAGTTGGTGAGATTGAGAGAGTTTCTGTAGCTAAACAAGCTGTAGAAAATTTAATTAAAGGTTCTGAGCATGGTAATGTCTATAAATTTATCCAAAGAAGAAAAGATAACGATTCTAGGTGAAATTAAAAAGAAGAAAATTCTACGTGATTTAGAAGATCACTTTGTTTTAGAATTATTAGATGGTTATTTAATTAAGCATCCTAAATTAATTGTAAAATTAAAAGAAAAGGGTAGTTTTCAAAAATCTAAAGAATTTAAATTAATTGTAAAAGATGTTAGAAGTGTGTTACATGATATTTATGGGTTATTTAGTTTTGATAAAAAGAAAGTTGAAAAATTGTTGAAAGAAAAAGATTTTGATTTGGAGTGGCATGTTAAAGTTTTGAAATGTTCTAAATCTACAAGTGAGAGATTGAATTATTACCCTATAATTTATGAACAAATTTGGAGTGAGATTGGAGAAGTTAAATCTGTTTTAGATTTGGGTTGTGGATTGAATCCGTTTTCATTACCTTATATGAATTTGAAAAATGTTGAGTATTTGGCTTATGAATTAACTTCTGGTTATTGTGATGCTATTAATAAATATTTTAAATTATCTAGAATTAATGGTAAATGTGAAAGTGTTGACTTGTTAAAAATTGGGAAATTACCTAAGGCTGATGTTTGTTTCTTGTTTAAGGTTTTAGATGGACTGGAACAGATTAAATTAAATTATACTTTAGAATTATTTGAGAAAATTAGTTCTAAATTTATAATTGTTAGTTTTGCAACACGATCAATTAAGGCTGGTAAGAAGTTTAATAGAGGAAAATGGTTTATTAAGATGTTAGATAAATTGAAACTTAAATATAAGTTTTTTGAAACTGATAATGAGATTTTTTATATAATTAATAAATAAGTGTTCTAGCTTAATTATGTTTATAAATTTATTTTGACTTCGTATTTTGATGTTATTTAGAAAATTAAAACATTTTAGACATGTTCGGATTTTGGATAAAAAAATTGAGACTAGAGAAGATCTTGAAAAAATCTTAGACGGGTTTGATAGGTTAACATTTAATAGTGGTATTGCAGTTAAGTCTAAAGATCAAAGTTTAAATCAAGCAAGTGTTGCTGATGTTTTCGAATTTTTAACTAATGTTGTTCCTAGTAATGAAAGAAGTTATGTTAGTGGTACTTATCAGGTTTATACTAATGGTCATTTAGAATATCATTATGTTGATATTAAATCTGGACGAAAATCTTCTTATATTGGATCTAATAGGGTTAGATATCCTCCTGATAATCAAATAAACATTTCTTGTATAATTTCTAAGTAATTGTACAAAAGGTTTAAATACAAATTAACTTCTCAATTCAAAGAGTAATGGTGCAAAAGAAATTAACTGAAGTATCATCGCAAAAAGTAACTCATAAAGCTGAGGAATTAGCTAAACATCAAAGAGAAATTTCGGTATCTGAATTTTTTACTAGAAATAGGCATTTACTTGGGTTTGATAATCCTAGGAAAGCTTTGTTAATGGTTGTTAAGGAAGCTGTAGATAATTCTTTTGATGCGTGTCAGGAAATGCAAGTTCTTCCACAAATTATAGTTGAAATTAAATCTGTCGATGGTAAAGAAGATCAATTAATTGTTGCAATTGAGGATAATGGTCCTGGTATTGTTAGAGAACAAGTTCCTAGAATTTTTGGTAAATTATTATATGGAAGTAAATTTGGAAGATTGAAACAAGGTATGGGTGCTCAAGGTATTGGTATTTCTGCTGCTGTTATGTATGCACAATTAACTACAGGTAAACCTGCTAAAATTACTACTATTATTGGTAAGGGTAAACCTGCTCATTATTTAGAATTACATTTAGATACTCAAAGGAATGAACCTGAAATTGTTAAAGATGAAATTGTTAAATGGAATAAAGAACATGGTACTAGAATTGAATTGCAAATTGAGGGAAAATATCTTAAAGGAAAACAAAGTGTTGATGAATATCTTAAATTGATTTCAATTTCTAATCCTCATTCTGAAATTATTTATACTAATCCTCTAGGTGAAAAAGTAGTTTTTGCAAGAGGTACAAAACAATTGCCTGTTGAACCTAAGGAAATTAAACCGCATCCCTATGGTGTGGAATTGGGTATTTTGTTGAAAATGATGAAAGCGACAAGTGCTAGAAATTTGAATTCTTTTTTAACTAATGATTTTTCTAGAGTTAGTTCTTCTATTGCTGCTGAAATTTCTAAATTAGCTGGGTTTAGTGGTGATGAGAAGCCTAGTGAATTATCTTTACAGGATGCTGAGAAGTTATTCCAGGCTATTCCTAAAGTTAAAATTATGGCTCCACCAACTAATTGTTTAAGTCCGATTGGTGAAGAACAGTTGATTGAAGGTTTGAAGAAAGAAGTACAAGCTGAATTTTATGCTGCTGTTACAAGAAAACCTAGTGTTTATAGAGGTTTTCCATTTTTTGTTGAATGTGCAGTAGCTTATGGTGGAGATTTACCCGGGGATGAATTAATTTCTGTTTATAGGTATGCTAATAAAGTTCCTTTATTATATCAGCAAAGTGCGTGTTCAATTTACAAATCTGTTGCTGAAACTATGTGGAGAAATTATGGATTAAGTCAAAGTAAAGGTGCTTTACCTGTTGCTCCTTTGGTTTTAGTTGTGCATGTTGCTTCAGTTTGGGTTCCTTTTACATCTGAAAGTAAAGAAGCTGTTGCTCATTATCCTGAAATTATTAAAGAAGTTAAATTAGCTTTACAAGATACAGGTAGAAAATTAAATAATTATATTAGGAAAACTGTTAAGGCTAGGGAAGCAGCTGAAAGATTTAATTTATTTGAGAAATATATTCCTGAATTAGCTAGTTCTTTAGCTATTTTATCTGGAGAGAAAAAAGAAAAGATTAATGATAATTTACTTAAGATCTTGAAAAAACAAACGCCAGTTTTATTGGAGAATCTAAATGCCTGAGAAAAAAAAATCTAAAAATGAAGCTAGTGGTGTTTTAGAATCATTAGGAAGCAATCTTGTAAAACAAATTAACAGTGGTAAAAATCCTGAAATTGAATTTACTCTTAGAAATTTGAGTAATATTATTTATGATCAAAAAAGTAAAATTTTGAAATTAGGTGATAAAAAAGCATTGAGAAGTTTCTTTAATGTTGCACATTCTAAGAAA
>Ga0209542_10008364_pt1 | contig 19355 bp, 10 predicted proteins | sample RifCSPhighO2_01_FD_184028 | JGI IMG/M metagenome (GOLD analysis project Ga0209542, IMG submission 184028) | Soil microbial communities from Rifle, Colorado - Rifle CSP2_plank highO2_0.1 (SPAdes) (version 2) | ecosystem: Environmental > Terrestrial > Deep subsurface > Rock core/Sediment ...
ATATCTCAATACCGGCGGAATTCAATATATCCGTATCACTACTGTTAATTTTCTCGGCGCTTTCCGGCTCCTCATCTTTTGGCTCCTGCGTCTTCATGAGTATGTTTCGGATCTCTTTTAATATTTTTTCGTTGACCGCATTGACCAGAGTGCGAATTTTATCATCTCCCAAACCCGTGCTGGCTTTTACCGATTTTTCAAAATCATTCGGATGAGTGAAGCCAAGCATTACCATGTTTGTCTCAAGGGATAACTGACCCATCTGTTCAACATTTAGGTTTTCTTTTTGTCCTATTTCAATGATATTGTCATCCACTTTTGCGCCCATAATCGCCCACTTCAAGTCCTCGGGCAAGCTCTCAAATTTTTTTTGTATCTCTTCTAGTGTTATTTCCATAAAAATATTTATTTTAAGCTAATAATTTTTATTTACCTGGAGTGTTTCCTGTTCCTCCTCCACTTCCTCCACCTGATGGTGTGCTTGGGGCCCCTTTTGGCGCGCCACCCTGTGACTTTGGGTCTTCAGGCTTTTTTTCTTTTTTGTCTCCTCCTTTGCCTTGGACTCTATCTTCATCTCTACCCGCATCGGTAAGCTGTTTTTTAGCTTTTACGATATTTTCCGGCGCGTCCCTCAATCGTTTCATCGCCCCTTCCCGGAGAGTAGCATTTATCATATCATTTCTTAATTCAGTTATTCTTGCCGTTCTCTCAGGTGTTTTTCCTTCTCGCTCTTCGAGTTCAGTCATGGTCTTTAGGCTGAGCCTTGCCTTTTCCATAGTAAAGTTCAAATGAGCCAATTCTCTTTCTATGTTGCCGGTTATTACCTCAGGCTCTCCTCTTTCGTTTTGTTTTACCAGCGGTAGAAGATTTCCGTTTTCATCTTCTGTTGTGAAATCAGGGTGATTTGCAAGGCTCTTTTCAAGCGCTTCGGTCAAGAGATTAGTATTTTTATTAAGAGTATCCATATGTGCTTCCATCCTTGACCGTATGTTCTCCATTTTCTTTTCTTCCTTTTCATGCGCCTCGGCAAACGCGTCTTCACCGGCAGTTTCTTTCAGGTTGTAGCCTAATGCTCCGACAGCCCCTACCGGAGCGCCGATTCCAGCTCCCGCCATGCCGGCAGTTATTGCCGCGGACAAGCCGCCACCGCTCAAGCCTCCAACAGCCATTCCGCCCAGGCCTCCCGTGGCAAGTCCGGCGGAGACTGCTAATGCTGAGCCGATAGCCATCTTTGTGGTTCGCGCTCCTGCTTTGTTGACCTCGTTAGCCACAGCTGGGTCAAATCCAGCTTTTGCCTTCTCAAGCTTTTCAGGTTCGTTTTTGTACTGTTTTTCTGCTTGCTTCGTATATGTATCGGATGTTTTATAATTTTCTTTATCAACAAACCCACTAGTGCGTTTAAATGTGCTATATGCAACCGCGCCCAACAGTCCCTCTAATCCAAGCTGGTCAGTAAATGCTTTCATTCTGTCGTGGTTTAGGTTAAATGCTGCATTTGGTCCCGTGTACGCCTTTGGCTTGTTCTCCTTGTCGTACTCCTCTTCGTTAAACCCTGGTTTTTTGCGTAAAGATTCTTTGCTTTTTTCATACTGTTCCAGTCTTGCAGCTGACCATTCTTTGACTTCGTCATTTGTCTTTCCTGTCTTATAGAGCTTGGACTCTTCTTCAAGGTCATGCTTTCTTTTCTCAACCCTTCCTTTGTATCCGTCTTTTTGAGAGCCCAGTCCTATTACTTTAGCCTGCTGAAGATCTATGCCCGCAGATTTTGCCAGCGCTTTTCCGGCCCTTGATTGTCCGATATCAAACGAAGCTTTGGACCCGTAGTCTCCTGCCTGAATGAATTTTCTCGCAGCCCAACCGGACAAGCCTTTTTTCTTCGCTGATTCTTTCAAACCTTCATCACTAGCTACCTTGGCGGCAAACTTCCCTACTGTCCCGGTGGCAAGGAGTGCTGTGCCGCCGGTTGCCGCGCCAAGCGCAAGTCCGCCTGCTACTTTTGCGGCCATTATTCCCACCTCCGCTATTTTCCCGGCTGCCTCCTGGGCAAACTTTGTTGCCCTCTTCAGCAAAATCAAAATAAACATGGCTGGAAGAAGGATGGTTAATATTTCCGCCGCAAGTACCCGCGATCCTGACTCGGGTAACATGTCTTTAAATATATTCGCCTGTATCAGCTTAAATATAAAATACATGAAGAACATGTAAATAGGAGCCATAAAAGAGACTTTCAGCAAACGTTTTGACCATGCGTCCCACCCTATGTATTCCGTGTGCGCCAGAAGCGGTATAGAAAAAGACATAAAAGCAAACGGTGAGAATATTATGAGAACCCATAATTCTATTACCCGCATCAAAAAAGCAAAAGCGGCCACGAAGAAACACCAAGCGGCGAAAAGCATAATCGCCCCAGAGATAAGGATGATAGATATCATTATTGCCGGCGGAATGACTTCTTGCGGGAAATAGTAGTTTTTTAGAGCGTTCCCATACCCGGCAACAACACCTGGAACCCCCAAAAGTAACCATCCCTTCCCAGGATGTTCAAATGTTTGAACCACAACTATCTGGTTTTTTATTTTTTTAAAAAAATCATCCCCTAACATTTTACTAGCGTCAAACTTCGCAACCATAGCGCCGGAAAGGTCTTTTTCTGTTTCCCTGCCCGACACCGAGGTATACGGTTTTAGGTGGGCCTCTCCCCCGTCTATGGACTCCGTAGTGGTAACAGTCAGCTTGTTGTAAAAAACCAAAGCCAGGATATTGGAAGAGTCAATGACGACCTTCGCGAAGAACATGGAAAAATTTATAAGCAGTGCAGTTATCACTACCCGGGCGATAATTTTTTTTGTGTCATGTCCGCCCATGTCCAAAATCATTTTAACGGCTACATACAGAAGAATGAGGATAAAGAAAATGTTGGAAATGTCCCGCACTACTTCCCAGGCGGGGCCGATAAACTTAGAACCGGAAATCATCTGATTGTTCAGCGCCAAATCTATCATAAAGTTAAAAAGATTGGCGGACTGGTACAGAAGAAAAGAAGGGATAGAAAAAAATAGCCAATAGAAAATCTGTTCTATGCATCCGGGCAAGGTAACAGACTTAGTAAAATCACAAGATTTATCCAAGTTTCTTTCAAGGGCGGATTTTTGTGTTCCTTTTTCTCCGGGCACTGAGTCACCACCTCCATCAGGAAATCCGTCGTCTCCTTCCTTATTTCCATACTCTTCTTTGGTTCCCCAATGGTACCCGGCAGCAACTCTTTCTGGAGTAAGACAAGTTTCTTTTGATATACCGCTACGAAAGAGAACACCTTCCGGGTCAAAACAAAATTCAGGAACACAGGGTGCATTACTGTTGTCTTCGTTGCAGATTTCTTTTGGATTTTCCGTTGAGGCGGACGCAGGCACCAGAGGGGTGAATAAACCTACAACCACAAGCATTATTAATCCCAGTACTAAAATTTTACTTTTGGATTTTAATTTTAATTTATTTTTGTCTTCTTTAATCATTTTCTTTTTACTGCCATTTAATCAAAAATTTAGTACGGGACAGGTATATAAGGTAAAATTTTTTCTTTCTTACGGTTTCCTAAAAACTAGGCAAACTTCCTTTATAGTCTGACGCCGAGGCCGTATATATAATGCTACAGCTTAAGGAAATATTCACCGAGCCCGCGACGGTCGATATGTTTTGCGCGTTTACGAGGGGCAGCTTAGGATAGTTAACTGTCCCGCTGTTTACGAATGAGCCGTGGGAATATCCTCCTGCAATCGGTCCGTCGCAGAATGTCGCTTTTTCCGTGAAAGAAGCCATTGTGCTTTCTGTTCCCCCGGGATTTGACCACCCTTTTGCCGTCCGCTCGGCGGCGCACTGAGTTATCAACTTGTCTAGGTTAGCGGATTTACTTTTTGCCGCTGCAAGCTGGATTCTGGTTTCTTCCAAAGAAATATCATTTGTCACGCTTTCACTTATGGCCTCATACTGTTTCCATAGAGAAACCAAAGATTTTTCACCATCAGATCCGGGATTCGGAGTGGTGGTTATCGCATCAAGCCCGGACTTAATTTCTTGCAGGATGGACAGAACAGTCTTTGTCGACCCAATTTTAATGGTCAACTCGCCAGCTTGTTGATAAATACCGGGCAAATCGCTTACCGCGCTTACATTGCTCGACGAGGAAGGCAAAGCGTTATTCGTTTGTACACTTAGCCAGTCTTTGAAGAAGTCTGTGGCAAATTTTAACTCTTTCAAATCCAAATTAGCTTTTATTACCGCTTCTTCGTTGTTGCTATTCAAATCTTCCTGAAGGCGGACGCTGTTTCTCTGTGACTCCTGGTCGACTCTGGCTTGCCATCCCATATCCGGCCCCGGCTGACATATGTCCAGTTGCTGCACTTTTGGCCAAATTTGGCCAAAAATCTGCATAATGCCAGGCCCGCTATCATTTGGGGTGTCATTAGTCATGGCGAGAAGTTCTTTGGTGGTATTTTCCACCGCAGTATCTACTTTTCTCTTGAAATCAGGGAGGACTATAGTCTGATCCGGACCTTCCCAGGGAGTATTTGCTCCTACGGGGGCCGTGCCGAGAGTTTGGCCGTTATAGCTCCAATCATCTTCGGGAGGTTGCGGGTTTATCTTGCTGGATAAAGCGTTTAAGCCCTTTTCCAGGAAATGATTTAGAAGGGCGTCAAAGATTGCGGAAAGGCTGTTTCCCATTGCTGCTCCGAGTTCTGTTTGTCTCAGGTGTGAACCCATGGCATCCGTTATCTGGTTGGAGATAACGGCTCCCGGGGTAGTCGCGATTAAGCCAGGAGAACCGTCTTCTTGTGGCGGACAAACATTTTTGCCGTTCTCGCCCTTTGGGTCGTTAAATGCGGCTTTTGCCTCAGCCAAAGCCTTATCATAGGCCAAGTTGTAGTCAAAAATATCTTTGGCTGTTACCGTACATGGCTTTCCGCTAAGAGACATGGTGCAGGACGGAGGTTTGTACGGATGATCCTTTCTCCACTGTCCTTCGTTAAAGGTCGGCTGGTTGAACTGATTATACACACTATTATAATCAGGGTTAGTCGCGCATGTCTGTGGAGATAAAAATCCTGCCCCTTGCAGCAGCACGTCTTTGAGTTTCTGCGCCTCATTCTGCGCCACGCCCTGTATTCTAGAAGCTATCTCGTTCGTTGCTTTTATTTGGAACCCTTCACTATTGTTTTGCGGAAACTGGGTATTAACGATAAAAGCATTCCACCCCCCCGTATTAAAATTATTTTGGTAGTTGTATCTGTATACCGGGTCTGCCAGAGCTACTCCAAGGCTATAAGACATGTTATCGGAAAGCTTTCTTTTATATGCGTTAATAATGCTTAAAGAGAAATCTTTGCCGAAAGGATATTTTAAAGCGTCGTAGCCAAATTCATTTACCAGGGTTTTCACTTCGGACTTCACTATATCCGTAAAGAATGACTGTGGATTTTCCAAAAACAAAGGCGAGCCGTGGAAACCGGAGTTTATCCAATTTATGGTGCTTTTGGTTATTTCCTGGAGCGCCTTTCGAGCAACAGCCATGAGAACCTGTTTGGCAACCTCTTTTGCGAAAGTTTTAATAGCCAAAGCGGTTCGGGATATGTTGGTGGCTGTATTCCCTGTGGTTGAAGCTCCGGTCAAAGCCAGGATTATTCCGTTTATATAGTCCCACACCGGTGCGGTGGCTTCCGCTCGCTTTGGGGCAGACAGCAAAACGGCAGGAAGCAGCATTGCAACAATTAAAAAAGCGGATATTAACTTGGTCATATTGCTTTTTTCCCTTACTGTTTGCATTTTCTTTGTTTTATTATATAATTTTTCCTTTAATTATTCAATTTTTGGCTAAGTGCGTCCGTAAGATTTTTTACGGCGATCTCCAGAAGGTCTGCGTTCGCTTCATATTTACTTATGCCGCCGAGCGCCACAATAACGTCATCTTCGTAAAGTTTTATGTCGCTTATATTTTCTACTACTCTCTCAAGGGCATTGACAACATCCACGTGATAGCTCAAAAAAGATGGTGGGACGCTTACCTTGACCATTCCGTCTATCAGCCTGTTTGTCTGGTCTATTAGCGGGTTGAACTCGAGGAGCGCGCTCGCGTCGACATTGTTTTCGTCAATTATAAATTTCTGCAATACATCCAAAATACTGTAATTTGCCTGGTATTTTTTAAATATCTCCCCCAGAGCGTCCGCATAGTCTTTAGTGTCCTTAAAAAGGTCGCTTTTTGTCAGCTTAAAATCAGTAACCATATAAATTTTCCTAGGAGGAGAATTTTTTATGTGTTCCGCGATTGCGCTGCTTATCTTCTCCGCTGTCTCTTCATTCATTGCCCCGTTTTGGGTAGTAGCGGCGACAGTACTGAAAAGCTCCCTGGAAAATTTATCGGTTTCTGTCAAATTTTCTTCCTCCGGACCGTTTTTATCTTTTATGTCCACTCCGCCACTTTCCGCGGCTCGCAGCTTGTTTACCGTTACGCTGTCAGGGGTTCCCTGGGTGGTTTCTTTTTTGGTCGGGTCTGTTCCCCACAAGCCTTCTTCCCAGTCCAGGATCCCATCTTCATCCGTATCTTTGTTTATCAGGTCTGCTATTGCAATATTGTTGTAAACCAACCCCGTATCTTGATTTCCAACTTCTGAAAGTTCTCTGTTTTTTAAAAACAATCCGTTTTTTACCCAAAAAAGCGCAACAAGAAACAGCACCGCAAAAACGATTAAAATTATCTTTTTGTGTTTTGCCCAAAATAATTTAATTATGAGATAATTATAGCATATTTTATTTATGCAACCCCCTAAATCCCCCTTCTCAGGGGGATACGCATTCTTCCTCCCTTGATAAGGGGAGGGCAGGAGGGGTTTAAATTATTTTGCGAGGGGAATCCAGTCCGCAAGGCTCAAGTCTTCTGCTCGCTTGTTGCCGAGAGAGAGCGTGACCTGCTCGTTTTTGAAATTTTTTGCCTCGCCCGGCTCACCCGTAGCATTGTCCGTAAGGCTACTGCCGAGGGAGCTATGCCCAAGGGTGGTCGTTCTATGCCCGAGGGACGATTTTAAGTTGGAAGAGAGTTTTTTTCTTTTATGTGCGAAGCCAGTTTTTACAATTTCCCAAAAATCCTCCTCATTTAGCTTATTTTGCTCAAAAAACTTCCGGGAAATACCTTTTATTGAAACAATTGCCGAGTCTACTTTTGGCGGCGGAGAAAAGTACCTCGCCCCGACCTTCATAACCATCTTCGGTTCGCCGTAAGCCTTGACCGAAATGGATAAAATGCTCTCTTTTTTATCCCGAGCCAGTATCCTTTGGGCAACTTCCAGCTGTATCATGAGCACCATGAGGGCTGGCTGGTTCCGCGCGGTCAGAAATTTCTTTAAAATGGCGCCGGTTATGTTGTACGGAATGTTGGCGATTATTTTGTATATTTTCTCCCTGAATTCAAATTTTAATATGTCATCATGTACTAGTACAAGAGAACCAGACTTAATTTGTTGCTGGAATTTATCTTTTAAAAATTCAAAAAGCTCGCGGTCCTTTTCTACGGCTATTACCTTACCAGCTTGTTCAAGTAATTTTTCTGTAAGCGCTCCCTTGCCGGGGCCTATCTCCAAAATGACATCCTCCTTATCTACCTCTCCGGCCTCTATGATTTTATTCAGAGCGAGCTCGGACTTTAAAAAATTTTGCCCTAAAGCCTTTTTGGCTCGGGCGAAAATATATTTATTTTTTAGCCCTAAAGCCCTTTTTGCTTTCATGGGGTTAAAATGCTATTTAACTCAAACATATGTTTCGGGAAGTAGTTTTCTACTGTCGGCCGCATGAGCTTTTCCACCGGAGAAAAATTGTCGGTCAGGGTTATTGAAGATGAGTCGTTAAAATATTCGGCTGGAATTATCATGTTGGACAGAAAACTGTTTTCCTCCATAGACAAGCTCTGCGCAAGCGCCAGCTCGTCTATTGGGAGCTCCCCTTTTACCCCTACCAATACTATGTTTTGCACATATTCTGGGTTTTCTCCAAAAGCAAAAATATAAAAATTAGGGAAGCTCAGCCTAAATGTTTTCAGGACGCTTTTGGCAAATCCGGACTTTTTTCCACTAAGTGAACTGATAAAATTTACAGCATAAATGCCGTTGTTGTTTAACCTTTCTTTCACGTCGTCGTTCCATTCTTTTGTTAGTAAATACCAGGGAACAGAAATAAAAGAATTGAAGGCGTCACCAAAAATCACGTCATATTTTTCTTTGCTTTTTTTAATTACCATTTTTGCGTCTCCTACCGTTGTTTTTATGTCATATTTATCCAGCTCGAAAAAGTTTTCTCCGATTGGTATCATTTCAGGATCTACTTCAATGACAGCAACGTCCGAATTTTTGTAGTAAGATTTGAAATACTTCGGCATGGTGTATGCCCCTGCTCCTATTACCAGTATATTTTTGATGTCTTTTTTTATTTTTCCGAACACAGGGTACATTTCAGGATAATCTTGCGTTGGTTGCTCTGTCTGAATGCTATGGAAGTCAAAATCCAAAGCCAAAATTCTGGAATTTCCGTAGCTAGGCAGGGGAGAGTCGATAACCCGGGCATAATAATAATCTGTTTCCTTTTCGAACACTATTTTTTCACTAAAAGTTTTTTGTCTTGCGGCGTATATAAAAGCAGAGATTAAAATAACCGCCAAGATAAAAATCAACAGCGTTTTCCTGTCTTTTGTCGAGACCAGTCCTGTCAAAAATAAAACTATTGCCATTATCCAAATTGTTTCTGCGCTTCCGATATTTGAGATGAAATAAAAGCCTGTTAAAAATACACCAAGTATGCCTCCAAGAGACCAGGAAAACGACAATATGCCATACTCGCTGCCTATTTTTGAAAAATCTACAGCATACTTCTTTAAAATTATCGGCTGAATAAGCCCTATCAATAATGTGGGCAGTAGAAATAAATAAAATGACAGCAATAAGTTTAGTTTCAATATTGAATCCGATGAGCTTGTAATAAAATCAGTATTTTGTGACAACGTAGGTATCAAAGATACGAATATTGATGAGGCCAGAAACGCTAGAGACAGTGAGTTTTTCCACTCCGTCTTGTCAGCTGCTTTACCACCCGCATAACTGCCTAATGCCAGTCCGAGCATTGTTATGCCTATTACTGAGGTCCAGGTAAATACGGAGGAGCCAATGATTGGGGCAACAATTCTTCCTGCCACAAGCTCAACCGTCATTACGGCAAATCCGGCCAAGAAAGAGCTGATTATATAAAATGTCTGCCAGCCAAAAATTTTCATAAAGATATTATATATGATTATATGTAAATTGTTTTTATTCCGCTCTCTTCCCCCTCTTTTTGCATCAAGTCTGCCGGGATGTCAGAAATAAATTCCGAAGGAGTATTTATCTGGCGGGAGCCGAAAATGGTGCGGAAATTGGCGAATGATAAAAATAATTTTTCCTTCGCGCGCGTCAGCGCCACATAAAAAAGCCGGCGCTCTTCTTCCTGCACCTCGCCGTAGCCTTGCGCGGAGGCAGGGATGTCTTCATTTCTTCGTTCGTGCGGAAAAAGCCCGTCTTCCAGTCCGGTGATAAAAACATGCTTGAATTCGAGCCCCTTGGACGCATGGACTGTCATTAATTTTACGGCGTTTACCGCGTTCTTCTTTTCTCCTCTTTCTATCAGCGAATCCTGGTCGGACGCGAGTGAAGCATCTTCCAGAAGTTTTTCCACCCCGGTGCCGTTTTCTAGGCCTGCCTGCGCAGGCAGGTCATCATACTTTAGCGCCAGAGTCGCCAGCTCCTTTATGTTTTCCAGCCGTTCAATATCTTCTTCCGTGCCGCTCTTTAGCCCCTCTTCGATGCCGGACTTTTTTACTACGAATTTTATGACTTCACTTGTTTTCGAATTTTTTATTTTCTCCCTTATTTCCTCCAGTATATTATAAAAATTTTCCACTTTTAGCCGTACCTTTATGGGCAGAGTATCCCTCTGCCCCGCGAATATTTTAAGCAAGGTTACCTTGCCGATTCCCCGGGCCGGGAAGTTGATAACTCTTTTTATGTCCGAAAGGCTGTCCGGGTTTAAGGCCGCCCGCAGATATGCTAGGGTGTCTTTGATTTCTTTCCTCTCAAAAAATTTAACTCCCAAAACCTGATACGGGATATTGTAGCGCAACATAGCTTCTTCGAGCGCGCGGGATTGGAAATTTGCCCTATACAATACAGCAACTTCGGACAAGACCGGGGCCGCGTTGCTTTTGCTCAGGTCCTCGGTTCTCCGGGTCCCTAGCCCGGCCAGACCATTCCCAAAAGCAACGCGGCCCTCCTTCCCAAGGGTTCGCTCAAAAACCTTTTGTTCTTCGGCGTAGTTTCTTTCGATTTTTCTGTCGGTAGGGTCCCACTCGGTACTCCGAGAAGGGTAAGCCGAAGAAAAATCGGAAGACACGGAGCCCTTATCAATAATCTCCAAAACTTTTGTCGCCACGAATTCAGCCTCGTCCGTTTCGTCCATTGCTTCATATAACCCTATTTTTTCTCCCTCAATATTATCTGTAAATAAATTTTTGTCTGGCCGGTATTTATTTTTTTTTATCACTACATTTGCCGCCTCCAAAATATTTTTTGTTGAACGGTAGTTTTGTTCCAGGAGTATTATTTTCGCGTCCGGGTAGTCCTTTTCGAAAGAAAGAATATTTTTCAAGTTTGCTCCGCGCCAGGAATAAATATTCTGGTCCGCGTCCCCGACCACGCATATGTTTTTATTTTTCTCCGCGAGAAGCTTGCACATGACATATTGCACTTCATTCGTGTCCTGGTATTCGTCCACGTGCATATATTCCCACTTTTCCTGATACAGCCTCCTTATCTCCGCGTTTTCTTGCAGTAATTTTGTGGCTTTTAACAGGAGGTCGTCAAAATCCAAAGAGTTCTCTTTCATTTTTCTTTTTTCGTATAAATTCCAAACGCTAGCGACGATTTTTCCGAAAGCGCTCGTCCCGCCTCCCCCATTTTCCACGTAGTCGGCCAAATGCACGAATTTTCCTTTCTCCCGAGAAATTATATTTTTTATTTTTTTCGGGTCGTATTGTTTCGGGTCTATGCCGAGCTCTTTTAAAATGTCTTTTATGAGGCCGGTCGAATCCCCTTCATCCAGAATAGTGAAATATTTCGTCAGCCCCAGAAGGCGCGCGTTTTCTTTTATTATGTAAACTCCTAGGGAGTGGAAAGTGGAAACAAAAGGCGGATTCTCGGCTTCGGAAAAAACGTTCTCGGACTCACCACGCATAAAAATCTGCTGATTTTTTGCTTTTCTCGGCTCGCCAGCCTGTGAAGAGGATCGCTCGAGAACATTTTCTCCCGCGCCTCTGATCGCAGACACTATCCGCTCTCGCATTTCTTTTGCCGCTTTGTTGGTGAAAGTTACCGCGAGAATTTTTTCCGGGGCGACCCCGCGTTTTATTAGGCTCACTATGCGGTGGGTAATGGTCTTTGTCTTTCCTGCCCCCGCCCCCGCGACGACAAGAAGAGGCCCGTCCAAGTAAAGCGCGGCCTCTTTCTGCTTTTTATTCAGGCCTTTCAGATGATCCATGCTTTTAATATAGCACAGAGTTAGTTTCCTATTTGGTCCATTATGTTAGATGACTTGTTCCTGAACTTTATTGATTCCTCCTCTATTATTTTTTCAAAGTCAGGCACTTTATTTTTTAGGAAAGTGAAAATTTCTTCCGGTTTCCCGTTGTTGTCCAGTAATTTCTCAAATTCGTCCTGGTCTTCTTCCGTCATTATTTCCATTACGCGCATAAGCACATTCTGGTATATGACAGCTCCGACGCGGAGCAGGATTTCCTGGCGTTCTTCGGGGAGAAGATTTTCAAGCTCAAGCACTTCTGAAATATTTTTTTGGATTGGGTTCATGTTTTTTTTATTTAATAACGATTAAACTTTTATATTTAATATGTTCGACTCAAAATCGTCCAGTTTTCCCGCGCTTGTTATTTTTTGCAATGCGCGCGCCATATATTGTTCAGTTGTTTCTGGACCAAAAAAGCGCCGCGGTCCGAATCCTGAAAAACGCTTGAGCCTGGTCAAATATTCTGCCATACGGCCAAACGCCGGATCACCATTAGCTGAACCTGCGTGATCTATAATTCTGCTTGCCTTAACATGCTTAAGATTTTGCAACACGTTTGAGGGGTCTTTTGAGAATAACAGGTGCATGTCTTTACGGCTTGTTTCATAAACTTCCTGCAACTTTTCCGTGGTTAAGTTGTAAGGATTATGCGAAAAATAGGCCTTTATCTCAGTAGCTGAGGGCTGATGCGTGCCGACTATTTCGGTCACAGGTGAAGGGAGATTTTCTCCAGGTCGTGTTTTTGCAAAAAATTCCTCTACGGCTTTTCTGTCGCTCGGGTCTCCTGTGAATCCCTGTTTTTTCAAATATTCTTGTTGTTCTGCATTTATAACCTTTTCTATGGTATCAGGCTCCGGAGTGACCTGTGGCTCAGCTGCTGAAGCGGACGCAGTTTCAGTTGACGTTTCTCCCGCTTTTTCTAAAATGCTATTTTTTATACCGGGGGCATTTTTATTGTCAATTTGTTCAACAACTTTGGCTCTTATGTTTGCTATAACATTCTCATGTTCTTGCGCTATCGCGTGTTTGACCAGTTCACTATCATTGAAGTTTTTTATGTGAGCTGCGTCCACTTCTTGATGTCCCAAGATTCCGGTCGGGGTGCGTGCTGTGCCGTCTAACGCGTTTCCTTCATGCATGCCGTCGGCGTGCACTATTTTAAGCCAGCTACCGCTATTTATATTTTTGATTTGCGTAATTGCGGCTCCGTCGCCCTGAAGAGTTCCTTTAGTCCATAGCTCGTCGGAGTTAGTTTGCAACTTTGAAAGCAACTGGTTAAACCCCGCAGGGTCTTTGATTTGCAGTACTCCATTGTTAAAGCTTGCCACTTTATCAAAATCATCCGCGCTTAACCCGGCAACATCATGATGCTCGCTGAGTTTTACTAAATTGGCGGCCATATTCAGACTTTTGGTTGCGAACTGTTCATCTATTATTCCGTCAGTCGGAAGACTCATATGATCCGCCGAAATCTCGTTGAAGACGGTCTCAAGGTTTTTCGGCACGCCGTTTTCTCCCAGCTTTACCGAAAAATCATGGATAATTTCATGTCCTGCTCCGGGAGCCGCGTTTATTACTTGAGCGATTCCCGTTCCGGGTGTTCCAGGTTTTATGGTTGTTATGGTTTGGCCGGTTCCAGCCGCACTTCCAGGGGTAGCGGGAACATTCCCAGGAACAACGGGTGGAGTATCGGGGGCGGGAGGAGGAATAGTATCGGGAGGTTTTTCTGCTAATATAGATGCAACTTTAGCGTCTGCGGATGTGCTATATTCTTTTTTTAATTCTCCACGTGCGTTGGGATTATGCGGCCCGCGCGGAGGTGTTGTAGACATTTGGTCGGGCGCATTATGCAAGACATTGATTTGGTTGATTCCATAACCTATCCCCACAGATGTTCCTATGCCCGCAGCCAAGCCCACTAGAGCTTTTGTAATCACCCTGTTTCGTTTTGTCTTTCGTTCCCGTTCCAAAATTTCAGCATATTCCTTCTTGCTCTTCGCAAGGCCTGTATCAAAAGTTTCATCTTTAAACATTTCAGCCAGTTCTTTTTCCGCAGCCGCCCTTTTTGCGGCTGACTTTGGCTTAAACAGTAAATCAACACCCTTAGCCGCGATTTGTCCTACTGTGCTTCCCGCCACTGCTCGCACAAGTTTTCCGCCACCAATGGCGGCAGTCGCGCCCAGTGTTATAACGGTGCCAGTAGAAAATATAGCCGCGGCCAAAGCAGTCGTCCCAACAATTACCCCCGTGGACAACACGGTAGAAATTAAGATTTTTGTCGGTCTTGATTGTTTCAAATACCAATCTAAAGTTTTTCTTGCCAACCCCTTTTCTTTTGGTGGTAGATTTTCCACCTTTAATCCATTTAACCTGCTTTGCTCTTCCACCACCACTCTACTGAAAATATCAAACTGTTTGTATCTTTTTAGTTCGTTTTCTTGTTCTACCGGGGAAAGAGTAGAATTTCCTAACTCTGCTCTTTTTTCCAAAAACATATGTTCCCCATACGCTATCGTAGCTTTATCGTATTCTAATTCCAAAGTTTTTAATTCCGGAGGAATTTCCGAATCTTCCACGGTTGACCCCATGACAGACCTCCACACATTTTTCACAAAGAAAGTTTTCTTCTTTCTTTCCGCTAAAAATTTCTTATATTCTTCGGCGTACTTTTCTCTGGCACTATTTAAAAGTCCTTCAAGCCTTATTGCTTCCGGAGTTTGTGGAATAAAAGTTGGCGAGGGCATTTGCTGCGGAGGTCCTTGTGTTGGCGCAGGAGGCGTTTGTGGTGGAGCCGGAGGAGTTTGTGCTGGTGGAGGCGGGACTCCCTGCTGTCCCTGGTTTTTAATAATTCTCCAAGCTTCTTCCGGAGTAAGCTTTTTTATTTCCGCCTGGCTTAAGCCCAAAGCAGCAAGCTGTTGTTCCATGCGCCGGGTAATCATAATTGGTACTTGCACGCCTGGCGATGGTGGCGTAGCAGGCTGCTGTGACGGGGTTGGTGTCGGTGCAGGTGGTGGTACTTGCGGTTGTTGTGTTGGGGGTGGCGTTGAACCTTTCACCATTGTTTTTTTATGTAGTTTCGCGATTTGTTTCCTCGAAATAGGTCTTGGTTGTCCCGTCGGTGCAGGAGGAATTGTTGGCGGCTGTGGCGGAACCTGTGGGGGTTGAGATGGAGAAGTTGTTGGATAATTTAATTCCCTCCAGTCTTTAAATGGCAAGAATTTTTCATTGGGATGATCTTGTGCATGTTGCCAAACATATGTCTTATACTCATCTCTGATTATAGTTTCTGGCGTGGGTTGCGGAGCCGAGGGTTGTGGTGCTAGTGTTGCAGAAACAGGAGGAATAGCAGCAGCTGCTCTTCTCTTTCTTGCCTCCTCTTGTCTTATTGCCTCTTCCAGTTGTTCTCTTGTTGGTGGAGTATCCATAAAATTTATTTTTAATAATTCTGTACTTATTTTTATAAATTAGCAATATTTACTGTATATACATTTATTTTATTCTTATAAAATTATCCTCATAGAACCCCTCTCAATCACTACCAAATTTCCATTAGCTTGTTTTTTTGCCTTTGCAACCTTAAGTAGTTCTACAACTTTGTTTCCTGGGCCTATTCTTCCTACAAGCTCAAAAAGTTGATCATTAATCTCTTCAATCCAGGACAATTCAGTAGTGTTAGATATACAGAAAAAATCATTATTTTTATTTTTTACTAATATTATTACAGGACGATCCCCCCCTTCTTTATATAAGCCTTCCACGTCCTGCGGATTACCTCCAAGCTCCTGCCATTTCTGGCGGCATTCATCTAAGTAAAGCGGGAAATCCAAACACATGTCACTAAGTTTCATCAGACTATCAATCGTTCTCTTTTCTTCAGGCGTTATATCTGCAGGAGACTCTTCGGCTGCTCTTTGTGAAGATACTGCAGCTTCTGACTCTCGTGCTATTAAATCTGCAAGCTGTCTTTTTAGATCATTCAATCTTTCCTCATCAGTATCGGTCCATGTTTCTTCTACATGCGCTGGCTCCGCTTGCTCTGTTGGCGTTGAATCAGCCATCGCTTCTTCCCTCTCTTTCAGAACGGAAACGACTGCTATGTACGGCTTAATTTCTTCCAGGAGTGTAATGAAAGAAGACATATCGGCGTCATTTGGGGCTAGGTCATACCTTTCTTTTATAAAATCTAATTTTTTTTGTGTATTTATCATCTGCTCCATAAAAAATTCAAGAGGATGATATGTAAGTTGGTATATCCATTTTTCTTTCTGTCTTTTCTGGCTATCATTGCGAGGCTCGAATTTTCCCCATCTTTCCAATTCGGAAGTAATTATAGTTCTTACCCTTTCACTTAAGCCCGACAAATCGAAAGGCATTTCTTTGATTTCCAGGTTTGCGCCAGGCTCCCGCTGAGCCTCTTTAGGTTTTTCTCCGTCTGCTGGTATTTTTTCTGCGACAACATTTGGCGTAACAACCTCTTTCGTTTTCGTTTCGGTTTCAACTATTTTTGCACCCTTCTCGAATTCTGTCGCCAAACTTTTTTCGGTCCAACCGTACACGCTCCCGTTCCACGCCGCAAATTCGTAATTATTTTCGGAGTACCCCATTTTGCTAGAGGTCGATATTCTATGTAAAGTAAAAGTACCTTTGTCTGGGAAATCAACCTTCATCCCTTCCTTTAGCGATCTGAATTGTTCGGCTTGTTTTGCTACCCTTTCTTTTTTTATAATATTTATTTTGCGGAGCAATTCTTCCAAAGACCCGCTTTTCATTAGCTCAGAATTCAGATCTTTTCTAATTTTCATTTTAAAACGGTGTATCACACCTTCTATTCTTTCCAATTCATCTATTGATCTTTGGCCCAGATCATCCAGAGAAAGAGAATGTTCTTGCAGATCTTCTTTTAAGTCGTCCATGCCCAACTCTTTCTCTATTCTTAAACTATCGATAGGATACATTCCCATGGATGGGTGTTTAAGATAGTGATGGATAAAAGCCGTGTGCTCGTCCTTAAATCCACGGATCATACCCTTAACTTCTTCCCCATTTATCGAGAGGATAACCTCCATTCCAAGTTTAAAGGTGGCGCCTTCGAACTCTACTTTTTCCAGACGAGCCATAACTTCCAGCTCACCGAGCGATGTTTCTGTTTCTTGGTCGTCAAAGGCGCCTTTTATCTTTGCGGTCTCATTATTATTGGTAAAACCTATTATTTCCGCAGGACGGTCAAAAGGGGCCCACTGGGAATGAGCTCTTTGTACCCAGTCTCCAACTCTGAAAACGCGTCGTTCCGCAGAATTTTCTGCAGGTTGGGGGGTTGCTTGTTTGTCCCCACCACTTTCTCCTAGGTCAAAGTAGGCTACATGGATCCAGGGCTGTGATTTCTTTCTTGCTTCACCTTCCCATAAAACTAGAGCTAGACCAGAATCCAGAAAACCTACAATCGTCCCTCGCCTTTCCCCAGATGATACCTTATCGCCAGTCGCATAGACAATCCCTTCATACTTTATTCTATTCGTTTCAATAACTTTAAATAAATCGGTTCTGAAATTAGAAATTCCAGAACCTTTGCTCAATTTGTTTTCCCGGCCATTTTCGTCAACCACTAGGGTATCTTTCTCCAGCCTTATTATCCGCTTAGGTTTTAAATCCGAAAAGGGTTCTAACGTGTTCGTGTTAAATTGAATGTACTCGCCAACTCTAAAGCCCTCTACTTCTTCGATCTTTGCTCCTGGATCTTCCGGCGAGGATCTTACTGCAGTCGCAGGAACACCCGGCGATGGGGGTGCAGAATCGGTTTTTACTGGTGTCTGTTGGACTTCTGTCTGTTCTCTCGGCGTTGAACTCGCCATCGCTTCCTCTTCCTTTTCTCTTTTTTGGTTTCCCGGGAGACGAGCTAGGCGTGCTGCCTCTTCTCTGTCTAAAGCTGCCTCTTCTGCGTCTAATAAGGCTTTCTCCGCCCTTTTTTTATCAAGGTCCCCCGGTGTTTTTTTTGGAGCGGAATCTTTTTTAACCATATCAATATTATATATTATTATAGTTATTTTTATTGACCTTCTAATGTTTCAAGCTTTCTTTTTAATTCAAAAATATTTTGCGGCATCATTAGTCCGCCATTGCTGTTATATCTGTTAACTTCCAAATGTAAATGCTCCCCGTGTCCAGGCTTCGAAGCATTTATTCCCGTGTTTCCTACTATCCCTATTTCTTCACCGCTTCCTACAAATGTTCCCACGGACACTTTTGTTCGTTCCATGTGCGCGTATCTATAAAATGATTCATCTTCCGGGCAAAATACGATGACTGCGTTCCCCCCTTTGACTGAGCTTGTAGATAAATCATTGTCTCGTCTCCAGTTATTTTCCGCTAAAACTACAATACCCCGGGACATGGAATATATCGGGGAACCTTCTTTAATAAATAAATCAATGGCGTCCTGATGATTTTCGCTGGGGTTTTTTCCGGTATTTATAATACGGAGGGGCAAAGATTGCTTGCGTGCGTCGTTTGCCGTCCAGTTGCCGTTATTTTTTTCGGCAGTAATCTTTTTAAGGTTTTCAATATATTTTTTCCTAAATTCAGTAGTAATAAGGGGGTATAGATTCCAAACAATTTGTTCATTTCTGGATTTGTGTGGGGGGGCCATTTTTTCAACAGCATTTTCCGAGTAATACAGAGTTGAAACCAAGCATGGATTATGTATGATCTCTTCATATTGCTCCTTTTTTATAATTTCTTTGCAGTTTTCTATTTCGTCTTCTACTGTCTGAATTTCTTTTTCCGCTTTTTCTCCGGCTGACTTGTTTAATGCCCTGTTATCTTTTTCCATGTCGGCAAGTGCATTAGGGGTAGATGGAGAGGTTTTCGGCATTTCTTTTGGGCTGTTGAATAATTCAAGTAATGTACTCACTGTTTTTGCTCCTGCCGCAACCGCTAATCCTGCTCCTGCTGCCAGCCCTGCCTTTCTTAAAAACATTCTCTTGGACATGTCTACCTGCTCATCTTCAGGCCCTCCCTTCTTACTTTTTTTCTTTACTTCAATCTGCCATATTTCCGCTTCTATTTTTTCTCTTTTCTCTTTTATCTCTGCCTTCCTCTTTTCATACTCAAGTCGCGCAGGGTCTTGTGCCCCTGTTTCCTCTCCTGTGTTTGCTGTAGATCTGGTTTCTATTGTCATTTTCATATTATATATTTTTTTTCTTGTAACACTAATTCTGTATTCAAATATTATGTATATTTTACTATTTTTAAAGCATTTTGTCAAGTAAATCTTGAATTATATAGAAAAGAAAAAGACCGGCACTTGGGGGTGCCGGTCTTCGTGAGAGTGATCTGTAAAGGACTCTCGGCCTGTTACCTACGGGATTCCGCCGTAGCTCGGGTACAATGTCAGTTGTTGTTGGCCTTGGCGACGGCGGCGAGGATTCTCGCTGCCGCCTCAGAGGCTTCGGGGTTGAGCGGTTTGGCTCCTCCCCAGAAACTCTTTTTGACCTTGGTGGCGAAGCCCACTTGGACGACTTCCGCCAACTCCTGGGTCGCCTGGCCGAACACAGCGACGCGCTGTGCGTTGGCCACCGACTCCGTGAGGAGCGAGGCGACGACCGTTTCGATGTCGCAGAGGCGAGCATCGAGGGGGGCGGTTGCTGTGGCCACGATGGCCCCCACTTCTGCCTTCGTCGGGCGCGCGGTCAACTCCGCGCTGAGTTTGGCCGTGG
>Ga0209542_10008365_pt1 | contig 19351 bp, 20 predicted proteins | sample RifCSPhighO2_01_FD_184028 | JGI IMG/M metagenome (GOLD analysis project Ga0209542, IMG submission 184028) | Soil microbial communities from Rifle, Colorado - Rifle CSP2_plank highO2_0.1 (SPAdes) (version 2) | ecosystem: Environmental > Terrestrial > Deep subsurface > Rock core/Sediment ...
GATTATATGGAGAAAAATCTAATGCCTTTTCTAGTGCCGTCAGATAAACGAGTGCTAGAGATCGGCTGCGGCACGGGCGACCTGCTGGCCAGTGCCGCTCCGGCCGCGGGTGTGGGAATTGACCATAATCCAGAACTGATCGCGCGCGCCAATGATAAGTATGGTAAGCAGAGCAACTTACGTTTTATCGTTTCGGACGCGGAAAAAGATGACTGGTCCAAGCTAGGGCAGTTTGATGTGGTGGTCATCTCAGATGTAGTCGGCTATTTAACCGATATCGAAACACTTTTTCAGCGTTTGCATGCGGTCACCACGCCGGCTAGCCGGATTATCATTACCCAGTACAACCAGCTGTGGGAGCCGCTTTTGAACTTAGCCTCTCGGCTTGGCCAGCGTATGCCCACCCCCTTGCAGAATTGGTTGTCGGGTTATGACATCACCAACCTATTGCACTTGGCCGGCTTTGAAAAAGTGACTAGCGGCCGTAAACTGCTCTTGCCAAAAAATGTTCCGCTACTGGGGAAATTTTTAAATAAGTTTATGGCTAACCTGCCTCTGATCAACCGCTTGAACTTGATTAACTATATTGTGGCCCGGCCAACGCCGGCCGCCGCACCGTTGGCAACTTTGGCTGGTGGTGTAGCTAAGCGGCGTCAGCCGAGCGTTTCCATTATTGTGCCAGCTCGCAATGAGGCGGGGATGATAGAGCAGATCGCCAGTGAATTGCCGATTCTGCCCGGTAAGGTTGAAGTTATTTTTATCGAGGGCAACTCGACGGATCACACCTGGGCCGAGATCAAACGCGTGGCGGCAAGCTATAGCGGTCCGCATACCATTAAATACGCCCAGCAGGCGGGCAGGGGCAAGGGCGATGCCGTGCGTAAAGGTTTTGCTATGGCAGAAGGGGATATTTTGATGATCTATGACGCCGATATGACCGTGCCGGTCTGGGAAATTCCCAAGTTTTATCAGGCGATCGCGTCGCGCCGCGGCGAGTTTATTAATGGCTCGCGTCTGGTCTATCCAATGGAAAAGCAGTCAATGCGTACCATTAATTATCTTGGCAATAAATTTTTTAGTGTAATGTTCTCCTGGTTGTTGGGCCAGAAGGTAAAGGACACACTGTGCGGAACCAAGGTATTGTGGCGGAAGGATTATGAGGATATTGCCAAGGGCCGGAGCTGGTTTGGCGAGTTTGATCCCTTTGGTGATTTTGATCTACTATTTGGAGCCGCCAAACTGAATCTTAAAATTGTTGATCTGCCAGTGCATTACAAAGAGCGTACTTACGGCACGACCAATATTAGCCGCTGGAAGCACGGCTGGCTATTGTTGAAAATGGTTTGGTTCGCGATGCATAAAATTAAATTTATCTAATGGATAGCCAGGCGCACTTTGACCGGATTGCCAAGCAGTACGACGGCTGGAAAAAAAAGAACTGGTATTATTACCAGAATTTAAAGGCGCTCTATGCCGGACTGATTCCGCCCAGCAGTCGGGTCTGGGAGATTGGCTGTGGGACGGGGGATCTCTTAGCTTCCTTGCATCCGAGCGAAGGTTTAGGTACTGATGTCAGCACAGAGATGATCGCCATCGCGCGAAGCAAATATCAGGCCGCTCCTAATTTAAAGTTTATCACCGAAGACCAATTTACCCCGTTGTCACCGTTAGGTGATTTTACGGGGCCCCTGAGCAATTACGATTTCATTTTTATGGCCGATGTACTGGAGCATATTGCCGACCCTAATGCCTTTTTTAATAATTTAAACAGTAAGACCAGTTCTGGCCAGCACCTGATAGTCTCCGTGGCCAATGCTCTGTGGGAGCCGTTGCTGCTGGTAGCGGAAAAGCTCAAATTAAAAATGCCGGAAGGCCCGCATAAGCGCTTGAGCATCCCAGCTACGGAAAAATTGTTTACCCAGTATAACTGGAAGATTGAGGAGCGTGGCTATCGTTTACTAATACCCAAAAAAGTACCCGGCGCTGATTTTATTAATAAAAAGTTTCATCGGTCCAAACTATTAGCTCCACTCGGCTTTATTGTGTATTGGGAACTGGTCAGAGAATAAAAAAGACCCCTAGCTATTCCACATCATCTTCGATGCTAGCTAGGGGTCCTGGTTGAAATAGAAAAGAACGATCATCACTTGCGGCGGGCTGCTCCTGCCCACCGGACGTTCGAGAAAGTGGGTTGGCCGTGGGCCTCCTCCCATACCTTCTGATACTCCCGAATCCGCTTGATATCGCGAGCCACCATCAACTCGCGCAGGCCAAGCAGTTCCACGGCGTTGAAGTTTTCACAGATCACCGCCGTGACCTTAGTGGCGTCCCCAAGGTCCATTAGGAAAGCATCCAGCGGATTTTCAGACTCGCCGTACTGGGCGAGAATGCGGTCCTTGTACTTGTTAAACCACTCGCTTCCCGGGTAGGGGGTGGCAAAGAATGGTTTAACTTCGATACCAAGCTCCTCCCAGGCCTCTACACAGTCGATCAACGAATCGAACCAGTCATCCGGAAAACCCATAATCTGGTTGGGGATTGGCCGGATGCCGGCCTCCATAGTCAAGTGAAGCGAGCGTTTGTTGGTCTCGGGGGTCGAGCCTTTACCAACATTTTTTAGTACCCGCTTCGAGAAAGATTCATAGCCATACACCAATTGAGAACAGCCCGCCCCGTGCATTAGCCGGAGAATCTCTGAATTGGCATGAGCGGCATGACTGGTGCCGCCCCAGTGTACGCCATGACAATGTTCTGGATCGTGCGGCACGCCGTCGCGCACACATTGGGGCTGGAGTCCCGCTTCAATCCAGAGTCGGCAGACTTCCGGTAGCCAAGTATTATGCGTGGCCGCGTTCATCGCTAGCAGATTTTCGTCAAAGAAAATTACGAAATCCGCGCCGTATTTATCGCGCATATGTTTGACCATCTGCACGATATACTTAGGGCTATGCACGCGATTCTCGCGGTTGTAGGTAAAGACCACATCGGCGGCCGGGTTGTTGGGATCCTGATATTGTAGGTCCCCGGCTAGGCCAAGATGAAAGCAGAAGCGACAGATGAATGGGCAGCCGAAACTGCCGTTGACATCCATACGTTTCTTGGCCGAGAAGGCTTCTTCGCTATAGATTAACGAAGAGTTACGCAGGTAGATATCCATCGGGAGCATATCCCAGGCGGGATAGGGCAGGACATCTAGGTCGGGAATTAAGGGGCGGGGCGGGGTGAGTTTGCCGTTACCGGCTTGATCTCGGTAGATCACCCCCAGTGTTTTGGAAAAATCCAAGTCGCCAACGGCAATCTTTTCTAGGATCTCGGAAAAGGTAACAAAACCCTCTCCTACCACACCAAGGTCTACTTCTGGGATCAACCGCATCATATCCTGCGGTATGCTGGTTAAAATACCTCCACCCAAAACTCTTAGGGAGTGGGGAGAGTACTGTTTGGCATACCGCATGATTTTTTTTGTGTAACCGTACGTGGTAGTGATACCGCCCACGCCGATCACGTCCCAGTCATCCGCCTGCAAAACTGCTTTCAAGTCGTTGTCGTCTGGCCGCCAAGCGTTAGCATCTAGGATTTGTACTAGATGCCCGGCCTGGTCAGCTAGAGCGGCCAACTGGGAAATGCCGTAGGGAATATGACGGGGATCATCCTCCTCCCGTACGACTGGGTTTATTAGCAGTACTCTCGTCACGCTAACCTCCATTCTGACCGAATTTACTTAAGAATTCAGCCAGAGGAATAAAGTTGATGTTTTCACCAAAGAGGGTTCCCCCTTCAGTGCAGTTGTAAGTGGTGCAAGTTGCTTCTACCGCCAGTTCTAAAAACACCTGCTTGAACCAGTGATAGGTAGGGTCGGTGAACCACGTTTCGTTGAGATGTGGATTGTAAACATGGATGAAGGCCTCAACCGCCCTCTCTCCAAATTGCTCACGCAGTTCATAAAAGTACTGCGTGTTGAGGTAGTCAGTTCCAGGAGCGTAACCCAAATCAAATCCGGCTAACCCCACATGTTTATGGCCAAGCACCGCCCAGCTAAAGACGTAGGCGGCGGTACCAACATTGCCCCCCGCGCTCATACAGGGGATACCGCCAGTCAACTTCACCAAGTCACGGGTAATGGTTTGGGCCGGATCACTAGGCTCATCATAAAACTGATTCCACCAGTATATATCCATACCCGACTCTAAACAGCGTTTGGTGACCGTGGGGTCAATGCTGGTGCAAAGGATCGCTTTAACTTGCGGTCCGTAACGATTCACCAATTTGGTCAAACGGCGGTTGTGTTCGATCTCCTCCGGTTTAGTCTTCCCAAATTCGGGATCAAACTCCTGTCGCTGGAAATAGTCGTCCGGCGGCCGGGCAGCTAGTTCGGGGTCACCAAACCAACGCACGATCCGATAAGGATTAGGATCAAGACAGACTAAATACTGTGGGATCAGACCGTTGCGCAGGCAATAGCCAAAGGAGCCGTCCGCGGTAATAATATCACCCTGGAAGGCACCGCCGACTATCCGGGCCGCGCTGTTTTTTAAATGCAGACTAGGCCCGCCTACCACTACCAGAGCGCTACCATTTTGGCTGCGCTTGGGTTGGGGTAGATCGTAGATTGTCTTTCGATAATGCGGGCGGTTCAACTTAGCATTACGCAGTCCCACCGCCGTGACCTTCTCTGTCGTCAGCCGGGCAATATGCCGGCTGATTTCTTCCCCAAAACCCTGATTATTCTGCATTGGACTCTCCCTCTTTTTTGGGTGGCCAAACCTGGCCGGCTTTACGCTTTACATAGCAGGCACTGCCGCCCAAAACTCTGGCGGCGGCACTCTGCATTCGCTGTGTTAAAGAGGCCGAAGTATCCATTTCGACCTCCACTGGACTGAGGACAGTATAGTTGCCCCGTAATATACTCTCTTTAGGCATACGATGCTCCTTCCTGTAAATTTTCAAAGAAATTCTAACTCGTCTACCATAACAAAGTGATTAGACGATTTCAACTAGTTGACACCTTTTGACACTTTTTGATACCATCAAACTATGTCGGAGATCAACCATAATGAGGTGTATACTACCAGCGAGGCCCAGGCTTTATTAAAAGTTAGTAATAGTACCATTAAACGTTTATTAAAAAAAGGGATTGTGCGAGCCAATAAGGTAGGGGGGCAGTATCGGATCTTAGGCAAGGAGTTATTGCGGGCGCTTTCCCCTAGTATGGAGCGTAAGGCGGTAAACGTCTATCAAGACGTAAAGCGCAAGTTTAAGCAGAAAATTAAAAGCTGGTAATGGAAAATACTGTCACTACAATTATTCGGCCGCAGAAGAAGTTCACTTTTTTGGACTTGCGGGAAATCTGGGAGCATAAAGAGCTGCTTTATTTTTTTACCTGGCGAGATTTAAAAATTCGCTATAAGCAGACTTTGGTGGGAGTGGGTTGGGCCTTGTTCCAGCCCTTCATTACGATGGTCGTTTTTAGTATTTTTTTTGGTAACTTTGCCAAGATGCCATCCGACGGCATTCCTTATCCGCTGTTTGTTTATTCTGGCCTGTTGTTCTGGCAGTTCTTTTCCTCCTCTCTGGCGCAGGCTAGTAGTTCTCTGGTTAGTAACCAGAATATCATCACGCGGGTTTATTTCCCACGTCTGATCTTGCCGTTTTATTCCACGCTGACTAATTTAATTGACTTTGGGGTAGCTTCGCTGATGTTAGTGGCGCTGATGATATACTACAGTTTTACCCCCACTCTACTTATTATCTTAATTCCACTTTTGATCTTTATCACTTTTTTGTTCGCGGTGGGATTGGGCCTATTTTTGGCTTCACTCAATGTTAAGTATCGGGATATTAAATATATTTTGCCTTTTTTCATCCAAATGTTGCTGTTTATAACTCCTGTGATCTATCCCCCCAGCATTCTGGGCAAGTATTCCTGGGTGTTGGCTTTTAATCCAATGACGGGGGTGATCAAGACAGCGCGGGCGATTTTGTTGGGTACGCCGGCCATCAACTGGCTACAGCTGGGGATATCCAGCCTGGCCGCCGTGGCAATCTTTGTCATTGGGGTAGTTTACTTTAAGAAGACCGAGAAGTTTTTTGCCGATTTAATTTAACCCAATGGAAACCGTCATCCAGGTAAAAAATGTCTCTAAGCAGTATAAGATTACCCACTGGCAAGGTGGCTACATTACGCTACGCGACAGTATTAGTAATGTGTTTAGGCATCCGTTGCGGTTTTTTAAGAAAAAAGCGGCGAATATAATTTCTGGTGAGAGCCGAGAGGATTTTTGGGCTTTGCGCGGACTTAATTTTTCCGTCCAGAAAGGCGAGGTGATCGGAATAATCGGCGCTAACGGAGCTGGTAAATCGACGTTGCTCAAGATACTGACTAAGATCACTCCACCCAGTGAGGGAGAGATAACACTGCAAGGTAAAGTCTCCTCCTTGTTGGAGGTGGGTACTGGTTTTCATCCAGAGTTAACCGGCCGGGAGAATATTTTTTTCTATGGCGCCATTTTGGGCATGAAAAAAAGAGAGATAGTCGAGAAGTTTGACCAAATCGTCGAATTTGCCGGTATGCAGAAGTTTCTCGATACGCCAGTGAAAAAATACTCCTCGGGAATGTATGTGCGCTTGGCCTTTTCAGTGGCGGCGCACATGGAGCCAGACATCCTACTAATTGACGAGGTGTTGGCGGTAGGAGACGCGGAGTTTCAGAAGAAGTGCTTGGAAAAAATGCGGAGCGTGGCTCGGGACGAAAACCGCACCATCCTTTTTATTAGTCACAACATGAACGCGGTCCGTAGTTTATGTAATCGCTGCGTATTATTAGAAAAAGGAGAAGTAAAAATGATTGGCGATACTGACGCCGTTATCAACCGCTACCTTAAGCATCGTTCGTCAGAATTTGGTAAAGCGGTATTTGAATACCCAGCGGACGTTACCAAACCGATTGCAATTAGAAAGATAAAACTACTTCGCGATGACAATACTCCGGCTGCGATTTTAGAGGCTGGTATACCATTTGCCATTACAATTGAGTATGAGGTAAACCAGATTGTTTCTTCTTCGCGGATTTTCATCTCCTGCGCCAATGAAGAAGGGGTAGAAGTGTTTGTCTCCTGTGATACCGATAAGCACCCGGAACTTTTTTCGTTGCGCGAGCCAGGTAGTTACCGGGCTACTTTCCGTTTTCCGGCTAATGACACAATCTCACTTTCCGCTGGGGACTATTTCCTTAGGGTGCGGGTTACCTCTGATCCCCAGGCGGATTACCTAATCCCGTTAAGCATGGACAATACGGCCAAAAGATTTGTGGAATTGCCCGGGGTGCTTTTACTGGGACCAAAATGGGAACTGGAAAAAATCTAATATTTATATGAAAAAATATCTAAAGCTTCCGCCGGGGATAAATCTAGCTAAATCTAATATTTTTTCGGTCAATCTACCTTACTATTTATTAAGTCAAGGAGCGGGGAGGTCACTAGCGAAGGAGAATAAGCCTTGGATAGTATTTTGGGGAGTGCCCTTTAAGAACTTGCCAATGGTTTATGCCGATGTGGCTGGTTTTGTGTCTCAGACTAATCTTTGCCTCGATTATCTGCGGCGTGAGTATTCGGGATACGAATTGCTGTATAAGCCACATCCAAACGAAACCGGCGAGCAAACCATGCTCGATCTGACTGGCTTTACGATTCTATCCCAAAAAGAAGTATCCGAATTCTTTATTCTTAAAAACTTCGATAAAATTCAGCAGGTTTTTTCTACCTACTCAAGTGCCGCGATGACTGCCTACAAGTTTGGGTTGGAAGCGCATATTTTCTTACCATTAATTGAACCATTCTTAACCAAGGCCAATCAGGAAGGTAATCGCGAGTATTATAAACGCCTACCAAATGAGTTTTTCATCAGTGATTTAGATCACAAGCCAGAACCAAACTACTTGACCATACCAACTATGCCCGATCCACTTCTCCAAAGTAATCTCATCCAGCTACTAGCCGGGCAATCATCCGGCACGGTTTGGTTTATTCTGGGTGACCCGGGTTCACTTACTTCAGTTATTCTCTTGGCGCGCTTTGTAAAAAGTTTAATTCCAAGTTTAGCCACGGGGTTGATTATCGAAAAGCATCATCGCTGGAAGATGATGGACCTTGACGCGGTAGAAAAGTTTTTTGATCGAACGCTAATTTATCCCCGCTGGCTTGCCTCCGTTCGTCCTTGGCGGGTATGGAAGCAGATTAAAACTGCCTGGGCTTTACGGCATGCTCCGATCGCTCGCAACGACATTCTGATGTGTCTTAATTACACCTCCTTTGTGGAAAATTGTTTGCTTTCCTATTTTTCAGCCAATCGAAAGATAGCCTTTATAAAAAAAGAAACACTGGAGTTTTGTTATGGGGTAAAAGAACCGGACTTTTTTCAGATCTACTTCTCCCGTGTTGGACACCATTTCTACCAAAAGATTGTACAACCCTTGTTGCGTCTCTACCCAACGGTTTTTTTAGAGGATCCAGTGCGCGTGGCCAATTTTGATCGCTATCTTATGCCAGTCAACGATCTGTACGACCAGGTTTATGTTTATTAATTGATGAATACTTTACGGATTATTCCCAGACTCGACATTAAAGGCCCCAATGTAATAAAGGGAATATTTAATGAGGGGTTGCGAGTAGTTGGTTCCCCGCAAGAGTTGGCTGAACAGTACTACCGGGCAGGAGCGGACGAGATAGTTTACATGGATGTAGTGGCTAGTTTATACCAAAGAAATTTAGATTTTGATTTGTTAAAATCGGTGGCTGATCGCATCTTTGTACCACTTACGGTAGGGGGCGGCATCCGTTCTTTGGGGGATATTAACAATGCCTTACGGGCGGGAGCGGATAAGGTGGCCATAAACACCTATGCTATTAAAAACCCTGACTTTCTTGAGGCGGCAGCACGAAAGTTTGGCAGCCAATGTGTTGTTTTGGCGATAGAAGCTAAACAACGTACTGATGGTGGCTGGGAGGCTTATACTGATGGTGGTCGGGAACGAACAGGCGTAGATGTTATTACTTGGATAAAGCAGGCGAGCAGACGAGGGATTGGCGAAATAATTATCAGCTCAGTGGACAGGGAAGGTCTTAGACAGGGTTTCGACTTGGCACTTTGTAAGGCGGTGGCCTCTGCCTCAGCCCTGCCTTTGGTGGTGCATGGTGGTGCCGGCGATATGGAAACGGTTGCCGCTGTATTGCAAGAATCCAAGCCTGACGCGGTAGCGATTGCCTCCGCCTTCCATTATGGCGATTATTCAGTAAAAAACTTAAAAAACTTTTTGAGTAAGGCTGGCCTTCCAGTCAGACCAGTTTATGAATAAAAGAACAAAAATTGTCATTCTGGATTATGGTGTGGGCAATCTTTACAGCCTAGCGCGGGCAGTGAGTAATTTTACTTCAGATTATCTCGTCACTGACGATGCCGAAACTATTGCCTCAGCTGATAAATTAATTATGCCCGGGGTGGGTTCATTTGAAGCGGGGATGAGTGGAATCCGAGTGCGCGGCCTAGAAAAAGCCATTAAGCAGTTTGCTCAATCTGGCCGTTCGATTCTAGGGATTTGCTTGGGGGCGCAGATTCTCATGAGCCAGGGGCGGGAATTTGGTAAATTCAAGGGATTAGATATTATTCCTGGCGAGGTCGTTAAATTTCCCGCTTTAAAAACTGGCAAAGTACCACACATCGGCTGGAATCAGCTGGCCCTAAAGCCTATTTCTACCGAGACAACGCTATTCACGAATACAACACCGGAGCCCTATTTTTATTTTGTACATTCCTATATTATGAAGCCCGAATCCAGCCAGCATATTATAGCTACGACCGAATATGGGGGGTGTGAATTTTGTTCAGTCGTTCAAGCTGGAAGGGTCTACGGCGTACAGTTTCATCCGGAAAAAAGTGGAGCAGCTGGCATGCGACTTATTAGGAATTTTATTAACCAAACCTAATGTCTAAAATAACCGCTAAATATGGTTTGCCGGTGGAAGTCAATTTCTGTCGACGTTGTGTTATGTCCAATCAGAAGCCTAATTCTACCGTGGAATATAAATACGCACCTGGCACAAAAAAAGAGACAATTAGCTTCGATGCTGAAGGAGTTTGTGCGGCCTGCCACTTTGCTGAATATAAGGACCAAACCATTGATTGGGCAAAACGGGAGCGTGAATTGGCGGGTTTATGCGACCAATATCGCCGCAATGATGGGCGCTATGACTGCATTGTGCCAGGCAGTGGCGGAAAAGACAGTGCCTTTGCCGCGCATGTGCTGAAATATAAATATGGTATGCATCCGCTGACAGTGACTTGGGCGCCGCATCTCTACACCGATATCGGCTGGCGCAATTTCACTAATTGGATACATATTGGGGGTTTTGACAATATATTATTTACCCCCAATGGGCGAGTCCACCGACTATTAACCAAGTTGGCGTTTGAAAACCTATTACATCCGTTCCAACCATTCATTTTCGGACAGAAAAATATCGGCGCTAAGTTCGCTCTCAAATTCAAAGTACCACTGGTGTTTTACGGCGAAAACCAAGCGGAGTATGGTAATAATAAACCACCAGCCGAGAACGATATCGCTAGCGTGCCAGCGGAGTTTTTTTCGACTAACGATCTTTCAACCGTACGTCTGGGCGGAATGTTAATCAAAGATTTAATCAAACGGCATAAAATCAATCCGAATGAGTTAGGGCCTTATCTACCTGCTCCAGTGGGGGAATTAAAAAAGCAGAAAGTAAAAATCCATTATTTGGCCCATTATTTAAAGTGGGATCCGCAAGAAAACTTCTATTATGCCACTAAGCACACTGGTTTCGAAGCCAACACTGAGCGTACCGAGGGCAGTTATTCCAAGTACAGTAGTATTGATGACAAAACCGACCCTTTCCACTACTACACCACGCTAATTAAATTTGGCATTGGTCGAACCACCTATGATGCCGCCCAGGAGATCCGCAATGGCAAAATCACCCGGGAAGAGGGCGTGGCTTTGGTGCGGCGTTATGACCAGGAATTTCCCCAACGTTACTTTAAGGAATTTTTGGAGTATATCAGCCTGGAGGAAAAAGCTTTTTGGCGGTTGATCGACCAGGGTCGCTCGCCGCATCTCTGGAAAAAAGTCGGCCGGGAATGGCAGTTGCGACAGCCAATTACCTAACTATGCGTGAGTTATTTAAAGACTATAGAATATTTTCCATTGATCCGGCCAAATTACGCAGCCGGGATTTTTTCCAGAACATGTTGGACTACCGTAAGATCGTGATGCGTCGTTATAAGCAGGCCATCCGTCCGAACGGTCAATTTCGCTGTCTGCTGTGCGGCGGCCGGCGGGCCCAGCCCTTTTTGCGGCATCAAAACTATCAATTATTCGAATGTAAACAGTGCGGGTTAGTCTCTCCCAATATTGATCTGGCCAAAGTCGATGGCCAGGAGTTGTATGATGACCCGGTCTGTGTGGCGGATACTAAGCGTGAGGTGCTTGACACTTATGAATATCGTAAAAAGACCTATGCCCCCGAACGATTAAAGTATCTTTTAGAAAAAACTGGTCTGCGTCCGCGCTCACTGCGTCTGCTAGATATCGGTTGTGGACCAGGTTATTTCTTAAGCCATCTTAAAGATCAAAATATTCGCGCCAAGGGTCTGGAGTTGGCTGATTTCTTAATTAAGATTTGCCAAGCAAAAGGGTTACAGGTGGAGAAGGCCGATCTGGATAAGGAACCGGATCGGGCCTATAACGCGATTACCATGTTCGACGTTTTAGAGCATATTGCTAATCCATTACCGTTTATGCGGAACGTGCACAAAAAACTGCGGCCAGGTGGTTATGTGTTAGCCTACATCCCAAACATTCACTCGCTCGCTTTCCACCTAATGCGCGATCAACAGAATACCCTACAGCCATTCCAGCACCTTTGCTTCTATGATCCCGCCTCGTTGAGCCATCTGGCTAAAAAAACTGGCTTTAAAATACATTCACTGGATTACTATGGGTTGGATTTGATGGACTATTTTTATATGAAAGAGGCCAGTGATCCGATCGGTTATCATCGGCGTTTAAGCGAGATTATTCCCTGGCTACAGGCTATTGTGGACAAGCAAAAGTTAAGCAACCATATGCGGGTGGTATTTAAGAAAAAATGAATAATTTAAAGACAAAAGTTAATGGTAAGTGCTATCTCTGCCAGAAAAAAACTCTAGTGGTGATACGCGATAAATTGCGGCATAACATTAGACGCCGGGTATTACGTTGCGCTAACTGTAGCCTAGTTTATCTCGAGCCACAAAGCGGGACCACGGGTTTTTACCGTAGTCACTACCGGAAAAAACATGGTCCAATCATGGGCAAGACCCTATCTAGCCGGGAACTGTTTGAATATAATCTTCCGTTACAGGCGCCGCGTATCGAACAACTAGCTAAGTGGCTGAAGTTGCAGGCCAAGGTGCTTGATATTGGCTCCTCTACTGGACACTTCCTTTATGCCATTAAGGACCGGGTGGGTGAGGTGGTCGGTGTTGAGCTGAATTTAGCCAACGCCGATTTTACCAGACGGGAGTTGGGCATCAAAGTTTTTAGTGAGCCACTGGAAAAACTCGATCTGCCACCAGACTACTTTGATCTAATCACGATTTATCATACTTTCGAGCATGTGGCTGACCCGCTGGGCTTTTTAGGAGCTGTGCGCCACTGCCTTAAGCCAGGCGGCAAGGTGTGCATTGAAGTACCCAATCTAGATGACGCCCTACTCTCGCTCTATCAACTTAAAAAGTTTGCGGACTTTTGGTTTATCGAACCACATTTATTTTATTACACCCCCAATACCTTGGGGCAGATGCTAAGACGGGCGAAATTCAGCGGTGAGTATAAAACCACGCAAGCCTTCAGTCTCTTTAACCACCTAAATTGGCTAGTAAACGGGCAGCCCCAGGGCGATTGGAAGGCGGCTTCAACTACCCCCCAATTACCGCTAAGGGGGACACGTGCCAAACTAAGGCGTCAATTGAACAGTTGGTTAGGAAAGGTTGACCAGGATTATCGGCGACTCCTGGAAAAAAATCGGCTTGGCAGTATGCTTACTTTTATCGGCACTAAAAAATAACTATGAAAAAAAATCCGCAGCTGACAATTCAAGGTCGAGATATCGGTTTAGACTTCCCACCTTTGGTGGTCGCCGAGATTGGCATCAATCATGAGGGTAGCCTAAAAAAAGCCAAACAAATGATTGATGACGCGAAAACCAGTGGTGCGGAGTGTGTTAAATTCCAGTCGCATATCGTTGAAGATGAGATGGTGCCAGCGGCGCGAGGTACCATTCCGGCTAACGCGCAAAAATCTATCTGGGAGATAGTCTCGCGCTGTTCTTTTAGCGCGGCGGCGGAGGCAGACCTAAAGGCCTATACGGAAAAGCGTGGCTTAATCTATCTCTCTACTCCATTCTCGCGTGCCGCGGCTGATCGGTTGAAAAAAATGCGTGTGCCGGCCTATAAGATCGGTTCGGGTGAGTGTAATAATTATCCCCTAGTTGAGCACGTAGCGGCGTTTGGCAAGCCGATGATCGTTAGTACAGGAATGAATGATATTCCTGCCATACGTAAAACTGTAAAAATCTTGCGTCGCGCCAAAGTGCCTTTCGCGTTGTTGCATTGTACCTCTGTCTATCCCACTCCCTATGATAAGGTCCGCCTAGGTAGTTTGTCTGATCTCCAGCGTGCCTTTCCTGACGCGGTGATTGGCTTAAGCGATCACTCACTGGGCAATTATACTTGCTTGGGGGCGGTGGCCCTGGGCGCGTCCATTCTTGAAAAACATTTTACTTCCAAAAAAAGTTGGCCAGGACCAGACGTGCCCATCTCGATCGACCCAGGTGAGTTGCGGGACTTGACCAGTGGGGCAAACGCGGTCTTTGCTGCTCGTGGTGGTAATAAGACCATTCTTACCGAGGAAAAACCAACAATCAATTTTGCCTACGCTTGTGTAGTGGCAACACGGGATATTCCAGCCGGCGCGGCTCTAACTAAGAGCAACATTTGGGTTAAACGCCCTGGCACTGGCGAGATTAAAGCCGAGCACTTTCCTAAAGTCTTAGGCCGTAAGGCGAAGGTGGATATTAAGAAGGACGAGCAGTTAACATGGAAGACTATCTAAAAAAAGGGAGAAAGCGGGTGGTGTTTTTAACCAGCACGCGGGCGGACTTTGGCAAGCTCAAATCACTGATTTTGGCCTTACGTAAGGAGCCTGAATTTGACGTACACGTTTTTGCTACCGGTATGCATATGCTGGCCGATTACGGCTATACGGTTAACGAAATTGAAAAATGCCGCATCCCCAATATCCATAAATACATCAGTTATTCCGGCCAAGCTCCCCAGGAGGCAATCCTGGCCAGCACCATCGCCGGTTTCGGCAATTATATAAAAGAGTTCAGGCCGGATTTAATTGTGGTGCACGGTGACCGTTTGGAGGCCTTGGGCGGAGCGCTGGCGGGTAGCTTTAACAATATTCCTGTGGCGCACATTGAAGGAGGAGAACTTTCCGGCACTTTGGATGGACACATTCGGCACGCGGCTACTAAGATGTCCACTTTGCATTTTGTTTCCAACCAAGCAGCCAAGGCACGGGTTAGGCAACTGGGAGAAAATCCTAAGAATATTTTTGTGATCGGTTCCCCAGAAGTGGACATCATCCTTTCTAAAAATTTGCCTACCTTAGCCCAGGCGAAAAAGCGCTACGCCGTTAGTTATGATCGATATGCTGTTTTAATTTATCATCCCGTTACGACTGAACTCGATGCCCTACCCGAACAAGTGGCGGAATTAACCAGTGCGGTGACGCGATCAGATATTAACTACCTCGTAATCTATCCCAATAATGATCCGGGGGGAGAAGTTATTCGGCAGTATTTTCAAAAACAGCTAAGTACTAACCCCCGTTTCCGCCTTTTCCCGTCTTTGCGCTTTGAACATTTTCTAGCCTTTTTACAAAATGCCTACTTTATTATTGGTAACTCCAGCTCGGCCATCCGTGAAGCACCCTACTTTGGTGTGCCAACTATTAACGTTGGTACGCGACAGGCGGATCGAATTTCAAATGTTGCAAGTGTTCTGAATCACAATAATAAACAAGATGAAATTTTAGCCACTATCCAAAAGTTTTCTGGGAAAAAAACGCGTTTCAAACCAGTCAAAACTTTTGGCCAGGGAAATAGCGCCAAAAACTTTATGAAGATTTTGAAACAGAAAAGAATCTGGCAGGCTAGCACCCAGAAAAAGTTTAATGACCTAAATATTGTTATCTAGCCCTATGTTCAAAAGAAAAAAAATAGTGGGCATAATCTTAGCGCGCGGCGGCTCTAAGGGCTTACCAGGGAAGAATATTATCAGCCTAAAGGGCCGCCCCTTAATTGCCTGGACAATTACGGCTGCTTTGCAATCTGCCGTCTTTGATAGAGTGGTGGTATCTTCCGATGACGACAAGATTTTAGCAGTGGCCAATCGCTATGGCGCGCTGGTGGTCAAGCGACCGAAAAAGTTAGCAACTGACCGTATTCGCCCGGAACCAGCCATAGTGCACACTCTAGAAAAATTAAGGGACAGTGATGGCTATATTCCCGATATTATTACTCTATTACAGCCCACCTCCCCTTTGCGTGACGCGCAAGATATAAAAAATGCCGCCGAGTTAATGATAGCCAAAGCGCCCGAGGCGGTAGTTAGTGTTTTGGAAATTGATCGCAGATTACTAAAATCTTTTATTCCTGATGACAGTGGCTATTTAACTCATTTTACCAAGGCTGGATTTATGTTAATGCGCAGGCAGGATCTGCCGCCCGTTTATTTTACCAATGGAGCTATCTATATGGTAGAAGCTAGATTTTTCCTCAAAACTAGGTCGCTTTTCCCTAAACGGGTGCTACCTTACGTAATGAGCCAAGAGAAAAGCTACGATGTCGATACGAAAAAAGACCTGGAAAAAATTGCGCAGCTAATGAAAAACATATGAAAAGAAAAATTCTAGCCTTTATCCCTGCCCGCGGCGGCTCTAAGGGCTTACCCGGGAAGAATATCATCGATGTAAACGGTAAGCCGCTGATTGCCTTTTCAATCCGTTCGGGAAAAGTTTCCAAGTTAGTGGCTAAAACTATCGTCTCCACTGACAGTCCTGAGATTGCGGCCATTGCTAAGCAGTTTGGCGCGGAGGTGCCTTTTTTACGTCCTGCTAAGCTAGCAACCGACACGGCGCCTACTATTGAGGCGGTTTTACATGCTTTGGCTTGGTTGGAGAACAAGGGAGAATTCTATGACGCGGTGGCACTACTTGAACCCACCTCTCCCTTACGCAAAAAAGAGGATATTGATAACGCCATTCAGTTACTTGCCGATAACTGGGCCAAAACCGATGCGGTAGTTAGTTTAGGTGAAATTGCTCTGGAAAGTCCCTATATCGCCAAAAAGGTGGAAAAGGGGTATATTAGGCCATTGCTAAAAATAGCCGGCAAGTCTACCCGCCGACAGGATCTACCCAGGGCTTATTTCCCTTATGGAGTAATTTACCTATGTAAAACGGCCACTTTAAAAAAAGAGAAAACTTTCTACCCTAAGCACATTATGCCCTATTACATTGAGCGCTGGCAGAACTATGAGGTGGATGATATCTGGAATTTAGTCACGGTGCGAGCTATCCTTAGGCATTTGAAGGCCAACGGCTCAACGGTAGGCGCCGTCGAGCCGTTGGCCAGAGTTAAAAACAAAAAATGAAATACACCCAATCAAACAAGTTACGCCGATATTCACATGCCCTAATCCCCGGCGGAGCACATACCTATAGTAAGGGGGATGACCAGTTTCCGGAAAAGTCACCTGGTTTTATTGTCCGTGGTAAGGGTGCCTATGTTTGGGATCCGGATGGCAATAAATTTTTGGATTGGGCTATGGGCCTGCGTTCTACCACGCTTGGCCACGGCTATATACCAGTGGTTAACGCGGCTAAAAAACAATTGGCATACGGAGCCAATTTCAGCCGCCCAGCTGTCTTAGAAGTTGAACTAGCCCGGCTACTTGTAGAGACAATTCCTTGCGCCGAGATGGTTAAGTTTGCCAAAAATGGCTCAACTATTACTACCGCGGCAGTAAAGTTAGCAAGGGCTCACACCAAGCGCGATCTGGTGGCAGTTTGTTCGGACCACGCCTTTTTTAGCTACGATGACTGGTTTATTGGCACGACCCCGGCTAACGCTGGCATTCCCCAGGCCATTAAAGACCTGTCGGTCACTTTTAAATTTAATGATTTGGCTAGTATAGAGGTGCTATTTAAAAAATATCCTAAGCAAATTGCCTGTGTTATTTTAGAACCGGCAACGGAAGTCGAGCCAAAAGATGATTTTCTCCAAAAAGTGCAGGCACTGTGTAAGAAAAACGGTACGGTGTTTATATTAGATGAAATGATCTCCGGTTTTCGCTGGCATCTTAAGGGTGCTCAGCATGTCTACAAAGTCACTCCCGATTTAGCCACCTATGGCAAGGGAATTGCCAATGGTTTCTCGGTCTGTGTTTTGGCGGGGAAGCGACAAATTATGGAGCGAGGTGGAATTTATGGCGGGCAGGAAAGAGTTTTTCTTATTTCCACCACGCATGGCGCGGAAAATCACGCGCTGGCGGCCGCCATTGCTACTATTAAGGAGATGAAGAAAGGAAGAGTTATTCCACACCTCCACCGTATTGGCAAACTGCTACAGGAACGCCTAAATGCGGCCAGTAAGCGTTACCAGCTGGATAAGGTTATAAACGTTTTTGGCGCGGTGCCTTGTCGTTTAGCAACCTCTTTTGCCGCCGTCGGGAAATATACCAGTTTTCAAGTAAAAACTTATTTTCTACAGGAGCTGATCAGTCAGGGTATTTTGTTCAATGGCTATTTTGCTTCCAGCTTTTCCCATGGTATTGCGGAGGTGAAGAAAACCGAGCAAGCCTGGGACTTTGCTTGCCAGCGGTTAGCGGCCGCGCTGTCCGACAATAGCCTTGAGAAAAAACTAATTGGCGAACCCGTTAAACCGGTGTTCCGTAAATATAACTAAGCATGAAACAAAGTCAGACAAAGTTTTTGCAGGTGGGCTTGGGCTCGATGGGTAAACGACGTATCCGCAATCTTTTACATAATAAAGTTCCAATGGAAAATATTGTGGGATTTGATCTTGCTCCAGCTCGGCGCAAGGAAGCAGAGAAGAAATATGGCATCTGCACCTATGCTGATTTTAAAACGGCCTTTCAAAAATTTGGCCCCGATGCATTGATAATCTCTACCCCGCCCGATCAGCATAGTTATTATTATCTCTTTGCCGCTAAACACAAAAAGCACTTTTTCGTAGAAGCCACCACGCTAACCAGCGGCTATAAAGAGTTAAGTAAGCTAGCAGATGGTTCTTTTGTGGCCGCTCCTTCCTGTACTTGGCGTTATTTGCCGGCGATTAAAAAAATCAAGGGCATAGTTGCTAGTGGAGCGATCGGTTTAATCCAAACTTTTCAGTATCACATGGGCCAGTATCTACCAGATTGGCACCCCTGGGAGGACTATCGGCGGGTCTATTTTGCTAAAAAAGATACTGGTGCCTGCCGAGAGATGTTTCCTTTCGAGCTGATTTGGCTCAATGATCTGGTGGGATCAAAAGTGAGACGTGTAACTGGTTTTGTGCGCAAGTTGTCCGATTTAGATATGCCAGCTGATGATTTATATGCTGCCGTACTGGAATATGAAAATAAAGTAATTGGTCTGATGAATATTGATGTGTTGGCGCGTACCGCTTTGCGTACGCTCCGTCTGGTTGGTAGTGAAGGGGTTTTGGATTGGGACTGGCTAAATTATCAGGTTAAAGTATTTTCGGTGGTCACCAAGAAGTGGAAAACTATTTCCTTGCGGGCGGGGGGAGCGGAGAAAAATTATGTTACTACTGAGGATATGTATCGAGAAGAAATCAAGCAATTTCTGAATGCGATTTTAGGCAAACAGTCCTATCCTTATTCTTTTGCGGAGGATGAACAGATTCTAAATACCACTTACGCGCTGGAAAAAAGTTCTAAAACCGGTAAGACTTACAAAGTTTAAATGGCAAGAAAAAAGAAAATTGCTTACGTGTCTGGAACCAGAGCTGACTTCGGCATTATGAGTGCGATTCTGCAGGCGGTTGATGCCAGTCCAAGGCTAGAGTTACAGCTGTATGCTACGGGAATTCATCTTACTCCCGGGTTTGGCTCGACTTACCAAGAGGTAAAAAAAGCTTTTCCCCAAACCCGGCCAATCCGTGCCACCTTCGATTCTGATGATTTATCG
>Ga0209542_10008366_pt1 | contig 19350 bp, 24 predicted proteins | sample RifCSPhighO2_01_FD_184028 | JGI IMG/M metagenome (GOLD analysis project Ga0209542, IMG submission 184028) | Soil microbial communities from Rifle, Colorado - Rifle CSP2_plank highO2_0.1 (SPAdes) (version 2) | ecosystem: Environmental > Terrestrial > Deep subsurface > Rock core/Sediment ...
ATTAATAACATGAGTCACGTCCGGAATATCCAGACCTCGGGAAGCAACATCTGTTGCCAGTAAAATCTGAATCTCGTTTTGTTTAAAGCTTTCCAGGACCCTCATTCTTTGACCCTGTGATTTATTGCCGTGGATCGCTCCGGCTTTAAAGCCCCGGTAAACCAATTCCTTGTATAAATTATCGACGCTGTGTTTAGTCCGGCCGAAAACCAGCACTTTTTCAAAACCATCCTTGATTAAAACATCATGAAGCTGGTCAACTTTCTTCTCCCGGCTGATAACTTTAATGACATCCTGGTCAACATTTTCCGAAGTATCCTGTTTTTTAACAGAAACTGTTACCGGATCGTTGACAAAAATGTCCAAAACCAGCCTGATTTTAGGTGAAATGGTGGCTGAGAAAAATAGCGACTGGCGCTCTTTGGGTAAAAGTGTGCAGAAATATTTAACATCATCAATAAAACCGATATCCACCATTAAATCAACTTCATCCAAAACAAAAATGGAAAAATCTTCAAGATGGAGAACCCGTCTTTCGATTAAATCACGCAGCCGACCGGGCGTACCAATTACAACGTTGGGGTTTCTTCTTAAATCATGGATTTGCCTTTGGGCATTAGTTCCGCCGATTATTAAAGCCGAATATATTCTCATCCCGTGGGAAAAGCTTCTCAGTTCCTGGTTAATTTGGACTGCCAGTTCCCTGGTCGGGGCAATAATTAAAGCCTGCTTATTCCTGTTTCTGAAGATCTGGTCAATAATCGGGATTAAAAAGGCGGCGGTTTTTCCTGTTCCGGTATTAGCCAGACCTATTAAATCGCGTCCTTCCAAAATCGGTTCAATAGCCTGATCCTGAATCGGAGTCGGCTCCGTATATCCTTTGCCCAGGATATTATTTTTTAAAGGTGTGGAAATTGCAAAATCGGAAAAACTGTTGTGGGGAGTGTAAGTTAATTCATCCTGAGGGTCAAAGGTGGCTTTTTTGACAAATAAACTGGCATCCAACCCAAACTGGTTGGCGTAATTTCTCCGGCGTCCGCCAAATGTCCGTTTGCCGAAAGAGCCCATTTTTGACTTATTAAAACTGCGGTATCTGTTGTTGTACATATTAGGTTCTTCTTCATCTTTTATCCAAGCAAAGCTTGAGAAGATGAAGAAGATAACTTAAATTAATTGAAAAGAAATATTTTGCAGAATTTAAAAAACCTGCTTTGAAAGAAATAACTGGATTGCTCCGAAAAATCTTTGGAGCCAATATGAATGTTTTCCCTAAGGAGTAATTCTAATGACTCGAATTCTTAATCAACTTTGGTAATTATAGCCTATATGTTTTAAATAAGCAAGTTTAACAACTTATTGCTCTTTTCAGCCGTGTTATAATGATTTGATGAAACTGAACAAGTTAGATTACATTATTAAATTAACCTTTGATAAAGAATATGACGGATACGTCGCTGATGTTGTAAATCTTTATGGATGTATGTCTCAAGGAAAAACAAAAGAAGAAGCTTTGAATAATGCCGGACTGGCAATTAAAGCCTATATGGAAGCGCTCACCAAAACATCAGACAAGCATTCTGAGTTTGCGAAAAAATCTGTTGAATCTCCTATTCCGGTAATTAATGCCTAAATTAACCAATATCTCCGGCAAGAGAGCAGTCAAAACATTCTTAAAATTCGGATATATTCACATTCACACTTCAGGAGACCATGCGATATTACAGAAACCGGGCTCTCCTTCCCTATCAATTCCATTACATAAAGAAGTTGCACCTTTCCTTTTAAAAGCCCAGATTAAACGGGCAGGAATAACAACTGAAGATTTTCTAAAGAAGTTAAAATAATACTGCTACTCTTTACTTTGCGGTGCGACGAATTTAAGGTAACCTAAAACCATAGCCGTAATCAGTCCGGCGCCGACAACCAGGAATCTGTAAACATCATCATTAGTATTAAACCCACGGACAACCGAATAACCTAAGGTAAGAACTCCTCCCAACAGCACACCGTCTGCAATAACCGGAATTTTCTTAAAGAAAACCAGGCTGATGACAAGCATAACTATGGCAAAGCCCAAAGCTATCATCGAAACATAACGGTTATAATTTTCGGTTGCCGTCTGGAATTTTTTGCTCTTTGCATCAAAAGCTTCCTGTTCCCTGATATAATCGGCCGAAGGGGTCGCCATGGTGCTCTCTGGGTATGGCCTGGCATATTTTAAAGAAACCGGTGTTTCGGGATAAACCGGACCTTTGTAAAAAGCTGCTATACCCACACCGACGAAAGTGGCTAAAATTAATCCTAGAAAGACAACGTAAACGTATTTTATTAACATCCTTGTAGTATACCAGAGAGTAATGAAGAGTTTGTGATATCTATCACTTAAGGAGAATAAATAGCGGCAACTCCGGAAATATCACCAGTAGTCAGTGTGTTTTTCTTGACCTCGTTAACGGATCCATAGCCGTACATCGTATTGTTGGAAAAAGCTCCGGCGTTATATTCATCGGAAAGTCCTAACCAGTGGCCAAGTTCGTGCGTCATAATATTTTGAGCATCATAGGTGGTGCTATCCGCACAGGAATTCGAATTTGACCAGGTCCACTTATATCTGGTATTCATAACAGTATCAATCTCCACCGCCAAACCGGTCGAAGGGTAGTACCAAATATAAGTAACCCCCAGCGTACCCGAACTTGCCCTGCCCCAAGTGACGATATTTTTGCCATCCAGCCTGGCCCGGCTCACAGTCGTATCCGGTCCCTTCACAAAATTAACTATTCCCCCGGTAGCCAGATTATATTGGTCAAAACCGGCTTTTACGATTGCCGGCAGATTAGTTTTTCCAACCGAGGTAGGAACGCTGGACGTATTTAATAGATAAGTTATATTTCCTGCCGGAATTTTCCAGCCGGCTTTAGTAACAACCGAGGATGAGTCCGGATCTGTTAACCCGCAGGCCAATAAATTAGAGACTGCAGCAGATGGCGAGGGAGACGGCGAACTGCCCGGTTTAGGCGGTGTTTTCGGTTTAGCAGGATGGGCAAAAACTTTGACTTTCATACCCGGACGCTCCGGTACATCATAAATACCATCAACATCAGGCGGAGCCGGGACTTCAGGTGCAGATGGAGCTGACGGAGCTTTCGGAGGAACAGGTTTATTAAAAGCTAATACCGGGGTCACCAGGAATAGAGTCAGGAGTATAAATGAGAAGAAAAGAAAACTTTTACTCACAAAATTCATTATAACATATGATTCCGGGTAGTTAATTGCAACTATTTGAAGAGTTGAAAGCGCTATTAGATGGATATTTACAATTGTAGATGCTAAATTTATACTTCTTCCATGTCTAAATACACAGTTGAAGCACCCGGCGGCTATCCCGGTGTAAGAGAATATACTGCAAGACATGTACTTGGATCTGCAGGCGTTTATGTTGAAAACTTACCTGCCCATACGGAACTTAGGCCATACCGATTAAGGGAAATAAGCGGATCGGGAGGCCTTTATAGAGGATTTGTTATCGATGCATCACTGGAACTTTTAAATGATTTGGTTTGGGTCATTCCCCAAATTGATCCCAATTCAATGAAGCAAATGATATTAAAAGCAGCGGCAGCAAATCCGGCTGATCCTAACTTAGACCCGAACCAATTTAGTAGATTTCTTGTAACTCACGGCCATATGAGATCTGAAAGAGGAATAAAATTATTACTTCCGGGAGAAGACAGGGAGTGGCTTTGCCGGCTGCATCCGCCTTCGGTTACACCGGGGTTATCTTCATCTACCAGGCACTTACTAACCCCTTAGCTATTAATTGACCCCCAGGATAGTTTTAAAAATACACTTGTCGGATGGATTAATCTTTACGAATTTTTTACCAAAGCCATCATCCGATTATGGGAATTTATACCGATGAAGCATCTTCAGAAAGTGTTATTTTGCTGTTTTAGCTGCGGACGAAGCCGGAGTTGCTTCCAGCAAATTAATCTGGCTGTCAACTTCGTTTAAATCACCTGCCGGATCGGTAATCTGAATATTATCCGCCTCATTCTTTAAATTTGTTAAATCCTGAGTTTGCTGGGTTGATTGGGTGTCGGTAACCGGAGCCTGACTGCTTCCTTTATTGTAACTGGTGTAAAAGAAATATCCCCCGACTGCTAAAATTGCCAAAACTAAAATAATAATGATAATCACCATCCACTTCTTCCCCCCGCCCGAAGCAGTAGTAACCTGGGGATTTCCCGGCATCTGAGAAGGCAGACCCTCTCCAACCGGAATACTGCTGGAAGCCGGATCGGCAGTATCGCCTGATCCCATACCAACCGGCCCGGAAGTGCTTAAGGGTTGTGGCATTCCCGAATTCGGGGAAGTAGCCGGAGTATCTGTTGCTGAATTTGGGTTACTCGGATCCATTAGCACCTCCTGATATAGAGCTTAACGCAGTACTTAGAGCCTTTGCAAGTGCCTGTCTTGCTTCTACAAGCTGGGTATGGGTTGCCTGCAAATCTGTTTTTAAACTGTCCCTGGCCGAGGAAGCATCGGCCTTAACCGTTGACTCAGTATTAACCACAACTGAATAGTCCTTATCCGCCTGGGCCTTAATTGCTGCGTCGGCCTGTGCCCATTCCGTCTCCAGAGTAGCTATAGCGGCATTTACCGCGGTAACATCCTTACCCGCGCTTCCGGTTTCCGCGGTTTTAGTTTTTATTCTCTCTAAAACATTGGCTATTTTTTGCAATGCTTCCTGCATCTGGGAAGTCCGGCGGCTGTTTATGGTATTTAAGTTATTATTTATGGCCTCAACTCTACCGGCTTTGACTTTATCTCTGAATTTATCCAGTTTTTTTCGAAGTTCGGCGGCTCTTGACGCCATTCTATCCTTGAGAGAGGCCAGGCGGTCTTCAACCTTATCCATTCTTTTTTCGACGGCATTAATATCCCGGGGCTTTAATAATCCGGGAGCAGTAGCAGTCTTTGGAGGGCGGGTCATTACCGGCTGAGAACCCTGGGCGTATACAGGATAAAGAGGGGTTAAAAGCGCAACAGCAACAAGAATGGACAGTATCTTTCGCATTACAAAAACTTTAACAGAATATATAAAAGATTGTCAAATCAAAGAAGATTAGGGCTTCGAAAGGTATTCCTCGAGATTGATTCTTGTTGGCTGGAATTCATAATATATCCTTGGTCCACCGGTTTCATCTCCTAAAAATTGAATTTTAAACCTTACTCCCATTCCTGCTCTATCCGCCGCAGCAGCGCCAACGAGCCTCGCGGCATTATGAGGATCCATTCCAATCCTACCTAAACTTCTCACAGCGCTATAACCCCACTCACGATCTCTCTCTGACCTCAAAAGACCCAATTTATCAGCTACTGTCGCAGTAACATTTCCTGCAGAAGCCCTAATACACTCTTCAGTTTCTCCTGGCAAAGACCTGATAACCACTGGACGTTCCTTTTGTCCGGTTGTAAATATGATTGGCATAATTATTATATTACACTATAAGTCGCTAATAATAAAGTTTTGTGTGACTGGTCTAAATTGATATAATACTCCAAGTGCGCACGTAGCTTATGTGGATGAGACTTCAATGACTCGCCTCTCCACTTCGCTCCAGCGCATGAATGAAAGCGCCCGTAGCTCAGTGGATAGAGCAAGACGGTTCTAACGTTTAGGTCGGGGGTTCGAATCCCTCCGGGCGTGCAGATTTAAAATTTCGGGATTCATTCTGAAATTTTAAATCTAACTCCCAAGAGAATTCCAACAGCGATTTAACCCAGAAGTCTTCAAAAGTAACATAATTTAATTTAATCAGAGTCAGCAGGGATTTTTAATTAGAAAGCTAGTTCGACCTCGCGGAGCGAGGGAAGGTTAGCGAAGCGATCTTAATCCCTCCGGGCGTGCTTTTAGTCTTATAGTTTGATAAATTTTTTCTTTTCCTATATACTTCGCCGATGACTTTACAACGAAATGAAAGAGAAGGTGTCCCCGCGTTTTATGTGGGACACTCTACTCATCCAGTACTTAAGTGGGCGGAAGCGAATATTGCTGGTTTAGGTTCTGCTTTAGGTCTAAGAGAGTCGGTTATTGGTTTATATCCATCCCTTCCAACTGAAGTTAGAGAAGCAGGTAGGTTTGGAGCTCTTAATAAACTTGCTAAAACTCATGCTTGGGAGGAATTTGAACCCACCTTAACAAATCTCGTTTTATCTCTCTCAACAGATACAGCAATGAATCAAAGGGAAGTTGTCGGATTTGCTAAATTAGCTCATGATGCTGTAAGAAATTATCATAGACCTGCCGGTGAAGACAGGATAGCTCCAAAAGGAATTGATTTAACTATAGATGAGTATAGTCCAAGACTAGCATTTGCAGAAGATTTTAAGGACCCCGAGGATTGGTTAGCCGCTATATCACAGGTTGTAGTAGTAAATGGGACACAACGGGAAGGAGATGCAAAAGAAAAAGCTAGGGCGCAAAATGTTACAGCATTTACGAGTCTAGGTCGGGTGAATTTAGCAGATTTAGAGCAAGCGTACAGAGATACTGTTAAATTGGTAAGACCAACCTCAGAAGGGATAACTTTATACAGAGATAAACAGTCAAGGATTGATCGAGGAATTGCCGAAATTAGTCAAAACTTTAGACTGGGCTTTTATTTTGGCAGTAATTCTGTCAGGGAATTTAGAGATACTGTAGATATGTATTTAACTTGGTACAATGATATGGTATTAGGATCACGAGTTGCCGATCGTTCCGAATCTCCTACATGGATTACTGGAACTTATTTAGCAATACATCCCCACCCAGATTACAACCATACAATGACCCGAACGTTAGTTGATACCTATTTAGCTCATAAAGGTTTACCTCTAGTAAATTGGAGAGGTATCAAAAGAGATGAACGATCAAGAAGAGCATATCAGGAGGCAATAGATCAATATATATTTAGGGGGGATACAAAACCCCTCGCAGATCAGTTTCAGAAAAATAAAGTATAAATTGCCATAAAGACTCGTAAATATAATTTTAAAAGCTTTCTGATTTCCTCAAAACCTCATATTGCTCAAGTGTCCCGGATGACAAATTATGCCAACTTCTGGTTCGAGAATAAAAACGAAGTCTGTGCGGGCTTTACTTTAGGTAGTCTGTAAGCTTAGCAAGTCCTTCTTCAAGTTTTACTTTCGGTTCCCAACCCAAAACTCTTCTGGCTTTGTCTATATCAGGCTTCCTTCTTTTCGGATCATCCTCAGGCAGCTCCTCGGCCAGTTTTATTTCCGAAGTCGAACCGGTGACCTTCTTTACTATTTCTGCCAGTTCTAAAATAGTGAATTCATCCGGATTGCCCAGATTAAAAACCTCACCTGAAGTTCCCTCCGACTCCATAACCTTAATTATCCCGTCAATTAAATCGTCAACATAGCAAAATGAGCGGGTTTGGCTCCCGTCACCGAAAACCGGGATTTCTTCATTTTTTAAGGCGCGGGTGACAAATTCTATAACTGCCCGGCCGTCTTCCAAATCCATCTTCGGGCCGTAAGTGTTAAAAATCCGGATTATCCGCCCGTCCAGATTTTTGTAGCGGACAAAAGCGGAAACAACCGTTTCACCGAACCTTTTTGCCTCATCATAAACGCTGCGGATTCCGGTGGTTGAAGTATTGCCCCGGTAATCTTCTTTTTGGGGGTGCTCTAAAGGATCGCCGTAAATTTCCGAAGTTGAGGCAAATAAAAATCTGGCTTTATGATCCGCTGCAAATTGGGCAAGGACCCAGGTTCCTAAAGAATTGACCTTCATAGTCTCAAAAGGCAGGCTCAAATAGCTCTTTGAACTATGCTTATTGGGCGAGGCAGGGGATGCCAGATGATAAACCCGGTCAAAATCAATATCCTTTAACTCGCCAACGTCAGTTACATCCAGATTTTCAAACTTAAACAACGGATTTGTTAAAAATTCTTCGATGTTATTTTTTTTACCGGTAACCAAATTGTCCAGGCAAAAAACTTCATGTCCCTCTTTTAAAAGTCTGCCGCACAAATTTGATCCTAAAAAGCCTGCACCGCCGGTTACCAAGATTTTCATTGTATTAAGTATTAGGTATTAAGCGGGAATTATCAAGATTTAGGTTGAGAATTTAAGCCACTAATAAATGACCCATGCAAATCTTTGCTTAATACTTGATGCTTACTACTTAATACTCTTTACATTCTACCCTCAAAGTTGTAAAATTCAACTATAGGACATAAATGGATTCACTTTCAAATTTCCGTAAAACCAAGATAGTCTGCACCATCGGCCCGGCCTCCTGGGATTATCAGACCATGAAAAAAATGGCCAAAGAGGGCATGGATGTCGTCAGATTAAACATGTCCCACGGCAACCAGGAAGAAAAAGCCAAACAAATCGGCTATGCACGCCAAATCTCCGATGAGTTAAAAAAACCAATCGCCGTTTTTGCCGATTTACAAGGCCCTAAACTCCGCCTCGGGACTATTGACGGAATCAGACAGATCTCATCCGGTGAGATTCTCAAAATTTCCACCGAACCTAAAGATGAAACCGAACTGCCTATTCAATTTGACCTTACTCCTTTTATTAAACCGGGCGAGCGGATGTTTTTAAATGACGGATTAATAGCAGTAAAAATTACCGGAATCAGCGGGAAAACTATTACCGTCAAAGCCTTAAATAACGGCGTTATTTCTTCAAACAAAGGCGTAAATGTTCCCGACACCAATTTAAAAGACGCCAGCTTCACTGCCAAAGACAGATCCGATGCAATTTTTGCCTTAAAAGAAGGTGTTGATTATATCGCCCTATCATTCGTCCAAACAGCCAAAGATATCGAACCGGTCCTGAAACTAATAGCGGACCACAATCCGAAAGTAAAAATAATCGTCAAAATTGAGAAGAAAAAAGCCATCGACAACCTGGAAGAAATCATGAAGTTATCAAGCGTCATTATGGTGGCCCGGGGAGATTTGGCTATCGAAACCGAAACCGCCCAGGTCCCGATTTACCAGGAACGGATCATTAATCTCTGCCGCCAGTACCAAAAACCGGTTATAGTTGCGACCCAGATGCTTGAGTCAATGACCGAAAATCCCCGGCCTACCCGCGCCGAAGTTTCGGACGTTGCCAACGCCGTATTAGATCAGGTTGACGCAGTTATGTTATCAGCCGAATCGGCATCGGGCAAATACCCGGTTGAGGCAGTCGCAACCATGAAAGACATTATCAATTCGGTTGAATCCCATCCCGATTATCATCACGCTATCAATATTCATTGGGAAAAATTGACTAAACAGGAAATGAGTTTAATGGCTATCGCCGCTTCTGCGACATCCCTAGCCTTAAGAGTCGGTGCCAAAGCTATAGTGACCGGTACGGCTACAGGCAAAACCGCCAAAATCACTTCGGCTTTCCGGCCAAATACCAAAATTATAGCCGTCACTCATGACGGCCAAACCCGTAACCAGCTTAGTCTGGTCTGGGGAGTCGAGCCGGCTGTCGTTAAACCGTCTGCCAATTTTAATATTTTCATGGATCATATTTTAAGCGAAATTGCCCGGGGCCATGGATTAAAAAAGAACGACAAAGTCGTTGTGGTGACGGGTACAACTGCTGGAGTTTCAGGAACAACCAATACTATCAAAGTCGCCACCGTTTAAAAACTAATTTTTCCTGAATCCGCTGCATCAATAATCCCAATAAAATAAATATTATTAAATACACCAGGGTCGCTAAAAATGCCGGCATGTATAAATATAAAAACCCGTATTTGGCTAAAATAGGCCAATGAACCAGGTATATTTCATAAGAATATTTTCCAAAAAAAGAGAACAACTTGAATTTAAGATTTATTACCGCAAATAAGAAAACCGCGGATAGTGTCGTTACCAGACTTATCGTCTGTTCAATAGTTTTACTTAAACCCACACCGGAATTAAACGACGTATAATAAAAAATAGCTGCAAAAAATGGGATTGAAACTAAACTCAAATTAAATTTGGAATAAAAATGCTTAGCCGCAGCCTTAATCGGAGTCAAATCCTCATGGTAAATAACTTGGGCAAAAAACACGCCCAACGGAAAAGAAATAAAATGGAGTTTGTATAAGTTAAGCACCGGCTCTTTAATAGGCAAAGGTTGTTTAAGAAGATAGAAGGTTACAACCAACATTAAAGGCGCGGCCAAATAAGAAAATTTTCTCCAAAACAAAAGCGGAAAAAGTAAATAATAAAAGAAAATTAGCGTAAAATACCAAAGAGGAGAGTCTAAATCGGTAAAGATGTCGGCACTTGGGAAAAAACCTAAATAATTTTTGATCAAAACCAGCAAAGGATAGCTTTTACCCAGAAAAATCGAATCGGCAATTACAATCAAGGTTATCGTCAACCATAACGGTAAAAAAAGTTTAGACAACCTTTTTTTGTAAAACTTAACAATCGAGAGCGGTTTTTTTAAAGCCGAAGCTGTTAACCCGAATCCTGATAAGAATAAAAATAAATTAACCCCTGTGCCGGCTAAAATTGATAACGGGAAAAGAAACCGGTCATCGGTTGAGAGAAAATAACCTATATGGGAAAAAACCACAGCTAAAATCGCAAAGCCTTTAAGTTCGGTTGTCACTTCACGGCTCATGGTTAACCCGGCTTCTTTTTTGCGGACGCTTAAGAAAAGGGCAGTAAAGAAAACCAGGGAAAATAGGTAGGTTTGGGTAACCGGATCGGGAACGTTAATTTGCATTTATATAGTCCGACCAGAGAATGTACCCCCGGCCGGAAGGGTGAAAAAGATCTTCCGAATACAAATCCGAGCTATCTATAAATTTTTCCCGGCTCAGTTTGTAAAGGTCAATCATTTTTAGGCCTTTCTCCCGGGCAATTTTATCAATAATGGCATTGTACTGCTTAGTTTGAAAATCCATAAATAAATTCCAGGGCGGAAGCAAAATTGAACTTGAGCCCAAATAAGGAATATTAATTAGGGTTATTTGCCCACCCGAGGCAATCAAACCATCAACAATCAAACGATAATCTTTTTCAAATTCTTTTTTTGGGGTAAAATCGTGAACGTCATTAATGCCCGCCAGAAGCCATACAATTTTAGGACGAGATTGCAAAGCCCTTGGTAATTGTTCTTTCAAAACTTGTTTTATTGTCGATCCCGGAATGGCCAGATTAACATATTTTAATGCTTTATTCCCAATCTTCGCTTTGTAAAGCAACAGACCCAAACTTTCATCACCCTCCCCAGTCCCCACTCCAACCATTAAACTGTCACCAAGCGCAATAAAACTTGAATTTTCATCTTTTTCGCTTAATATGGTTTGAGCAGGAGCTTTTTGAAAATGGTCTTTAATATAGTCGTAGTAATAAGCATAAGTCCGGTTAAGCAAAAGGACGAGGGCTATAATCAAAACAGGCAGCAGGAACTTCATTAATTTAAGTTTACACTAAATATCTTCAAATCTTAAACCGCCTGTCCGACATAAAAGAATTGGCCATTCTTCGGATATTTCTTGAGTTGAGCAATATGCCTCTTTGCAACGTAAATTCACCATACCTGTCATTAATTTTATCCAAAGCGCGGGTGATAACTTCCCTTCTGTTTATATCTTCAAGAAAAGTTAAGTTTTGCGGGGTGGCGGATTTTAAATTGGAGAGGGAAACACCAACCATCCGTACCGGACTACCGTCCCAAAGTTTCAGAAAACAGTTCCAGGAGGCATTAAAAATATCCAAACCATCGCTGGTGTAAGGAATTGTAGTTTGCATTCCGGAACCGGAAAACCCAAAACCCCCCAAATTTACGCTTCCACCTGAGAGGTGGGAAGCTAAACTTAAGAAAGCATATCTGAACCAAAAGCTGACAGTTTTTCCTTCCAGTTTTTTAGCCCGCGCCCGGCGCGCAACAAGTTCACAAAGTTTTAAAAGAATCTGTTTCAATTCCTCAGGATCTGAAACGTCCCTGTTAATAGTATGCCTGTGACCGATGGATTTCACTTCTTCTTTTTCAAAAAAAGGCACAATTTCACGCTCGTCAATACCTCTGGCAAAATTATATAAAATCCGGCCATAACTTTTAAAAGACGTCAGCAATAAAGGCAGCGGTACTTTGCGTAAATCAGAGAAATTGAATACACCCATATCGTTCAATCTTTTTTTGATCCTAAATCCAATACCGCAGACATCATCAAGCTTCACGCGGTCTAAAATCCACATTGCCGACTGCTCATCAAAAATTCCGACCAATCCGTCAGGTTTATATAAGGAACCTGCCAATTTAGCCATCATTTTGTTATAAGAAATGCCGATTGAAACGGTAATCCACTCACCTGCCTGCTTTTTAATCTGCTCTTTAATGTCTAGAGCGAGATTAAAAAGGAAGTTTGAAGTATAAAGTTCGAAGTTTGAATTCAAAACATTACAATCTATTTCGTACTTCGTATTTCGTATTTCAGACTTCGAGATTTCCAAAAATACTTCATCTATCGAAAATACCTCCATCTTATCGGTATAGCCTTTTAAAATATTTAAAAATTTTTTATTAATCTCAACGTATTTATCCGAATCGCCTTTGACCAAAGTCAGATCCGGGCACAATTTTAAAGCCTCGGGGATCCTCATTCCGGTTTTAACCCCGCGCAATTTTGCCTCAACCGACGCCGCACCTATAACCGTCCGGGTCAGCCTATCTCCACCCGTCACCCCGATAGGTTTTCCCCGCAAGCGCGGATTAGCCTGCTGCTCGACAGTTGCGAAAAAAGAATTAAAATCAATGTGAATTATTATTTTCATACTAGACAAAATATCCGCTACTTGATATGTTTTTACTGTTAATGGTTGATACCGATCCCTCTCGCCAATCTTCTGGAGTCCAAGCCAGCGTTGAACACACTCTCAGTTATATTTGCTCCCCGCCTTGCCGATCAGTCACCGGAACGGTTAGCAACAGTGGCGGCAAGAACTCTCGAGGTCGCCGAAGAACTTAGCTATGGAGCCAGCATAACCACTTTTATTCCGCAACTTGTGTTAAAAATTATGAGAGAGAAAGCCCAACCTTTATTCAGAAGACCTCCATCTAAATTTATTGAGTTTTCGCTGCCTGCACCTCGCCCTGCTCCAGTTTCGGATCAACAAGCCTTAACCCGAGCTTTAATGATCTCCCCTGTAGCCAGTATTTTCTAGTCTTAGGACAAAACAACATCATCTTCTTCAATAGCTTCCAGAACCCACTTCAACCTACCACTGTCAAACCCCAATCTATAAAAATTACCTCCCGAGGAAACTGAAAAATGATATAAATCCCTATCTCCCTCTCTGCTTTGGTGGACTAAATTGATTTTATCTATGGCAATCCGCCGTTTATTCCAAAAGAAAACATAAGGCTTGATCTGCCCTTTTTCAAAGAAGACCCAAACATTAACAGGATCACAAAGCTCAACCATAAATGAATTACGAATTATGAAGCATGAATCATGCTTTAAAAATTTTTTTAAGCAGTAGCGAAATGTGAAACAGGGCAAGAAACATATTCGGCAAAATTTCGGTTATTTATTATTAAACCAAATTTAACCCGAAGTCAAGAGAGAAAACTTATATCTTCTCTATAGTTAAAATTATAAAAAATTGTGTATAATATACGTCTATGGATCAGAAGAAACCTGCCACTCAACAACTAGCAATAAGAATACCTGATTCAGTCGGACAAGGGTCCTATGCAAATATTGTAAGCATAAATGCCAGCGATCAAGAGGTTGTTCTTGATTTTGTATTAAACGTTCCAAACGGACAGGCAATTTTAACAAATAGAGTAGTTATTTCTCATGTCACAGCCCAACAATTATCTGATATTTTAGAAGCTTTATTACGACAAAGAAGAATCGCAAAGGATATACAAAAATGACTCAAATTATTACCATACCAGAAGAATATAAAAACAGACTAAAATTTACTGAGAACGTCAACGAGTTTGTTATTACTCAAGAAACCTCTATTCCATCACCATATAACTGGAATGAATTAACTTCGGATGAAAAATTAACGGCCGAAGACGGTAAGGTTCTTGGTATTATTATGAATGAATATAAAAAAGGAGAACATCTTAGCGAAGAAGAATTTTTTGACAAATTAAAGAAGTAATGTTTTATAAAAGTGGACTTAGGATTTAAAATAGTAATCACCCCAACTTTCTTAGAAATTGCTAAGAAATTATATAAAAAAGACCGATCTATCGAGAAAAAGCTTCGACATACATTTGAAAAATTAAAGATCAACCCCTTTGAAGGAAAAAGGATTGCTGCTAAAGAACAAGAGCAAAGAAGGGTTTGGGTCGGTGATTCGCATCGACTTTTTTATGTCATTAACGATAACGGAATAATACCTGTTAATTTAAAGAAAAAGGATAAGCATACTTACCGCTAGGCGTGTTAAAATATCCAAACTTCCATTATGAAATTATTTAGCCTGCTTTTTGCTTCCATTTTGTTTGTATCCTGTTTCTTGTATCTTGTTACTTCCGTAAAGGCAATCAGTGATCCCCGCGCGGTCCCGAATAACAAATATGGAATCCACATCATCTCGGCAACGAGGGACGAAGCTTCGGAGGCGGCGAGACTGGTTAATAATAACGGCGATTGGGGTTATATCACAGTTCTTGCTGAGTCCAGCGACCGGAACGAACAAAAATGGCAGGAATTTTTTAATGAACTCCGCCGCCGTCATTTAATCCCGATTGTCAGGCTGGCTACTAAACCCGATAACGGTAACTGGGAACGGCCTTACGAAGACGAGGGCACAGCCTGGGCGGATTTTTTAGATAAACTGGTTTGGCCGGTTAAAAACCGCTATGTAATTTTATATAACGAACCCAACCACGGTTCGGAATGGGGCGGTGTTGTTGATCCGGAAGGATTTGCCGTCAGCACCAATAGAACCATTGAGGCTTTACGGAAAAAATCTGATGACTTTTTTGTTTTAAATGCAGGATTTGACGCCTCAGCCCCTAACAAACCACCTGCTTATATGGATCAGGAAGAGTTTATGAAACGGATGGATGCATCCATTCCCGGGATCTTTGAAAAATTTGACGGTTGGGTTTCCCATTCTTACCCAAATCCCAATTTTTCAGGCAAACCCGGTGATGCCGGACGCGGAACCGTACGGACCTGGGAATGGGAACAGTCGATCTTAAACCGGCTCGGAGTTAAAAAAGTTTTACCTGTTTTTATTACGGAAACCGGATGGAAGCACTCGGACGGCATCACTGTTGATAACAGTTTCCCTGACCCTGATAAGGTTGGAGAATATTATAAACAGGCTTTCGACAACGCCTGGGCAAGCAACCGGATAGTTGCAGTCACACCATTTCTACTAAACTACCAGGAACCGCCGTTTGACCATTTCTCTTTTAAGAAAAACGGTAATCTGGCAAATGCCGAAAAAGATTACCATCTTCCTTTTTATATTTTGCAGGACGCCGAAAAAATAAAAGGCAAACCGGTGCAGTCTGAGTCTGCCAGGTTCATTAAATTGGCCATTGAAAAAGAAGGCTTCACTAATTATTTCGAAGCCACCTCATCCGGCACAACCGTCACCTTATCTTATAATGAGCCTTACGTCATGCGGGTGACTTTTAAAAACACCGGCCAGACTATCTGGGGTAAAGACTCCGATACAGCCTTAAATGTCTTCGGAACGGCTGAGGCTTTTGAAAAAACCCGTTTTGAAGTCGGAGCGGATAAAACTGTTGAACCCGGCCAGGAAATTTCATTTGATATCCCGGTCTCCGGACTACCCGGAGGGGAATACAAAACTTCCTTTAATCTCTTCAATGGTCTAAAACCCTTAACCCCAAACGACAATCTGTTAAATATTGAAGTTAAAGCACCGGTTTATTTACAGGTATCGGCCTCCTTAAAATGGAAAAAAGCCTTCGGCGGCGATTATATTTTAGGAATTTTAGGACAGCTCCGTTACGCGCTTTCAAGCACCAATGTTAAGGCTGTTTTGGATAACACCGGCAAATCCGGCAATTTGGAAACCAAATATTTACTGCCTGACCAGGAATATTTATTCACCCTGGAAAAGCCTTACTACAAACCTAAAAGCATTAACCAAAAAATTATACCCGGAGAAAATAAACTGGATTTTGGCGAGCTCCAGCCCGATATCCGCTCGGCAATTCTAAAACCGGTTGAACTTTGGAAATTGCTGCCGTGGTCTAATTAATGGGGGTCTTGTTGGGGAGGTGACCAAATTTCGAAATCGGGGTAAGCAGGCGCCGGTTTGATTCCACTATTATCGTCTAAGCATTCCGCCAACGTCGCAGGAATACTAACAGGATCTGCTATCCTGACTTCGCATCCGGCAGCAGCCAGAAGTGCAATATTATTTCTTAACTCTTTAGCGCCAATTGCTACTCTGCAAGGCTGTTCTAATTGACTAAAGTCTGTCACAGCTTTCCACCCGTTTCCATTGGAAGCATTTAGCGCATCATACATTCTGAGCCCACCATTGAAACTGGAAAAATTACCTCTATTAACCCCAAGGACAACAACTACCGAAGGTTCTCGTGTTGTTAAACTTCTTGTTCGGGCAAAACCTTTGGCAGCTTTAATTATTTCATCTATCCGGTTGCTACAGGAGAAAACCAGCAAAGCTTCTCCCCGATTTTGTTTTAGATGAGTTTTGTTAGGGTTAGGTATGCCACCTGGTTCAGAGAAATCAGTAGTATAACCGGCAGCTAAATAAACTTCCGTTACTTTAGAGGGTTGAAATTCGCCTGCAGCCGGTGTGGGTTTGGTAAATCTGACTCTTCCTATGATTCTTAAAGTTCTTAAACGTTCGAACATAAACTATAGGATTATAGTATTAAGGTTTTACTTTGTCAAATATGCTTAAACAGTTCCGGCTTTCTGGCATCTTAATTCTAAATCTTGTAAAATACACTTTGAGTTAGGATTCGGATTTAATTCTTAATTATAAATTTTGAATTCTAAATTCACTTGGTGGCTGTAGCTCAATGGTAGAGCATCGGTTTGTGGTACCGACGGTTGCGGGTTCAAATCCCGTCAGTCACCCACAAAGAAAAGTCCTCCTTTAGGAGGGCTTTTTTTGTGGTGGTTAGCAAGGGATTTATAACTGCGATTTAATGTTAAAACTATGGATCGTTGATGCCTCAATACAACCTCAGAAATTAAGTAGTAGTTAGAGGAAGAGAGTTCACCTTTTGCTTAAGCAAAAGGGCGTGTTATCCCGTCAGTCACCCCCAGAAAAAATTCCTCCCTTGTGGAGGATTTTTTATGGGTTGGTTGGCAAGGGATTTTAAGCGGATCTTCGATCCCGGTTCACCTTTTGCTTAAGCAAAAGGGCGTGTTATCCCGTCAGTCACTCCAAAACCAAGTTCGGGCCTTTGATATAATATCTTCCTATGCCGGCAATCTCTTTTGAAGCTAAACTTTATAAAATTGGCGATTGGACAATTCTTCAACTACCAGAAGATGCCTCGGCAAAACTTCCATCCAGAGGCATGATAATGGTTAAAGGTAGTATCAATGGCGTGCCTTTTAAGACTTTGCTTGAACCGGATGGTAGATACGGACCAGGACTTAAACCAAGCCATTGGTTTGCCCCTGATAAAAAGCTGCTTGATGAGGCTTCTGCCGCTTCCGGAGACACAGTAGAAGTTTCTCTTGAACCGACTAAAGAGTGGATAGAGCCGGAAGTGCCGGCTGATTTAAAAAAAGCACTGTCTTTTTCGCCTAAAGCTGAAGCTTTATGGAAAGATATCACTCCAATGGCCCGCTGGGACTGGATTCGCTGGATCCGCGCTGTTAAAACTGAGGAGACAAGAAAAAAGCATATCGAAGTTGCACTCGATAAACTCAATAAAGGAATGCGCCGCCCCTGCTGCTTTAACCGCAACCTCTGCAGCGAACCCGCTGTATCCAAAAATTGGGTCCTCCTCGAGCCAAAAGCATAAAAGCTACTCATTGATACTATAGGTTGTAAATTGATAATCGTGAATGTATAATGCTTTTGTAATGTCCAGATCACAAGAAATCTTAAACCAAGCTCCGGTTTATCATGTAACTTTAGATGAATTTGTTCCTGAAATTTTACATTCAGGCTTAAAGTCAAGACACAGATCCAGGCACATTCCAACACTTAGATATAGAATGTACTCATTGCAAATAAGAATTACCGATGAGTTATTTGATCTAGTCGCTAGAAAGGAAGGAATAGGTTTTCGCCGGATGCATTCTGTATATGCGGAACCTACACCAGATATGCCTATTTCTTCAAACGACTCCATTTTACAAGTAATGGTTGATCCAAGAGCCGTTCTTGTTGCCCCTTCAATGGAGTTAAATATGGCAATGATTGCTTTGTTTGAAAAAGTGAGTCCTGCCGAATTCTATAAAAGAGCGAATCTCTATTGGAAGACTGCCATTACACTTGAAGATTATCTAAAAAACCAGGGTAAAACTTTTTCACTTCCTGAGGTCATGATTCCAAGTCCTGTAAAACCGCACTCTATAAGCATTTATAGGCGATAAAATTTATCTCTTTATTCCCTCAGAATTTTCAAAGAGTTCATGCTCTCACAATCCCAACGCGAGCATTCCAAATTAAATTAACTTCCCCAGTTTGTGAAGAGACCAATAAGTGAAATTGCTTCGACGTTTCACTCTTCGCAATGACGTGGGTTTTGTTTTAATTGGACATTGGCTTTATTGGATTATTTGTATATTGGTTTATTACTTGTATATTCCAAAATATCTCCCGGCTGGCAATCTAAAGCCTTACAAATTGCTTCCAGGGTCGAGAAACGGATAGCCTTTGCTTTGCCATTTTTCAAAATGGAAAGATTTGCCATGGTTATACCCACCTTTTCAGTAAGTTCCGTCACACTCATTTTTCGCCTTGCTAACATCACATCAATATTAATTACAATCATATCTGCTCTTTTTAGACCGTTAAGTCATTTTCTGATTTTAGCCCGAAGGGCCAAAATCTCTTCAAACTGTTAGATCGTTCTCAGATTTTATATCTACTGCGTTTTGTAATAATTTTTGAAAAACGCCGGCTGCGGTTGCAATAACAGAAATTGCGAAAACTACGACAATTCCAAGAGCCGTTGGACCTGCCGGATCATCATCACCAGGGGCCGCGAAACGGATGTGAAATAACGCGAGTGCAATAAAAACGATAAGGGCTAGAGAAGCATATTTCATATTTCTTAGGGTATTAACAGCACCTTGGGAAAAGGCTTTGTTTTTTTCTATTAACCCCAGCAATTTATACGCTTGATAAAGACCTGCAAAAAACAAA
>Ga0209542_10008368_pt1 | contig 19349 bp, 14 predicted proteins | sample RifCSPhighO2_01_FD_184028 | JGI IMG/M metagenome (GOLD analysis project Ga0209542, IMG submission 184028) | Soil microbial communities from Rifle, Colorado - Rifle CSP2_plank highO2_0.1 (SPAdes) (version 2) | ecosystem: Environmental > Terrestrial > Deep subsurface > Rock core/Sediment ...
GGCCCCGCCGACTGTGACGCCACCCGCGCCGCCGACAGAAACACCGCCGGCCCCGCCGACTGTGACGCCACCCGCGCCGCCGACAGAAACACCGCCGGCCCCGCCGACTGTGACACCCGTCGCAGTCACTCCAATTTCCACCCTGCCCGCGAGGGGTGGCAGTTCGCCGCAACCGAGCGGTTTCCCGCTTTGGTTGTTCGCGCTGGCGGCCCTCCTGGGCCTGCCAGTAACGTTGTTGGTCTTCCGAAGCGCTAAGGCGCCACGGTAAGCCAACAGGAGAATACCTGTTACACCCATCCGGGTGTTCTCCGGAAGTAAATAGATGGGTGATACAATCATCGGTGGCTGCCGAGCCAAGTGTGGTGAGCTTTTGCTCCCCTCTTGGTATGCCCTTCGGCAGCCCGATGAATGAGAGACAGTTAGTTCCGTCTCTCGGTTTAGCCGAGTCAGGCTTTTTTCGCCGATGGATCGCTTGCGATCCCTCAAGTTATGGCGAGTAGCCTGACAAAGCTGAATTGGGGGATTTAGGTCTCTGAGAAAAAAAGAAGTGTGAATTTTGAAAAGGCGAAGCGCCAAAAGCGTTTCAAGCTATTGCAGCCTTGCAATAACTCCCCTTTTCAATAAACCCACACCTCCTCTCTCACCACCTAACTCCCCTTCCTGTCTCCCTATTGATGGGACTGATGAGCCCCGCAAAATGCGGGGCGAAACAGATTAAGATTTTTCTGCTAAAATATGGATAGAGAAAGAATTGGTTACATGTCCGAACAAAACGGAGTAGTAAATGATTTAAATCTCGTACAAAAGCGGGCTTTGTTTGTTGGAGAAAAGGTAGAACATAGAACTTCGGAAATGCAGAAGGTAAGAGTTGAGCTTGAAGATAAAAGCTCGGCTTGGGGAAAGGCTTTTGAAAGCATAAAAAAAAGACACCTCTATCAGGATAAGTCGGATGTATTTGTGGCAGGATTTGCCGTTCCCTGGATTGCAAAATTAAGAGAAAATTTGAGAGAGGAAGCAACAAAGCACAAAGACCCTAAAGGAAACTTGGCTAAAAGAAGCGAAGAAGAAATTGCCAGAGTAATTACCGATTATTTAAGTTATGCGAGCCAAAAAGAAATTGAAGATTTAAAGCAAAATCGAAGTCTCAATAATATAATGGTTGAGGCAATATCGGTTAGACTTGGAGAAGAAGCCGGAACACAAAAATTCGTTAAAGCCGGATCTGAAAGATTAGAGAAAAAGAAAACTTCAAGGACAAAGCTTGCAGTTGCCGGAGCGGTAAGCTTGGTTTCTGCGGGTTTAATGTTTTTAGCTCGCGACAAAGCTCCGGCAATTCCAGCCGTGGCCGCTGCTCCGGAACCCACAGGAATTCCAACAGCAACAGTTCCTGCAGCCGAAACCCTGTTACCGCCCACAACAACTCCAACTCCTGAACCAACTTTAACTCCCAGTGCTTCAGCTACACCTGAACAATATCCTGTTCCTGAAGACCAGGTTAATCCCGGATTTATGATTGGCGCTGTAAGTCTGGAAAAACCTATTGAAATGCTTATACCTGAGGAACTGGCCAAAATGGCCGGCTATGAAGGTGAACAAAAATTCAAAATATCAGAACCTATTCTACAACTTAGTGAAATTGAATATACAGGAGTTGACACTTTTAATAACTGGAGAGATCATCCTGAATCAGCCCTAATTTTCAGAGCAAATCCGGCTGAGCAAAAAAAATCTAATGTACTTCTGGGACATTCTGTTACCGGATCAAACGGTCAGGATTTGCCTTTGGAATGGGTAAGAAAACTAATGGGTAAAGTTGATCCTAATAAACTTAGAGGACAAACCCTTTTTATAAAACAAGAGATTAATGGGAAAACTATTATCCAAAAAGTAAAAATCGTAGACGCCCGGGAAAGTACGGCTGAGCAAGTTTTGTCTTCATATGTAAATAACGATAAAGATAATGAACCAATATACGCGAATCTTGGCAAAGGGGGGTATGGACTTCCGGATAGCGTAAGACAAGATAACACATTAATTCTAGTCGCGTGCGCGGGTAAACTTGACGCTTCAGGATTTTACGGATATTTAGATAGAGCACTTCTGACAGTTAAAGCAGTTGATTCATCAGTGAGAGTCGGACAGTAAAATCTTCCGTGGCCTAAGAGTCCACGGCTTTCGCCTTAAGGAAGATTGTAGCTCTAAATTCAATTCATCCCTGCCATAAAATGGCAGGGCTTTCTTGAAATTATAGTAAAGCTTCTGACCAAGAAAAATCAGCGCATGATTATTGGAGCAAAGATTGTGTTTTTCATCAAACCTGTATATTGAATTCTCGAGTCATAATTTTCAGGAGTTTGGCTAATTGGATTGGCAGGGGGTCTTACTAATCTAACGGCATCTTTAAAAGACGGACTTTTTGCCATTACAAGAGAAAAATCGCCGATATCATAATATGCTACTCCCACTCTATCGCCCTTTGTGACTTTTGCAAAAAGGAGACACTCTGTTCCCAAAACTACCGGGTCACCAAGGCCCGCAAACGGATTTCCTATATCAATATCCCCGGCCAACATTCCTTTTTCGAAATCGTGTGAGCTTAGCGCACTGCCGTCAAAAACAACCTTTGGCAAAACCTTATCAAGAGATTGATCGTTAGCCCTGGTAGATCTATAAACCTTAACTTGTGCACCCGCCCAATCTGGCCCGAATCCAAAAATTGATCTATCAGGAACTTTGTTTGGAAAACTTGAGCTGCACTCAAGAACACTTTTTAGGTCGTCATCAAGCCAGTCCTCTTTTACTCTTCTTGAAACTATCCAGGAAGTATACGAATCAAGATCTCCTTTACCCCATCCGCTCATCAAACTCGGACCCCTATCGCTCCTATGGTGAACGACATAATCTCTCCATGCACCCGGTAATCCCAAAAGAGCAGGCTCTGAATCAGCAAAATGACCATCAAGTCTATATACATCAGGCAAATGAGCAACTCTATGGCCATTTTCGTGATTAAAATCCCAACTTATTTTAAGATCGTCATCCCACCCTGCCTCTCTTAACCTCGGAGGTCTTTTATCATACCAAACACCACTGGCACCATGACTATCTTTTATTCCATTATCATGCCATCCGAGATGCCAAGATGCATCAACAACAACTCCCTCCGCAACAACACAAAGTCTTCTTGCCTGAATACCTCCTGGCACACCTGCTCTCACCAAAACATCACTTAAAACTCTGTATTGAGCATTCAAAAATTGCTGATAGCTCGAGTAACCTACGTCTTGGGGAATAAAGTCATAATCGGGCTTGTAAGCAAATTCTGAAGCAAATAATGTTTTTCCATCTCTCGGATTTGCACCCATCGCATGTTTCCGATTTAAGTCAGTAATTAAACTCTTTAATTGCGTTTGGTCCAAAGGAGCTTGTTTCTATTCTGTCGATTGTTACACCGAGTATGTCAGAGCTTGTAGGATCTTCTGCTCTCATTTGAGTATTTTGCCTCAATTTTGGCAAAAACACATCTTCGCCCAAACTTCACTTTAAAAAATCCAATTAAATAAAATGTGATATACTTTATTCAATATGCAGACAAAAGTATTAAATTACAGAGTAATCATTGAGCCAGAAAATTATCCTGATGGAACTAAAGTTTATAATGCCTATTGCCCAACACTTGGAATTTCCGATTATGGCGATTCTGTGGAAGAAGTTTTAGAAAGCATCAAAGATGGAATTACCCTAGCTGTTGAGTCTCTGATTAATGAAAGCAGCGAAGTCCCTGTTGATAATTTGGAAGAACAAATAGTTACATCTACTAAAATTGAATTACCTAACAAATACAAAACGGCCTTTGTTTAAATGTCCAAACTGCCTAGAAATATTAAACCCCATAAATTGATCAAAACTCTCAAAAGACACGGGTTTACTGAAATAGGAAAAAGAGGTTCACACATTAGACTAGAACACCCAGATAGCAGATGGACTCAAGTTGCAGTACACCCCAAACCAATCCCTCAAGGAACATTGAGGAAAATTCTTTCTCAAACAAAACTATTCTCCGAAGATCTAAAATAATTAATAATCTTTACTTCACACCTAACCCCCCTCATTCTGTATACCGATTAAATCTGTACTGAAGAGTTCCAGAACTTGACTCACGAAGGATTACAATCCCTAAAGCGAGCGAAGCGAGTCGAAGGACGAAATAGCAAAACGATATTTTGACAATGGAATCTATTTTAGTGTATAACTTTTTTTAAAGTGAAAGAATGTCCTTTTAATTTTTGGCAGCAGGGGTTTTGTAGAAATCATCCGAATCCGGAGTTCTGTTGGATACGGGACGCCGGATGGTCAGATTCATTGGAACATTACAGGGTCTTATTAGAAAAAAATGTGAAAAAGACCAGAGCAATTGCTGAGGCAGAAATGGTGCTTGATGCAAATGCGGGAGTGCTTAAAAGAAATGGAAGATTTTGCATGATACCTAACCAGTTGAGACAAATACTTCAAGAGCACATAAGAGCAATTGAAGAATTGAAAAGAGCTCATTAAATGCTTAAGCGTGTGGTCCCCCCTGGGTCCAAACTATTTCAGGAAACTTACACGTCTTAGTCCCTCTTGTACCGGATTTTCTTCAACTTCTCTTCTGCCATAATAACGCTCTCTCATTTCTAACTTTTTCGCTGCCGCAGCTTTCATATCTGCAATAACCTGACTGGCAGTTCTTTTGGGTTTAAGGTCAATTCTCTCTTTCGGAGGGGAAACCTCCTTCGGTACATAAGACGGCGGAATACGCTGGTCTAATTCAGAAACAGGAGGACCGCTTTTCGCCATCATCGGCAAATAGGTGACGAATTTGCCTGGAATACTGTCAGGAGGAATTTGAGAGGTGCTCCAAACCATAGTATAAGTATCCGGCCCCTCACCGATCATGCACGACGCAACCATATCGGGGTTATCCTTTGAATTAACTAAACCTTTGACTAAATGGATATTCCATACAGGAATTGTGTCCGGATTTATCGAACGTGGATCTTTATAAAACTTTATGCCAAATTTTAATTTATTTGTTCCCGCTTTAAGACCCTCAGAAGACAGAGCTTTGGCATTAAGAAGATATCTTGGAATGAGAAATTTAAGACCGGAAAATTTGAATTCTATAACTGCCCCGTATGTGTGGACTGCATTTATTCCCGGTTCGCTTATGCTGGGAGCCGATTGAATGTCTATAGTAACAGCTTGAGGATCATCCTGCCGGAATAAATCAAAAGGTACTGCTCCTCCTGTATTCATATCTACAAGTAATCTTCCCTGAGGTTTAATGTTTCTTGAATCCGATAGACTCTCTCCGCCAGGACCCACCAGATCAATACTGTATCCGCCTCCGGCAAAAGTAAGTTCAGCTCCTTGAGGAGCAACATTTGGATCAGGGTTTCGAACAAGAGGGAATTTATCCGGCTGTATCCCACGATACTTATTTTTATAAATCTCAAACTTTCTACGCGCCCAGGCAACTAGTGAAGACCAGCCAAGATAACCCTGCTTACCTTTTTTAATTAAATTTAAGTCGTTAACAGAGCTGATAGAACCCATAATATCGCCTTCCATAATTACTGCAACAATAGGTGTTGCCGCTCCGGGTTCACTTATTACACCACCGCCGTAAATATCGCCTAAGGGGGACTCTCCATCAGTCCCGACATGGTGACCCCTATGTTCATGGGCATGACCCAAATCCACACCTATTTCTTTACCTAGTTCCTCAATCAATATCGGCTGTATATAGGAACCGTAAGGATAAGTTCCCATCGCGCTTGACAAAACCACCATGCTGTCTATCTCTATCGGCTGTTCAACCAAGTCTTCCTGATCGCTATTTCCTAAAGCGTGTATCCGCCACTCAAGCGGTAAACCTGTTTCTCCCTCTGAAGGCATTCTCCTGACAAACCAGTTTTTTGCAACCTCATCCGGAACCAAAACTATTTGCGTCGTGTAAAAATCAGTATCCCCGTTTCCGGCGACCTTAGCCATAGTATTATGTAAAAAGTCATGAGCCATCAACCAATCAATAATATCTTTTGTTCCCAAGTCCGGCGAACCGTCAGGTGGATGTTCGACCATGCTTCTAACCTTGTCAGATACGATTGTCAAACCCTTTCTTCTGGGATCGTCTTTAAGTCTCTCTATTTTTTTAGCGCGGATTTGATCCTCTGTCATACCGGAAGTAATTCCGGCATTCCTATTTTGTGAAGCTAAATATGTGCGGACCTCATCAATAGTCTTTAGAGTGACTATCTCCACACGGACTGTGTCTTTTGATGGAAGAGTATAAGTTCTTTCCGTAGTGGGAAAAGCGGCTTCGGCTTCGGTTAGTTTACGCTCGGTCCATTTATTAGCCACTGGTAAACTCTTTCCTCCTCTATCAAGAGCATTCAATACATTCTGTCCTAGCGGCGACGCCCCTAACCCCAGGCTCCCCGCACCTTTTAGAAAATTTCTTCTTGATAATGCTAAATCTTCGCTCATATAATCAGCTTATTATAACCTAAAGCCTCTCAGATAGACCAGCGAAAGATTACTTATGCAGATTAAAAAGGAAATTGATATAATACAAACGAGCTTGGTAAGTTAGCCAAGGTGGCGGAGTGGACAATCGCACCTCTCTGTAAAAGAGGCGGTCGAAAGGCCTACCTAGGTTCGAATCCTAGCCTTGGCACTGACACGGATTGCGAAAGCAATTGGGTGGCCGAATGGGGACGACCACCAAGAGATTTGATCGAATTGAAGCCCAAATTTGGTGTGTATGATATTTGACGATTATATAAATTGAAGTTCGAGCCAGCATTTTTGGAGAAGATTTTCAAATCTTCGCCATTATCTTTTTCGCGCGCGATTTTTGCTCGCCTGCGGCAAGCACTAATTCTTTATCAATCACTATTGTAATAACGCTTGCCCTCCATGAACAGCTTTATTATGTTCCGCAAAGGAACCATCCATATTTGCTAATACAGCCTTTACTACAAGCGCATCGGGTTCAGCGTCAGTAGGAATAAATCCAGTAATATTAAAATACACATAGAACAGAATTTAAGTACTTCTTTCATTTTAATTTCTTCCGGTACTCTTTCACGTACATTCATAAATTTTTCACCTCCATCCTGGTAGTAAATTTGATTGTCCTATTGTACCAAACCTAAATGGAGGATTCAAATATTATAGGTTTTACCCAATTTGATTTTGTAGAGATTTTCTATAAAATCTGTTCCGGCGTAACCGGTCAAAAAAGAAACTTGCCACTCGGTATCGGCCAAAATTCCAGCGGTTACTCCCACAATTCCAGAAATTGCAATCGTGGTTAAGAAATATGTTGGCTTAAAATGATTTGCTTTTTTAAGATTTGTTCTTTAAAATTTTTGCGTTTTTTCTTTTGGTCCCGCTAGGGGCGGGGGTTGAACCGTGGTCCCGGCACAAAACTAAACATCAGTACAAGAAAGTTACTATAGAGCAAGGAAAAGCGAGCCCACAATTAAAAGAAAGCCTACACCCAAAGCAAGAAGCGTCGGAGTAGAAATTCCGCTTACGGGAATGACCGGAGTAGTAGTTACAGTTGGTGTTAGTGTTGATGTCGAAGACGAACTTGAACCAGAAGATGTAGGAGTAGCCGTTGGAACTCCGGTTGGGGTCGGAGTATTTGATCCGGTTTGAGAAGTAGTTGGAGTCGGAGAAGGTGTGGGAGTAGAAGAAGGAACATTCGCACCCACTCCTCCTATTGTGAATGATGCGGTACTGGCCGGCGTCAAAAGAGTATCTTGAGCATCAGTCTTTTTAGTTATTATACTTTGGCTCGGGTCAAATCTTAGCACAACCGGGTTCGTGGAAGGAGTTTGATTCACTGTCATAGTAAATGCCGCAAGGGCAGTATCTGTTGTTGCCAAATACCCTGAAGTACTTAAATTTACACAGGCTAAATCAATTTGGACCTGGCCATTAATGGGAGTAACCGTCTTAACCGGACAACTCCAGTCTCCAGATTGCAAAAGCAGGGAGCTGACTTGAATATCCGATGCAGATACCTCGGGAGAAGTACCCGCATAAGCATAAGAAATCCGTATCGCAATGGCAGAGATGGCAACACTTCCTGTTGTAAAGTTAACAGTTACAGGGAATGACTGTCCAATTTGATAAGTTCCACTTGACGGAGTCAAACTTACTCTCGCTTCCCCACCGGCAACTGAGGCTTCATTTACTACATTTTGACGCTGGCTGACCAGATATATCCCAACACCAATCCCTACAAGTAAAATTACAAGAAACGCAACAACCGCAATCTTCTTTACTGGAGAACCTTGTTTAAACATCTCACGGGTTTATTCTAAAAGATCTAAACTAATTTCCTCGCCGCTTTTTGCAATCAGCTTTGTCTGGGCGGGGTCAAACTTGAAGGAAGGTACTTCACCTTTGGCTGAAGTATATTCAATAGTTGCAAGCAAGTCTTCATTCTGTCCTACATATCCTGCAGGATCAAGATTAACAACTGCAAGCTCTAATACTGCTGTCTTATTTTTATCGTCTATTGTTATTTTATTGATCGGATAAACCCATCCTTTGCCCAAAAGATTCGCGCTGGTTTTAACTTGTACACCTTCTTTCTTGCTGTCCTCGTCTTTGAACTTAAAATCCAAACTGCCCGTGTAATTTAAGACCAAGCGAACAGCCATAGCGTTAATTTTCAAGCCTTTAGCTTGAAGTTTAAGAGAGACTGCCTGTCCTTCTTCAAGCATCATAGTAGCCTTGTCTTGGGCCTTATTTTGGGTCCCCGCGGGAGTTGGAGCTAAAGACCCCATCTGCTGCTGTTTCGCACTGAACTTGACTGCTACTAAGACAGAAACTATAATTGCCGTTACTGCAAGGACTATTGCCAACTGTTTACTTTTATTTTCCATTTTTAATCTCCTGGTACTGTTAATTGTGTATAGTTACTAAGTACGTAAGCGATATCGATTACATTTATAATACCATTGCCGTCGATATCAAACTGGGGTAAAAATGTCCCCGTAACCGGAACCGTAAGTTGATTATAAACCTGATCGCTCAGCATCAAGCCTATATCGTTTATGTTAAGGACATTATAAGTAACAGAGTTTCCTGCTGCGTCTACAAAATCACCTGCAAGAAGTTTTATTGTATTCCATGTTGTTGGAGCGGTATTCAAACCCGGGAGCAAAGTTATATTACCCAGCCTCTTACGAAGGTATCCAGGCCCTTTCTGGAAAACATCGTAAGCAAGTCCGGTCGATGTTATAGGAGTTCCGGTCAAAGTAACAGGAGACGGATTTGGCGAGAAAAGACCTACTCCATCACTGGTTATATTAAGAGTGTAAGTATTGCTTACCGCTCCCACTATGAATAGTTGCGCATTATTTCTGGTTATTGCCGTGGAAACTCCCTGCATCCTAAAGTGGTAGACAAGTGTAGCCAGATCTACTATTGAATAAGCAGCATTAATAGGAGTAATGAGAATATTTACCGGAGGATCAGTTTTAGTAAACATTCCGGTTAATGATGTCAAATTCTGACCGGTATAGTTCCATGTTAAGGTTATCGGATTAGTTGTCGGCCTAGTAATAGCCTTGAAATAAATTGTCGCCAAAGGGGTTTCTGTAGTTGTACAGTAACCAACAATACCAGACGGACACTCCGGAGAGTTTACTACACTTGTATATGCAGCGGAAAAATCAACAGTTACAGAACTGTTGGCCCTCGAAACGCTATTTACTGAGAAAGCCCAATTTCCGGACAAAGCAAGATTGTTGTCTGGAACTATTCTTGTCGCAGGAGTACACACTCCTTGCGAGGTACAACTTGGATCTACAACCTCAAGAGCCGGGCTTCCGGTTGCCAAATACGGATAAGTTACACGAAAAGTTATTGCCGAAATTCCCTTAACGTTAGCCGATGTTGATCCTGTTCTGAATCGGATCTGAGCCGCAAATATTTCGTTTGGAGCCTTTGTCGCAACTACTGGATCAATTACAAGAGTTCCTCCGCCTGCTGCAGGAATAGGTACCTGAGTCGGCGCGCCGGCAACAGGAGTAGCAGTGGGAGAAGGAACAGGTGTTGAAGTAGGACTGGGAATTGGCGTAGATGTAGCATTGGGTGGCGTGGTGGGAGTGGGCGTTGCCGCACCAGTTCCACCTACACACATATAGAGATTTTGATTAGTACCAAAGGTTGTAAAACCCGAAGTATCAATTACCAAAAACTTTTCAGAAAGATTACTTTGCAGCATAGTACCGAAACCAGTTAAATCCGGCCAAAAGCTGTCAGTTGTATAAGGAAAATTCAAAACTCCAAATTGAGTCGCACCTAAAAGATTACAAACTGGCGTCGCCAGAGACCTGCTTATATAAAAAAGTGGCGTGCCACCACCTATCGCCCGGCCCTGAAAAGTAGCTTTTGAAATATTATAGTTAGTAATGCTGTTGAGAAAACTCAAGTCGTAAACTCTTCTTATGGAAGTTAATATACAAGGTTGGATTGTTTTTGATTGTTCACCGGCTGCACAGGAAAGCGGAACCGTTACTGTTCCACCTGACGTAGGCGTTGGCGCTATAGTAGGCGTAGGTGTAGGTGTAGTCAAACCAATAACAAAGTCAGCCACCTGTGCGCTTATTCCAAGAGACTGACTGCTAACATTAACTATTTGATATTTACAGACACCCGGACTAGTACAACTCGTGTCGACGCTCAAAGAGGTGCATGCAGAAAGGTTGGTACCCGTACAAGAGGTGGTAGTTCTAAAAGGAAGATCTATAAACTTAAATACTCCTGAAGGCAGATTGCTGGCAGATATAGCCCCCTCTGTTATAGCAATTCTACCTGTTGAGTTAGCAGTAGCCATTGAAGTTATGGAACCAATTAAACTCATACGGGAATCTAAAGAGGTTGCCGGAACTTCAGCCGTAAGCTGAACTTTTGTCGGATCAAAAAGTATCTCAAGATGAACAGCAGTTATCTGATTTCCATCTGCATCGAGCCAAGCCGGCACTGTAACATTACTCCCTGCAGGATATTGTGAACGTGTAGTCGTATTGCAAGGAGCCTGCTGAAAACAAACATCAGCCGTTGTCGGACTTGCCGCCCTGGATCTATATTGAACAACCCTATTAATTAAAAATAGACCAACCGGTAAACTCAAAAGAAGAATTCCCACCACCAGAAGCCCTAACTTCTGCTTATTAGATGAATATTTTAACCTCCTGCTAATTTCCTTAATTTTAGGCAACATATAAAACTCGCTATTTTTATCTTAGATCTAACAATTTACCTTTGTCAAGAACATCTTATTATGGCGTGTAATGTAGAAGCCAAATTGTAAAATCAATAAGGTCAACATTTTTACTACAGTTAAAATCCCCAACCGCAGGCCCACCTGTCACAATGGTCTGAGGATTATAATGCAAAAGCCAAGTTGTAAAATCAATAAGGTCAATTCTGCCATCCCCGTTAGAATCACCATTATTTGAAATACATGACGTGCCCGTAGGAGAAGGAGTGACAGTGCTGGTAGTAAAGGTAACCACTAACCTTGGCGCACCGGCCGGACCGGCCGTTAATCCATCATAGGACCGGGCTGTTCGTTTCCCGCTTCCGGTTATTAGCATAGTTAAGGCATTCCCGGATTTCCACCCGGATCTGTTTACTACCTGTTGGATGACCGAAACTAAGTTTGGAGAAGTCTTTTTAACTCCAGTGGTGTCCCATGCGGGAATATTGCTCCATGACACTTTTGTCAAAGTCTTTGGCCTTGCGGAGAGATTACCGGATTGTGTGGTGAACACCAAAGAGTTGTCTGAATTTTCTGCATAAATGTCAACAGATGTTGACCTTGAAGTTGCTTCGTCGGCTTCAAATTCAATGTATGCATCGGTAATTATTGCTCCTTGGGGTATATTAAGGCCTGCAAAACGTATTCCAACGATTTGGGGTGTACTGATCGTACCGGTGACATCATAGTCAGATCCCAACTCCAGATCTCCGCTTGTTAAACTGACAGTTTTTGCGCTGATAGCCTCCTCAGCATCATCAGGAGACTGACTAACCTTTACCGATACTGTGGTCGTACCGGTTACTTGAGGAGTTGGTGTTGCAGTCGGAACAGCCGTCGGGGTAGGGGTTGGGCTAAGAACTGAAATCTGACAACCGGATGTCTGACCATCTGAACTGGAAACGCTAACTATTTTCAGGCCGGTAGATGAGAAACTAGTTGTAAAACTGGAACCCGTACCGAAGGACGGATTACCAGTTGGAGAAACCGACCAGGTATAAGGTGACTGGCCACCGCTGGCAAATAAAGTTGTGGCTTGGTTAATGTTGATCGTCTGGAAAGCCGGGCTGCAAGAAAGCATACCAGTTGTCGGAGTTGGCGTTGCAGTCGGAATTCTTGTCGGAGTAGGAGTTGGCGTTACCCCGGTGCCAAAAGTATAAGTAGCATAAGGAGTATTATTAGCTGGCTGCACCCAAATATCACTGTTAGTTGGATACTCTAAAATAAAGGTATTTGCTAGATCAAAGGTAAACAACATAGACCCGCTCGAAGGTGCGGTAAACGCCAATCTTCCAATTGTAACAGTAGACCCGTTTGTTGTATAAGGAGTACTGGGACTTGTTGTTATTAACCCAACTTTCAGCTTTCTTCCAGAAGTTGTCGTGTCTATCTGGTTAAAGGCAGTCTGCAAACCGGTAATCACGGTGGGTGTAAATAAAAGATTTGAAGGAAGAGTCCCTGTCAAGTCTGCAAATATTTGAATACCCGAAATCTGCTTAGTACCCGTATTTACATTTACATTAATACTCACACTTGAACCGGGTGTAACACTACTTGTCCCTGGCGATAAGACCATTGTTGCAGTTCTAGCTGATTGAGCAAAAGCATCTCTAGGTAAAAATAAAGGCAATACTACTAAAATTAATAAGGCAAATAATAATTTCGGTATTTTTTTAATAAATTTCATCTTTTTCATAATACATAATCAGATACTCTCATATCAAGGACAAGTACCCAGCCATTTTGAAGCCAATAATCCATAGTCCCTTATATCAACTAGACCGTCTCTGTTTATATCTGCTCTTGGAGGACTGGGATTAGTCGATAACCAGTTGGAAGCTAACTGGCCATAATCTCTCAGATCAACTAGACCATCAACTGTAACATCCGATAAACATGCATCATTTGATCCTGTAATTGTAACTGTCGAGGTGGATGTAGAACTGAGAATGTCCTCTGGAGTAGTGCTTCCCGCCGCGTTCACAACAACATTCGAGTCGGTTGTCAAACCATTAGTATAAACAAAACTTAAAGGAGCCGTACAGGAAGTTTGACCCGGCGGACAAGATATTACTTTAAATGTAAGGTTACTTACTAATAGTGTTCCTGTGTAGGCAGTCGTTAAAGCATTATTTGCCCAATCAAAAGCTGTTATTCCAAACTCAACTACTCCAACTCCGCTTGGACAACCGGTTGCCACTCCGTTGTTTGTACAATTAACAACTCTAGCTGTATCAAAAGTACCGGTGGAAGTTACGGGTGCATAAGTTTTAAAATTCGTATTATTTGTTGGATTATTACTCATCGAAACTAAAGCCAATCTTGTCGGGTCAAACTTAACCAAGATATCTGCTCCCACTATTGCCTGTCCCCCAGTATTTAGGTTTACTCCGACAATAAATTGGTTTCCGGGAGCTATACTGAAAGCCGATGAAGAAAAAGATAAAACCGCGGTCGCGGCCGCTTTTTTCCTGAATATCTGCCTTTGGCCCACAAGAACAAAGCCTACAAAAAGTCCGACTAAAATAACTGCCAAAGATAAGCTCCTTGATCGATATCCTTTTGGTAATAAAGTTGGCAACAAAGATAATTTTGACCTAAACCGAGTTCCCATATTTAAGATAAATCTTATTTCTAAGTTAATACTTTATAAAACAACTTGTCAACAACTACAACTTCACTTTATCTTACAGCTTTGGAAAAGTCCATACTATTAACTTTACTATCGCCTATTAAGTCAAAACTTGGGGTACTCTGTAACCAGTTAGTCAAAAGCGCCTTCAAATCAACAGGAACGGGAGTAACGCTCGGTAACGGCTGACCATCATTTGTGCCGACAATGAGAGTAAAAACTTGGGTTGTAGCTAACTGGCCATCACTAACGCTTACCGTTACCGGAAAACTGCCTGACTGGCCAGGCGTCCACTGAATAAAACCATTGGAGTCAACAATCATACCAGTAGGTTTTTGGGGAAGCGAGTAAGTGACCAGGTCACCATTTGGATCAAAAACTCGCAGATTATATCGCCAGATAAAACCAACACGGGCAAAAACTGTCAGTGGATTTGAAATAATTACCGGCGCTAAATTAGTGTTGGCAGCCGCCACATTGAGTGTAAATATCTGGTCCACATTTTGGCCTGCACCTTGTGTACTGGTTGCCCGAATAATTACCTGATACACTCCCTGAGCCGGATTTGGCCAGGAAACAAGCGCGGTTCGAGTCTCCGTGCTATCCGTACGCGCCATTGTCATGCCACTTGGAGAATTTACCAGTTGATAGGTAATAAGCGGCATGGAGTTATTCCCGGACCCGGTATCAGAATCGTAGGCCCATGCGTTATAGTAGTAAGGTTTACCTGCCACTGCCTGTATCACCGGCTGGGTAACAAAGTAGGGCGTGTTGTTGTTGCTTAATTCCGGCGTAAAAACGGGCAACTGCGACAAACCCCTGATATAAAATACTTCGGAACGTACCCAAACTTTTATCTGACCGTTCGTATTTCGCAAAGGATAGGGGTTGCCAAAGGAATCGAAACCCACAATTTTGTCAGCCGGATTAGTAGTAATCACAACTTCCCTATCCTGCCCGCTGTCGCCCGTATTGCGCCACAACATCACTAAATATTCCGGTCCGTGTTTATAAATATAACCGTCGGCACCGCAGTAGTCATAGGTTGTGCCGACAGAATTGGTGTTGCATTCAGCTGTCGGTTCCAGGTTGGGAATCCGGGTAACGCCTTTAGAGCCGTAGAGCATATCCGTCGCCCCCCGAAAGTCGGCAACTTTATGATTCATTTCTTCCGGCTGCACGGTATTGCTGATCCAGTGGCGTTTCAAGGCCCACATCGTCTCCCAGTTGGCGTTGTAGTGCATAGCGATGAAAAGATCTGCCCCTAAACATGGCTGATTAGGATTGTAGCGGGCCGGTACCCACAGATTCCCAGAGAGGCTTTCCAGACAAAAAGTACGAATCATATACTTGTTTATACTGCTGTGGACGTCGCTATCCCCGTATGTTGGAAATCCGCTAAACATATAGCCGCTATATTCAGACGGGCCGCCAAACATGGTTCCGTTGGCCTCAGTTTCCCAAATCGGCTTGCTAATACCCACCGAATTCATTGCATCTAAATAGTTTGATACTGGCTGGTTGCCATTATTTATCCTGACAAAATTATGGCTGCTTAAAAAATCCCAGTAATTGCGGTACGCAGAGGATATTAACAATCCGCAGTGCGTCGAAGTATCAGTAGAACAACCGCCATAAAATTCACCGGCGATGATTTTAACGTTTGGGTCAACTCCCTTGAGAACTATTGACATATTTTTGATCGTACCGGCAAGCTGTTGCGGACTAAATTGGCTATATCCACCACCTTCAGGTTCATTACTAATCGTCCAATATTTCTGTTTACCTTTATAATAAGTCTGAATTTTTTGCAAACCCGAGTAGAAATTTCCGTTTAAATCATTTGGGCCGGCAATTTGGGAATAGTGGTTCATGAGTTTAAATACAGGATTGATTCCTAACTGTGCTGCCCGCGTAATAAACGAGTCAAAACCAGCGCTGATTCTTCCGGCGTTCGGATCGGAGCTTGCACCAATTGAATTAATTGTGGAAATTGGATAGTCAAAATGGAAAAACTTGATGCCTACCCGATACATTTCCTCTGCCATAGCCGCGCCTTGTTCGGGTTTGTCACTCGACGTAATCAGCCCAAATGGCCAGGTGGTAGGGTCGGAAACCTGCGGCAGAGGATCTGTTAGAAATATCCGCCTGCGGGAAATTCCCGTACCTGCCAAAAAATATATTCCCTTCTTAATAATATTTGAGGTCGGTATGTATGCTATCCCGCCTGATACTCTGGCATTCCCGGAATATACTTCACCGGCTGTACTGTCGCCGTCTATTAAATCCCATTCCAAGGCAAAACTGACAGAAGTAGAAGAAGTGGGAACAGGAATTTCCTGGCCGATAAAATAAACATTACCGGAATCAATCACAGACGTCTGGGCATAAACTCGAATTGGAAAAGCAACAGAAATCAGGCACATTAACGCTATAACGAACAAAAAAACTTTCATTATATTTCTAAATTAAAGAAGCAAAATCTAGACTATTAACTTTACCGTCTACGTCCGTATCAAAAGTTCCCGTCAGCCAATTTGAAATTAACTGTTTTGTAGTAGGTACAGGTGAAGGCCCAGGAGTCAGAGTAGGCGTCACTGTAGATCCAAAAGGTAATATGTTAAACGCAGCGCTCCATGATGTAGTTGTATAGCCCTGGTTATCTGTTGCCTTGGCAACAACCCATAACTTTTCAGGATTGGCATCATCGATTCTGTCTTTGGAAAGCGTGTTCCAACTGCTACAGCCATTCGTGTTATATGGCGGCGCGGTAACCACACATGGAGGAGGCATCTCCCATCTGAAAAACTGACTTCCGGGTGCGGTAGCATAGTTGTAACTGGTCTGGTAAGTTCCTGCAAGCGCAAATTCCACTTTGGTAACCGATCCGTCCGGGTCTGAGGCTGTAGCTGAAGTAGGCACTGAAACTGTTCCACTGGTATTTGCAACAAATGATGAGCCGTCTACGGGACTTGTCAAAGTTACTATTGGAGCTTTATTGGTAGTTGGGAAAGTTCCTGATGTCGGAACACTTGCGATGTTCGTGTTGCTACCGCAAGCCGTTGGTTGGGGTGAAGTACTATAGCCTAAAGGCAGGACGTAAGCTGCATTATTGTCGCAAAGATAAAACTTGGCCGGGGAAGAGATACTGATAAGAGTTCCTGTATACCAGTTGTTAAAGATATTTCCGTATGAGTCGTTGGCTCCGGGCCAATCATAAACACCGATAACATCGTCTATAAACACGTTATTTTTGATCTGGGTATTGTAACTGTCTCCGCCGTTGTTAAAGTATTCCATCGCTCCCATGTAATTATCCTCAAACCAGCTGTTCTCGATAACTGTCCCGTGAGTCCAGGATTCAAAATCTATAGCTGATCCGTCAGGACCGATGGGAGGAGCAGGAGTCCTGATTATTGCCACCCGATCCAAAGTATTGTGGTAGGAACCACCATAAAAGATAGAGGAGGTACCGCTACCTGCATCATATGTAGCCTTGTCTAAAAGTAAATCCCGGAACTGGCAAGCGGTACACAAAGTTATTGTCATACCGGCATAAGTGCCACTGGTCCAATTATTGTCGTGGATATAAACATTTTGCACCAAAGTATTGTAAAAAGCTCCGGTGAAAAAAGTGTGGCCATTGGCGTCCTTGGGCCAGGCAATCCAAAGAGCAACATTGTTATTGTAAAACTCTGAGTCGGTAACTTTGAAATCAGAAAGAATCACATGGGGTGTCCAATCAACTACCCCTGCAAAACCAATGGCGTAAGAATACCCGACTTCTCCAGTACCTTCATAGTGACCGGTAAAATCATGTCCGACTATATCTGTAAAGTAGACTGACCTGTTCTCATACTGCTTGTTGTAATAAATGATAATTCCGGCGTCGCCATTGCAAACTTCAATGCTTGAAACCTTAACATATGAAGCTCCCTGTAATCTCATTGACCTCTGGCCATTTGCCCCCGCTGCCGACCGGCAGATTTTGGGTCGGGCACCTGCTCCGTAAGCGCCAATCTCGATAAAATTACTGCCATCTCCTTTTCCGGTAATCGTTAATTGCTGGTTCCAGGCACTACCGCGCTTAAGAAGCACCCGATTCCCGGGCTGCAGTGTCCGTGAGGCCAAATTCGTAAAATCGCTCCAAGCTGATGTCTGCGAAGTTCCAGCATTATTATTACTTCCTGCCGGATCGATATAATAAGTTATCTGAGTATTTACCCCGCTTACGCTCATCGCTGATGACACGGCTATCTGTCCGCTCCCATCTGTTAAACTCGCTGTAAAAGTGTACTGGCCATCCACACTGGGCATCCAAGTCGTCACTGCACCAGAAACCAGCATATTCACAGCCACCGGATCTAGGGATGTAGCAGAAATATCCCAGGCCACAGTTTTGCCGATACACTCGCCTTTCGCGTTTACCCGCAGGGTGACTATATCCCCCTTAGCCGCAGTTCCCCTATTCCACGCTGCTGAAAGCAATTGGCACGGCCCGTAATTTTTAACCAAAGCCGAGGCCGTTTTAGGATAAACCATTGCCCCCACCGTCATCAAACTTGCTGCCCCCAAAAAGACAAAAAATTTAAAACTCTTCATAATAATAACTAGATTTTTTACTACGGTTGTAAAACCATTATAGCTCCATCATTGCTTTTGAAATAAACCCTGTTGTTACTTACTATGACAGCCGTCCCCTCGGTCCAATATTTGTCATATATTGGAGTGGGACAATCGCCAGTGGAAGTTCTATAAGTTCTGTAAACGTAAAATCCGCCATTACTCCAATATCTAGATCCACATTCAAATCCCACCTTATCGCTACAGTAATGATTACTGGAAAAACCACATGTCCCGTCAGCATTATTTTCAGTCAGAAGAACCAGGTTGGGTTCACCAAAGCTGTCGGTCCCGGCCTGAATGGCATTGGAATAAGGCATACCCAAACTATCTGACCTATTAGTAATTCTGTGGCCCGCAGCATAAGCCCAGTGGTCGTAAAAGAACATATCACCAGCCATGCTCATATACCCATGCTCATCCGTTTGTATAGTCGCCGTACCTTCATTACCTTTAATCAGCCGCACATCACCCCCCTGGTATCCTAACACAGTCGTATTATCCAAAATTAGTTCCGCAAACGCCGCCCCGCATTGCCTGGGGATTGGGTCTGCACAGGGACCGTTGGCTGTGGAGTTATAAGTAATCGTATAAGCCACTTCATCTCCATTTGGCCAAACCTTAATCACAGGCTGAGGGCCCATGGGTGAATAACTGCTGTTATTAAACCCTGCATTCTGGACAACGGTCAGAAACGGCTGGGATCCATTATCCAGACTTAGTGCATAAAGCTTACGATGATTTGGGTTATTTGTAAGAGCAGTA
>Ga0209542_10008369_pt1 | contig 19347 bp, 17 predicted proteins | sample RifCSPhighO2_01_FD_184028 | JGI IMG/M metagenome (GOLD analysis project Ga0209542, IMG submission 184028) | Soil microbial communities from Rifle, Colorado - Rifle CSP2_plank highO2_0.1 (SPAdes) (version 2) | ecosystem: Environmental > Terrestrial > Deep subsurface > Rock core/Sediment ...
ATTACCGACAAAGAGTTACTTGAAAAAATTAGAGATGTTTTAGGTTCCAATCACAAAATCGGCTTGCGACGCGTAGGGCATAAAAAATGGAAACCGATATACCGCCTCCAGATTGGGAGCAAGGTTATCTTTGATAACCTCACAAAGTTGGGGTTAACGCAAAACAAGAGCTTAACATTACCGTTTCTTTCTGTGCCCAAGCAATTTCTCGGTGATTTTACGAGAGGTTATTTTGATGGCGACGGGTGTGTGCAATTTGGGAAATATTGGAGAAAGGATAGAAACGAATGGAAATGGCAACTTAGCACCAGTTTTACTTCTGGTAGCGAAAAATTCCTTATCGGATTGTTTAATGTTCTCAAGCTGTTGGTTTGCGGTGGGAACGTGCGAGGTAAAAAGGGAGGATATGAGTTAGTTTTTGGACAACACGACAGCATTGCATTATTCCGTTTCATGTATCATAATGTGCCCGAAGGATTATTTTTGGAGCGAAAACATGCAACATTCCAAAAAGCCTTCAAGATACTAAAAGTTGCGGGCGTGGTGTAGCCTGGTTAACACGTCTCCCTGTAGATCGTGCAGCTTTCAGAGGAAACTCTGGAATGAAAACTCCGGGATAACGGTGAAGGCTAATCTCCTATAAAAAAGAGGATGCGAACACCGTGGGAACTCCGATACGGAATCGGAGAGCGCCGTAGAGACTAGATACCGGAGCACCTTCATCTGTGTATGCACAGAAACGGTGATGATATAGTCCATACCATTATGAAAATAATGGATTCGTGCACGGAGAAGACCACGGGTTCAAATCCCGTCGCCCGCGCGTTAGAAGTCCGTTAGCCCCGCCATCGGCGGGGCTTTACGGCTTCTTGCGTCCTTCCGTAGCTCGGAGAGCGGAGGAGGACTTAATCTTTGCCGTTTTTGAATCCTTTCCTCAAGCGATTTTGCCCCCTTCTTGCATCCTGAACTGACGGTGCTAGAGTAAGTAGTGCGGTTGGGTAAAATAAGACAAAATTAATCCAAAATGGATAAATATAAACTTTCTCAATCAACTATCGAAAAGCTGGGATACTACGTTTATCTCTTGGTCGACCCCAAGACAGAGGAGGTGTTCTATGTGGGGAAAGGAAAGGGGAACAGGGTCAATCAACACTCTTTGGTGGCGTTACACCCCTCAGCTCCCAAGACTCTAAAAATTAGCAAGATTCAGAGTATTTTAAAATCGGACGGGAAATACGACCCCATTATCTTACGGCACGATCTTACCAACGACGAAGCTTTTCAAGTTGAGAGCGCCATAATTGATTTTATAACCAAAGGAAAACTTACTAACTTGGTACTTGGTCATGATTCAGAAGACAAGGGAAGAATGAGCTTAGCCGAAATCAAAATAAAATACGAGGCGAAAGACGCAGTTTTTAGAGAGCCAGTACTCCTCATCAACATCAATAATAATTTCAATCGTACTATGACCCGGAAACAAATTTATGAGGCAACAAGAAAGCATTGGAAAGTGAGCCTTGCTCGCGTGAACAAAATAAGATTTGCATGCGCGGTTTACCGAGGGATAGTGCGAGAGATATTTCTTATCAAGAAATGGGTTCCCTCTCGCGCGAGGGGCAGACACATGTTTCAAGGTAGCGTAGCGCCAGCTTTGATCAGGGATAGATACCTCTATACATCTGTGGCAAAATACTGGAAACAGGGCAGCCAATACCCAATAAAATACGTAGATATCAAATAAAGATATGGCTGTGAAAGAAGGCGACAAGGTCCGCATTACAAGCACTGGACTCGAAGGCTATCTTGTGAAAATCTATTACGACGTGGATAGAAAAACCAATCTCTATGTTATCTGCAACGTAAGGTTTGATGTTCCTCCTCATGAAAATCCAAAGGACATAAATGCCGCACTTCGCTATCTTGAAGATTTACCAAAAAACATCAAAACCATGTTGAATTGCCAAACAATAGGACTTGACTCACCGGACGAAATCGAAAAGGTCAAAAGCAATCATAACCAAGAATCATGATCAGGAAATTTAACTGTAGGAAATGCAACATGGGTTTGCAATCGAAGGACCAAGAATACGGTCTATGCGAGCCATGTTCAAAGTTGAACTGGAAATGCGTAAAGTGTAGCAAAGGAATTGTCAGTCCCAACGAGAGAAGAATCGGTCTCTGTTTCGATTGTAAAACGAAGGAGTGATAATTACGATCAAATGACTTGGCTCAAAGAAAATTGGTTTAAAATTGAATCAATAAACCAAATCTGACCCTATGCTGACAAAGATGGGTGTGAAAAACTTTTTTCCTTAAAATTCTTGGTAATCGTGTATAGCTTACTTTTTTGAGCCCCCTGTTTTTGATGCTTCAATTGCGAATCCGGAGCTAAAATAGCCCTTATTCATCACGCTTATGCTAGATTTTGCTTGGTATTGACTCGCCATTTCACATATGATACACTAGTGTCATAGTTATGAAAAGCAAGAAAAACCTCTTAGAACAGCTAAAACCCTTGCCTCACTTTGGCAAAAGTACCGTTTACCAGTTCGGTAAGCAGCTGGGGCTTAAAGATAGCACGGTTAACACCTATGTCAGCCGTTTTTTGAAGTACAAAGAAATTTTCCAGCTCAAGAAAGGATTATATGTAACCGCAGATTTCTTTGAGAAGAACAGGAACGATGCTTCATATTCCTTTTATCTCGCCAACGTCATCCGCACGCCATCGTACGTAAGTTCGTGGGCGGCTCTCCAGTATTACAATCTCACCACGGAAGCGATACGCTCGGTTACTTCAGTAACGCCTAAAGTTACAAGAGATTATCAGACAAAGGCGGGCAACTTTGCGTATCAGTCGATCAATAAAAAACTTTTTTCGGATTTTTCTCTAGTAAAAGGAAAGTTTGATTTTTTTATAGCCTCGCCCCCGAAAGCATTGTTTGATTTGCTGTATTTCAGAACCAACCAGTTTCGCGGCGTTCCGGCGGAAAAAATCAAGGCGTTGGTTGAAGAATTACGGATAGATATTGAGGAAATGGACAAAGAAGAACAGACAAAGTTTTACGCAATGATTAAAAAATACTTCCATGAGTGAACAGATTATAGCCATATTAAAAAGAAAGATTGAGGATCTTGCCGCCTACGGCGAGCTTGACGCAGAAACGCGCCGCAACGCCATCAAGGAGGAGCTGCAGTTTTATATTCTTAATTTCATTTACCATCATCCGGAATACAATAAATGGACTATGTACGGCGGCTCCGCGCTCCGCATTGTCCATGGACTTGATCGCATGTCGGTTGATCTGGATTTTGAAATTTCTCACGCGATAACAGAAAAGTTTTTGGAGGAATTAAAGAAGGAAACCGAAGATCACTTCAAAAATATGTACGGTGCTGGCGCTGATTTTCTCACGGTGAAAATAACCACCGGCAGGGGGTTGCTTTTGAAATTTCATATCGGCGAGGCATTAAGCTTTGGACACTCCTCAAAACAGGTTCATGTGAAAATCGATCTTAATCATTTTGTCGCTCCCAAAACCGTAATCGAACGCAGACCGATAAATCGTGACCAGCTTTCTTTTGTTATCTTGACCTACAATATGGGCGCGCTTATGGCGAGTAAGCTTGCCGCTATCTTCCTCCGTGGGACCCGCGGCGTGGGAAAAGCCACGTACGAAGAGAAGGGGCGGGATATTTACGACCTTCTGTGGTACATGGACAAAAAAGTAGCGCCAGACCTTGATTATCTAAAGGCGAAAGATGTGGAAGAGGCGAAAGATTTACGCACGCTTTTCGATAAGCTCACAATAAAGATGAACGCTGTAAGCAGGGAAAATCTTAAGCAGGATCTCCTGCCGCTATTTATCAATCGTACCTATATTGAAAACTGGCTCGCGAACTGGCACGAAAGTTACTTGCGGCTTCTGAACGAGTATAAAATTCGAACGGTTACGACACTCGAAGCGCCTATTGAGGTATTCCACGATTTAATGCCGGATAATTTTTATTTTACTTATAAATACAACACTGAAGAAGGCAGGGTAGTTCGGATTGTTTATATCATCAGTGATTACTGGATTAACTTTGGAGAAGGTGATTTGCCGATTGAACCGGATAAAAAACTGGACGATAAAATTGAATTTAAGAGCAACGGCTGGAGCTCGCGCCCAGATCCACAGGATAAACTCAAGCAGTACGCGAATCTTTTTTATCAGAAAACCGAGAGGTATTTGAAAAAGATAAATAGGATAATGCTTGGAGATGGCATTATTACCAAAATTATCCGCACGACAGCCGACAATTTAAATCCGAAAGAGCAGATTGTACTCAATAAGTCGGCATTGATTTCTTGCGAACTCGACGATTTACTGAAATAAACTTTATGCCTTCGCTTAACTGGATCGGAAGAAGAACGATGAACCAAATGAAAATTCTCGTATCGGGTTCGCTCGTATATGACCGGATTATGGATTTCCCCGGGCGGTTTCGGGATTATGTCCTCTCGGGCGCCGCGCATGATTTCGCGATGAGCTTTGTGGTAGACACGCTCAAAGAGAATTTCGGCGGGACGGCGGGGAATATTGCGTACAACCTTGCGCTTTTGGGCGAAAAGCCCGTCGTTTTTGGCTCCGTCGGCAACGACTTCGCGCGCTATCGTTCGTGGCTCGCCCGCCACGGCGTTGACACCCGCTTTATCAAGACATTTTCGCGCGAGCCGACGGCGGAGTGTACGGTTATCACCGACAAAGCCGACAACCAGATATCGGCAATCCATCTCGGGGCGATGAGATATCCTTCCGCTCCCCAGGCGCGGTTTTTCCCTCGCGCCGACTTCGCCGTCGTTTCGCCCGGGAATATGAAAGACATGAATGCGAGCGCGAGAATATGCCGCGCGCGCCGGATTCCCTACATGTGCGACCCCGGGCAGATGATGCCGTCGCTTCCGGCTGACGAATTAAAGCGGATGATACAAGGCGCGGCCATTTTTGTTTCCAATGACTACGAATTCGCTCTTGCGGTGAAGAAAACGAGATGGAGCAGAAAAAAAATTCTCTCGTATGTTGACGTGCTCGTGACCACACTCGGCGAGAAGGGGTCTGTCATATGGTCCAAAGGAAAGAAATATATTATCCCGCCCGCCAAACCAAAGAATACACTTGACCCCACGGGAGCGGGGGACGCCTACCGTGCCGGCTTTATCAAGTGCGTCCTTGCGGGCTTGCCGCTTGACGTTGCGGGGCGGTTCGCATCGGTAGTCGCGTGCTATACGATTGAAACCTACGGCACGCAGACCCATTCATTCACGCTCGCGGAAGTGAAAAAGCGCTATCAAAAAAATTTTGGGCCGTTGTCCACTCCCGCATTTTTGCAGTAAGTTTTACGTCGCGCGACGCGAAAACCCCTTGTTATGATGTACTAGTACATCATAACAAGGGGGAATAGAAGACCTAGCGCTGGATTTTTGGCCGAAAAACCGTTAAAGTGTTTCGTATGGGCTCCGACATACAAAACATAAAACTTGCCGATGCGGGCAGGAAGAGAATTGAGTGGGCGGACAAGGACATGCCCGTGCTTGCGCATATCAGGGCGCGGTTCCGGGCGAAGAAGCCGTTTAAGGGCTTGCGCCTTTCGGCGTGCCTGCATGTGACCGCCGAGACGGCGAACCTGATGAGGACGTTAAAAGAAGGCGGTGCAAACGTGGTGCTCTGCGCCTCAAACCCGCTTTCCACGCAGGACGACGTGGCGGCGAGCTTGGTGCGCGACTACAAGATTCCCGTGTTCGCGCGCCGGGGCGAGAACCGGAAAACGTTTTTCGCGCACATCGCGCAAGCGATTGCGCATAAGCCCGACCTCACGATGGATGACGGCGCGGATTTGGTAAACGCAATTCATACTTCGCATCCGGCGCTTTGCCGTACGCTCATCGGCAGTATGGAAGAGACGACGACTGGCGTTATCCGCCTTCGGGCAATGGCGCGCGACGGCGCTTTGAAAATTCCCGTGGTGGCGGTGAATGATGCGAAAACAAAAAATCTTTTTGACAATCGTTACGGCACAGGGCAGTCAACGCTTGAGGGAATCCTCCGCGCCACGCACGTGCTTCTTTCAGGTTCAACAATGGTAGTTGCGGGGTACGGATGGTGCGGGAAGGGGCTCGTGCGCCGCGCGCAGGGGATGGGGGCGAACGTGATTGTGACGGAAGTGGACTCCGTAAAGGCGCTTGAGGCGGCGATGGACGGATTCCGTGTGATGCCCATGAAGAAAGCGGCGGCGCTGGGGAACGTATTCTGCACCGTGACCGGCGACATCAATGTCATTACCAAAGAGCACTTCAAACTCATGAAAGACGGGGCGATCGTATGCAACTCGGGGCATTTTGACGTGGAAGTGAATGTGCGGGCGCTTGCGAAAATGGCGCGCGCGGTGCGGAAAGGAGTACGGCCGAACGTGGACGAATATCTTATCCCGGGCGGCAAAGGCAAGACCAAGCGCATCTATGTGCTCGCCGAAGGGCGGCTCGTGAATCTCTCCGCGGCGGAAGGGCACTCGCCCTCCGTGATGGACATGAGCTTTGCGACGCAGGCGCTCGCGGGCGCGTGGGTGGTGAAGCAAAAAGGGAATCTTGCGCCGCAGGTCTATGATGTCCCCGCGGAAATTGAAGACGAGGTATCACACCTCAAGCTTTCCGCGATGGGCATCAGAATAGACACGCTTACCGAAGAACAGAGGAAATATCTTTCGGCGTGGCAAGAAGGGACGTAACTTGCAGTAGGCCCTATGCGGGGTCGCTGTCCCTGCCTGCCTGCCGGCAGGCAGGTCCGCAACAGAGCACTCACTCTCTAACGCGAATATGAAGGCATTGCCCGCATGGAGCAACCTGTTATTTCTCTTGCCATTGGGGCTCGCAGTCTATTTTCATGTTTGGCTCAGCGCAATCATACTCTGCGCAGTTTTAATCTCTTCATTCGTTTACCATCTCTCTCGGCAAAAGAAGCTCGCGCACACCGACGCTTTACTTGCAAAAGTTTTAATACTATCCAACGTCTGGATCTGCTATCTCGGTCGTTTCTCGTTGCCGTGGTTCGCAGCCACTTTGATTCTGGCGGGCCTAGCGCTATACTTTTATTTTTGTGAACAGAATAAAAACTATATTTTATGGCACGGTCTTTGGCATCTTTCATCCGCACTCATAACAGTGTTTAGCATTCTTACATTTCTTGGCGGAAGCTAACGCGAGGATATACGGAATATAGTGCGCGGCGTGGTATACTGACCCCCAATGGGCATTGCATTTGCACTACTCGCGCTTTTTTCTTGGGGAATCGGGGATTTTTTAATTCAGAGAAGCGCGCGGAGGTTCGGCGACTGGATCGCGCTTTTTTATATCACCGCATTCGGCACCGTGGGACTTTTGCCTTTCGTGTGGCGCGACATTCCCCGCGTCTTTGAGTCAGGCGGGGGACTGCCGATACTCGCTGGCACCACCATAGTGCTTTTATTCGCGGCAATCCTTGATTTTGAAGCGCTCCGCATCGGCAAGATATCGGTTATGGAAGCAGTCTACGCGTTTGAAGTGCCGGTAACACTCGTACTTTCGCGCTATTTTATCAACGAACGGCTTTCCGCGCTTGAAACCGCGCTGATTCTTTCCCTCGTCGTGGGCACCATGCTCGTGTCCACAAGATCGTTTTCCATAAACAAAAAAGCCGTCTTGGAGAAAGGCGTATGGTATGCCATATTCGCTACTCTCGGCATGGGCGCCGTCAATTTTCTCTTTGGCGTCGGCGCGCGCGAAACAACCCCTTTGCTTATCAACTGGTTCACGAGCGCCTGCATTGCGGTCATCTCGCTTGCGTATCTTGCGGTACGCGGAAGGGCGTCAGAGATTACCCGCTATTTCCGCGAAAACGCGCCGCTTGTCACGTCCGTCGGGGTAATGGACAATCTGGCATGGGTCGCCTATGCCTACAGCGTGACTTACATTCCCATTGCGATCGCGACGGGAATCAGCGAAAGCTATATTGCGCTCGCCGCGGGCCTCGGAATTTTCGTGAATAAAGAAAGATTGAAACCCCGCCAATTCACGGGCCTTGCGCTGTGCGTCGTTGCGGTCGTCATCCTCTCGTGGATTACGGGCGCGTAATTATTCCTCAAACATTGTGAATCTACCGCTTATTTTGAACCGCTCCCCGCGAGGCGGCATAGCGGCACGCGATGAGCGCCAGGAATCCTCCTATGAGGTCGTTCATAAGGTCTTTGAGGGTATCAAAAAGGATGTACCCCGGCTCTCCGAGGAGTGGATGGGCGTGGAAGAACCAGACATCAAGGAAAAATTCATAGAATTCCCAGAGTACGCCGAAAAGCGCCACGAACCCGAGCCCAAGCGTAATGACGGGGAGAAAAGAAGTCATGGCGAATACGCGATGCCGGACAAAGAAAAGGTAATAAAAAAGAAGCCCGATAAAAATTCCCCCTGCGACATGCAGGGGATTATCAATCCACGGGTAGGTCACATACCAATTGCGTACCGTTGCCAATCCGTGAGTTCCCAGAATCGCGGTGATTACCGCAAGAAGGATTTTGTCCATGGCGGCAAGTATACCGTGCGTAGCGCACGATGGCAATAACGATGGCGATTACGATGACCGTAACTATGACAATCACAATACAGTCATTACCGTTTTAGTCATCGTCATGGTCATCGTGCCGCCTACGGCGGCCTGTGGATTACTTTATCTTGTAGCGGTCCATAGTTTGTTATAATAGAAATATGGCGAACCAACAGCTTCGGGATTATATCAGCGAACAGCTTCATGTCGGCGTTCCGAAAGACGCGATCAGAAGCGCGCTTCTTGAGAGCGGGTGGAAAGAAACGGACGTTACGGAAGCGATGAATCTGGAAACGGGAGGCGCGGTTCCTCAAACGCAGCCCCCCGCCATGGCGCAACCAAAACCGGCGGTTTCACAGCCTGCGTCAAGCGTTCAGCCCGCGATGGCCGCGGCAAAGCCGGCGCAAAGCTTTCCGCCTGCGCAGCCCGCGGCGGCGCTCCCGCAATCCCAGCCTGTGACGAGCGCCCAGCCCACGATAACCGTGTCAAAACCGGCACAGAGTTCCGCACCCTCTTTCGCAGGAGCTTCTTCCTTCGGCGGACCTTCCTCCTTCGCAAACACTGCGGCGGGCAAGCCGGAGAGCAAGCCTGCGACGGCCGACGTCATACAACCAAAAATGGCCTCATCGCAAAGAGTGGTAGTAAGCGCGGGGACTATCAACGGCTCTTCTCAACCGGTATCGCTTGGAACCTCTGCCATTGGCGCGAAACCCGAGGGGCACAGCAAGCTCCCCGTCATTATCTTAAGCATCTTGGTATTCGTGTTCGCGGGAACCACCGTCGCGTTTTATATGAGAACGAACAGCCTGCAAAAAGATTTTGATGCCACTTTTGCCCAAAGCGGTGCGGGGCAGAAGCAAGCCACCGCCCTCGTGAAAGAACGGGACGCTCTTGCCAGCCGCCTTGACGCCGCCGCGACAGAGAACAAAGAACTCGTTTCAAGCCTGTATCTTTTCGTGTATGATGCAAAGAGCACGGAGAAGAAAAACATAGAATTAAGCGGAACATTAAGCAAGGGAAAATCTTTCTATGAACTCAAGACAACGCTCGGGGTGACGGCATATGTCGCAAACTCGTCGGAGCCCGCCATAGAATCTGCGCTTAAGCCCCTTGCGGGAACGACGGTGCGCATCTCGGGAACGAGAGAAATAAAATTCGCGCTCGGGCAGATGACCGTGCTTGCCGTAAATGGAGTTCCGATCGGGAGCGCGGCAGTCCCCCCGCCGGGCGCTCCAACTTCAAGTGCTCCCACGAGTACCGTACCTTCTTCCGCGACCACGACGAAGCCGTAGTATTCGCACTTGTCACTTGTCACTTGTCACTTGTCACTTCATTCTCGTACATTTGTCCCATTCCAAGGATATCGGCTTCTTTGAATGCGCGCCCGATGAGCTGAAAACCCACGGGGAGTTTATTGGTCAATGGTAAATGCGACAAGGAACCCCCATCCTCCATGTCGCTTTTTACATTACGCACGGGGATAGCGAGGGACGGCAAGCCCGCAAGGTTTATGGGTACTGTAAAAATGTCTTCAAGATATAAAGCAAGAGGATCGTCGGCTTTCTCACCAACTTTGAAGGCAGGAGCGGGAGAAATCGGCGCAAGTATCATATCCACGTGCTTAAATGCCTCCGTGAAATCCTGCTTCACGAGCGCGCGCACCTGCTGGGCTTTTGCATAGTAGGCGTCGTAATAGCCGGATGAGAGCACGAAGGTCCCTAGGATAATACGTCGCTTCACTTCTGCGCCGAAGCCCTTGCCACGCGTAGTAAAATACAGATGGTCTAACCCAGATCTATTCGCGGCATTCGGATGCATTCGTAGATTCGGATTGCGTGAATAACGGACACCGTCAAATCGTGCCAAATTTGAACTCACTTCCGCTGGCTGAAGGATGTAATAGCACGAGAGCGCATGTTTTGTATGGGGGAGAGATATATCTTTGAATTTCACGCCGAGCGATTTCAGGTCGGCGATTGCCGATTCCACGCCGGCGCGCACTTCGGAGGAAACGCCGTCTATGAAATATTCTTTTGGTACGCCAATCGTAAGCCCTTTAATTTGATTAAAATCCGACTCAAGAAGTTCGGCCCCGTAGTCAACTTGTGCGCTTGTGGCGTCAAGAGGATCTTTCCCGGCAATCGCCTTGAAGAGTATCGCCGCGTCTTCCACGGTTTTTGCGATAGGTCCGATCTGGTCCAAACTTGAGGCCATGGCGATAAGGCCGGAGCGCGATACCGCGCCGTAGGTCGCTTTAAGGCCGACCACGCCGCAAAACGAAGCCGGCAATCTGATGGAACCTCCCGTGTCGGAGCCCAAAGCCGCGATTGCCATATGTCCCGCAACCGCCGCGGCAGACCCGCCGGACGAGCCGCCGGCAACCCGCGTTTCGTCATGTGGATTCTTTGTCACTTGAAACGCCGAGTTCTCGGTGGAAGTTCCCATCGCAAACTCATCAAGGTTCGTTTTGCCGAGGAAGACGGCATTTTCTTTTCGGAGTTTTGTGATAACTGTCGCGTCGTAGCTTGCGGTATAGTTTTCAAGGATTTTTGATGCGGCGGTCGCCACTTCGCCTTTGAGAAGCATATTGTCTTTAATCGCCAACGGAACCCCGGCGAGCACGCCAACGGATTCGCCTTTTGCGACAGCTATGTCAACATGCTCCGCTTCTTTGATCGCCTGCTCTTCCCGAAGCGAGAGATATGCGTTGATGCGCGGATCGGTATCTTTGATATATTTCAAAAACGCCTGCGTGATTTCAAGCGCGGAGAACTCTTTCTTGAGGAGCCCGTCGTGGAACTTTTTTATTGTGAGATCGCGGAGTAAGGTCATGTGATTACTCTCCGCCCGAGGCGGATCCGCCTTCGGCGGAAAATACAGGGGGAATTTTTAAGAAGTCATCGCGCGATTCGGGGAACGACTCTAATCCCGCTCTTGAGTTCGGGTTTTCTGTCAACGTATCCTCGCGGAACACGTTTTTGAGTTCGGTGCCTCCCGTGAGCGGGGCAACGTTTTTCGTATCGAGCTCCTGGAGTTCCTCAAAATGCGCGAGAATTTTCGCGAGGTCTTTCAAGAAGCGTTCTTCTTCGTGCGCCGTGAGCTCAAGCCGCGCGAGCTTCGCGAGGTGTTCAAGCGTATGTTTGGTAATGAGGGAGGACATAGAGGGAATGACTAATTTCTAACGTCTAATTACTAATGGCCATTGGCTACAACAAAGAGAATTGTATCTGACAGGTACGGTTGTTGGCAAATTACTTTAGTTCGCGCACCTGCTTTTTGAACTGCTCTCCGCGATCCGTGTAGTTTTTGAACATGCCGAAGCTGGCGCAGGCGGGGGAGAGGAGCACCACGTCGCCGGGCGAGGTAAGCTTGTGCGCCGTACGGACGATTTGTTTCATATTTTTACATCCCTCCACGATGCGGAGGCGCGGATTTTTTATCAATCGTTTGATACGCGACCATTCAACGCCGACGCCGATGATCGCTTTGATGCTTTTTGACGCGGAAATGAGCTTGCCGAGCCGCTTGAAATCGCTGCCCTTGCTTGAACCGCCCAAGATGAGGATTTTCGGGTTTTCAAATGCTTGGACGGCGACCGCCGCAGTTTCCGGCGTCGTCGCATATGAATCGTCGTAATACGTTACCCCGCGGACTTTTTTCACGAGTTCCAGGCGGTGTTCCAGCCCGCGGAAACCGCGGATGGCGCTCCGGATAGCGGTATTTTTCACTCCCAAGATTTTGGCGACGGTGATCGCCGCGCAGGTGTTGTCCAAATTGTGAAAGCCGGGAATCCAAAGATCGCTGACAAGACAAATGTTCTCTTTTCTTTTGCCATCAGAGAACCAAAACAATCCCTTTTCGGTCCATGCGCCTTTTTTCACCACTTTCTTTTTTGAAAAAGTGAAAACCGTTCCGGGCGCGTGCTTTACGAAAGACCTGCTCCGCGGATATTCTTCGGCGATGACCGTATAACCTTTAGGCGATTGGAAGCGGATAATGTTTCTTTTTGCGGCGATATATTCCGGAAGATCTTCATGCCAATCCAGATGTTCGGAGGTGACCATGAGAACCACGGCAATGGAAGGACTTTCCTTGAGGTCAATAAGCTGGAAACTGGAAAGTTCCAGAACGACGAGCGACGCGCTATCAAGCTTCGGCACGATATCAAGCGCCGGGGTGCCGATATTTCCCGCGAGAAACGTTTTCTTACCACCGCTTTGGAGTATCCGATAGGTGAGCGTTGACGTGGTTCCTTTGCCCTTCGTGCCCGTGATGCCGATAATCTTTGCGCCGCGGAGAGCCGCTTCTTCAAAGAATAGTTGCGTGGGGCTTGAAAAGTGCACTCCCGCTTTTCTCGCCCGTACCAACTCGCGGGTCATATAGGGAACGCCCGGCGAGCGGAAGACCAAGTCAAACTCGGAAAGGCCGTCAAGGTAGTGCTCGTCAAGGCGCTGGGGGATTTCCCGAGGGATTTTAATGTGGGGATTCTTGTCCAACGCCCAAATTTCCGCATCCTTGTACCGAGGGTGTTTTCTCAAGAACGAAAAAAGAGATTGTCCTTCACGTCCGAATCCGATAATGGCGATTTTCATAAAGTTACGAAATTACGAATCAGTACGAACATACGAACTTATTATATCACGCATATTGAAGACGGTACCGCTTTAAGCTCGTGTCCGCAGACGCGAGCTCGTTCTTTCCCATGCTTGTTGCGGGGGCGGGAGTTGAACCCGCTGCTCCAAGCTTATGGGGCTCGTGTGCAAACCGTTACACTTCCCCGCGAGCCACATTATAGAGGATAGAGAGGAATTGTCAAAATATTTTTTTGGTGGTACAAATAATCTGTTTCGCCGACGTAGCTCAATGGTAGAGCACAGCACTCATAACGCTGCGGTCGCAGGTCCGATTCCTGCCGTCGGCACCCCAGAAAAAATGTTTGTTCGGAAAACACGTTGATTTTTCGCCCAGACGCGATACAATGTGTGCATTATGAGTCAGGAAATAGATATAAAATCCGAGGAAGAAAAAGCGCTTCGCACCGAGCTTGAGAAGCGCACTGACGCCGAGGCATTGCGCATGAAGCGTTTTCTTGGAATGCCCGACCTCTCGCGCACCGAGGGGAGCCCCATTAAAGAGCTCGCAGAGCGCGTCCTTGCCATTCCCGACTTCAAGGATTTTGAGGATTTACGGGTTCCGGAGATCGTTTCGGCAAAGGAATCTTTTGACCCGTTCAACTTCCCGCCTGACCATCCCGCGCGGAGCCGTTCCGACACTTACTTCGTGAATGACAACGCGATTTTGCGGACCCACACGACCGTGATGTGGGCGTACCACCTTGCGCTCCCGCAAGTGAAAGAGAAAATGGCGAAGGGCGAACCCGTGGGCGCGCTTTGTCACGGCAAGGTGTACCGTAAGGACGAAATCGACCGAAGACACATGAACGTGTTCCATCAGATTGACGGGTGGTATCTTGCGCGGAAAGACGAGAAAATAATCGGGATTCCGGAGCTAAGCGACGTGCTTGTAAAGATTGCACGGGCGATTTACGGACCCGACGTGGAGTACCGGTTGAATGAAGACAAGTTCCCGTATACCGATCCCAGCCTGGAAATGGAAATTAAAACCGGCGATCGTTGGGTGGAGGTGTTAGGAAGCGGCAAGGTGCATCCGAAGGTGCTTGATAATTTTGGCGTGGATTCAAACGTATGGAACGGATGGGCTTTCGGTTTCGGTTTGGAGCGCCTTGCTATCGTAAGCATGAATCTTCCCGACATGCGCCTTGTGTGGTCCGAGGACGAGCGCGTGAAAAAGCAATTGAAGCTCGGGAATCCATTCAAGGAAGTGAGCAAATTCCCGCCCATCACGCGCGATATTTCATTTGTTGTGAAGACGGACTTTGTGCCGAACAACTATTTTGACCTCATCCGCGACCTCGGCGGCGACCTCGTGGAAGAAGTATCGTTGCTTGATAAGTACGAAAATGCGGAGAAATTCGGCGCAGATAAAGTTAGCTATACGTATCGCATCATCTATCGCAGTAACGAGCGGACGCTTACCATCGCGGAGATAGAACCGATTCAGGAAAAAATTATAGAAGAGACCAAGAAACAATTCGGGGCGGAAGTAAGATAGGCGCGCAAAGGCGCTTGTCGGGGACTACCCACCATGAGCGATATTCCCAAAGAAGTACGAGCCATATGCGCTCTCTTGAAACAAGAGGGCTTTTCGGCATACCTCGTGGGCGGATGCGTACGCGACCTTCTTTTGGAACGCGAACCGAAGGACTGGGACGTTACGACCGACGCGACTCCGGATAAAATTCAGAAAATTTTCCCCGAGAGCGTATATGAGAATGAATTCGGCACCGTTGGCGTAAAGACGGACTCCGAAGACGCGAAGCTTAAAATTGTGGAAGTGACCACGTTTCGCAAGGAAGGGCGTTACACCGACAAGCGGCATCCGGACGAGGTCAAGTTTGCAAAAACGGTTGAGGAGGATTTGAGCAGAAGGGATTTTACGATAAATGCCATTGCGATGACCGTGGACGGGGACATCGTTGATCCATACGGAGGACAGAAAGACCTCAACGAGCATATCATCCGCACCGTGGGCGACCCGGACGCGCGGTTCACCGAAGACGCTCTGCGTCTGATGCGCGCGGTGAGATTTTCGGTGGAGCTCGACGCGCAGATAGACCTTGATACGCGCCGCGCAATAGAAAAACACGCCGGGCTTTTGGAGATGATCGCGAAAGAGCGCATCCGGGACGAGTTCACGAAGGTTCTTCTGACGGAGCGCGCGGCGGCAGGCGTGATCTTGCTTGAAGAATTAAACCTGCTCCGTTCCGTCCTGCCGGAGCTCCGCGACGGCTTGGGCGTTGGGCAGAACAAGCACCATATTTTCTCGGTATTTGAGCACAGCGTGAAGTCGCTTGATTATTCCGCGCGCCAAGGGCATTCGCTTGTCGTCCGCATGGCGGCATTGCTTCACGATGTCGGCAAGCCCGCGACCAAGGGAGGCGACGGGCCGGATTCCACGTTCTATAACCACGAGCGCGTAGGAGCGAAAATGGCGGCGCGCGCGCTGGAGCGCCTGCATTTCTCAAACGACTTCATCGCGGAAGTCGCGCATCTCGTCAAGTATCATATGTTCTATTATAACGTGGGCGAAGTGAGCCCCGCGGGCGTGCGAAGGTTTCTGGTGCGCGTGGGGCCGGAATACGTGAGCGACCTTATCAAAGTCCGCGAAGCGGACCGCATCGGCTCGGGCGTGCCGAAAGCCGTGCCTTACAAACTGCGCCACTTCCTTTTTATGATAGAAAAAGTGAAGCATGACCCGATATCACCCAAGATGCTCAAGGTGAACGGCGAGGACGTGATGAAACTTTTGGATATTCCGCCCGGGCCGAAAGTGGGGCAGATACTCGCGGTGCTTTTGGAGGACGTCCTTGACGACCCCACGCGGAATACAGAGGAATATCTGGAAGAACGTGCGGAAAAACTCGGCGCGCTTTTGGATGCGGAACTGAAAAAGTTGTCGGAGAAGGCGAAAGAGACAAAAGGGGAAGCGGAAGAGGAGGTTGAAAAAGGAATAAAAAAGAAGTATTATGTACAATAATACTATGAGAATCATCAGATTTTTTGACAGACTGGAAGACAAGATACGCGGATGGCTGAGCCGCTGGCCTATTTTCTATTCATTTATCGGCGGAGTTGGCGTGGTACTTTTTTGGCGCGGCGTGTGGCACAGCATGGATTTTCTCTCTCTTTATGTGTTGAGCTGGGAAACAGGAAGCCCAACGACCGATTTCAGCCAGATCTGGGATGCGCTCAGTTCGCTCGTCATCGGCACGCTTTTGCTTTTGCCTACGGGGCTTTTCGTTTCCTCCTTTATCGGAAACGAAGTGACCATTTCCGGATTGCGGGGCGAGAGGAAACTCAGCGAGAAAACAGAAGTTGAAGTGCGCACCGAAACGGGCGCGCTTCACGAGATTCGCGCGGAAGTGCGAAAAATCCGCGAGAAGTTGGACAAGACGGAGAAGTGAGAATGACTAATTTCTAATTGATCTAATTTCTAAAAGATTGGCGCACAGTAGACAAAGCGCACAACGTGGTATTTAATGAGTGAGTGAAACTCGCCTACGCTCTCGTGAGCTACGGCGCAGCGAAAGCGGGCCGTAGTATACCGGTAGTACGCACGGTTCGGGACCGTGTAGACCGGGTTCGATTCCCGGCGGCCCGACAAGCAAGACTATTCCCCGAGTGAAGCGAAGCGGAATCGAGGGGCTTTGGCATCCCTCGACAAGCTTGGGAAATATAAATTATGATCAAGGCGATGACCAAAGGCGTTGACCATATCGGCGTAACCGCTTCGTTTTTCTGCCATGACGGGAAGGGCAATTTTGTGATGGCTCTGCGCGGGGCGAATGCGCGCGATGAACAAGGCCGTTGGGATATTGGCGGCGGAGGATTGGAATTTGGCGAAAAAATTGAGGATCGCCTGCGCACGGAGATTAAAGAAGAATATTGCGCGGATGTGATAGAGTACGAATTTCTCGGTTTTCGCGATGCGCACCGCGAGCATAATGGGAAGCCAACTCATTGGATATCGCTTGATTTCAAAGTGCGCGTGGACCATGCGCAGGTCAGGAACGGCGAGCCGCATAAATTTGATGATATTCGCTGGTGCACGCTCGCCACGCTTCCCCAGCCGCTCCATTCCACAATTCCGCTGTTTTTTGAAAAATATAGGGGAAAACTGATATAATAGGGTTAATCGCCCGGCGCGCGTACGCGCTGGATGATTGAAAATCTAAGTTTTGAGTACAAAACCAACATTTTCTAATCACATGAAGAAAAAAGGAAGGATCATACTGGCAATTTTCGTCGGACTCATTATACTTTCAATGATCGCGCCGCTTATGTCTTTTTAAGATAAAAGACAAGAACTGCGGGCAGATTGTTTGACTTAGTGGTGGACCAAGGGAGAATCGGACTCCCGCCTCCGCAATGCGAATGCGGCGTAATACCACTTTACTATTGGCCCATTATGGATCCACTCTATTACTCGACGAGCTTGCGCTTTCGGGGCTCCGGTCCGCAGGCGTCGGGGCTATCGGCCATCCATGACTCTATGAGCTTATTCGTTTAGCGAAAAATTATCAACCCCGAGCACTATTTTACCTCATTAAGTATCCAGCGGGATATGGCTGGATCAAGCGCTAAGAAAAAATCTTATGACCCGCCGCGCGCCAAAAGAGCACATTGAACTCGTTCCGGGAGCTCCTTTCTATCATGAGCGCCTTTTTATTTTTGAGCGCATCCGTCAGTTTGTGTGGGATATTATCTTTCCTTTTTTCCCGTTCGTGCGGGATTTTTTGATCGCCGTAGGCATCGTACGCCATCACGTGGAACGGCAGGATTATCATATCGGCTATCTTGCGCCCGGGAAGACGCCCGAGGGACTGCGCGCGCATCTTTTGAGAGAAGGATTTGACGCCGACCGCATCGCGTGGATAGACAAGGAAGAATCCATCGGGCTCCGCCGTCGCGTAAGCTTCCACTACCAGTACCACCTCCGGCTTTTCTCGGACGGGGAACTGCGCGGACACTACGAACTTACCCCCGAGGCAAGTCCGTTCGGACATCTGCTGGAGTGGGAATTCTGCGAGAAAAAGAACGAATTCACCGCGTTTCTTGACGGGTGGGTGGCGTGAGGTCAGTTGCCGGAAACAGGTACTCCCATAGCGCGCCGGCGACATCCCGCGGTGTGCCGAACGTGGGGTGGGAATGGAGGTCTATAAAGGGCAAACTATTGCACTCAATCACCCCGCATTTTTCCTGTTCCCGCCACGGGCGGGAAATGTCCCGAATCACGAAATCAATGCCGACGAGGGGTTCTTCAAGCACCGCGCCGATGCGCTCAAACAACTTCACGTTCTCGGGATGCACCGCATCAGTATAATCAACAATGATGCCGCCCGCCGCACGACTTGTTTTTTCGCTGAGCGTTACGACGCGCCCCGCCTTGGGAATACTTTCCCATGTGAAATGCTGAAAACCCAGTTCGCGTTCCGCGCGTTCGTCGGTAGGAATCCGGTGAAGTCCTGACGCATGCCGCCCTCGCCGTTCATTCTCCTTTTCTGTCAGCTCGCGGACAGTATGCGCTCCGTCGCCTTTCACATGGGGCGGTTCTTTGCTCGCGACCGCAATCAGTTTCCCTCCGATAAGCGTTGGGCGGTACACAAATCCTGAGAGTTCTTCCTCCACGACGACAATGGGCGAGAGCTGTTTCGCTTTGCGGAATGCGATGAGAAGTTCCTCCCGTGTCATCACATGCATCGTGGTATGGCGCCCGCGCGAGCCGGTGCTCGGCTTTACGACGGCTGGCCCTCCTTGACTCGCCAGCGAGGCAGGCCCACTCCCAAAAGAAGAGAATATTTTTTCCGCGCCGGACGCCGTGAGACACGCGCCTCCGCGCGCCACCGGAATTCCCGCTGAAATAAATTTCTTGCGCATAATCGCCTTGTCGTCCATCCATGCGAGCGCGCGGGAAGCGGGGCCGTGCGGGCGGGGGAGTCCATCAAACGCAAACGCTTCTTTCCCGTGAGTGGCGGCGAAGATGCCGCTTGTCCTCCCGAGCGGGCAAAACTCATACATATGAATGCCGCGCTTCTCGGCGGCTTCCCAGATGCACTTGGTGAGTCCGCTGTCCATTGAGTCGGGGCGCGTGCGGA
>Ga0209542_10008370_pt1 | contig 19347 bp, 27 predicted proteins | sample RifCSPhighO2_01_FD_184028 | JGI IMG/M metagenome (GOLD analysis project Ga0209542, IMG submission 184028) | Soil microbial communities from Rifle, Colorado - Rifle CSP2_plank highO2_0.1 (SPAdes) (version 2) | ecosystem: Environmental > Terrestrial > Deep subsurface > Rock core/Sediment ...
ATAATAATATAATCTCCCTCGCCAGACCACAGCATTGAAATGTTGGGTATGTATTCGGGGTCTCTGTCGGTGGCGGCGTCTCCTACTTCAAATGTCCCGTCTATCGGCTTAAACGCAATTTTAATTTTCTTCTTTTCAAAATCGGGTGTTAGTATTTCTTGGTCTTTCAATACTGCAAAAAGGGCGGTAAGCCTTTGTTGTCCGTCAATAATTAGGAAGCGGGGGATTTTCCTTTTCTTTTCGTCAAAGCCGATATTTTTGTAATCTTCTCGGTTGGCGTTTTCCCAAAACAGCAAATACCCAATCGGATAGCCCCGATAAATTGAGTCAAATAAATCTCTAACCTTTTTGATTTTTCTTTTCTTTTCGTCAAAGCCGATATTTTTGTAATCTTCTCGGTTGGCGTTTTCCCAAAACAGCAAATACCCAATCGGATAGCCCCGATAAATTGAGTCAAATAAATCTCTAACCTTTTTGATTTTTTTATACCAAACGAATGGTCTTTGAATGTCGGGCAAAGCCAAATCTCCAATCTCAATATCCTGAATGAGCCTGCCAATATCGTAATCGGTTGTCTTAAATACTTGTGCCATATTTTAATTTTTATTTATTTTCTTCGTCATATTTTTCTACTTGCCACTCATAACCACAAGGACTGCGTAAAGGCTTATCCTTGTAATTACTTTTACAGCTATCACAAATCTGGGAAGCGATATAATCCCACGCCTCATCTTCGGTTTCAAACCCCTTTTTATTTTTTTTAACATCTGGGCGATACCACGCCTCAAATCTTATTTTTTCTCCTTGCATATTTTTATACTATTACACCATTATATCTCATTTAACAATGATTTACAACTAAAATTCTGTGGATTAAGCCTTTGGGTCTTCTTTTTTCATTGCTTCCGCTACCAGTTGCTTTATATCCTCTTTACTCAATGAATACTTAACCTCCCGTTTCCGTCCCTCAAAATCAATGTTTTTAATAATGTCTATCTGCCTGTTTTCTTCAATTTTTCCGTAGCCGTAAGAGCCGAAAGTCGTTCCTGTGTTTTCGTGTCCCAAACTTTGACTAATCGCTTTCTTTTCTTCTTCGGTTAGGGGAAGTTTTGACATTTCCTTAACCCACCAATGCCGAAAGGTATGCGGGTGATAGTAATTAACTCCTGCCTGCTCAAATCGTTTCTTGAATATGTGCCGTAATGACGAGGAACTTTTTAATTGCTTGTTTGCAATCTCTTCCGTATTGTAGTAATTTATATTTTCCTTGCCGTTCTCAATTTTGGTGGCTGGAAATATGGGGTCGTCTGCCTTAAATCCTTTTTCTTTTTGCAAATAATCAAACCATTCCAAAAAATAATCCAGCGTTTCTTTGTAAGAAAAGGGGATTAAGGACGATACGATTTTCTTGGAAAACTTTGTTTGCACCCCCAATGCAGGGTCTTGGTAAAGCACTAAATTATTCCTATCAAAACTTTTTATTGGAAGCGTCATAATCGCTGAAATCCTTGCCCCTGTTAAGAAAGCCAGAGAGAAAAGGGCTTTATCCCGCTTTTCAATTTCACTTACCCCTTTGATGTTTTCTATTACCCGCTTAATATCTTCCAATACGGGGTATTTTACGCTTTTAGGTTGCCTCGCTATACTTTTTTCCTTTATGGTTAAATTAAGATACTCAATGGCTGTTTGGTTTATTCTTGATTTATAGCCCGCTTGCTTTGATAGCCATTCAAAAAATGTTTTCAGAAAACGCAAAATGTCATAGCAGTAAGAAAGGCTGATATTTTCTTGCGAGTTTATTTTTTTCTTATTTTTTAGCCACTCCTTAAATGCCTCTGCCATTGTCTTGTTGAAATTGGCAAAATCGTCATTTCTGGTAAAATCCTCCCAAAGCCAAATTGCCTTTTCGTGGCTTTTAAGCGTCTCGTCAGAAAAGCCTTGCGAATTTTTAAGATACTCCCGAAATCTCCTTTTTATTTGCTCGTTTTTGTAGTTTGGTTTCATAATTTTTGATTTGTTATTGCTAAATAATTTGTAATGGGACATTTAGACGCTACAACAAATAACCTATCAATCCCGTCGTCATACCCCTAAAAGTTTATTTAATTTGGTGTTGCAAATCTCACAAGCCCCCGTTTTTTTCATTTGTTCTCGGTTATCCTTTCCTATTCTTTTTCCTGTTTTAATTTCTCGCTCGCTCCCTGTTTTTGCTCTGACGGCTTTGTGGCATTTGAAGCATAGAAACTCATTTTCTTTTAAGGGTATTTTCCGTTTCTCCCGCTTCTTTTTTATGAAGTGGATTAGGTCTGCCCCCATAATCAACAGGGGACTGGTATTTTCTTCAACCACTTTCAAGCCTTCATATTTTATCCAACGCCCGCAGGTTCTTCGGCTTATTACCAAAAGAGCCGATATTTCATTAACGCTATAACTCCTCCGTGCCGAAATTAAATTAAGGTTGTAATTAGGCATTGGGTTTGGAGTTATTGGTTTCTTTTTCGTCTCGCTTTGTGTAAAGGTGCGGGTTAATTCGCATATCAACTTTCAGAAGCAACTGGAAAAATCCCAACAGGTTTTGGTCTGCCTCAAAGTCATTCTCTTCGTCTGGTTTTCTTATTGGTTCTTCTGGCATAGGCAAGGCGGTGTTTTGTGCCTTGCCTCCGTTTTATCATTTTGATTTCTATGCCTTACATAATCCATTGCTATACTTTGGAAACAAAAAATGGCTCTATTTCAAGCCATTTCTCAAAAGTTATTAACATTATTTCAGGTATAGCAAAGGTATAGCAGGGTTTTTAGTCGTTTATTTTAATTTTGTATTTTGGGTTAATTCTATACCCGCTATCTTTTTTAGCCTCTAAAAATTCCTTGCCTTTTATACTCAAATCCCTTTTGATATTCTTTCGTATTTTGATAATCTCTCCGCTTGTCGTCTGGTTATTTTGATAGCCAACGCTATCGGTAATAAGTTTTGTGGGTTGGTAGTCTGAATTTTCCGTAAGAAATCTGATGAGTTTATGTCGCTTGGAAGTTTCACCCATTTCGTAGCATTTTCCTTTTTCGTTGCACAAATTACCACGCCTGTCTAAATTCAAGTTGATTTTTTCAGGGCTTTTCTTACCAGATTTTTCTTGTTTATTATTTTGTATCTCGGTTAAAACGCTATTTTTTATTTCTTCGGTAAGTTCTGCCTTTTCAAAAAACCGCTTTGCCATTTCCTTATTTGCTTTTATTTGCAAGCCAAAATCTTCAACTACTTTTGGCGGCTCTATTTTCAGTTCTTTAATCTTGTTTAATCCCCTAATAAGGTGGTTATGGATTACATTGGTATAATTGGTGTAATCATCAATTAAAAATTGGGTTGGCTCAAAATCTCTTACAACGCCAGTTAGCCTGTTTGTGATTTTTCCTTCTTTAATATGTTGCATTTCCCCAGCTAAACCAGCGAAGTTGATTGCCAGTATTGCAGTTTCATCATTTTTGCGTAATCTCTGCATTTCTTCATCTCTTTTATAAATCACCAAATATACCAAACATAAATTTTCCCAAGCACCCCACTCCTCAATTTCTTTTTTCTCATCAAGTTCTTGTTCTGCCTTGTAGTAATCTTCTATTTTTCTTGAAAATTCATTTTCATTCGTGTAAATAATTCCATTTTCCTCTCTGATTAAGTTTTTGACTAAATTTTTATGTCCATTTTCAGCAAGCCATCTAATAATACTCGCAAGGGAATGGTCAAGTCTTTCTGCTTCGCTTTCGCTACTTATTTCGTAAGTCCCGTGTCGGTCTATGAGGCGTTGCAATCTATCATCTGAAATTTTATTTTTTCCGATTACTTTCCATATTATATCTTTGGCTTTTCCAATTTCTTTTATTGCAACATCTTCATATTCTTTTACCTTTTTCTTTTCTTCATTTCTATTTTTGACTACCAAACTAATAATTTTATCTGTTTCTGGGGTTTCAAGAACAAATTTTACATATCGGGCTAAACCAGAAAAAAAGTGCCAATAATTCTGTTGATTGATAAAAGTGTTATAGTATCTTTCTAAATCATCAATCACATTATTTGAGTATGATACGGGCATCTTTCCAATTTCTTCTGTGTTTATGCTATGCCTTGTTTCAATGAAATCAATCAAATCGTCAATTACCACAATAGCGTTTTTCTTTACCTTATTAAATTGTGTTTCGGTTTGCCTTAATGTGGAGTTTTTGAAAAGATTATAATGAAGTTCATATCCTTTTCTGGGGTAAAATTCTACACAATCAAGGAAAAACTTTTCAAAGTTTTCAGAATGTAATTTTACTGGAATAAGATAAATGAGATTATCAAATTTATACCAGTAATCATTGTAATCGTTAAGCAGTTCTTTTAGCGGTGATTTTTCATTCTTTTGGTATTTTGGATTGCCTAAAAAAACTTCTTCAAAAAAACTTTCTACAATTTCATATTGTTTCTTAACTGGCACAATGTGGTGAGTAAATGAAATTTCTCCGTCCAGAGGAGAAAAATACGAATTATCTTGCAGTCGGTAGTAATTATTTTTATTTTGCAGGGCAACATATAACTCTGGCATTGTCAAAAAATCTTCATTTTTTTCTTTACCCTTAATGCCTTTCAATCTGTTAAATAACGCATTATTCCATTTTTTCTGACACTCCTTAACCTCTTTCAGGGAGGTTAGTCTAATTATTTTCTGTATTGCTTCAAACAGATTATCTTGCAAAATGTTAAATTCTTTATTGTCAGCAAGGTTTTTTAGGTAGTAAAGTCGTCTTTCAAATTCATCTTTTAGTGGCTCGTTTGAGTGAATATAATCAAAAAGCTCAATTCCTATTAGGTTTTTGAAATCAGCATTAAAATCTGTTGTATTGCCTATTTTCTCCTTAAAATAATTCAATTTCTCTTTTAGGGTCATTCTAAACTTTTACTTTTTAATTTATTTAGTTTAGAATAATTGAAAGGAAAAGTAAATCATTGTTAAAAATAAAATGGAAGAAGAAATTGTAAGAAAACTAAAATTGGCTTTGGGTGAGCCGATTGAGAAAGAGAAAGATGTCGTTTATGTTTTGGCGGAGATAAGAAAACTTTTGGAAGGTAATAAAATAAAATCTGTTTATCCTATTCTAAATTTTTATTGTAATTGGGCTTTGCACCCTGAAATTGATAAGACTTCTTCTGTTCGCTCTATATTGGAAAAGATAGAGCAGGGGATATTAAGTAAAAAATATAATGTTTGGGCTGTTTGGGCTATGATAGATTTTGAAGAGTTCCACAGAGAAATGGGTTTATTTTTAAATAAGTTTGACATAGTTGACCAGTTTGGGAATAGGAAGTATTGGGAAAATTTTAGAACATTGCTTGTAGATATTTTAATTGATTGCCCGCTTAAACCCAGCTATGGCGATATAGAGGAATTTCGCTTTATAAAATCATCGGAAAGAGGCGAGATTGATTTTATGATTACATTCAAAAATAATAAGCATATCCCAATGAGAGGTAGTTTCTCATTTTTAGACGCAGAGGCGATTATTGAAAAGCATAAAAAATCTTCCAATCCTATCGTTTAGCTCAAAGATATGCTAAAATTTGAAATGAGTGCGTCTAATTCTATACGCATTGCTTTCCAGTCAAAGGTTCGTAGTTCGTCCAAAAGGGGGAACAATTTTGTGAAGTCAAAGGCAATACGCCAGGCGGGTGGCGTGTTGAAAAAAATAATTATTAAATTAAAAAAAATATATGAAAAAGTTTAACATCTTATCGTTAGTATTTTTATCATTATTGTTTATTCCTTTTATTACAAATGCGTCTTTGGATACAAACCTTTATTATGGATTGCAAAATAACAGTGATGTTAGAGAACTACAAGAATTTTTAATAGACAAGGGTTTTCTAAACTACGAGGCCACTGGTAATTTCTTTTCCTCGACTCTTAATGCTGTTAAAGCATATCAAAAAAAGCAGGGAATAATCCAAACGGGATATGTCGGGATTTTGACAAGAGCTGCCATTAATAGTGAATTAGCCAAACAGCTATCGGGAAGTAATGCAGAAGCAACAACAGAAACTGGCACAACTCTACCAATCCCAGCACCACAGAAAGCCACTAATGATGTAGTTTCTGCCATATTGGCTCAAATAGCCCTATTACAAAAGCAAATAAATGCTTTAAACGTCCAACAAGTAGCCGTTCAGCCAATAGCACAAAATAATCAAGCAATTAAGCAGAATGACCTACCAATAGTTGTTCCTAATCCTATTCCAGTTGAAAATTTAGCTGAAGTTTCTTTTAGTGCTACAACCACTCCTTCAAATGCCTCAATTGACCCACAGAACGAAGTTATGGTTTGGCAAAATATTATGACAATTAAAACAAGGGTAGTTGACATGACCAGAATCAGGTTCAGGAAAACCGGAAGTGTTTCTAATGCCGATTTACAAAACTTCAAACTATATGTTGACGGAATACAAGTTGGTTCAACGGTGGAGTTAGCTAATGATAGTATGGGTTCGAGTTATGCAACATTTGATTTATCCGGTACTCCAAAAAGATTGGATGAGGGAACAAGAACTATAAAAGTATCGGCTGATATCGTGGGCGGTTCAAATTTAACATTTGCAATTCACCTATGGAATGTAAATGATGTATCATTTATTGATATACAACATAACAAAAATGTATTAGTTCGAGCCAATAATGAAACGTTTACAAAGAGATCTGCTGGTCAACAAATCATTAACACTGGTAGAATTATAGTAGTCAAATCTTCGGATTCAGCGTCCGGTAATGTGATAAATGGATCAAGCAGTGTTTCTTTGGCAAAATATTTAATAACAGCAATTGGAGAAGATGAGAGAGTAGGTTTGTATACTCTGGTTAATGGGTCTAATCCAAATACTAACTTAAAAAATGAGTATTTTTTAATAAATGGAGTTAGGACTAGTGATTGGACTTACAGTTTAACTTCTTCTTATTTTTGGCCCCAAAATGATCCTCCGCTAATCGTTGCCAAAAATACATCAGTAATGGTTGAGATTAAGGCAGACATAAGTGGTTCTAATGGTGATACAATACAATTAAAATTAAAAACTACTGGACAAGGACAATCTTCTGCTACAACAATACCGGCTTCCGAAGTTAGTGGGAATGTATTAACTTTAATTGCGCAGTAATAAAAACTAAAAAGCCAATGAAAATCATAGTTGAGCCAAGCGGTGAAACTGTATATGTTAATAACTTACTATACTTGACGATGGTTTTTATGTGCTATAATGAATTATCGTTATTACAATTTAATGGATAGGATCATAATTGATGCTGTTGATTATCGTGGCCATAGGGTTATACTTACCGAGAAAAAATGGCAAGAAAAATCTAAACAACATCCTGAATTAAAAAGTAAAACATTTCTCAAAAATTTAGAAGATACTATCAAGAACCCCGAAGAAGTTTGGGAAGATTACAGCGATAAGAGCAATAAAATATGTTGTTATAAGAAATACTCAAAAGTCTCTTATGTGAAAGTTATTATCTGGTGCAGTAGCACGCCTTGTAATGTAGTATCCGCTTTTGAAACCAACAAAATTAAAGAAGAAATATATCAACCTGATATAAAAAGATTAAAATAATGCCACAAGTAGAACAAGAAAAAAAACAATTATTGGATTTGGCAACAGATTTTAATGATTTCATAAAGAAAAATGGATGGGTTTCTCGCTATGATACAGGGAGCGATGCCCTTTCAATTACTAAGCCAACCCTATCCGACGACGCTCGCATCAAGTATTTTGATGATGAGGTTGCTTTTTATATAACAGATAACAATAAGGTAGAGGGCGTATTTGTTGAGTATTTCAAGTCTAACTTTATAAAACACCACACTGGTTCAGGTTCAAAAAAAATGGAAAGGGCTTTAGATAAACTTGAGAAAAACCAAAAAAACGATGAATCTTTGGTTAATGTAGATATAAAACAAGTAAAAGGAATGGCACTTGATTTACAGGAGGCCATAAAAACTTCTTTGGCAACCAGATTAGATTTAGCAACTGGCCTTTAGATTTAGATATAAAAACCTCTGAAAGGGGGTTTTTTTTGTCTAACTCACATACGATAACCTATTCATTTCTATCTTTATTTGTCTAAAATTCAATTTATGTGCGAGGGTTGTTAGACATATAACTATAAAAAACTAACTCGTCTACCCCGTCTCTTTAAAATTAAAACAATAGTGAGTTGAGAAGTAGGGTAAATCAATTAACTAAATCTCCCATTGTGTAATTTCGTAAATCTGGGATATAAATACACTCATTTTACCTCTCAAAAATGGTTCTAACATTGTTCACAGTGCGGAACAGTTTTGTGAAGTCAAAGGCAATACGCCAGGCGGGTGGCGTGTTGAGAAAATGGTGCTTGGAAAATAGTGGCTTACCCAATTTTCTCGCTTATGCTAAGTCAAATGACTGAGACAACTTTATGAAATTAGTTAGCAGTAAAAATTATGGTTATTTAATTTTAGATAGAGCAAACTCTATTATTTTGCCTTATTTTGATACTTCATCAATAATTGGAAAGAGTATTAAAGCAATTAAGTTATCCTTGTGGGTTTTAGATATCAAACCTAAGTTTCCTGAAAAGGTGCAAATTACAATAAACCTTTTTAATCCATTAACAAATGAAATAAAAGATGGACTGTCCGCTTTTATATATCCTAAAGATGGAAACTATGTTAGTTTTAATCTTCCTTTAGAGTTATTTGAAAAAGCTGTTGGTACAAATAATCGATTTTTAATTAAAATAGTGGATACTGTGCCAAAAATTGTATTCGCTGGTCCAAATCAATCTGGAACAACAAACGATCCTAAATTGAATATAGAATATAGTGAAAATACCATACCAATACCATTACCACTTGAATTTTTTAAAATAATTGGCAATATACAAAATTTACAAATTAATTATGGTGGTGGTAATAACATGGCAACCAATCAAGATTCTAAAAAAGAAAACATCTTCGATAAATTTTTCTGGAAGTTTTTAATACCAGTAGCGGTGGTTGTAGTAGGTGCATACTTGATTTATTACTTTGGTATAAAATAAAAACAGATTTCCATTTTCCTTGAATTTGCTATAATCACAGTAGACTAAGTCCCATCGGAAATGAGATCTCTAAAACTCCCTGTTTTCCCTCTAAAATGGGGATTCTAGACGAGGACACAGCATTAAATGTAAAATTATAATATGAAAACTCCGCCTAAAGATTCTGTAATTATCAATATCTGCATTATTCCGCCATTCGATATTGGAGAAACTTGTGTTAACCTTAGTCAATCGTTAAAATCAGATAGCACAATGTTTGTACTTGATGGAAAGAGTAAATTTGCTCATATGACAGTATATATGGCTAGATTTGCGAATAGCGAAATACCAAAAGTTTTATTTAATACAAGAGAAGTTTTAGAAAATTTAAATAATTTTCTATGTGAACATACTGGTTATTTTATGACAGAAGGGAGATATTTTGAAATATCATACCAAAAATCCAAATCACTTGTGAATTTACAAGAATCGTTAATTAAAAATCTTAAGAGTTATAGAATTAATCCTAGTAATCCATTCAAAGAAGGATATTTTACTCCTTACACTGAAGAACAGCAAAAAAACGCTAAAGAAACAGGTTATGATTTAGCTTTTAATCTTTATAGGCCCCATATAACCTTAACAAGGTATAAAATAGGCCAAGTACCAAAAAATTTACCTAAATTAAAACCTATTGAATTATCATTTAAACCATATAGTATTTGCGTTTACAAAGCTGATGACAATGGAGCAATTTACGAAAAATTAGATGAGTTCATAATAAATGAGCCCGCTAAATAAAATAAGTATAAAATATTAAATATATGAAGAATCTAAAATTTACAAATCTCGCGGTGATTACAATTCTTTTTGGAAATGCCGTAATCGAAGCTGTTCAAAAACAAAACTGGCTGGAAGTGACGCTCTTTTTATCTTTAGTGGCGATGGCTCTTTGGGCGGACTTTGTTCGTTAGAGTATATAAGTTTGAATAATAAAATATAATTATTATGAATAAAATCATTCTCTATATTTCTATAATGGTTATAGTTTTGGTTGTTGGTTTCTTTTTGCTGAACAATTATATTTATACTCAAAAGCAAGGTAATGGGGGATTTCCGCCAGCTTTCGGTAGTCCAATTAACTTTACTGTTGGTCAAACAGTTACTTTGCCCGATTATGCAGATGTAACTCTTGTTAAAATAAATGATTCACGATGCAAGCAAGGAGTGGTATGCATTTGGGCTGGCGAATTATCACCTGAATTTATTGTTACATATGGAAATGAGTTAGGCGAAAATATGCAAATCACTCTGGGAACAACAAATAATAAAAAAATAACCAAAAACGGTTACACATTTACTTTAGAAAAATTAACTGAAACCACAGCAACAATTATAGTTTCTAAATAATACTAAATAAAATACATGTCAGAAAAAATTTCACAATCATCTCCAGAAATTCCATCAGAAGAAGAAAGACAAATAAGAAAGAATGTTTTAAAAGATATGAAAGAAATTGGTAGAGGAGAAAATCCTTTGCCAGAAGAGGATTGGGATTTGATTTGGGTTTTGTCGGGGTCGCCCGTAGATGTTGCTGAAAAATTTGATGAGAAAAACAAAGATAAAGAAGTATTGTTTGACCATAGCGATAAAGTTGCGGCGAAAGATGTATCTAAAAAAATTAACGAAAGTAGAGAAAGATTAGAAACTGGAATTAAGTTGGCAAAAGAAGTTGCTGCCAAACGTCTAAATAAAACAGTAAAAGAGCTTACTTTAGAAGATATAACAGATTCGGGACCCGATATTTATTGGAACGCAACAGATTGGGCAAATGATAATTTACGAGAAAGAATTAAAGAAGGTTTTTTGGACAATTATGATTTTCCTGCTGAAAAAGTTGTTATTTCTCAAAATTTAGATATACAACATACTGGGCACCAATTTGAAAAAATTGAAAACAATGTTATTGAGGGAAGAAGAAAAATTGTGATAGTCAGTGACACATACCACTTACCAAGAGTAAAAAGGTATTTACACAAAAAAGACAATAAAATTACAAAAGAAAATACTGTGCTTTATGCTTCTGAGCCAAAAAAAATTCCTGTAGGAAAATCTTTGAGTGAAATAAAAAAGGTTCATGGATATATTAAAAAAGGAATTTTACCAGAAGAAAAAGAAGTATTGTAATAAAATCTCAAATAAAATCCCATTATTGAATGGGTTTTTGTTTTTACAAAAATTTGATAAAAAGCGAAATATAGTTTAAAATTATGGCAATGTATAAACATACTCAAATTGGATATCTTATAATTATCGTACTATGTGTCACGCTAATATTTTTTGCGTCGTTTTATAGAGTGTTTATAATAGAAACAAACACTCCTGCTTTTGCTATTTTTACTATGGTACTTGTGATGTTTATGCTTGCATCTTTTACAACTCTTACTGTAAATGTTGACGAGCAGTATGTATTAGTTAAGTTTGGCTATGGTATTTTTAGAAAACGCTTTACGGTAAATGAGATTGCTTCGGTAAAACAAGTTAAAAATCATTGGTATTATGGCTGGGGCATAAGGTTATGGTTTTGGCCATATATGTGGATTTATAATGTTTCTGGCTTTGATGCAGTTGAAATAATTATGAAAAACGGAAAAGTGTATCGCATAGGCACAGATGCTCCAAACGAACTTGAGGCTGCAATTAAACTGGTATTAAAATAATAATTATGAAAGGATATATTTCAAACATTGAAAAACTTTCTCTTGAAAATGAAAATTTCAGAAAAGTTTTATATACTGCTAAAAATAGCCAATTAGTGCTAATGAGTTTAAAGCCAGGTGAAGAAATTGGTGAGGAGGTGCATCAATTAGACCAATTCATTCGCTGTGAAGCTGGGGTTGGAAAAGCTATTTTAAATGGAGTTGAACACGAAATTAGCGACGGGTTTGCTGTGGTAGTGCCTGCTGGCGCCAGTCACAATATTATAAATACATCTACAGATAAACCCCTCAAACTTTATACTCTTTATTCTCCTCCAAATCATAAAGATGGGGTAATACAAAAAACAAAAGAAGAAGCTGAAGCCAACGAAGAACATTTTGACGGTAAAACAACTGAATAATAGTAAAAAGGCCGAACTATTTTTTGTGTAACTAATATTATTAAAAATTTATTTATATGATTAACGTAAAACATTTATTAAAAGTCACTTCGGTTTGGACAAGCATAGTATATGTCATCTGTTACTTTGGCGTAGCAATGTATCCTTCAATAAGAATGATGACTATGCGCTATGCTCTTCACGCCAATGTTGATTTTGTTTCAACGTATTTTGGTTTTGGCTATTTTATTTCAGGACTCATTATCTGGAATGTAATCGCACTATTAGCCGTCTGGCTCTTTGCGTGGTTATTTAATATCATAAAACAGTAGTAATATTAAATAAGATATAATTATGAACAAAGAAACTTTAGTACCAGGTTTACTGGGCGTGCTTATTGGAATTATTCTTACTTTGTTAATCGCTCCCATGTGGGTCGGAAAGATGGGATATATAAATTATTCCATGATGGGAGAAAAGCAAGTAATGGGGTCAATAGATTCCCATTTTATAGAACAAATGATTCCTCATCATGAAGATGCAATTACTATGGCTGAAATTGTTTCAGAAAAAGCTGAACATCAGGAGATTAAACAGTTGGCACAAAACATTAAACTGACACAGAGCGAAGAAATAGAAAAAATGCGTAATTGGTATAGGGATTGGTACAGTAATGATGTGCCGAATACTTTTTCTGGAGTAGGCATGATGAGCTCTGGCATGATGACCATGGGAATGATGGGTGATTCGACTGATATTGAACGATTGAAAACTGCAGAAAATTTCGATAAAGCTTTTATAGAAGAAATGATTCCACATCACCAAATGGCAGTAATGATGGCACAGATGCTGCAGAGTTCAACAAGCCGACCCGAAATGAAACAGCTTGCCAAAGACATCATTGAAGCGCAAACCAAGGAAATAAACTCGATGCGAGAATGGTATCGCCAATGGTACGGAAACTAATTAATTATTAAATTAAAAAAAACAACACTATGAAAGAAGCGCCAATTCCTAAAGACGAATTTAAAAGAATTGTGTCGGTATATGCATTGGATTTGCTCGATACTCCGCCCGAAGAACGGTTTGACCAGCTTACTCGTTGCGCCACAAAAATTTTTCATGTTCCAATTTCAACACTCACCTTAATTGATGCCAAAAGAGAATGGTTTAAGTCGTGCCAGGGGCTTTCAAAAACCGAAGGCGACAGGGCTATTTCTTTTTGCGGGCATGCATTAGTTGAAGATAAAATACTTGTAATTCCCGACACCTTAAAAGATGAACGATTTTCTGACAACCCAATGGTTGTGGGGGAGCCGTATATACGATTTTATGCAGGAGTTCCAATTTTGAGCGCCGATGGCAACCGAATTGGAGTTTTTTGTATTAAAGATATAAAGCCAAGAGAATTTTCTGCTGACGACCAAGAAGTTTTAGAGGGTTTGGCAGTATGGGCACAACTTGAAATTAATTCGCGTAATTTAAGCCTTTCTACCCAAGATGCATTTGTTGAGCAATATGCAAAAAAGAATAAAAAGAAATAAATATAATGATAGAAATCAAAAATCTTACAAAGAAATTTGGAAATTTTACTGCGGTAGACAATATTTCTATTAAAGTAAACAAAGGAGAAGTTTTTGCATTTTTGGGTCCAAATGGAGCGGGAAAATCAACAACCATTAAAATGCTAACCACTCTTTTAAATCCAACTTCAGGCGACATCTTTTTAAATGGCCACAATGTTATTGAAGACCCTCACCAAACTCGCAGGTCTTTTGGCATTGTATTTCAAGACCCAAGCTTAGACAACGAGTTAACGGCATATGAAAATATGCAATTTCACGCAATTATTTATAAATTGAAAAAAGATGTTTATAAAAAAAGAATCGTTGAACTTTTAAATTTAGTTGAGCTCTACGACCGTAAAGATTCATTTGTTAAAAACTTTTCAGGAGGTATGAAACGGAGATTAGAAATTGCCAGGGGGCTTTTGCATCACCCAAAGGTTTTGTTTTTAGACGAGCCAACCATTGGCCTTGACCCGCAAACAAGAAATCATATTTGGACCTACATTAATAATTTGAATAAAAAAGAAAATGTGACAATTTTTTTTACCACTCATCATATGGAAGAAGTTGAAAGAATTGCTGAAAAAGTTGCTATTATTGACCACGGAAAAATTGTTATTACAGGAACAATTAAACAAATTATAGAAAAAGTCGGCACAAAAAATCTTGAAGATGCTTTTATATCTTTAACTGGCTCCAAAATTCGTGACGAAGCTGGCAATGTTGGATTAAATCAAATGCGTATTTCTAACAAATTAATGCGGTAAAAGAAAATAACTATGAATGCAATTTTTATTTTGTGGCTACGTCAATTAAAAAGATTTATAAGAAAAAAAGCAAGCATTGTGGGGGCTTTGGGGCAACCTATTATTTTTCTTGTGGCAATTGGTTTTGGTTTTAGCCCTATTTATGCCAAAGCTGGAGCTGGTAACTATATTCAGTTTTTAGCCCCTGGAATTATTGTAATGAGTGTGTTATTTACATCTATTTTTACTGGATTAGAAATTATTTGGGACAAGCAATTTGGTTTTTTAAAAGAAACTTTTGTGGCGCCAATTTCCAGATTAGAAATTCTTTTAGGTAAAACATTGGGTGGGGCAACAGTGGCTATGATTCAAGGAATGCTTGTTTTTTTAATTACGCTTATTGCTGGTTTTAGGCCAAGTTTAGGCAGTTTGCCTTTGGCATTTTTATTTTTGTTTTTAGTGGCTATTCTTTCTTCGGCTTTGGGAGCCGCAATTGCAGCTCGGCTAGACGATATGCAAGGGTTTCCACTTATTTTTAACTTTATGGTTCAGCCCTTATTTTTTCTTTCTGGAGCTATTTTCCCAATAAAAAATTTACCTCCATTTATGGATTTTGTAACAAAAATAAACCCTTTTTCTTATGGGGTAGATGGGTTGCGTTACGCTTTTAGCGGAGCCAATGTTTTTTCTCCGGGTTTGAGCATCAGCGTGCTTTGCGGAGCTACTGCTTTAATACTGGCAGTTGGAGTATATCAATTTTCAAAAGTACAATTATAAAAATGAAATATAATAAATTAGTTAGGGATAAAATTCCTGAATACATAAAAAGCAAAGGAGGTAGCGCAATTTTTCATGTTGCAAATGAAAAAGAGTACTGGATAAAATTAAAAGAAAAACTTCTTGAAGAAGTTAATGAATTTTTAAATTCTGAAAGCGAGGAAGAAATGGCAGATATTTTAGAAGTTATTGATGCAATAATAAATTATAAAAAATTTAATAAAGAAGAATTAGAAAAAGTTAAAAATAAAAAGTCAGAAGAAAAAGGTAAATTTCAAGATAAAATAATTCTTGATGAATCATAAAAATTAAAAGGTCGCGGTTATATTAAATAGATAAAATCCGCCAGCTGGCGGAAAAAATAATATGGGAATTGGATGGGCAAATAAAAAAAGATTAGATAGAAAATCAAAAAAGAAAAATAGAGGTAAACAACAAAAGAAAAAATAATTTTGTGAGATTAATTTCTAAATCTACATTTCTTAACTACCTTACATGCCCAAAGGATGCCTGGTTTAGAATGCACAAACCAGAGCTTGATGAATTTAAAGTTTCTGAAACACAACAAAATATATTTGACCTTGGATATGAAGTGGAAGAATACGCAAAACAACTGAATATTTTTTCTGGAATGATAGAGGTTGTGGCTCGCGGAGCTGAATTAAAAAAAGAGGTAGACAATTTAATATCTAAAAAAACGCCTGCCATTTACCAGGCCACTTTTATTGCAGAAGATTATCTTATAAGGTGCGATATGCTTGTGTGGAATAAATTAACTAGTAAATGGGATTTGTATGAAATTAAGGCATCAAGCTCAAGAAAAGACACAGGCGAGCGCGACCACATTTCTGATGTGTCATTTCAAACCATTGTTTTAGAAAAATATGGAGTGCCAATAGATAAAAAATATGTTGTTCACCTTAATAGTGAATATGTCCGCAAAGGAAAAATAAATGTTGAAGAACTTTTTGTGATGAGTGATTGCACCCAAAAAGTTGAAGAGAGAAAACTAACAATAGTTGGTGAAATGGAGCAAGCCAAAGAATATTTAAATCAAGAAAAAGAACCCAAAAACGGCTGTGATTGTTTGTATTATGGCAGAAGCAGTCATTGCGCAACATTTTACATTTCACATCCTGATATTCCCAAATATTCTGTTCACGACTTAGTTTATATTGGTAAGAGCAGAAATAAGCTAAAACAATTGGTGGAGCAGGGCATATACAACTTACAAGATATCAATGATGTTTCTGAATTTACAAACGTTCAGCAAAACCAAATACAAACTTATAAATCAAATAGTGAAATCATAGTTCTTGATAAAATAGCTAATATTATTAATGGGTATAATTATCCATTATGTTTTTTAGATTATGAAACATTTGCCCCGTCAATTCCTATTTACGACGGATTTTCACCATATAAACGAATTCCAATACAATTTTCATTGCATATTATTGATAAAAAAGGCGGGCCTTTGCGACATTTGGAATATTTGCATCAAGAAAATTCAGACCCGTCAGAAATAATTGCTAAATATTTAATTGAAAACATTGAACCAGAAGGAACAGTTTTAGCATGGAATGTGGGGTTTGAAAAAAGTGTAACAATTGAAATTGCTTCTCGGTTGCCAGAGTACAAAATTACATTGCAAAGAATTTGCGGGCAAATGCAAGATTTGATGGATATTTTTTCTAAGCAATATTACATACACAAAGATTTTAAAGGAAGAGCAAATATTGAAGTGGTGATGAATGTTTTACTTCCCGAAATGACATACGACAACTTGCCGTATACAGGGCAAGATGTGGGATTTGTGTGGTGGAAAGATATTGCTAACAAAGGGTTAAACATAAAGGAACGAGATAAAAAAATACATTTGATTAAAGAGTATTGCAAACAAGACACTTTTGTTATGGTTGATATTTTTAGAATACTTAATGGTATGATTAATAAAAAATAAAATTAATGAACCCAAAAAAGTTAGCTATTTTTGATATTGATGGAACTATTTTTAGGTCGAGCCTTTTAATAGAAATTACAGAAGCGCTTATTATAGAAGGAATATTTTCAGAAAATGTTAGAAATATTTATAATAAATCTTACAAAAATTGGTTGAACCGCAAAGGTTCTTACGAAAAATATATTGAGACAGTAATCAATGCTTTTGTGCAAAACATAAAAGGAGTAAGGTACTCTGACTTTACCAAGGTTGCAAAAAAAGTAATTATTTCTCATCAAAATCGTGTTTACCACTATACAAGAGAACTTGTTTTAGATTTAAAAAAGAAAAATTATTACCTTTTGGCAATTTCCAATTCGCCCAAAGTAGTTGTTGATGAATTTTGTAAAAAGTGGGGATTTGACAAGGCATATGGCCGTGTTTATGAATTAGATAAAAATGAAAAATTTACTGGCAAAATCATGCATGAAGAACTTATTTCAGATAAAGCCAAAATTTTAAAACGCGCTATTGAAAAAGAGAACTTAACTATAACCGATTCCTTCGGAGTGGGGGATTCTGAAAGTGATATTGCTTTTTTAAAATTAGTTAAGCGTCCAATTTGTTTTAACCCGAATAATAAACTTTACCAGCATGCTAAAAAAGCCAAGTGGAAAATAATTATTGAAAGAAAAGATGTAATATACCACCTATGAACCAGCAAGAAGCCCTAAAAGTATTAAAAATGGGACATAATGTGTTTCTAACTGGCCCGCCTGGAAGCGGGAAAACTTTTTTATTGAACAAATACATTGATTATTTAAAACAAACTCATAAAGTGGTTGCAATTACCGCCTCCACGGGAATTGCCGCCACTCATATGAATGGCATTACTTTGCATTCTTGGTCGGGATTAGGAATTCGCGAAAAAGTTACCGATAAAGATATTAGTATTTTAATGGGCAGAAAATATCTTAAAAAAAGATTAAAATTAACTAATGTTTTAATAATAGATGAAATATCGATGCTAAAATCTAATCAGTTTGATGCAGTAGATAAAATATGCCGATATTTTAGAGCAAGTTTTTACCCTTTTGGCGGCATGCAAGTTGTTTGCTCGGGAGATTTTTTCCAACTGCCTCCAATAGAAAGAAACGGGGAAGCAAAATTTGTTTTTGAGTCAAAAGTTTTTAATAATATGAATATGAAAACTTGCTATCTTGATGAACAATTTAGGCACCAAGATAAAAAATTATTTGAATTGTTAAACCACATACGAGGCAATAGAGCAGAAGAGTCAAAAGAAATACTACTTTCAAATGAATATTCAGAAAAACAATTTTTAAATAATATTTTTCCAACCAAGCTTTACACTCATAATGCCGATGTAGATAATATTAATAATATGGAATTAGATAAAATAAACAGCAAAGAATTTGAATATCAAATGACATGGCGGGGGTCAAAAGAACTTGTGGCATTTTTAAAAAAAAGTTGTTTAACGCCAGAAAAATTAATTTTAAAAGAGGGGGCTCAAGTAATGTTTATTAAAAATAATTTTGATGCTGGCTATGTAAATGGAACTCAAGGAAAAGTGGTTGGTTTTAATAGTGAGCGGCTCCCAATTGTAAAAACTTTTTCTGGCAAACATATAACAGCCAAAATGGCAGGATGGACAATTGATGAAGACGACAAGGTAAAAGCACAAATCAATCAAATACCTTTGCGCCTTGCATGGGCAATAACCGTGCACAAAAGCCAGGGCATGAACTTAGATAGCGCCGAAATTGACCTTTCTAAATGTTTTGTGGAAGGAATGGGGTATGTGGCAATTTCTAGGTTACGAACATTAGCCGGGCTTAAACTTGTGGGAGTAAACGACTTAGCTTTTTGCGTAAATGAAAAGGCAATTGAAGTTGATGAAAAATTTAGGCAAATGTCAGAAGAAACAAGTGAATATTTGAGAATGCAGTCTTGAACAATTTTGATTTTTTGTGATACAATAAACATATGCAACTTTGGATTATTTATTCACTTTTATCGGCAATGTTTGCAGGTTTAGTGGCAATATTTGGCAAAATAGGTCTCAAAAATGTTGACTCTACTTTGGCTACCACAGTTAGGTCATTTGTAA
>Ga0209542_10008371_pt1 | contig 19346 bp, 16 predicted proteins | sample RifCSPhighO2_01_FD_184028 | JGI IMG/M metagenome (GOLD analysis project Ga0209542, IMG submission 184028) | Soil microbial communities from Rifle, Colorado - Rifle CSP2_plank highO2_0.1 (SPAdes) (version 2) | ecosystem: Environmental > Terrestrial > Deep subsurface > Rock core/Sediment ...
AGAGGGCCATGTGGAGGACGAGACCGATGTTCTTTCCTTCCGGCGTGTGGATCGGGCAGACGCGGCCGTAGTGGGACGAGTGGACGTCGCGCACTTCGAGGCCTGCGCGCTCGGAGACGAGGCCGCCGCGGCCGAGCGTGGAGAGCGTGCGGAGGTGTTCGATCTCGTCGAGCGAGTTGTACTGCTGCATGAGCTGCGAGAGCTGGTCGGTGGTGAAGAATTCGCGGATGGAAGCCTGGAACGGGCGCGGGTTCACGAACTGCACCGGGAGCGTCGTCTCGACATCCACCATCGCCATGCGATCCTGGATGTTGCGCTTCATGCGGCTGAGCCCGATGCGCATGCGCTGCTCGAGGAGCTCTCCTACGAATCGCACGCGACGGAAGCCGAGGTGGTCGATGTCGTCGGGCTGTGCGGTACCATCGGCGTTCGAGACCGCGATGAGATTCACGATACGGACGAGGTCGTCGAGCGTGAGAGTCGACTGTACGAGTTCCTTCTCCGTAGTCGGAAGATTGAAACGGCGGTTGAAATGGAAACGGCCGACGCGCGAGAGGTCGTAGCGATCGCTCGAAAGGAGCGACGAGACGTGATCGGCCGCGGTGTCCGCGGTCGCGATGTCTCCGTCGCGCAGGCGGCGGTAGATCTCGACGAATGCCTCCTCGGGAGTCTTGGCGCTGTCATGTCCGATGGTCGCGGTCACGGCTTCACGTGCGACATCCCCCTTGAATTCCGCCATGATCTCCTTGTCAGTCGCCGCGCCGAGGATGCGCAGGAGCGAAGTGACCGGGAAGCGGCGCTTACGGTCGATTTTCACATAAATGCCGCCATCGGGATCTGATTCGATCTCGATCCAGACGCCGCGCGACGGGATGATCTTGGCTGCGAAATAGTTCTTGCCTTTGTGCGGGATCGCCTCGAAGAAAACGCCGTATGAGCGGGCGAGCTGCGGGACCACGATGCGCTCGACGCCATTGATGATGAAGGTACCGTGCTTGGTCATCCACGGGAAATCCGCGATGAAGATCTCCTGTTCCTTCTCGCCGCCGGTAGTCTTGTTCTTGAGCTTAGCGACGACGGAGAGCGGCGCTTCGTACGTGCGCATGTTCTTCTTCGCGTATTCTTCGTCCCACCGGACGGGACCGAAGGTGAAATCGGTGAGCTTGAGCTCGAACTTCTTGCCCGCGTGGTCGCTGATGGGAGAGAACTCCTTGAAGACCTTCGCCGCGCCTTCGCGCACGAGCTGCGTGAACGAATCCAGCTGGGATTCGACGAGATTAGGGAGCTCCACGAGAGGCTCGCGGAACTTCCCGAAAAACTTCTGCGGCAAGGCCTTAGTTTGTTTCGCCATGTAGTAGATTTGGTTACGAACGAAGTGAGTTAGTAAATCTTGAATCCTCGTAAATCGTTCCCCGGAACGATTTCCTGGGGAATAAGTGCAAAAAAGAAAAGGCGTCCAGTGGCGCTTTCCTCAATATGTATTAACCCGCTAAATGGCGTACTTCCCCGAGTGGATGGACGGGGATTCGTAACTCAATCGTGTATCAAAAGTACTGGGATACTATATACCCCACTCCGTCAAGCGTCAAGTGGAATCGGACCTGTCAAAGGGTATCTGGGGATAACCATTTTCCAAGCAAAACGCGGGCGAATAGGTCGCCCGCGTCGCTATTCTGGAGGTTTATCGAAGCTGAATAGTTATTGCCTCGCAATCCGGTGATACATCTGGTCCTTTCCAGAACCATGCCTTGGTCGACTGCCCTCTGAAGAGCTGATGGATAAGAAGCGGCGTATGCCGGTCCTCATCCCCCTGCAACTTCCTGTCGCTGCCGACATCATTCGCAACCATCCGGAATCCTTTTGACATCAAAGCCCTCCAATGGATAGAGCCGCTTACGGAATGTACATGCGACTCACGGCTACTCTACACCCGTGAGCGGGGGCGTCAATCTTTTTGCTTGCGCTTCCACTCCTCGATTTTGGCATGATGCCCGGAGGTCAGGACTTCGGGGACCTTGTATTTCTTCTTCTTCCAAAGAAGCGTCGCCGGACGCGTGTAGACTGCAGGCGAGGAAACGCGATTTTCTTCGAGGGAATTGATGTCCCCCAACACGCCTTTCACATGGCGAGAAATAGCATCAACGACGATCGCTGCCGGCAGTTCCCCACCGGTAAGGACGTACGGGCCGACGGAAATCGGTTTCGCTTTCAATATCTTCTGCACGCGCGCATCGACACCCTCGTAGTGTCCCGTGATCATCACGATGTGTTTCTTCTTCGCCAGCGCTTTGGCCATCTTCGCATCGAACTCCTTCCCTGATGGAGAAAAAAATAATGTCGTCGCACTCGTCCCGTTTTTCCCGGCCTTTTTCAGCGCTTTTTCTGCCGCTTTCAGCATCGGCTCAGGAGCGAGCACCATGCCAGGGCCACCGCCATACGGCCTGCGATCGACGCGCTCCTTCCGATCAGTAGTGAAATCCTTCGGGTTATAGAGCGAGACCTTTATCTTCCCGTCCTCCTGCGCGCGTTTGAGCATCGACGTCGTGAAATACGTCGCGATCGACTCGGGAAACAGCGTGACGATATGGAAGTGGATCATTACTGCTCACCCTTGAGATCCGCGATGACATCGTCCACCGAGCGGTCACGCGGCGCTTCCTTGTCGAATCGGCGCTCCGATCCTTCCGGTTCCTCGATCTTGAGATTGACGCGGGCCTCGTTCTTCATGCCGACGACGCGCAAAATGGTGCGGATGGCCTTCGCGGTCGCTCCCGAGCGGCCGATGATCTTGCCCATGTCATCTTTATGGACGGAGAGCGTGAGAAGCACGCCCATCTCATCGACAGTGCGGTTTACTTTCACGTCGTCCGGATTGTCCACCAATGATTTGACGACGTACTCGAGAAACTGCTGATCTTGATCCATGACAGTATGACTAACCGGTAATTCTGTAAATGGTGCGTGATATCCGCACGTGAGTCAACTCTACGCTTGTGCAGAAGTCTCTGCAGGAACTTCCTCCGCGCTTGCTGCTTCGCTCGTTTCCGCCGGCGCTTCGGCTGCCGGAGCTTCTGCGGCAGGAGCCGCTTCTGCTGCCGGCTCGTCTTTCTTAGGAACAGTCTTCTTCGGGAGCACGTTGATCTTCTTTCCCTTGGTGATACCTGCAGAGATCAGCATGTTGTGCATGGTGCCCGATGGCTGAGCGCCCTTGGAGATCCAATGAATGATGCGGTCCGCGTCGAGTTTGCGCTCCTTGCTCTTAGGATTATAGAAACCGAGGGTTTCCACGGCGCGGCCTGATTTCGGGCCGTTGGTGTGCTCGGTGACGACCACTCGGTACGAGGGTTCGTTGATTCGGCCGATGCGCTGTAAGCGGATCTTTAACATGTCGGGGCACTGTACTAGGAAATACCGAAATAATCAAGACTTACACCGTCGCGGGGACATCCCCGTGACGGTGCTTTTCAAGTAGGTACCAATTGCACTGAGTTGAACTCGGCCGCCGGCATCTCGCCCATGAGACCAATGGAGGTCTCGTCTAAGAGGACGAACCACCCCGTCCGGGTCATCATGACCGCCTTTACGGTGTACTCCTTCAGTTGGAGCCCACAATGAGGCGCGGGACGGACTTTGGAGCCTGGCGAGAATGGCGCAGTGAGACTGTGCATGTGAATGTCTCCTACAAAGTCGCACTGCTTTGTGCGAACTGCGATAAATCTAGCACATGCAATCTATTTAGCGACCCGTTCGGCCTCTTCGAGCTTCACGGAGAGTATCTTGGAGACCCCGTCGTTGCTCATCGTGACCCCGTAGAGTTCCCCTGCCGCGCTCATCGTCGCGCGGTTGTGCGTGATGACGATGAGCTGGCTCTTCTTGCCGAGCTCCATGATCATGTCGGCATAGCGTCGGCTGTTGGCTTCGTCGAGTGCGGCGTCCGTCTCGTCGAGGATGAGGAACGGCGGCGGGTTCACCTGCGACATGCTAAATATGAGCGCGATAGAAGTAAGTGCCCGCTCGCCGCCGGAGAGCACTTCCAATCCGCGCACTTTCTTGCGCGGAAGCGAGACGGAGATGGAAAGGCCCGCGTAGAGCTCCTCTTCTTCCTCTGCGATATCTTCCTCCATATCGTCGCCGCGCGCCCGGCGCACGCGTCGCGGCTCTTCCACGTCGAGACTAGCGTGCCCGCCGCCGAAAAGTTTCGAGAAGAACATCTTCAGCGCTTCGTTGATATGCCTGAGGCCTTCGGTGAATCGTATGTCGATCGTCTTCTCCAATTCAGCGATGAGATTCTGCAGCGACTCGGCGGAATGCTCGAGGTCGATGAGTTCCTTCGCGAGGAATGCGTCGCGTTCGATCGTCTGATCGTACTCCTTCACCACCGCCTCCCCGCCGCCGACGCCCGCTTCCTCGATCTTGATCTTGAAGCGTTCGATCTCCCTCCGCCGCTTCTCCTGCTCGCGCCTGTCCTCCGAAAGAGCGCCTTGCGGGATCTCGTGCTTGTCCCAACCCTCGAATGCGAGGCCCAGAAGGGCGATCCCCTCGCGCACCTCCTCCTCGAAACGCCGTTTCTGTTCATTGATATGTTCTTTCTCCGCACGCAGACCCATCATCTTCGACTGCGATTCGCGGAGTAATGCCTCGAACTGAACTTCCTCGCGCTCGGCCGCGAACGACGCCTCGCGTGCCTTGACGATCTCGTTGCGGACGGCCTCAGTCTCAGAGGCGAGCCTTGATTCCTCGGCTTCGGCTTTCGCAAGCGCCGCAGTCAGGCGCTCGACGTCCTTGCGCGCCTCGTCGTTCGTGACGGGAGCGGCGCCGGAGAGCCCGTCGATGAATGCCCTGATGCGCCCGCGCAATTGCGAAAGGAGCGCGCGGATGCCGGCGATATCATCCTGCCCTTCCGCCCGCTCGATGGATTCCGTTATCTCGCGGACGAATTCGCGCACATGCGGCGCGGGCACCAGATGCTCGACGGTGACCGCGACGGCCTCGACGGCTCCTTCGGCCCTCCCCAGTTCGCGTACGACCTCCTCGCGCTTGCGTCGCGCATCGCCGAGATGATCCTGCAGGCCCTGTAATTTCTCCAGAAGCGGCGAAGCCGCGCTTTTCTGCGTCCCCCCGCCTTTTACGGCCCGTGCCGCACGCAGCTTCTCTTCGAGCGTCCGTATCTCGTGTTCCCTTTCTTTCGATTCATCGCCGAGACGCGTGTTCTCGTGCGTTATCCAGGCGTTCTCGCGAGCCAGGTAATCAGCGAGCTTGTGCGCGAGCTCCGCTTTCATCTCCCGCGCCTTCTCGATTCTTTCTACCTGCACCTGCAGGAACTTGAGATGCGGTGCGATCTCGCGGCGCAGAGAGCGGGTCTTCTCGATATTGACGGCCGTCTCTTCGAGCTTCCGCTGGCTTTCCGCCTTCTTGTGCTGATAGAGCTTAAGGCCCAGCGCGTCCTCTACCATCTCGCGGCGTTCTTTAGGAGAAGCATTGAGAATCCTATCCGCTTCGCCTTGGGAGATGATCTGATAACCCGAACCCCCGATATTCGCCCCCGCAAGGAGTCGGATGACGTCTTTCAGGCGAACTTGCGAGCCATTCAGGAGATATTCGTTCGCGCCATCGCGGTGCACTATGCGCTCGATGACGACCTCCGGAAAATCGATGTCCAGGAGTTTCTTCGAATTATCGAACGTGACCTTAACGACCGCACGGTTCATGCGCGGCAGTGCGGGCGAGCCGCCCCATATCAGATCCTCGCCCCGCTTCGAGCGCATGCTCTTCATGGACTGCTCGCCGAGGACGAATCGGAAGCCTTCGGCTACGTTACTTTTTCCTGAGCCGTTCGGCCCCACTATCGAAGCTATCCGCGAGCCGAAGACGAGCTCGGTCTTCTTCCCGAACGATTTGAATCCCGAGAGCTCGATGGATTTCAGATACACCCCCGCATTGTAGCGCAAAGAGGGTTGATACAAGCGCTTACTCGTCCACAGAAGGTACTGGCAGAAGCCCGGATGCGCAATAAGAGCTGGTACACTGGACTTTATGCGTTCTATCGAACGGAATCCGAGAACGAAAAAAGAGGAGAAGATCGTGGGCGGCTCTTTCGATAAGAAAGGCGACGTCATCGAGGATCAGTCTCTCGTGCCGACGGACGTCATGACGCCCTTGGGAACCCTCTCTAACCTGCTTAACCCTGCCGTCGCCAAAGGCGAGAAGACGAAACGACAAACCCCTGAAGAGCGGAAAGCCCTGATCGAAGCGAATCTCGGACAGTTGAAGCGCGCGGTCGCGTACTGGACAGGCGACGAAAGCGCCGCGGATAAGATCAATCTCAACCTGATCGAGTCGGAGATGAATCATGTGCATGATGGAGGGCGTGTTGCACGAGCATTTGCGATCTCGCTCGTACGCTTGACCGCGGTACCGCGCGGCAAACAAGAAAACATCATTTCGGCGCTCACGAATCGTCCGGAATTCACGAATCTCCTGCGCCTCCTCCCGGAAGCACCCCAGCACCAGACCAAGGAACAACTCGCACCTGAGATCAGCGAGAGAGCGCGTGCACTCATCGGTCGCACCGCGCAAGAGCTCGGCTATACCGAGAATCCGGATTCTGTATGGGAAGGTCCGCCCCCGACCGATCCGCAGATACGGCTGTATCTCGATCGGGCGAATGAATACGAAACAGGACTATTGGGAGTCGCGATGCGCGTCATGCATAAAGCGGGAGCGCTTGATCTCATCAAGTCCGAAAACGGGCCTGCGTTCAAATTCCCTTCCGATGCGCTCTCTACCCAGTTACGCGGCGCCCAAAATTTCTATGCGATACATACACGGCCAGGGCGCTACATCATGGACATGCCGTTCAAGACCGACGACGGATCTCGTCGCTCTGTCGGATACTCCGCAAGCAAGCTGCTCTTCGCCCTCTCTCCCGATTACGAAGATATGCGAGACGGGGCGTCCGATCTTCCGCAGCGCATCGATGCGTTCCGAAGCGATATCTCGGCTCTCGCTGATCGCCTAGCTGAACGAAGCCGCAAACCCCTCAATAATCATCAACGCGGTGTCTTGGTGGGCATCTTGGATTCGCTCACGCCCAAGGCTGTACAAGCCGCTTACAAAGAAGCGTTGAAAATCGCGCGGGAACAACGCCGCGGTGATGAACGGGTCTTCGAGGAAGCGCGAACCGCAGCAGAAGCAGGCGGGATTCCTCGGATGCCGTCGGAACCCGTGCCGCCTGACAATTTCGCTCGTCTTCAGACCGCATTTTCGAACATCCTCCTCACCGAACTCAAGAGCGATCGGACAACTCTCAAGGAATTCCTCACCGACGCCAGCAAAGGCTACTTCACCGAATTCAAGATGGCTGGAGTCTGGCGCGACCATGCCGTCGCCGAGATGGTCGAATCGCTCGAGAACGATACCGACATGGGCCGCGAACGCGCGCGGGTCGAGCAGCTCATCAATAATCTTCCAAAGCTCGCCGAACAGGCGGGACAGAAACGGCGCGGCGAATCGCCGGAACGGAAGTTCGGGGTCCGCCTGATCGCACAGGCGCTCTATGAGATGGTCGCGGAAATACGCGAAAAACGCCTCCGAGATTCCCGTGCAGCGAACGAGGGAGAGAAAACAAGCAGTGCCCGAGAGACCTCCACCCAGCAGCAGGAATTCGCGCGCACGTACCGCATGTTCGTCGAATACGGCCTCATCCAGCCGCGATCGGAACCTCTCGAATCACCCGAACGCTTGGAAGGCCAGACTGACGCCGAATACGACACCGCCGTGATGGAAGCTGTCACGGCGCATGAACGCGAGAGCAAGATGCAGGACGAACACTTCCGCGCAGAGCGCAAGAACAAGATATTCGAGCACCTCCTGAACCTGTTCGATCACCTCGACGATGCGAAGAGTTTGAGCGGCAACATGTCGGCGCGTATCGGCGAGATACTCGGCAAGAAAGGTGCCGAATTCAAGAAGGCGGTGCGTGAGAAGATGCAGGAAATCGAAGCGCGCCCGCCGCAGGAACACTTCTCGCAAAAGCAGAAGCCCGCGAGCTGGAACTGGAAAGATTGGGATCCGTACGTGGTATACGACCAGAAGACCGGCAAGCTCCTTCAGCCGCCCGAACAGATGCGCGAAAGCATAACGAAGGCCGAACAGCTGGTATCCGCTGCGAAGGAATCGTTGGCGGCACTGCGTCTGGAATTCGAGGAATTACGCGTGAAGGTCAGCTTACCAGAAGCACCCGTCGACGAAATCGATGTGAATAAGCTGATCGTCATAGAAGATAAAGCTCGCGACCCCTTCACTCTTCTCGTCCTGACACAGGAAGCGCTCAAGAGATTCGGTACCGATAGGGATTCGCGCGCCTATCGCGCGACCGTCACGACGATCGATCGACTCAACGGTGTCGTCAAGGATATCCGGGATATGCGAAAAGGATTCGATTCGATGCGGAAAGACTTACTTCTCAAATTCGTCCGGCAGATACGTTCCCGACTCCAGGCAGAAGGAAAATCCGAAGAAGAGAACAAGGACCTGCTAGCGCAGCTTGCGGAATTGGAACTTGCCGCCCGCAACGGCTCGCCCGAAGACGTGCGACAAGGGATCAACTTCTTCATGTACACTGAATAAATATGGTCAATCTCGATAAACTGCGGCAACGCGCCAAGAGTAATCCCGAATCCGTACCGGCTCACACTACTGATGAACGTACGAAACTCATCGCCGAGGCCAATACGCTCGATGAGGCGTTGCGAGAAGCGGTCAACCAGCGAGAGAAAGCTATCGAGGAGCGCATCGAAGCAGCCAAAGCGGGCGGTACGCCCGATATGGCACGGGAAGAAGAGCTTTCGCGTAAGGTCGCAGATCTGCAAAAAAGATTCGATGCGGCGCGAGCGGCCATCGCCCAATCACCGACTTCCGGACCTAAGCACGGCACGAATGCGATGTCGCCTGAGCCGGATTCAAAGCGCTCACAAGGAAAGATCCAAAAGATCCAGTTGGGCACCGTATTGAAGTCCCTCAACACGCTCGATTCGGCGATGCGCAATACGGCAGATAAAGCCCGTTTCGGTAAGGAACTTGTCGAGGCTTGCGCGCGCCTCAAGGATAAGATCGATGCGCAAGTTGTCACATTAATGAATATGATGAATAGGGCGCTCGACATCGGGACCGATGGTCGCGCATACGATCACGATACGTCGAGCGACACCATTGTCGCGATCGCAACGAATCCGGATCTTATCAGCAGCTTCCGGGCGACCGAAGAGGTCACCCGAGAGTTGGAGGCTGTGGTCCGGGAAATGCCCGTCGAGATCGAAAAACTCTTTCATGTTCTCGATGAATCGCACGCGGAGTTCATATCGATAATAACCGGTGAGAAGCACGAACCTCAAAAACGCGTCTTCGACCCAATGCCTTCAATCGATCCCGGTCCGGGACACGTAGCGCCAGCTCGGACACCGAAATCAATTGAGGCATCGCTCCAGGCTGCTTTGGGAGAAAGCGCAAACAGGGCCGTATTTCTTCAAGAACTTGTCGAGGCATCGAAACGCCTCAAAGAGCAGATCGATGCGCGCGTCGTTACCCTTCTTTCCATGATGAATAATGCCCTTACAAAAGGAGTCGATGATATCGCCTACACCTTTGACGGCCCGAACAATCGCATGATGCCCGTACCTCAATCCGATCTCGTGACCGGATTTACGACTACGGAAAATGTCGCGCGCGAACTCGAAGAGGCCGTCGTTGATATGCCACGGGAGATACAAGCGCTGATCACAGAACTTCTTAACGCAGACGAAGAATTTAATACGCTCATCGCACAAGGATTAGCAAGATCAAATCGATAAAACCATATGGCCGAATCATTTCTCAGCAGGAAGAGAGGCGGGCGCGGACAAGGACCAATGCTCGGCCGCTATGCCGGCCCAAAGGTAACTGTCGAACATCAGCTGCGCACACCGATGGATACCGACGGTAAAATCGATGAACAAGTACAGGCCGCGATCGAGAAAATAAAAGCAAAGGCCGTCAGTGAGATGGTGGCGCAGATGAAAAGCGTCGGCCTCAACATCGACAATGCCAATATTCAAGCAGCCGTCAGTCAATACGAAAAGAATCCGAGCGTGAAAGAAGGGGCGATCGAAGCCGTTCGGGAAGTGACGGCAGGTTTGAGAGGAAAAACTCCGGATGAGATTGTCGAAACCCTTGTAAATGACGCGCAAGCGGTTTTCGCTGCGGCAGAAAAAAATACTGAAATTCCGCTCAAAAACGTACTCATTCCTCTTCTTATTTTTCAAGGCGAACTCGATCAAAAACAGCTTGATGATGCAGCTCGAAAAGAACTTCGCGGCGTAAAATTGAGCACAAAACACCTTACCACAGGTGGAGCCGGAGCTGCAAAAAGAGCTATCGGAGGTATGGCTATACCATCTGCCGTCTTGTTGCATACGACACTGGCCGTAGTCGATACCGCCGTCATCGAGAAAGCTGCTTCGGGTATCCTCTCGGATTGGGCAGTTGAAGGTCTCACCAAAGACGCGCTCGCATGGGGGTTCTCCGCCGCTGGCAATGTACTTCTCGTTAAACAAAAACTTGGTGTCCGAGGTGAATGGCTGCGCGGTACGGCAGATTTTTTCTGGAGCGAAACAAACAGAGGTCGACTCTATGGAGCGCTCGCCGCATCATTCCTTGCAATCGCGACACCGGCGATCCTTGGTAACGTAAAGCGAGGTACCGTCGACACCGCAGTTTCGGGAGAGGTGGGACAAAAGATGAAAGATAAATACAAGCTGGAAGTCGATAGAATTCGCGAGACGATCAAGCTCGCACAAGGACTCTTTGGAAGCATACAACCATCGATCGATGGCAAAATGCGAACGGCTTTCAAGGAAGGCGGAGTAGGATGGGGTCGCCGCACCTGGAGCATCAATCGCGTGCTCTATGGAAAAAACGAGGAAAGCGACCTCAACTATGAAAATTTCAAAGCTAATCCCAACTCGCCTGTAACATTTCGAGGAAAACCCATGGCTGAATTCGCGGGAGGAACTACGTCCGGCGCAGCAGAATCACAGCAGACTGCAGCAACGAACGAACTCACCGCGGCTCAAAAAGAATTGGAAGCGGTGAAAAAAATACCGCGGGGCAAGACCAAAGCTGAACGGGCAAAATATACCGCTGCCGTTGAAGCGGCAGAACTCAAAGTACATAACGCCAAAAAAGCTCCCGAGGCGGCGCCTGGCCGCGCCGATGCGGAGACAAAAACTGCGGCTGGTGCTGGCCCGGATCCTGAAGCTGTCGAAAAGGCCATGGTACTGCTTAATCAGCGCTACGGCATTAACGGAACCGCTGGTGCGGAGCAATATCTCAAGAAACTTACGGACGAACTCGAGCAAGTAAATCCGGAACAGGTATTCCACATGCTTGATTCGCTTCTCAAGGAAAGCGAGGTACTCTCAAAGTCTGGCATCATCGGGAATATTTTCGGTGTGCTTGCACCAGTACCGTCAATTTTCGGTACCATCGGTTCAAATGTGATTCACGGAGAAGGTTTAGGATCATTCACGAACAATGTGCCGTGGGACGAAATGCTTCATAGCTCGTCCGGCGTACGCGCCATGTTTAAAACCGAGGAGAAATATCTGGCCCAGCGCAATGAGATGGTCAAAGAGCTTAAGAAGATCATGGTCAGCGTTCAATTCGAGAAATATCTGTCAGATGTCGCCAAAGAAACCGGAGTCGATACGCAGATGCCGATTCCCGCCACGACCTTCCAGATTTCAGATAACTTGAACGGCATCGACCGCACCCCCTACAAGGCAATAATCGACAAGACGGTCATGGACTATGTCTTACCGCTTATGCCGCCGAATGATAGTCCGGAATGGGGATACATCGACACGAGCTTGAGAAATTCCGGTATCACGTGGATAGATGTGAAGACAGACGCTGGGAAGTATCAGGCAATGGGACTACTCGTCGGATTCGTGCTCACTATCCTTGCGGGCAGCGTCTGGTACACCATCGCAATGAAAAAACTGAGCAAGCGATGGGGTATCAAGGGCGCATTGCGCGATGACGAGAAGAGAGGCCTGTTTGCCACCGAATCGAAGATAGTGACCGATATGGTCAAGCTCGTGCGCGATCGCGAGAATACGGTGATGGGGGCGATCGTGAAAAGCGGAGGAAATCCCCTGCCGCAGCGTGACGAAGTGGCGCTCAGCGCGGTCTTGCAACGACGTCTTCGCGAACAGGTACTTTCGATGATGGACCCCCCGCTCGATACAACACCCCAAGGCATCGCGTTCATCAACCGCGAGAATTCGCTCCCTAGCCGCAAGCTTCGCAATGCGTATGCGACAAAACTCAACGAATACATCGAAGGTTACAAGAACGACCGCAGCGGTGCCGTAGCGACGATTCTCGACGATATCGATGAGGGACGATACGAGGAGATCGAGGCTCTCCAGGCATTCGTAAAACAAACGGAATCGCTCACCACGACCGATCGCGCCAAACAGAGTGTGGCAGCATGGTGGGAGCGCATCGATGCGAAGTTCGTCAACGAAGAGATTACAGCCCGCAAAGCTGATATACAAAATCTGTATGCTGAACGCGAGGTAGTCGTCAATCTTCGCACGCCGCTACGAATTCCTCTTACGGACAGCGTGGCGGCGGATAGCATTTCACCTGCTGACATCGTGTACACATCAAGATTGTCCGAACTTGATGGCCTCATTGCAACGCATCATGAGGCAATCAAACAAATCACCAAAGGGGCGGTCGACGGCCCGATACAGCGCGATACGAATGTCGTCTTTTCGCAGCAGCAGACACAAGAGCTTCGCGACGAGCTCCAGAACGAAGAACTCAACAACAACCTCGACGGTACCGATATTACATCGGTCGCAAAAGAATACAGCGCACTTGCGCAGAGTCTTGGGAAACGCGTTCGCTCGCTTGAGAGCTTCGTTACTGCAGCGTTCGGTGAACAAACCGCAGGTGGTCGCATCGCATTCGAATACGCATATCGTCCTGACATCGGTGGACCTACTATCGTTATAAACCTCCAACGCGCAGATGGTGAGATACTTGCCGTACCTCTGCAACAAAGCGTACCGAACCGCCTCCTCGCAACCGATGAGGCGATAATCCAAGCTGCAGCGCAATGGCTGCGACCTGACAGCAAGGAGATGCGCCTAATGAGGCTGTATTCTGTCCATGATTCATATAAGACAGCTGCGGATGCGATTAAAAAAGAAGTCCTTGGTAACGCAGCAAGCGGTCTCGTTGATCTGGCAAGTTTCGACGAAGCGAAGTTTGCGAACTTGCAGGACTTGCTCAAGCGCACTGATGTCATCCGTGTCCAAAAGCAATTGCTTGAACAGACCAAGGCATCAGTCGATCCACTTAACCAAGTGCAGCAACGTGTGTTCGAGGAACCCGATAAAGTCTCACTCGGCGGTATGTGGAAAAAAGATATCCGAGCGGTCTTTAAGGCTGCAACTGATTATTACGAGGGCTCGAACCTGCACTACGACGTCGGCACCGAAGAGATTGTCGTCAGAGATGCATCAGGCGAACGCCGCGTGAACGTGCGTAACGTCCCGAATACGTAAAAGCAAAAGTCCCCTCTGTTTTCCAGGATGGGGACTTGCCTCGCTAGAAAATCCTTTTGGCTACGAAGTGAAGGAATGCCCCCAACATACATGCAGAGAGCGCGATGGTGAGCACAACGGCCAATTTCCGTATGTGCGGTACTCCGGCGTATTCGAGTACAAATGTTGCGATCCAAACGATCGTAACGGCAACAGACATGAGTAAAAGCGCTCTCCGGTTTGTCATCAGACATCTCCTACAGCTCCGTTGGTGCTTAGACCTCTCTTAAAACAGTACCACAATTATAGATGAGGGCAACTCCGAAACTACTCTTCCTACCTCTCTCACAAATGCTTACCACCCCTTGGCCGCAAGGGCCTTCTGGGCGGCGTCCTGTTCCGCCTCTTGCTTCGAGCGGCCTTCGCCGAGGGCAGCTTTCTCGGCACCGAGCTGCACTTTGACCACGAACCGCTTGTCGTGGTCCGGGCCGGTCTGATTCACGATGTCATAGGTCGGCGTCACGGAGAGCAGCTCCTGGGCGATCTCCTGCAGCTTGCTCTTGGCATCCTGCCACAGGCGCTTCTCGACGACTTCGTCGGTCTTATGGAAAAGCTGCGCCGCGATGAACGCATATGCCGCATCATAGCCCTGGTCGAGATACAAGGCGCCGATAAGCGCCTCGAACGCGTTCGCGAGGATGATGCCGCGTGCGCGGCCGGTGTCCTTCGCCTCGCCGCGCGAGAGGAGGAGGAACTCGTTCATGCCGAGTTTTGCGGCTGCATCAGCGATGGATTGCGTATTCACGAGCGCCGCGCGGAAGGCCGTCAGTTCCCCTTCCGGCTTCTCGGGGTATTTGTCATATAAGAATCGAGTCACCACGAGTTCGAGCACGGCGTCGCCGAGGAATTCGAGCCGCTCGTTGTGTTCGCGGCCGGGCGCGCGATTCTCGTTGAGATACGAACGGTGGGTGAATGCCGTCTCGAGGAGGCGTTTGTCGGCGAAGGTGAAGCCGATGCGCGTTTCAAAGGTGGAGAATTCCATGCGCGTACTCTATCTGAAAACGAAACGACCGCAACTACGCGTGATCCTTCTGCGCGAGCACGTTGATAGCCGGGATGATGATCTTCAGCGTATCGTCGTAGAAATTGAGCGAGCCCACCTGCGAGAGCGGGAACCATTGCGCATCGTCGAGGCCTCCCGATGATCCCAGCTTGATGTCGCTGAAGGGCGCCTGCGCGAGGAAATAGGTGACGCGCTTGCGCTTCTTGCCGCCTTTCACTTCCGGATCGTTGGCCGTGTATTCGTTGACGCCGAGTTCCTGCTTGATCTCGATATCCAGCCCGAGCTCCTCCTTGATCGCGCGCTTCGTACCGGCATGCAGTTCCTCTCCCGGCTGGATCTTCCCTTTGGAGATCGTCCAATGGCCGAAGATGTCGTGGACGAACGCCAGATACGTGTCCCCTTCGTGCTTTGCATAGACGACAGCGCCGGCGAGCATCTCGACCGGCATCTTGCCGATCCCCATACCGCCAGGGCCCGCCTTGCGGGCCGAGCCTTCGTTCTTCCCCGGTTCGCCGAGCTCGATATAGACGGCGCCCATGACGCCGTTCACGAACCTGCCTGAGGCGGTAGAACCGAAGTTCTTCGCGAGTTCGATCGCCTCGTTGATGGCGACCTTCGCTGGCACCTGCGTGCGGTCCGCGAAGATGAGTTCGCAGAGGCCGAGGCGGAGGATGTTGCGGTCGATGGCCGCGATCTTCTCGAGCGGCCACTCCGGTGCCGCTTTCACTATCACCATATCGATCTCTTTCTGTTTCGCGAGCGCGCTCTGGAGCAATTGCTTCATGAACGACATGTCGCTCTCTCTCGCTCCGAATTCCTGCGAATAGCTCTCGAGGCGCGAGAACGCATCCTCAAGGCTCATCGAATTTCCCGATGCGTCCCTCTCGAAGAGCACTTGGAGTACGACGGAACGGGCGAGGTGACGGTTAGCCATAACGGTATGGGCTACGCCCCGGGGTTTGTTCCAGATCGGAAAGAGCAACTCATGTGTTCAGTATACCCTAAGAGACAGTGCATATAGAATCACCTAACGAGAGCTCCTGTGGACATGAAAAAACCCGCGAGTAAACGCGGGCTTTCCCCGTATCTCACGGGGTATATCAAATTATTTTGATGCAACTTCCTTCTTCTCCCCAGAGTCCTGTCCGCTGGCGCGGAGATCCTTCTGATGACGCTTTACGCGGCGAGCGGTGCGCGCTGCACGGGCAAGCATGTCTATGACGACCTTGCCGTTGTATTTGCCGCAGGAAGCGCATGCCGTGTGCGGCAGGCGGAGAGCCCCGCATTCGCAGCGGGTGGCGCGTTGAGCGGTCAGAGCATGATGACTCCGGCGCTTGCCTGTCTTGGAGCGGTTTACCCGCATTCGGACTACCATGGGCGAGAGTTTAGAGTATTTGAGCCATAAAGTAAAGGGGGCCGCCATAGCGGCCCCCCGATATAATCACACTCCCTTTTATCTGGATGCCCTAAACTTGCGGGCGATCTTTTGGGCTCGTGCCGTCACGAGCGAGATGATGAGCACCTGCCACGTTTCGAGACGTGAACAGTCGCATTCGTCTGACAGCAAGCACTCATGTTTGCATTGCCGGTGAGCCGCTTGAACCAACCTAGGGTCGGTGTCAGGCGGAAGCATTTCCTCTATCGCATGTTCGAGAAGCACGTTTTCCCTCTTCTTGGTTAGGGTTGACGGTGGCATTCCACCGTGCTCTTTACCCTACACCGACCCTACACGAACATCAAGCGAATGCTGTGAGGAACGTCTTCCGGTGTATGAGAGGCAGCATCCCATGCTTGCGTATGGCTAAGGCATGGGCAGCCGTGCCATAGCCTTTATGCTGCTCGAAACCGTACCGCGCATGGTCGGTCCCGAGTTCCTCCATATGAGTATCGCGCGTCACCTTGGCGACGATCGAGGCAAAGGCGATTGCGGGGATGTTCTCGTCGCCGCGAATGAACGATTCCTGCTGCCATTCGGAGGAGACTGAGAGCCCGGCGTCGAGAAGAACTTTGACGCGCGCAGGTGCGATATCGAGGCGCTGGACGGCGATCGCCGCTGCTTCGCGCGCGGCATTCGAAATGCCGATGGAATCGATTACTTCCGCTTCCACGAAGGCACTCGCGTGCCGCAGTCTTGAATGCGTCGCGATGCTTCCGAAGAGGATGTCCCGCTGCTGCGCGGAGAGCTGTTTAGAGTCTCGCAGGCGCGGCTCGCCACGTTTCGTTATCAAGGAGAATACCTGCTTCCAGTCGAAATCCTCAGGGTAGAGAACGGCTCCGACGCACACGGGACCGGCGAGTGCTCCTCGCCCGGCCTCGTCTACTCCGATGAGCCATTGCACCCCCTAAGGATAGCAAGAAAAATCTTAAGAGAAGGTGAAAGTCCCCAATCGCCTTTGCTAATTTAAGACACGGCGTGTCTTAAATTAGACCTCAATCGTTGTGCTTTTATTAGCAAGGGTCGAATCTTGAATTATCTCTTCAATAGCTTTGCTTTGTCTTTTGAAAGGGCCTAGTACATCTGCAAGAGTGTTCGTGTCTAAAATAGATGGAAAGTTTCTTTCTCCGATATAATCAAGATAACTACTCCATCGATATTCCTGAAGCTTCTCCAGAGCCGCAGATACTTTTTTTATTTTTCCTTCACGCCATTCCGGCATCGAAAGATCCAAAGGATTGAGATGAATGTAATATGGGATGTAATTGAAGTGGGCATCCCGTTCAATCTGAAGCTTTTTATATATTCCCTGCCAGAGGACGCCACTACGTGAATATTTCTCATTAAAATACTTCGCGTATCCCATCCCGATTTTTTGAGCAAAACGAGACATGTTAGCGATGTCGTCGTCTATCGGAGAAACGAGAAGATGATAGTGATTAGGCATGAGACACCATGCATGAATCCGGACCAAGAGAGATCTGGTCGCTGTGCGACGATCTTTAGTAAGAGGGTGAGAAACGGTCTTTTTGTTATTTAGTTCATAGAGATCGCTCACGAAACGAATCCGATCCCCGTCGTCTAACACTATATTTCGTCTTTCAACGCCTCGATTCAGCATGTGATAAAAATCCATACAACAAGTAGGATAGCACGAATTTAAGACACGCCGTGTCTTAAATCTGAAGGCTGAAGAAAATGCTAACTGATATACTACTTGCCATGAGTGCGCAGCGCTTTTCCCATTTGCACACCCACTCCCACTACTCGCTCCTCGAAGCTCTTCCGAAGGTAGACGCCCTCATCGAAGCCGCGAAGGCCGACGGACAGGAAGCCCTCGCGCTCACCGACAACGGCAACCTCTACGGCGCCATCGAATTCTATAAGGAAGCGAAAGCGGCCGGCATAAAACCCATTGTCGGCGTCGATTTCTTCGCAGCCCCCCGCACCCGCTTCGACAAAGAACACCGTGTCGATGACCGCCATTTCCGGCTCGTCCTCCTCGCGAAGAACGAGACCGGCTATCGCAATCTCATCCACCTCGTCTCCAAATCGTTCCTCGAAGGCTTCTATTATCGGCCGCGTATCGATCGCGAATTGATGGAGACGTATAAAGACGGCCTCATCGCCATCCTGCCGTCATTCAGCGGCGAGCATGCGCGACATCTCAAAGACACGATGACCGATAAAGCCGACGAAGCGATCTCCTGGTACAAGAAGACCTATGGCACGGATCTCTACGTCGAGATCACGCACCATCCGCAGATAGAAGATCATGAGAAGCTGCAGAAAAGTATCATCGCCCTCGCGACAAAAGCGGGGGTGCCTCTCGTCGCCGCACATGACACGTACTATCTGCAACCGGAAGATGCACTTGCGCGCGAGATGGTCAATAAGATCCGCACCGGCGGCACGCTCGATCGCGAATACGGCGCCGGCGCAGACGACTTCTCATTCATCTCGCAGGAACAGGCGCTGAAGCTTTTCAAAGACACGCCTGAAGCGATTGAGAGCGTCCAAAGAATCGTCGATGCCTGCAATCTCGAACTGAATCTCGGCAGCTGGGTCTTCCCGGATATCGTCGTCGAAGGGAAGTCGCACGACGAAGCGCTCCGCGAGCTCGCCTACGATGGCTTCAAGACGCGCAACCTCGTCGAGACGCCTGAGCTGCGCCAGAGAGTCGATTACGAACTCGGGGTCATCGCGAAGAAGGGCTATTCGCCGTACTTCATGGTCGTCTCGGATCTCCTGCGTTTCGCGCACGAGAACGGCATCCTCACGAACATCCGAGGCGAGCTCGCGGAGTCGCTCGTCACCTTTCTCTCGCACATCACGAACGTGAATCCGATCGAGTACGGGCTTCCCTTCGAGCGATTCCTGAATCCCGAGCGCCCATCGGCCCCGGATATCGACATGGACTACGCCGATAACCGCCGCGACGAGGTCATCGATTATGCGCGTCGGAAATACGGCGAAGACCACGTAGCGCAGATCGGCACGTTCGGGACGATGCTCGCGCGCGCCGCGGTACGCGACGTCTCCCGGGCGCTGGGCCACTCATACGGCACGGGAGATCGCATCGCGAAGCTGATTCCCTTCGGCAAACAAGGTTTTCCGGTCACCATCCAGAGCTCGCTCGATGAAGTCCCTGAACTCGCCGAGGCGTACAAGAAAGATCCGGATGCCCGCGAGATCATCGATATGGCACGCAAAGTCGAAGGCAACGCGCGGCACGTCGGCGTGCATGCGGCGG